>Ga0075426_10002065_pt1 | contig 14404 bp, 15 predicted proteins | sample SoiMethybrSBSTD5_FD_75304 | JGI IMG/M metagenome (GOLD analysis project Ga0075426, IMG submission 75304) | Bulk soil microbial communities from a Populus tree surrounding site in Tennessee, USA - Soil MetaG P. TD hybrid SBSTD5 | ecosystem: Environmental > Terrestrial > Soil > Tree plantation... | reverse complement strand
TAGTGCTCGGAGGCCGAGGCGTAGCTCGCGTTGAGCGTCGAGAGCGCGCCGTTCCCGTGCTCGATCACGACGGAGGCGACGTCGGGGTTGTCGCCGGGAAGCACGAGCTGCGCGAGCCGTGCGGTCACCGCGCGGATCGGTCCCACGAGGTACTCGAGCACGTCGGTGTAGTGGATGCCGATCTGCAGCAGCACGCCGCCGGGCATGCCCTGCGCCTGGTAGCGCCAGGAGGAGAGGTCGATCTTGCCGAGGCGGTCGCGGCTGATGTTGGACTCCGCGTTCACGAGCCTGCCGAACGTGCCTGCGTCGATGCGTTCGCGGATCCAGCGGAAGTGGCTCTCGCGCCGGCGCTGGTAGCCGAGCGCCAGCACGACCTTCGCATCGCGGCATGCCCTGGTGAGCGCGCGCGCATCCGCGATCGTGTTGGCGATCGGCTTGTCGAGGAACACGTGCTTGCCCGCAGCGGCCGCGGCGCGCGTGGTCTCGAGGTGCGCGGCGTTGGGCGTCGTGTTGACGATCGCGTCGATCGAGCGGTCGCCGAGAATCTCTTCGTAGGAGCGCGCCGCGCGGCAGCCGTATTTCGCGGCGAACTTCGCGCGCTTGTCCTCGGAGCGGCTGTAGCACGCGACGATGTCGAGCGCGCTCGAGCGTTTGATCGCGTCGGCGAGCACGTCGGACCACCAGCCGATGCCGACGCTCGCCACGCGCAGCCGCTCATTCGCCAACGCCGGCCCCGATCGATTCCACCGCTTCGCGCGCGAGGCGCGCGTCGAGCTCGAAGCTGCCGCCGGCCACGCCGACCGCTCCGACGCAGTGCCCGTCGACGAGCACGGGGCAGCCGCCTTCCATCGCGGTCCAGTTCTCGCCGCCCGCGGCGAGCGCGAGCCCGAGCGCATGCGTCACGTCGAGCGCCTGGCCGGCGGCGCCCTTCGGACCCGTGGGCCGGCGCGTGGACGCGGCGCACAGCGCCTTCGCGGTCGCCGAGTGCACGGTGTGGAAGCGGCCGCCCTCCATGCGCTCGAGCAGGAGCAGATGGCCGCCCGCATCCGCGATGGCGACGGTGATGGCCACGCCCGATTCCTGCGCGCGCGCGATGGCCGTGGCCATCATCTTCTTCGCTCCGGCGAGCGTCAGGCGCTTACTGTCGGCGACGTACATGCGCGATCTCCTGTGGGGCTATATTACTGGGCAATGCCCATTACCCACATCCAGCACTTCCTGGTCGCCGCCGACGACATCGACGCGACGCGCGACTGGTACGCGCGCGTGCTGCGGCTGCGCTCCGGGCCGCATCCGGATTTCGGCTTTCCGGTGCACTGGATGTACGCGGGCGATGCGGACCTCATCCACATCGGGCCGAGCGCGAGGATGTCGAGCGAGGCGCAGAGGAAATACCTCGGCCGCACCTCGGGCGACACCGGGACGGGGACCGGCGCGATCGACCACATCGCATTCGCCGCGACGGGGCTGCGCGAGATGGCTGAGCACTTGCTCGCCGAGGGTGTGGCGTACGCGAGCCGGCGCGCGAGCGGGCAGGCGGTCTTCCAGCTCTTCTTCTACGATCCGAACGGAATCAAGATCGAGCTCAATTACCCCGCGGCGGAAGCCGAAGGCATCGCCGCGGGGCTCCTCGTTACGGACCTGCGTGAGAAGAAGAAGCCTCCTACGCGGCGACCTGCTGCGGCTCGGGCACGGCGGCCACGAGCTCGTACGCGGGGCCGGTGAGGAACTCGACGAACTCATCCGAGGCGACGAGCCGGTCGAGCAGCCACGCCGCTTCGTCGTAGCGCACCTGCGATGCGCCGTGCGCGCCGGAAAGGCGGCGCAGCTCCTCGGCGAGCAGCGTGCGGAACATCTCGAGCGTCACCTTGCGGCCGTCGGCGAGCACGCCGCGCGGGCTGCGGATCCATTGCCAGACCTGCGAGCGCGAGATCTCCGCGGTCGCGGCGTCTTCCATCAGGTGATTGATCGGGACGCAGCCGTTGCCCGCGAGCCAGGTACCGATGTACTGCAGGCTCACGTTGATGTTGGTGCGTAGCCCCTGCTCCGTGATCGGGGTCTGCGGCTCGAATTGCAGCAGGTCGGACGCTCTCACGGCGACCTCGTCGCGCTTGCGCTCGAGCTGGTTCGGTCCCGGCATGACGCGATCGAAGACGGCCTTCGCCACCTCGACCAGGCCCGGATGCGCGACCCACGTGCCGTCGAAGCCGTCCGCCGCCTCGCGCTCCTTGTCGGCGCGCACCTTCGCGAGCGCCGCCTCGTTCGCCTTCGCGTCGCCCTTGATCGGAATCTGCGCCGCCATGCCGCCCATCGCGAAGGCGTTGCGCCGATGGCATGTCTTCACCAGCAGCTGGCAATAGGCGCGCAGGAACGGGCTCGTCATCGTGACCTGCACGCGGTCGGCGAGCACGAAGTCGTGCGTGCGCAGCTTCTTGATGCAGCTGAAGATGTAGTCCCAGCGGCCGCAGTTGAGGCCCGCCGCATGGTCGCGCAGCTCGTACAGGATCTCGTCCATCTCGAAGGCCGCGGGCAGCGTCTCGATCAGCACCGTCGCCTTGATCGTGCCGCGCGGAAGATTCATGCGCGTCTCGGCTTCGTTGAAGACGTGGTCCCACAGGCGCGCTTCCAGGTGGCATTCGATCTTCGGCAGGTAGAAGTAGGGACCGGTGCCCTGCGCGACGAGCTTCTCGGCGTTGTGGAAGAAGAAGAGGCCGAAGTCGAAGAGCGACGCCGACACCGGGTCGCCGTCGACCAGCATGTGCTCCTCCAGCAGGTGCCAGCCGCGCGGACGCACGATGAGGGTCGCGGTCTTCTCGTTCAATTGGTAGCACTTGCCTTCGGGCGACTTGAAGCCGATGGAGCGGTCGATCGCCTGGCGCAGGTTGATCTGGCCCTGGATCACGTTCTCCCACGTCGGCGTGAGCGAATCCTCGAAATCCGCCATGAACGTGGAGGCGCCGGAGTTGAGCGCGTTGATGATCATCTTGCGCTCCACCGGGCCGGTGATCTCGACGCGGCGGTCCTGGAGGTCCTTCGGGATCGGCGCCACGGTCCAGTGCGATTCTCGAATGGGGCGCGTCTCGGGAAGGAAGCCGTAGGTCTCGCCGCGATCGAGCCTCGCCTGGCGCTCGGCGCGGCGCTTCATGCACGCGCGGCGGCGCTCTTCGTACTTGCGATGCAGGTGGGCGACGAACCCGACCGCGGCGGGCGTGAGGATGCGGTCGTAGAGGTTCGGCTGCTCGGCCGGGATCTGGATGCCGGGAATCAGGTCGCGTCTCATGGTCTTCTCCTCAGTCCGCCGCCGTCGCGCGCTGGTCGTGCTTGAGCGGCGTGGCGGTCACGAAGAACTGCTCGTCCTCGGTCGATCCGTGCAGCGCGGTCGTGGACGACTTGCCCGCCTGGACCACCTGCGTCACGTCGTCGAAGTAGCCGGTGCCGACCTCGCGCTGGTGCTTGACCGCGCTGAAGCCGCGCTCGGCCGCGGCGAATTCCTTCTGCTGCAGCTCGACGAAGGCAGACATGTTGTCGCGCGCGTAGTTCCACGCGAGGTCGAACATCGAGTAGTTGAGCGCGTGGAAGCCGGCGAGCGTGATGAACTGGAACTTGTAGCCCATCGCGCCGAGCTCGCGCTGGAATTTCGCGATCGTCGCGTCGTCGAGGTTCTTCTTCCAGTTGAACGACGGCGAGCAGTTGTAGGCGAGCATCTTGTCCGGATGCACCCGGCGCACGCCCTCGGCGAAGCGGCGCGCGAAGTCGAGGTTGGGCGTGCCGGTCTCGCACCAGACGAGGTCGGCGTACTCGGCGTAGGCGATGCCGCGCGAAAGCGCCTGGTCGAAGCCCTTGCGCGTGCGGTAGAAGCCTTCGGCGGTCCGCTCGCCGGTGAGGAACGGCTTGTCGTTCTCGTCCACGTCGGAGGTGACGAGGTCGGCCGCCTCGGCATCGGTGCGCGCGAGCAGGAGCGTCGGCACGCCGAGCACGTCGGCCGCGAGCCGCGCGGCGACGAGCTTCTGGACGGCTTCCTGCGTGGGCACGAGCACCTTGCCGCCCATGTGGCCGCATTTCTTGACCGAGGCGAGCTGGTCCTCGAAGTGCACGCCCGCCGCTCCCGCCTCGATCATCGCCTTCATGAGCTCGAAGGCGTTGAGGATGCCGCCGAAACCGGCCTCGGCATCCGCGACGATGGGCGCGAACCAGTCGATCTCGTGCTTGCCTTCCGCGTGGTCGATCTGGTCGCAGCGCTGCAGCGCCGCGTTGATGCGGCGGACCACGGTCGGGACGCTCGTGGTCGCGTAGAGCGACTGGTCCGGATACATGGCGAGCGAGTCGTTCGCGTCGGCGGCGACCTGCCAGCCGGAGAGATAGATCGCGGGCACGCCCGCGCGCACCTGCTGCATCGCCTGGTTGCCGGTGAGCGCGCCGAGCGAATTCACGAAGGGCCGCTCGTGCATGAGGCGCCAGAGCTTCTCGGCGCCGCGGCGGGCGAGCGTGTGCTCGACCTGGAGGCTGCCGCGCAGGCGCTGGACGTCCTCGGCGCCGTAGCCGCGGCGCACGCCTTTCCAGCGCGCGTTCTCCGACCAGTCCTTCCTGATCCGTGCGGCTTCGATCTCGCGGGTGCTCATGGCCTCGTTCTCCGGATGGCGATGGGGAATTCGACGCCATCAGAGCAGGCCGGTTGCGCCCGGCGGAATTGGTATTTTCGCAAGGGAGCCTTCGCAAAATGCGAAGCCCCGGATTGGGCCCCGGCCTACGCCGGGGTGGAACCTCCCGCCAAGTGGTCCACGAGCTGGCGGGCGGGGGCGGGGAGCGAGGCGTATTCGCGCACGCAGACGTACATCTTTCGCGCCGCCCAGGGATCGGTGAGCGAGATGAAGCGAAGGCCCATGGCGCGGCCGAAAGCCTTCGCGGCGGCCTCGGGCAGCACGCCGATCCCCAATCCCGCCTGCACCATCCGCGCCACGACGTCGAAGCTCTTCACCTGCACCCGCAGCCGCAGGGGCTTGCCGGCGCGCTCGGCCTCCCCGAGCATGAGGCGGGAGATGACGGTGTTGCTTTCGAGGCCGACGAAGTCGTGGTCGAGGAGGCGGGCGAAGGCAAGGCGCCGGCCACGCACCGGATGGCGGCGCGGCACGACCGCGCAAAGGGTGTCGGTGCGGTACTCGAAGAGCTCGAGCCCGCTCGCCTCGGCGCCTTCCATGACGATGCCGACGTCGGCCGAGCCGTTTCGCACCGCCTCGACGATGGCGACGCTGCGCTCTTCCTCGAGGGCGAGCTTGATCTGCGGGTGGCCGGCGGCGAAGGCGGCGAGATCGCCGGGCAGGTATTGGGCGAGAGCCGAAGCGTTCGCCTGCACGCGCACCAGTCCCTTCGCGCCTTTCGAATAGTCCGAGATCTCGGCGCGCATGGCGTCGACCTTCTCCATCATCTGCCGCGCATGGAAGAGGAGCGCGGTCCCCGCGGGCGTGAGCTCCACGCCACGGGCGCTGCGATGGAGCAGCTGCACGCCGAACTGCTCCTCGAGCTGCGAGATGCGCCGCGAGAGGGCGGCGAGCGCGATGTGGCTCGCCTGCGCCGCCTTGGTGATGCTCTTCAGCTCCGCGACGCGGATGAAGAGCGCGAGCGACGAAATGTCGGGCCGCATGGGTCAGCTCAGGAAACGGCGCGGCGAGACGGCGCCGGCGTGGTCGCGCCCGAGCGGCAGCGGATCGGCCTCGAGCTCGCAGGCGAGGAGCTCGGCGCCGAGCGGACCCCACAACAGCCCGCGCGATCCGAGCCCGGTCGCGATGCAGATGCCGGGTGTGGCGGTCGCGCCGAAGATCGGCAGGCGGTCGGGGACGGTGGTGCGAAAGCCGGTCCAGCCGGTGAGCGCCGCCGGTTCGAGCCCCGCGGTGAACCCGGGCAGCATCGATTCGGCGCGGGCGAGGTTCTGCGCGTGGTCGGACATGCGCACCGCCGTGTCGTCGTCGCCGTGATGATAGCTGGCGCCGACGCAATGGCCGCCACCGGCGATCGGCGCCGCGTAGCCCGTGCCGCTCACCACGACCTCCAGCGTGCGCGTCGGATCCGGCGGCAGGTACGACACCTGGCCGCGCACGCGACTCAGCGCGAGCCGCGCCTCGGGCGCGAGGCGCTGCGCATCCTGCGCGTTGGCGAGCACCACGACCGGCGTTTCCGACAACACCCGATCGGCGATGTCGAGGACGCGCCACGCGCCGCCTTCGCGCTCGAGCCGCATGGCGCGCTTGCCGAAGCGGCGCCGCGCCGAGGCTCCCGCGGCTGCGAGGCTCGCCGCGACGAGGCTCGCGGGCGTCACCGTCGCCCCGCCCGGAAACCACCAGCCGCCGCCGCGCACCGCCCGCCCAGCGATCGCGCGCGCGCGATCGGCGTCGACCAGCTCGAGGAATTCCGGCGGATAGCCGAGCGAGCGGGCGATGGCGGCGAAGCGCTCGGCCTCGTCCGCATCGTCGGCGAGCTGCAGCACGCCGCGGCGCCGCCATTCGAGGCCGGGCATCGAAGCGTAGCGCTGCAGCGCGTAGAGAAAGGCGGCGCGCGAGACTTGTGCGTTCACGGCATCGCGCAGGTTCGCGACCGGCCGCAGGAGCCCGACCGCGGGCGCGCGCGCCTCGAGCTGCGCGTCGATGAGCTCGACGTCCCAGCCGCGATCGGCGAGAGCGTGCGCGGCGAGCGCGCCGGCGAGTCCCGCGCCGACCACAGCGGCGCGCCGTTCGCGCGGTGTCGCCAACGGCGCCGCATCGGCGGCGTAACGCCCGACGAGCATCTCCCGCTTGCCGCCGAAGCCCGCGCGCTTTTCCACTTCGAATCCCGCGCCGCGCAGCGCCGCGCGCACCCCGCCCGCCACGGTCCAGGTGGCGAGCGTCGCGCCGGGAGCGGCGAGCCGCGCGAGCTCGCGCACGAGTTCAGGCGACCACATCGCGGGATTGCGCGCCGGCGCGAAGCCGTCGGGAAAGAAGGCGTCGGCGCGCGCCACGAGCTGCGGGAGCGTCGCGCGCGCGTCGCCGAAGACGAGCGTGAGCGTCACGCGGCCGTCGTCGAAGGCGAGCCGATGGAAGCCGGCGAGCGGCGGCGGGAAGGAGGCGGCGAGGGCGCGCGCGAGCGGCGCGAGCTCGGCGAAGGACGCGGCCGCGCGTTCGAGGTCCGCGGCGGCGAAGGGAGCGAGCTCGACGGAGACGAAGTGCAGGCGCCGCGGCCGTGCCGGATCCTCGCGCCACGCCTGCCACGCCGCGAGGAAATTGAGGCCGATGCCGAAGCCGGTCTCGACGATGACGAAGCGGTCGCGTCCGCGCCAGCGCTCGGGCAGCCCGTTGCCGGCGAGGAAGACGTGCCGCGCCTGCGCGAGGCCGCCCGCCGACGAGTGGTACACGTCGCCGAAGTCGCTCGACCAGGGAGTCCCGTCCGCGGCGCGCTCGAGCCGCGCGGTGGGGACGCTCACGCTCATGCCCGCATGATAAGCGGGCGAGGCGACCGCGTTAGTAGAGGAGGTTCGAGAGCCGCGAGCGGTACTCGCGCACCAGCTCGGGCTCGCCCGCCGCGAGGTCGAACACCTCGAGGAGCTTCTTGCGCGCGCAGTCGTCGCGATAGCGCCGGTCGCGCTTCATGATCTCGATCAGCTGGTGCATCGCCGGGCCGTAGTCGCCCTTGGAGATGAGGAGCTCGGCGAGCTGGAAGCGCGCGTCGAGGTCGGCGTCGTCGAGGCGGATGCGTCGCGCGAGCAGGTCGGCGGTCGGCAGTGTGGCCGCCGCTTCGCCGGCTTCCAGCCGCGCACGGACCTTCTCGTAGCTGGACTGCTCCTGCGCGCGCGCCGGGAGCGTGTCGAAGTGCGTGCGCGCCGCCGCGACCTCGTCGCGCTCGAGCAGCACCCAGGCGAGGTCGAGGCGCGCCGCGGCGTGCGCGGGATCGAGCGCGACGGCGTTCTTCAAATAGTCCTCGGCGATGGCGAGCTGGCCCTTGGCTAGCGCTTCGCGCGCCGCGCGGTGCTCGATCTCGGCGGGGTTGGGGATGAGGCGGTCGAGGAAGGCGCGCACGAACGCTTCGGGCTGCGCTCCCATGAACTGCGCGACGGCGTTCCCGTCGACGAAGGCGATGGCGTACGGGATCGACGTGAGGTTGAACGACTGCACGAGCTCGGGATTGGTGTCGGAGTTGACGTTCACGAGCTTGAAGCGCCCGCCGTACTCGCGCTCGAGGCGCTCCATCAGCGGCCCGAGCACCTTGCACGGCTCGCACCACGGCGCCCAGAAGTCCACGATCACGGGGACTTCCATGGACGCCTCGATCACGTCGCGCTCGAACGATGACAGGGTCGTGTCGATCATGAACCTGATGCGCCTCCTGCCGGGATAGATGCAGCCGCGCTCCGCGCAGTTTCGACGTTCGTTCCGGAAATCGCGTCGGATGCGCTCGGCACGCGCGGCAGGAATCCACCTACTCGGCATAATGTCGGCTTCCCGTTGATTCGCATGGCGAACCGCGATGGCGTTGCAACTGCAGTTGCCGGTAGGACTTACCGGAACGGCCGAGATGGTCGTGGGGGAGCAGCACACGGCCCCGCGCGTGGGCAGCGGCCGCATCCACGTGCTCGCCACGCCCGTGATGATCAACCTGATCGAGGCGGCGGCCCTCGCCGCGGTGGAGCAGTCGCTACCGGAGGAGCATCAAAGCCTCGGGACGCGCCTGGACATCTCCCACTTCGCCGCGACTCCCGTGGGCATGCGCGTGCGCGCCACCGCCGAGGTGGTGCGCGTCGAGGGGCGCACCATCCACTTCCGCGTGCGCGCCGAGGACGAGCGCGAGCTCATCAGCGAGGGCACGCACGAGCGCGTCGTCGTCAACGTGGCGCGCTTCGACGAGCGGGTGCGAAAAAAAACCGGGGACAGACCCCTATTTCCGGAGAAGGCCGGCTCTTAGCGGAAATAGGGGTCTGTCCCCGGTTTTTTTGCGAGGCGCTTGAGCGCCTGGTATAGGATCGGGTCGCCGGGTCCGCCTTTCGGGGCGGCGAGGTCGATGGCGATGTCCGGAACGAGCTCGCGGCGGGGCGCGCCGTCGGGCCGGAAGCTGCGCTGCGCCGGGAACGTGAGCGTGAAGCCGCTGTGCGGCAGGCGCGTTTCGCGCGATTCGCTGCGCAGGCCCGCGGTTCGCGTGCCGATGATTTCCGCGTGTGCGACCGCGACGAGGCCGGCGGCGAGCGCTTCGCCCTCGCCCGCGGTCCAGCGATCGACCAGCACGACGACGGGACCGGTGTACGGCACGCCGGCTGGCTGGACGAGGTCCGGCGTGCGCTTTGCGCCGGCCGCGCCGCGCAGCTGCCACGGCGTTTCGCCGCGCACGAAACGCGCGAGCACCGCGCGCGTCATCTCGCGCGAGCCGGGCCCGGTGTTGTCGCGCAGGTCGACGATGATCGCGCGCGTGCCCGCGACCTGCTCGAGCGCGCCGTCGAGCCGTTCCTCGAAGCGCGGCTCGGGGATGCCGATGCGGATCCTGAGATACCCGAGGTCGCGCTCCTCGCCGATGCGGTGCGCGCTCAAGGTGGGCAGGGCGGGCGGACGCGGCGCGCGGTGATTGCGCTCGGCGAGGATGCGCCGCAGCGCCCATTCCGCTTCCGCGGCGTCGCGCGGCGCGCGCCCCAGGCGCTCGCGCACGGCGCGTTGCACCGCCACGTCACCCGCCTGCGTGAGGGCCTGCCCGGGCCGCACGCCCGCCACGTCCGCGTCGCTGAAGACGCGTACGGCCTCGATGCGCGCGCCGCCCGCGTCCCAGCGCGGCCAGACGTCGATGTCGTACGGCAGGCGCGGGGCGAGAAGGCCGTCCGCGGCGAGAACCACGGCGTCGTCGCGAAGCGTCTCGAGCGCGCCCCGGAGCGCCGCGGCGAATTCGTCGCGGCTTTTCGCGCGCGCGGCTCGCGGGCGCCACGTGGCGCGCACCTGCCGCCACGGCGCGCGGCCCGCGTCGAAGAAGGCGTAGCCCGCGTCGATCGCGCGCCACATCGCGTCGAAATCCTCGAGCCGCTCGCGCTGCGTGAGCTCGGCCGCGGCGAGCGGCAGCGCAACGGCGAACGCTGCGAAAACGGCGGCGAGGCCGCGAAACGCCGCCCTCACACGCGCTGGGCGACCGATTGCTCGAGCAGCAAGCGCTCGATCTCGGCGAGGCGATGCTCGAGCACCTCGTCGGTCACGAAGCCGGAGGTGACGAGATAGAGCTGCGGGCCGTAGCCGATCGCGAGCGTCGGAAAGCCGGCGATGCCCAGGGCCTGCGTGCGCGCGAAGTCGTCGCGCGCCGCCGCGCGCATCTCGCGCGAGTCGAGCGCGCGGGCGAACTCGGCGCCGTCGTAGCCGCCTTCCACGGCGATGCCCGAGAGCACCGAGGCGTCGGTCACGTCGCGGCCGTCGCGGTAGAAGGCGAGCTGCACCGCCTTGAAGAACGCAAAGGCGCGCGGCGCGTCGAGGGAGCGCGCGGTGACGACCGCGCGGCACGCGGGCTCGGTGTCGTAGATGAAGTCGTCGCGCGCGAGGATGGCCTCCGAGAACGGCATCCCGCTCGCCGAGGCGACGTGCGTCCAGTGCTCGCGCAGCATCTCCTTGAACGCCGCGCTCATGCGCTCGGTGTTGAACGCGCGCAGCCCCCCCATCACCAGCTCGAGCCCCAGCTCCGGATGGTTCTCGATGACCTGCTCGAGCTCCGGGCCGAAGCCGTAGCACCACGAGCACAGGGGATCGGCGAAATAGGCGAGGCGCGCCATCGTCGCGTTGGAGCGCGGCACGCGGTCCTCGTTCACGCCGCGATCGAGCGTCCCAGGGAAAGCGCGACGACGCGGTTGCGGCCGCGTTGCTTGGCGAGCGCGAGCGCCTCGTCGGCGCGCGCGAGCAGGCCCTCGATGCTCTCGGGCCCCTCGTCGAGTCGCGCGGAGACGCCGACGCTCACGGTGACCGGGATGGTGCTCCCGCCCACCTCGAAGGTTTCGGCCTCGACCGCCTTGCGGATGCGCCCGGCGACGATCACCGCGCCGGGGCCGGGAACGTCGGGGAGCAGCACCAGGAATTCCTCGCCGCCGTAGCGCACCAGCATGTCCTCCTTGCGCAGCGCGCCGCGGATCACGTCCGCGAGGCGCGCGAGCACCGCGTCGCCGCTGCGGTGGCCGTGGCGCTCGTTGATCGGGCGGAAGTGGTCGATGTCGACGAGGATGATCGACAGCGGCTGGCCCGCGCGGCGCGCGCGCGACATCTCGCGCTCGGCGATCTCGTGGAAGGTGCGGCGGTTGTAGGTGCCGGTGAGCGGGTCCATCGTCGCCATGCGCACCGCCTCGCCCTCGGCGCGCTCCTTGTGCAGCAGCATGAAGCCGAAGCTCGAGGCGAGCGCCGCGGCGCAGGCGGCGACGAAGAGCGCCGACTGGAACGCGTTCGGCTGCACGAACGATTGCAGGGGATCGGCGACGAGGATCGCCGAGACGCCGCGCGCGTAGAAGGCGACCGCGCCCACCGAGAATGTGGCGACGAGCACGCCGCGCGCGCGCCCGCGGCCGGCGAGCGGCGCGTGCACCTGCAGCGCGATCCCCGCGAGCACGGCGAGCAGCGTGCCGACGACGAGCCCGCCGAAGAGCACGGCATTGGCGAGATCGGAAGCGAGGAGGCCGAGCGGCGCGGCGAGCCCGGCGAGCACTGCGCCGTGCACCCAGGCCGGAAGATGCCGGCCGTCGTAGGCGAGAAGCGCTGCGGCCTGCAGCGTGATCGAGAGCGAGAGCAGGCCCGCGGCCACGGCGAGGCCCATGCCCGGGGGCGCGCCGAGCGCGAGCACGGCGACGGCGGCCGCGCGCAGCATCAGCGCGCAGATCCACTCCGCCATGCCGAAGCGCAGCCGCCGGCCCGCCGACGCCCAGAGGATGGCGGCGATCGCGAGGTCGGTCGCGGCGGCGAGCGCGAGGAGCGTGCGGATCTCGATCATGCAGGGCGAAGGCTACTCCACCTTGCCGATCCGCTTCACGGCGTCGGCGAGCTTCTGCGCGTCGCGGTCCCAGAAGGCCTTGAACTGCGGCGCGTCCAGGTACTGGATCGGCGTCTCCACCTTCGCGAGCGACGACTGGAACACGGAATCGGCGACCGCCGCGCGCGCCGCCTCGCGCAGCTTCGCGATCACCGGCTCCGGCGTCCCCGCGGGGGCGAAGAGGCCGGTCCACTGCGAGAACTGCGCGTCGTAGCCGAGCTCCTTCAGCGTCGGCACGTCGGGAAAGGCCGGGTGGCGTCCCTCGCCCCAGGTGGCGAGCACGCGCACCTTGCCGCCACGCACGTGACCCATGATGCTCGAAGGCCCGGTCGAGAGCGCATCCACCTGGCCCCCGAGGAGCGCGACGATCGCGGGGCCCGCGCCCGTGAACGGCACGTGCAGCATCTTGATGCCGGCGGAGGCGTCGAACATCTCCATCGGCACGTGCATCGTGCCGTAGTTGCCCGACGAGCCGTACGGAATCTCGCCGGGCTTCTGCTTCGCCGCCTGCACCAGGTCGGCGACGGACCTGTAGGGACTGTCGGCGCGCACGGCGAGCACCGTGGGATCGGCGGTGAAGCGCGCGATCGGCACCAGCTGGTTGAGCTGGTACATCGGATCGCGGCCGAGCACCTTGTCGGCTTCGGGAATGATCGAGATCGAGGAGAGCGCGAGCAGCAGCGTGTAGCCGTCGGGCTTCGCGCGGGCGACGTACTGCATGCCGACGCCGCCGCCGGCGCCGGACTTGTTCTCCACGACGACCGGCTGCTTGAGGATCCGCGTCATCGCATCGGCGAGCGGGCGCGCGGTGATGTCGGCCACGCCGCCGGGCGGGAACGGCACCACCATCGTGACGGTGTGCGCGGGATAGTCGGTCTGCGCGGCAGAGGCCAGCGGCCAGGCGGCGGCGAGAAACGCCGCGGCGAGCAAAGCGAAAGTCGAACGCATGATCATTTTCCTCTTGTGGCGAAGCGATCCAGCGGGCAGCCGAGCCCATGCGGGCCCGTCAACGATTGTCCATCGTGGGTCCGAATCCGAACGATATATGGAGACGCGCTACGAGAGTTGGGGTTTCGCATGACGCGCACCGTCCCGCCGCCGGTCACCTTCACCATCGGCTCGGCGCCCGCCGGGAAGCCGCAGGCGTAGGGCGGATCGCCGGGAAGCCGGATCGCGATATTCACCACCGAAGCCATGCGGCCGTTCGGGTTGCAATCGAGGTTTTTCACCGAGCAGCAGCGGCTCTTCCCCGGCTGGATCGTCGCGGTTAGCGCGCGGTCGGCGCGCAGCTTGTCCGGATGCGGCTCCTGCTCGATCGCGATGGGGCGATCGGTCTGGTTGTGGATGCAGTAGGCCGCCGCATGCGGCGCGGCGACGGCGGCGAGAAGGAGGAGCGCGAGTCGGGTCACGCTGTCCCGCCGGGGAAGAAACGTCCTTGCACGTAAGCGCCAACGATCATGGCGGCGAGCGCGATGACGATCGGCCAGTTGCCGACGCCGATGCCGGCGATGGCGGGCCCGGGACAGAGCCCCGAGAGCCCCCAGCCCACGCCGAAGATCGCCGCACCCCCGAGCGTGCGCGCCGACATCGCCGACGGATGCTTCTGGAATTCATTCGCGAGCCACGGCTTCGCGAGCACGCGCGGCGCCAGGTGATAGGCGATCGTCGTGACGGCGACCGCGCCGCCGAGCACGAGCAGCAGGCCCATGTCCTTCCACAGCAGGAATCCGCGCACGATCTCCGGCTCGACCATGGTGGAGACCGCGAGCCCGAAACCGAAGAGCGCGCCCGAGACGACGATCGCCGCGAGCATCGGCGTCCTCATGCGAGCCTCGCCACGAGATGCGCGGTGGCCATCGCGGTCGCGAGGAAGACCAGCACGGCGAGAATGGACGGCGCCTGGAAGGAGGCCATGCCGCAGATGCCGTGGCCGGCGGTGCAGCCGTTGGAAAGCCGCGCGCCGAAGCCCGCGAGGAAGCCGCCCGCCGCGAGCTGCCAGATGGGAATGCCGGTGCGGAACGGTGAGCCCAACGTGGCGAGCCAGAGCGCGGCGCCCGCGATGATCCCGAGCGCGTAGACAAGCCGCCATGCGCGGCTCGAGAGGAAGCGCGGCTGGCTGAAGTACGGCTGCTGCGAGAAGAACGACCACACCGTCGTGAACACGGTGCTCATGCCGCCGATGAGACCGGTCGCGAGGAAGAGCAGGCTCATTCCCAGGCCGAGCAGGAGTCCGCCGATGAGGTAGTGCTGCCAGCCGTACGGAAAGAGCTCAGCCAGCGTTCTTCACCCTGTACATCGCCGCGTCGGCCGACTCGAGCAGCGCCGCCGGATCGCGAGCATGGTCGGGATAGAGGCTCACGCCGACGCTCGCGCCGCAGCGCACGTCGGTGCCCTTCCAGTCGAAGGGCGTGTCGAA
>Ga0075426_10002063_pt1 | contig 14421 bp, 9 predicted proteins | sample SoiMethybrSBSTD5_FD_75304 | JGI IMG/M metagenome (GOLD analysis project Ga0075426, IMG submission 75304) | Bulk soil microbial communities from a Populus tree surrounding site in Tennessee, USA - Soil MetaG P. TD hybrid SBSTD5 | ecosystem: Environmental > Terrestrial > Soil > Tree plantation... | reverse complement strand
CGCTGCACAAGACGCCGACTCTCCCTTCTATCGCGCCTCCTCCTGGACCGATTCCGATATCCGCAGCTCCCACCGCGGCTCCTGATTCTGCGGAACAACCTCCCGTTCTTCCGTCTGCACCGCTTGCCACGGAAGCCGCGCCTCTGTCCATGCCGCAAACCGCGGCTGCTACGCTCCAGGACGTTGACCCCCACAAAGCTTTCGGTTCGAAGAACGCTCCGGTGGTCATGGAAGAGTTCAGCGACTACCAGTGTCCTGCGTGCAAGACGCTTTACACCACCACGAACCGGCTGCTCATGGACAACTACGTCAGCACCGGCAAGGTTTATCTGATTCATCGTGATTTTCCTCTTGCCATGCACGCCTACTCGCGCATCGCTGCGCGTTACGCGCGCGCCGCGGCCGAGATCGGCAAGATCGAGCCGGTGGAGCAGACTTTGTTTCAGAACCAGGAAAAGTGGGAGCAGACGGGCGACGTGGATGGCACCGTGGCCGCTGTGCTTTCTGCTTCGGAAATGAAGAAAGTCCGCGCCCTCGTCAAAGGTGGCACGCTCGAACCCCTGATTGACAAGGACTTCGCGCTCGGTCAGATGTACCGAGTCAACCAGACGCCGACGACGGTTTTCCATTACAAGGGCCAGACTTATCCGTATCCCGGCGTCATGACCTACGACACTGTCAAGCAGTTTCTGGAGCAACTCCTGTCGCAGAAATGATATCGCCTTTGAGAACTGAAGCGTGATGACCGGCACCTCACAAATGCTGCAATCCAGCCCATTCAACTTTCGCCGCGCGGTCATCTGGATCGGCCGCTTGATTCTCGGTGGAATCTTTGTGTACGCAGGCATCTCGAAGGTTTTTTTCCCCAACACCCACTTGTGGCCCATGTTCGTCCTGCGGTTCTCGATTTCCGTGAACCTTACGACTTTTGCGCAACAGGTGGAATCCTACAAATTGCTTTCGTCCGCGGGGGTAGATTTTGTCGCGCACACCCTGCCGTTCACGGAAATCGCGCTCGGCTTGCTGCTGCTGATTGGTTGGGGATTGCGCATCTGGGCCTCGCTGATAACGCTCATCATGCTGGGCTTCCTGACGGTGGTGACTCGCGCCTACTTTCTGCACATGAACATCAATTGCGGCTGCTTCGCCACGCCGGAACCCCTTACCGGCATGACGGTCATTCGCGACAGCCTTTTTGCCGCGCTCGCGCTGATCATGACCGTCTTCGCATTTATTGAGGCCCGCCAGCCTCATCCCTGGTCAGCTTCCGAGAAGCCATCGCTGTCAGCCCAGAACTTGTCATGAAATCGGTCAACGAATATCTGGAACTTGCAGAACAGGCGCACGGGCATCTCTGCGCCGGGCAAGTCCTTGGAGTGCGCCTCGCGATGCTCGGCTTGCGCGAACTCGGAATTGACGATCCAGTCGCCGAGCGCAAGCGCCTGATGACCTTCGTCGAGATCGACCGTTGCGTGACCGACGCCGTCGCGGTCGTCGCTAACTGCAGGCTCGGCAAACGTGCCCTGAAATTCCGTGATTGGGGCAAAGTCGCCGCCACCTTTGTCGATTTGAAAACCGGCCGCGCTGTTCGCATTGCGGCAAAGGAGTCCTCCAAGCAAGCCGCGCGCGAGATGTTTCCCGAACTTGAGAAAGAAGCGGGTCAGCAAAAAGCGTACGCGCAACTCTCGGACGAGGTCCTGTTCGACAAGCAATGGGTAAAAGTGGAAGTCGCGCCGGAAGATTTGCCAGGATTCAAAGGTCCGCGCGTGATTTGCGCACAGTGCGGCGAAGGCATCAATTTTAAGCGCGAAGTTGTGCTGAACGGCCGCGCGCTTTGCCGCTCCTGTGCGGGCGAGAGTTATTACGAGACCGAATGACTACTTGCTGCGCCGCGAGTGCTTAGTTTTGGGAGTCGCTTGGCTCGCTCACAGTCTTTGCTTCGCTGCGCATTTCGCCGATGCGAACCATGACGTAGGCGATTAGGGCGAACACAAAAAACACCAGCAGCATCCAGGCGATACCTTGCAGCGTTTCGATGCCAGCGCGATACAGTTCGAAAATCCAGCGGTCGAAACTGAGCGAAGCCGCGGATTGCACTTCGCGGCCTCCCAGCGTCGCGCTGACATATCTCTCGAGATCGTGGACCGGCACGCCGCTGGAAACGCCGACAACGAGAATCGCGAATTTCATGTACTTCGACCAGGCCGCGCTGATTTCATCCGCGATGATGCGCCGCAGCACGCTGTCGATCGGTTTCGTGAAAAGCCACATTGCGGCAAACGACACGCCGAGAGCCACGGCGAAAGTAGCAAACAGCAACAGGAGGAACATGGCGCATCACCTCTGGGATAGTCGGTCGATTCGGCTAGTGAACGAGAACGCCCGTGGCTGGAAGTTCTACTATAAGCGATTTCCGCTGTTTCCTTGTTCACCGCATCCCACTTAAGGTGAGCGCTGTCGGCAATTCCCTTGTGCGCTAAGATGAATCTTCCATGCTGAGCCTTCCCCCGATCACGCTGCGTCTCCGCAGTTTCAAGCTGATCGACCGTGTCGCGCTGGCATTTCTCCTGCTTTGCTCGATTTTGTTCGGTACCGCGTGCGGTTTGCTCTTCGTTTACGCCGGCGATTTGCCGGAAATTCGCGCGCTCGAAACCTATCGCCCCAACGTGGTCACGGAAATCTATGGCGATGACGGCCAGCTTGTGGGCAGCTTCGCACTACAGCGCCGCATCCTGATGACCTACGAGCAATGCCCCAAGGTTCTCTACAACGCCGTCACCGCCATCGAGGACCAGCACTTCGAGGAACACTGGGGCATCGATTTCCCGCGCATGTTCACCGCCGCTCTGCGCCACCTGACGCGAGGCCGTCGCGCTGGAGGCGCCAGCACCATCACCATGCAGCTGGCCGGCAATCTCTTTCTCGACCGCAGCGACATCAGCTTTCGGCGGAAGGCGGAAGAAACGCTGCTCGCGCTGCAAATCGAGCGACGCTACAGCAAGCCGCAAATCTTCGCCATGTACGCAAACCAGGTGTACCTGGCGCACGGCAATTACGGCTTTGCCGCCGCGGCGCAATTTTATTTTGGCAAATCAGTTGGCGACCTGACGCTTGCAGAAGCGGCGTTGCTCGCGGGAATGATCAATGGACCCAAGTATTCGCCTCTGCTCAATCCCGAGGGCGCGCTGTCGCGGCGCAATCTGGTGCTGCATCGCATGGAAGAAGAAGGAAAGATCAAGCCTACAGAGGAAGCGGCCGCGGCCAAGTCTCCGCTCGGCCTGCACTTGCAGTATCCGCGCAACGACCTCGCGCCGTATTTCTTTGAGGAGGTTCGAAAATATCTCGAAGCGACCTACGGAACCGAAGCGGTTCACGAACGCGGCCTGCGCGTTTACACCACGCTGAACACCAACTTGCAGCGCATCGCCAACCAAGCCGTGCGCGACGGCCTGCATGCTTATGAGCGGCGCCACGGCTGGAAGGGCAACCTGCCCAATGTGCTGCGAGACAACCTCGGCAAGCTGGACACGTACGAGGACGAAGATTGGCGCCACGCCATCGAGAAGGGCAGTTACGTCACGGGACTCGTCATGAGCGTGAGCGAACGGGACGCCGTCATCAAAATCGGTCCGTACCGCGCCATTCTTTCTCCAAGCGATTTTGCCTGGACCGGCCGCAGACGTCCTGGGGATTTGTTGATGGTAGGCGATCTGGCGCAATTCTCCGTGCAGGAATTGCGCAGTAACACTGCTCGCGTTCAACTCGAGCAGCAGCCCGGCCCTCAGGGTGCGTTACTGTGCATTGATAATGCTACCGGCGAGATCAAGGCCATGGTCGGTGGCTACAGCTTTGAAGATTCGAAATTCAATCGCGCGACACAAGCCGTTCGCCAAGTCGGCAGCTCTTTCAAAATTTACGTTTACGCCGATGCGCTCGAGAAAGGAGCGACGCCTTTCGACACGATTGTGGACCTGCCATTTACCACGATCAGTGGAGGGCAGCCCTACACGCCGCACAATTATGACGAGAAATTTGAAGGCACGATTACGTTGCGGCGCGCGCTGGCCGGTTCGCGCAACGTTCCTGCTGTGAAACTCGCGGAAAAAGAAGGCATCAACACCGTTGTGGATATGGCGCGGCGCTTTGGCATCACCACGCCGCTGCCGCCGTATTTGCCGCTGGCCCTTGGCGCGGCGGACATGAGATTGATTGAGCACGTTTCCGCCTTCACGGTGTTTCCGAACGACGGCATACGCATCGACCCCTACATGATCCGGCGCGTGACGAGCTATGACGGCGCGCTGCTCGAAGAAGCGCATCCGGAAGTGCACGACGTGGTTTCGCCGGACGTGGCGCGCACGATGGTGGCGATGCTCGAAGAAGTAATTCAGTTCGGCACCGGAGTAGCGGCCAAGGCGTTGGGACGTCCTGCAGCCGGGAAAACGGGCACCACTCAGGATTACACCGATGCCTGGTTTGTGGGATTCACGCCGCAACTCACTGCGGGAGTCTGGGTGGGCTTTGACGACAAACAGATCTCGCTCGGAAAGAAAGAAACGGGCGCACGAGCGGCGCTGCCGATCTGGCTGGAATTCATGCAAGGCGCAGCCGCTGGAACGCCGGTTACGGATTTTCCGAACGTCGTGCCGCTGGAGCAGTTGGCCGGTGAACATCAATTGAATTTGACGACGCCCGATACCGCTCCCACCGAGGATGAACCCGCCGAAAAGCCAAAAGAAAAACCTCCAACGGCAGCTCCCGCACCGAATGCTAATTCCGCCGCGACAAGTTCCAACCGGAATGCCTGAACAAAACGACAAATCGCAGTTCGATTTAGACCCCATTTATACAGATACCTATATAAACCGAGCGCTCACGCTACACGAATTTGGAAAATAAATCCCTCACTGGAAGTCAATTCAACGAAGAAGTTTCATAAAGGGTTTTCTTTGTGAGTGTTCGGGATGGTGCTGTTTCTTGATGTTTTGTGGTCTACAAGATGCATGTCTGCCTACACAGTGAAGTGTGGTGATCAGCGCGAGTGGTCGGCACGTTGGCTGACAGACGGCGGCTGGGGAACGAAGTATAGCGAAACGGCGATCGCTGCCGTTTTTTCCCAGGAGTTAAGGACGTAAGGCAAGCTTTCGAACGCGCCTGTTTCAAGGCCAGGGTCATGGTGTGCCTGCGTCTGAGTTGGTAGAGACCCGGGGTGTTTTGGGTTTACGGCGCGCACTTGGAAATTCTTAAGTCGCAAGTTTAGAAAACGAGGTGGATTCGTGAGAAAAGCGGCTGCGGCTACTCTCTTCGTTGTCATTTTGGTTTTCGCGTTCCTTGGATTTGCAGCTTCAGGAAGGGCCCAAACAGCAACTAGTGGAACGGTGATTGGAACCGTTACCGACCCCAGCGGCGCGGCCGTCGGCAACGCGGAAGTGACTTTGAAAAACAAAGCGACCAATAGTCAGGCGGCTCAAAACACGAACATCGCCGGGCAATACACCTTTGTCAACGTCACGCCGGGCCAATACACGATCAGCGTGAAGAAGGACGGGTTCCGCACTGCCACTGTCTCGGATTTAACCGTGGATGTGGCGAAGAGCTATAACGTGGATGTAAGGCTGGATCTTGGCTCGGCTTCAGAGTCCGTGACGGTAACGACGGAGGCTCGAGTTGAACTGCAGACAACCGACGCGCAGGTGGGAGATGTCGTTGGCGGAACACAATTGGTGCGCTTGCCCACGCTCCAGCGCGATGCTTCAGAGCTTTTGACGCTTCAACCCGGAACGACGCCATACGACAGCGGTAACGTCAACGGAACGTTTGGCAATAGTGGCGGCACAGTGGCCGGCGCACGCAGTGACCAGAACACCGTCCTGATGGATGGCATCGACATCACCGACAACACCGTCGGGGGCGGATCGAATGCACAGAACTTCATCCCTACGGGTGTCGAGAGTCTTGAAGAATTCAAGGTCGGAGTTACCAATTCCAATGCTACGTTCAGCCGAGCTTCGGGCGGACAGATCACGCTGCTCAGCAAGGGCGGGAGCAATACGTTTCACGGAGATGGATATTGGTTCCATCAGAGTGACGGGCTTAATGCGAATTCGTGGGATTTGAATCACACTGCTGACCCAAATACCGGAAAAACCTTTACCAGGAAGACGCCTTTCAAGGACAATCGCGAAGGCGTTAGCATTGGCGGTCCCATCTTCAAAGACAAGACTTTCTTCTTCAGCAACTATGAAAAACGCCGTTTCCCCGCAGGCCAAACCGTCACCCACCTGGTGCCCACGGACACTTTGCGAGCCGGCACCCTGGAATTCAAAGACGCCACCGGAACGCTGCGCAAATATGACCTTGCTACAGCAATGAATTGTGGACCGAATGGCAACCTGGCCTGCGATCCCCGGGGCATCGGCATTAGCCCCACCGTCCAGGCCCTTTATAATTTGAATCCAGAAGGAACGGATCCTACGGTACCAGGGGTCGATGGGAATAACACGCTCGGGTTGCGCACGACGGTTACAACTCCAATTAAACAGGATTCCGTCACTTTTCGCCTGGATCACACTTTCACACAGAAAATGCACTTTTTCGGACGTTATCTCTATTCACGGAACCTGCAGACCACTCCTATCCAAATTGCCGCGCTGGCCGGAAAGCCTGCTCTCGCGACGACGGGCAATGATACTCGAGGTGACGGGGTCATCGGCGCTCTTGATTATGCGTTCAACCCAACCACCACGAATGTGCTCCGTTACGGTTGGATTCGCAGCAGAATCTTCCTTCCCGGCTTGTCGCCCAGCGCATCGGCCGCTTCCCTAGGACTTCCCGGAACGAATTCCTCAGCAGGGTTTGTAGCGCTCGCGCCAGGCCTTGGCACAGTCGGCTTGCTCGATGTGCCCATTGACGTGGACACGCAACGCGCGCGGACGCAGGGTAATTTCCAGCGCAATAAGCAACTCGTGGACGACTTTTCGAAGATCGCGGGAAATCACACGATTGTTTCCGGCGGTTCTATCCGCTGGCTGCCGATCACCGCGCAGCGCAACGACAAGGTTGTCGGCTCGCTTGCTTCCCTCGTGGCATTGATGGACGCGGATGGAAACGGAGGAGCCACCACGATTCCGGCCGTCAATCGTCCCCCATCCTGCAGTGCCACCGTGACGACGTTTTGCCTGGTGGGACAAGCGGACCAGACGAAATGGGATCGTTTCTACGCGGCGACGCTGGGAATTGTGGACAATATCAACGTCCTGGCTGTCCGAGACGGCAACCTGAATCCTCTCCCCTTCGGCACTCCGCTGATTGCCAACGCCAACATGCGGGCGTATGACATGTATGTGCAAGATACTTGGAGGCTAAAGCGAACCCTAACCCTCACTTACGGTCTCTCTTATGGCTGGCAAACACCTCCCCACGAAGCCCGTAACGAGCAGACCTTCATTGTGGATGCGTCCAACAACCAGATTCTTACGGCGCATGGCTACATAAATTCCAAGTTACAATCCGCTCTAAACGGGGACGCGTTTAACCCGCAGATTGGCTATCTTCCGATCGCCAAGTCGGGGCGAAGCAATATTTACAATCCGGACTATGGGGACGTGGGGCCGCGCGTGTCATTGGCTTGGAGCCCCTCGTATTCCGATGGATTCCTGGGGCACTCGTTTGGTCCCTCGAAAACGGTTGTTCGAGGGGGCTTTGGAATCTACTACGATCGCATCAACAATGTGCAGAGCGTTGAGATTCCGCAGCTTGGCGTGGGCTTTGCCCAAACCTTGGTGTTGAAGTCTCCGCTCTGCTCCGTAAACGGAGTCTCCGCAGGTGCTAACTGCAACGCCACTGCTGGAGCAAGCGATATCGGGGGTTCTGGCTTTCGCGTCGGCGTGGACGGAACAATCCCCGTGCCTTCATTCCCTACCGTTTCTTCACCGGTCATTCCGGCAAATCCATTTGGTGAGTTTCTGTCCTTCTCGCTAGATCCCTCCTTCAAGGTGGGGAGGAGCTATAGCTTCGACTTCACGATCCAGCGCGAACTGCCAGGTAACATGGTGATGGAACTTGGCTACATTGGCAGGTTAGGGCGCGATCTGCCCAACAGTATTGACTTCGATTCCTCTCCTTACATGCTGAAAGACAAAGCGTCCGGGCAGACCTTTGCTCAAGCATTTGATGCCGTAAATGCGCAGATTGCGTCCGGCGTGGCCCCGGCAAATCTTGCAGCTCAGCCCTGGTTCGAGAACCAGTTACCGGGGTTCAACGCCAATGCGGCGGCTGGTTGCGCGGGGCAAGGGTTCGCAAATACCACACAATGCCTTTTCAACCAAAACTCAGGTGCGTTCAACGGCCGCTTCGTGAACACGCTGTTCGAGAGCATGGGTTTTGACCGGGAAGCGGTCGGACTGTTGCCTTACAATAATCTTCAGGTGTTTTTGGCTCTTTTCGTGCGCACGCACATCGATCTATCCAACTATCATGCGGCGACATTTACTCTGCGCAAGAGACCGTCCCATGGCCTGCAGTTTGATCTGAACTACACCTTCTCGAAGTCGCTCGATCAACTGGGGGGCGTTCAGAACAACGCGGGCACCTACGCAACAAGCTTCAATCCCAACCTGCAATACGGACCTTCACTCTTCGACCGCAAGCATGTCTTTAACGGCATCTTTAGCTACGACCTACCGGCGGGAAAGGGCCACAAGTTCAGTTTTGGCAACGGCGTGGCCGACAAAATCATCAGCGGGTGGTACGTCTCCGGCGTTTTCAGGGCAAACAGCGGATTGCCATTGCCCGTCATCGGCGGTGATTTCGGCGGGGGACCGTTTGCGAATAGCGTCAACATGATACGGACGGCGAGTACCGGCACCTTGGGTGGAGGAGCTCATTTCGGCGTTACCGGAACGAACTTTGGTTCCGGTGGTACGGTCAATCTGTTCACGAATCCAGACACTGCTGCTGGTGACTTCCGGTATCCCAACATCAGCACTGACGGGCGCGACGGCTCCGGTCATCCATTGCGTGGACTCGGACTTTGGAACCTCGACTCCCGGCTTGGCAAAACCACTTCCTTCCGTGAACGCTACAAAGTGGAGATTTCAGCGGATTTCTTCAATCTGTTCAATCATGTGAACTTTTTCGACCCGTCGTTGAACATCAATACCCCAGCTACTTTTGGCGTAATCAGCACCGAGTTGGTTCCTGCCAATCGCACGCAAGGGAGCCGGTGGATCGAGCTGGGACTCCGCGTTTCGTTCTAGCCGAACCATAATCCAAGCGATTCATCAAACCGGGAAGCGATGAAGATTCGCTTCCCGGTTTTTTGTCTTACCGCTGGATTCAATCAATTGATTGACCCGCCTGGGAACTTTTTGAGCAAAGTGGCGTCGAACATTATTACAGCGTGGTGCGTAACTCCATGTGGCGAGTGGAATAGATGGCCAGGTCCGTTTAAGGGGAAGAGGTCGCCATGGAAACGCTAGGGCAGGACATTCGTTATGCGCTGAGGAACCTCGCAAAATCTCCGGGATTCGCTGTTGTGGCAATCATTACACTCGCACTGGGGATTGGCGCATCCACAGCGATCTTCAGCGTCATCGACAACGTCATGATGGAACCGTTTCCGTACCCGGATGCCCAGCGGTTCATGTCCGTGCAAATCCACGACACGGAACGGAATGAGCCGGGCGGGCGCGCGGGGTTCAGCGGACCGGAATTCCTGGATTATGTCGAGCAGAATCACGTCTTTGACCGGGTGATCGCCAACGACAATCTGGATGTGCTGTACCGCTCGGGCGAAGGCACGCTTCGTTTCGACGGGAATTGCGTGACACCGGGAACGTTTGAGTTTCTGGGCATGGCCGCGTTGCTTGGGCGGGTGATGCAGCCCGCGGATTACGAACCAGGCGCTCCGCCGGTGTTTGTCCTGCGATACAAAACGTGGGTGAAGAGCTTCGGCGCCGATCCGTCCATCGTTAACAAAACTTTTATATTAAATGATGTTCCGAGGACACTGGTCGGCATCATGCCGCCGCGGTTTGGCTGGGGCGATGCGGACATGTGGATCCCGAAAAAGCCGGAGCGCGCGTCGGCCACGACCGCAGTGGCCGGTGCGTTTCCACAGTATTGGTTCTTGCTCGGGCACCTGAAGCGGGGTGTTTCGATGAAAGAAGCCGAAGCGGACTTTACAATTATCGCCAACCGCCTGTCGAAAGTTTACCCCAAGGATTACCCCAAACACTTTACCGTGCACCTGGAGTCGCTGACCAACCTGGTTGTGGGCCAATTCAAAACCACACTTTTTATTGTATTGGCCGCGGTGGGACTGTTGCTGCTGATCGGTTGCGGAAACGTAGCGAACTTATTGCTTGCGCGGGCAACCACGCGGGAGAAAGAGTTCGCGATACGCTCAGCGCTTGGAGCGAACCGCTGGCGATTGATTCGTCAACTGCTCGTGGAAAGCATGATCCTGGCGATGGGCGGCGCGGCTGTGGGTACGCTGTTAGCGTGGGGAGGATTGAAGTCCCTGGTTGCGCTGATGCCGCAGAATATTATCCCCGCCGAAGCAGTGATCCACCTGAACACGCCGGTGTTGCTGTTTACTTTGGGCGTGGCGGTGCTGACGGCGCTGGTGTTTGGACTCGTCCCTGCATTGAGAGCGGCGCGGAAAGATGTAAACGAACCGCTGCGCGACAGCGGCAAGGGCATCAGCGGCGGATTCCGGCATGGGCGCTTTCGCGACGCGGTAGTTGTGCTGGAAGTAGGGCTATCGCTAACTCTGTTGGTCGCAGCGGGGTTGCTGATGCGGAGCTTTGTGGCCCTGCGCGACGTGAAACTGGGACTCCGGCCGGACCATGTTTTGGTGGCCAGGCTTCCTCTGCCTGTGGACCGCTATAAAACGGCGGCGCAAGTCGCGGGATTCTACCGCCCGTTGCTGCAAAGGCTGAAGGCGCTGCCGGGTGTAGTGGAAGCCACAGAAACGAGCACGCTGCCGCCCTACGGCGGAATTCCGAGCGACATCGAAATTCCCGGCAAGTCCCACACCGAAAAATGGAACGCGATGTTTCAACTGTGCAGCGAAGGATATTTTCCCGTATTGAAAATTCAGTTCGTCGGCGGTAGGCCGTTCACGGAAGCGGAAGTCAATGGAGCGCGGAAACTAGCGGTCGTCAACCAAACTTTTGTGAAAAAGTATTTGGGCAACGACAATCCCATCGGGCAACAGGTGCGCATCGCGCAACTGGAACAATTTGAAGACCCGGTGAAAGAGCCGGTGTTTGAAATCATCGGGCTCGTTGCGGACGTAAAGAATCGCGGGTTGCAGGAGCCGATCCAGCCGGAGATTTGGGTGCCGTACACCGTGACGGGTTCGGCATTCAGGGGAATCCTGGTGCGCACCGAAAAAGAACCGATGACCATGATGAATGCGGTGGAGAAAGAGATTTGGGCCACCGACCGGAACGTGGCGCTGACGCTCACGGGAACGCTCGAAGGTTACATTAGCCAGTTTTCGTTCGCCGGGCCGCGGTTTGGATTTTTCCTGATGATGATTTTCGGAGCGATCGGACTCGTGCTTGTGACCATTGGCGTCTACAGCGTGCTGGCGTACACCACGACGAGGCGAACGCATGAGATTGGGATTCGCATGGCGCTGGGAGCGGAAGGCGCGGACGTGGTGGGAATGGTGATTCGAATGGGTCTGCGGCTCGTGGGAATTGGTGTCGCGCTCGGACTGATCGCAAGCCTCGCGCTGGGGCGTGTGATTGCCACACAATTGTGGGGCGTATCGGCTTACGACCCGTGGACGCTCACAAGCGTAGCAGTGGTACTCCTGCTTACTGGCTTAGTGGCGTGCTGGCTGCCCGCGCGCCGCGCATCGCGGGTCGATCCATTGACCGCGCTGCGTTATGAATGAATAGTTGCGGATAGCCCCTGGCTACTTGGCTCTTCGAAATGGGTCCCATCCGCTGGGATGGAGGATTTTCGGGTTCTTTGGATCGTACCAGACGAGATTCGGGCCGGAGGTAACATAGCCGATAGGAGAAATCGTAAGGCCGCGTAACTTCCCCGGTAGAGAAGGCAGCTTCCCACGTCTAACTGTAAAGAGAAGTTCATAATCGTCCCCGCCATGCAGCGCCAGATCCAGAGGATCGCCAATTCCCTGTTGGAGGCGGGCCGGCACTTCGACGGCAGGGAACCAATCAGGGTCGAGGACGGCGCCGAGGTGAGGGGCGGGGCAAAGGTGCCGCAAGTCTGTGGAGAGCCCGTCAGAAATGTCTATCATGGAAGTGGCCAGTCGCTTCTCTGCCAGCCATCGGCCAAGCGCCAATCGGGGTTCCGGGTAGAGATGCTTGCGCAGACGGGTATCGCGAGAGCTTATGGTGTGCTTGCTGCCTTTAAGAATACGTAGGCCCAGAGCCGCTTCGCCGAGTCGTCCGCTGACATAAATGATGTCGCCGTCCCGCGCGCCAGACCGAAGGATAGCGTGACCGATGCGGACCTCCCCGACGACAGTCACGTTGATGAGGATATTGTCGCGGCGCGTTGTGTCCCCGCCCGCCAAAACACATTGAAATTTCCGCGAGGCACGACGCAGGCCTGCTAGGAATTCATTCAGCCAGCGTCTCGTATGAGAGGCAGGAATCGCCAGGCTCAAAAGGAAGCAGCGAGGGGCACCACCCATTGCAGCTACGTCGCTCAAGGCCCGAGCCAGGCATTTCCATCCCACGGAGTCGGCAGGATGCTTGTCTCGAAGGAAATGTGTGCCTTCCAAAAACCAGTCGCAAGTCAGGATAAGCTCATGCCCAGCTCGAGGCCGAAGCAGCGCGGCATCGTCACCGATGCCAAGGCGCACTTCGCGCGAGGCATGCAAGCGCCGCCCGAGTGCCTTCTCGATTCTCTCAATCAGCTCGTTCTCGCGCGTTTTCATGACAGAATTGGCTGTAGGCAGGGGAACGGTGGTACTCTCGGCTCCTCTTTCTGCGGCGAGTTGTGACCGCATAGCGTTATAGCCTATTTTCTCTTCTTTGGCCCGCTAATCGACGTTTTGCAGTAATCCGAAAGAATTAGCCAAGAGTCGGGTACCTGTCCCTTCGTACAGGAAACCCATTAGAACCGCCTGTACCGGACTGGTACTAAAAACAGGGTTGACGTACACTTTCTCAAGAACTAGCATGGGCGAGGTCGCGAACCACCCCCCTCGGTTCAGGTCGGCCGGATTCCTGTTTGTGCGGGTCAAGGGTGAGTCACCCGCAAATTGGCGAGTACAAGGGCCAGACGGCCCACAGGCGAATATGCGAGGTAAGAGCTATACATTTTTTATTGCGTCCACTCCGGGGAAGCTCCGGAAAGTGGTAGTACCAGCCTACCTAATACATGGTGTCGCCGTTCTGGCCTTGATTGGGGCTATCAGCGTAACCGCAGCCGTCGCCTCCTACTCCCGAATGCTCTGGAAAGTTGGAAATTACAACGCCGTTCGCCACGAATTGGAGACTAGGACTCAGCAATACCGCCAGTTGCAAGCCACGGTCAACGATACCAACCAGCGCCTCGATTCCCTCCAGTCTCTCGCGACCGAAGTGGCCATGACCTACGGCGTGCTGCGCTACCACCCGGCGGCGTTCGACCAGAGCGACAACCCGGTGGATACCCAGGACGCATTTGACCGCTCCATTGAGCAGTACTCTTTCCTGAAGCGCAACGCCGCAGTGATCGCCGTCTCCAGCGGCGGATTGCATCTCCTCTCGCCGATGAACTTTGCCGACTCTTCCTACACGCCCTCGATTTGGCCGGTGATGGGCCACATCACGGATAGCTTTGGTGAACGCCTCGACCCGTTCAGCGGCGAAGGCGCGTTTCACACGGGAGTGGACGTGGCCTCCGATTACGGCGCGCCGGTTCACGCGACCGCGGATGGAGTGGTTACCATTGCGGAAAATCACGCGGGCTACGGCCGCTTGGTAGTGATCGACCATGGGTTTGGCATCACTACCTGGTACGCGCACCTTTCCGCGTTTTCTGCGGTCGTCGGCTCACGAATTAAACGCGGTGAGGTTGTCGGCTACACGGGCATTAGCGGACGATCCACCGGGCCTCACGTGCATTACGAAGTTCGAATGAATAACGCGCCGATTAATCCCTGGCGCTACATGAAGTCAAGTCCTGCGGGCGACTAGCGAACAAAGAAATTGTGGGAAGTGATTGCGGGCGCTGGCCCGCTTTTTAATTTTGCGCGCTCTTTTATTTTGTGAGCATTACGAACGGCCTTTCTTGAAATGGGCGACTGGATTCCGCGGCAGAGGCTTGACGGGCGGAGCGGCGGGATTTATGGAAGCGCGGCGAGCCGATTCCAGAAAAGCCGGGGTGATTTCAAACGCAAGCCGCACCGACTTCGTATCTCCTCGATCGAGTTTCGAGACATCCGCG
>Ga0075426_10002057_pt1 | contig 14435 bp, 13 predicted proteins | sample SoiMethybrSBSTD5_FD_75304 | JGI IMG/M metagenome (GOLD analysis project Ga0075426, IMG submission 75304) | Bulk soil microbial communities from a Populus tree surrounding site in Tennessee, USA - Soil MetaG P. TD hybrid SBSTD5 | ecosystem: Environmental > Terrestrial > Soil > Tree plantation... | reverse complement strand
TGGGCAAGACAGCCGCGCGTCGAGCTCAAGATCCGCCATCCCGGCGAGAAGTTCGTGCTGCGCCACGAGAACGAGTGGCCGCTCGAGCGCACCCGCTGGACGCGCTTCTACCTGAACCCGGGCAAGACGAGCCTCGAGCGCAGCGAACCCGGAGCTTCTACAAAAATTCCATATCAAACCCAGGGCGACGGATTGCTGTTCGAGATCACGCTCCAGGAATCGATGGAGATCACCGGCCCGGTGGCGGCGAAGCTCTATCTGTCCTCGGACACGAACGACGCCGATGTCTTCCTCGCGCTGCGCGTGCTCGATCCCGACGGCAAAGAGGTCACCTTCCAGGGCTCGAACGACCCGCGCGTGCCGGTCGGCCTCGGCTGGCTGCGCGCCTCGCAGCGCAAGCTCGACCCGCAGAAGAGCCTGCCGTACCGGCCCTGGCACAGCCACGATGAATCCCAAAAACTCACTCCCGGCGAGGCGGTGGAGCTCGACATCGAGATCTGGCCCACGTGCATCGTCATACCCGCGGGTTTCCGTCTTGCTCTCGCCGTGCGCGGCCGCGACTACGAGTCTCCCGGCGAGCCGATCTTTATCGCGGGCGTCGGCTACCCGCAGAGCGGCGTCGGCCCGTTCGTTCACGACGACCCGCGCGACCGCCCTAAGGAAATCTTCGGCGGCACCAACACGCTGCACTTCGAGCCCGGTCGCCAACCCTACCTGCTTCTTCCCGTGATCCCGCGTTAGATGAAAAGGAACCCGCATGTCCGCCTATGAGCTGGCCCAACTGAACGTCGCCCTCATGAGAGAGCCGCTCGAATCGCCGAGAATGGCCGACTTCGTCGCCAATCTCGACCGGATCAACGCGCTCGCCGAGAGCTCGCCCGGCTTCGTCTGGCGCATGCAATCGGAGGAAGGCAACGCGACCGCGTTCCGTCCGCTGGGCGACGATACCCTGGTCAACATCTCGGTCTGGCGGGATGTCCAGTCTCTGAACAAGTATGTCTACGGGTCGGCGCATGCCGAGGTCATGCGCCGCCGCAAGGAATGGTTCGAGCGCATGCGGGAAGCGTGGTTCGTCCTGTGGTGGGTCCCAAGGGGGCATCGCCCGAGCATCGCCGAGGCGACCGCGAAGCTCGAGCTTCTCCGGGCCAAAGGACCGACCCAGGATGCGTTCAACTTCCGCCGTGCTTTCCTGGCCCCCGATGCAGCACAACCAGGCGCGCCATTCGAGTTCGGCGATGAGTGCCCGGCGACCTGACCACCCGTGTCGAACGTAGTGCACATCTTCGTGGCGCCCAAGCGGGGAGCCGCGATGACTTCACTGGCCGTCGTGGAAGCGCTTCCGGGCGTGGGCCTGGCCGGAGACCGATATGCAGAACCGAAGCACCGTCGCAGTCCGGACTACGAGGTGACCCTGATCGAATCGGAGAACATCGAAGCCTTCGTCACGGCGACAGGGCATGCGCTGGCGCCCGACATGCCGCGGCGAAACATTGTTACGGCCGGAGTGCGCCTGAATCCTCTGCTCGGCCGACAGTTTTCAGTCGGCCCTGCAGTCTTCGAAGGCCTGGAGCTTTGCGAGCCCTGCAGTCTCTTCGCAAGGCGGACGCACAGCGAAGTGCTCGGCTTCTTTCGCGGCAAGGGCGGCCTGCGAGCCAGGATCGTTTCTGCCGGCAGGGTGAGGGTCGGCGATCCAATCTCCACGAAATCCGAAGGACCAGAGCGGTGAAAATGATTCGTGCATTCCTGGCGCTGTTTCTCATCGCCGCAGCGGGCGCGACGGCCGCGCAGGGCTACCCCAACAAGCCGATCTACGTGATCGTGCCGTTCCAGGCAGGCTCGGCGCCCGACCAGATCTTTCGCATCACCACGCAGCACATGCAGAAGACGCTCGGCCAGCCGTTCGTGATCGAGAACAAGCCCGGCGCGAACGGCAACATCGGGGTGGCGGAGGCGGCGAGGGCGGCGCCCGACGGCTACACGCTGGTGAGCGCGAACAACACCACCTTCGCGGCGAACCCGAGCCTGTACAAGACGCTGCCGTTCGATCCGCAGAAGGACTTCACGCCGGTCGCGCGCTTCATCACCACGGGGCTCATCCTCGCGGTGAGGAGCGACTTCCCGGCGAAGGATTTGAAGGAGTTCATCGCGCTCGCCAAGGCGAATCCCGGCAAGCTCACGGCGGCGCAGGCCTCGGCGGGGATGCGCGTATCGATCGCCATGCTGCGCTCGCTCGCGGGCGTGGAGGTGCTCGAGGTGCCGTACAAGGGCCAGCCGCAGGCGCTGCAGGACGTCCTCGGCGGGCAGGTGAGCTTCACCTTCGCCGATTACGCCGTGGGCTTTCCGCAGATCAAGGCGGGCAAGATCCGCGGCCTCGGCGTCACCACGCCGAAGCGAAGCCCGGTGGCGCCCGACATCCCGACGCTCGGCGAAGGGATCCCCGGCTTCGACGTCACGGTGTGGGCGGGGATGGCGGCGCCGGCGGGCACGCCGCGCGAGGTGGTCGCGACGCTCTGGCGCGCGACCGGCCAGGCGCTCGCCGCCCCGGACGTGCGCCAGGCGCTCCAGGCCATCGGCTTCGGCGTCGAGCCGCTCGATCCGCAGGCGTTCGCCGCCTACATCGCCGCCGAGACCGTGCGGTGGGCGAAGATGGTGAAGGAAGCCGGCATCGAGCCGGAGTAGCACGGCCGATGAAAATCGGGACGTGGAACGTCAACGGCATCCGGGCGCGGCAGGCGCAGTTCTGCGACTGGCTCTCGCGCGACGACCGCCCCGACGTGGTGTGCCTGCAGGAGCTGAAGGCGGAGCTCGGGCAGGTCCCGCTGCAATGCCAGCTCGACGATTACCACGTGTTCTGGCACGGCCTGCGCGCGTATTCGGGCGTGTCGCTGCACGTGCGCAAGGGCGCCTTCGACGCCGCGCCCGCATTCAGCCATCCCGAGTTCGACATGGAGTCGCGCATCGTCCAGGCGGCGGTCGGGAACCGGGTGTTCGCCTCGGTCTACGTGCCGAACGGCGGCAAGGATTACGCGGCCAAGCTCGCGTTCATGAAGAGCCTCGCAGCCTGGGTCCGGCGCGTGCACGAGGAGGGGCGCGAGCTCGTGCTCTGCGGCGACATCAACATCGCGCGCAGCGACCTCGACGTGCACCCGCGCGAGAGGAAGCCGGGCATCATCGGCCAGCGCCCGGAGGAGCGGGAGCTCTTCGAGGCGCTTCTCAAAACCGGGCTCACCGACGTCGGGCGTGCGCTCGATCCGGACAACGCCGGTCTCTTCACCTGGTGGCCGCCCTGGCGGGACATGCGAAGGCGCAACATCGGCTGGCGGCTGGACTACGTGCTCGCGTCGCAGCCGATCGCCGCTCGCGCGCAGAGCTGCAGGGTGCTAGCGGAGTTCGGGACGAGCGATCACGCCCCGGTGGTCATGGCGTTGTAGTATTTACTTCGGCCGGGCCCAGCTCTTCGTAGCGCGGGTCGACGGTGACGGAATCGTAGTAGTAGGTGTTTTTTGCCTGGTTTCCCGCCGCCGCTTTCCTCAGCTTGGCCGGGTCGAGGTCGCAGAGGAAGATAGGCGTGCGCACGCCGCCCACGTCGATCCAGCCCAGGATCGCCTTGGGACGCCCACGTACGAATACCAGCTCGGACACGCGGCGGAATTCGAGCTTACCGACTCGGTGCCGGTGGATGACCCTCAGCCCGAGGCGGACTTTCCTGCGGTTGTGCATTCCAGCAACGCGCGAAGCAGGCTTCATGCCGTTAGTCTGCAACATGACGAACTGCGCGCCGAACCGGGGGCGCTCGTCCGGAAGGCGCAGCGTGTCGCAGAAAAGCGTCACCCCTACGCAACACGTGAGAAATTTCTCCTCGGTCGCCGCGCGGCGCCGGACTATTCTCGGCGCATGTCGACTACCCGGATGGCCTCTGCGCTCGTCGGCACGATCGGCATTGCGATCGCCGCCGGCGTCGGCTACCTGCTGCACAAGGAAGCGAGGCAGCGCAGCGAGGCGCACTCGGTGGTGACGATCGTGCAGGGAGCCACCATCGAGCTCGAGCGCGGGCTGAAAATGCCTTCGGCCGAGGCGGTCGCAAAGGTCGAAGAAAGCCTGCGCGTTGCGCAAAGCTGGCACGACCCCGGGCTGGTGCAGGACACCGAGCCCTACCTCGTGGGCGTGCGCGAGATCCTGCGCCGCCGTACCGACGCGAGCCGCCTCGAGCAGAAGGCGGCTAAGAGCCGTGCCGCGCTTGTCGCGCACATGTCCCGCTCGGAACGGCGCGACACGCCGTGGATCCGCGCCGCGATGGACCTCAAGAAGCAGGTCGAGCGCGACCACTTCGACCTCGACGTGCAGCTCATGGCGCTCTCCGACCTGCTCGGCAGCCTGCCCGAGGCGAACAAGCGCCTCGCGCCGCACGTGCAGGCCTCGCTCCTGCTCGAGGACTCGAAGCGCCGCAGCGCGCGCGATGCGGTGCTCGCCGAGGCGAAGCGCGCCCGCGACGAGCTGGACAAGGTCAGAGTCCTCCTCAGGTATAACTAGGACGGCGACTCGGAAAGAAGCGGGAGCCGGACGGTGAAGCGGCTGCCCTGGCCGCGCCCGGCGCTCGTCGCCGAGACCCTGCCGCCATGCGCCTCGACGATCTGGCGCGCGAGCGCGAGCCCGAGCCCGAGGCCGCTGGTGGTGCGCTCGAGGCTGGTGTCGGCCTGGGTGAAGGCCTCGAACATGCTCGGCAGGAACGCCGGATCGATGCCCACGCCGTTGTCGCTCACCGTGGCGAGCGCTTCGGCGTCCTCGCGCGCGAGCGACACGCTCACCTTGCCGCCGGGCGGCGTGAACTTGGCGGCGTTGTCGAGGAGGTTCGAAAACACCTGTAGCAGGCGCGCCGCGTCGCCGCGCACCATCAGCGGACCGGGCGCGAGCTCATGCGTGAGGGTGAGGCGCTTCGCCTGCAGCGCCGGCACGGCGGTCTCGATCGCCTGCGCGAGCACCGCGGCGAGGTCGGTCGGCGCGAGCTGCAGCGCGATCTTGCCGTGCGTTTCGCGCGAGACGTCGAGGAGGTCGTTCACCATGCGCGTGAGCTGGGCGATCTGCCGCTGCATCATCTCGAGCGTGGGCGCGATCTCCTTTCGGCCCTCCATGCCGAGCAGGTAGACGGCGTTGTTGAGCGCCGCGAGCGGGTTGCGCAGCTCGTGCGAGAGCGTCGCGATGTAGCGGTCCTTGGTCTCGCTCTCGGCCTCGGCCTGCGCGCGGCGCGCGCGCGCCTCGCGCGCCTGCGCCGCTTCGAGCACCGCGTGCTCGAGGAGCTCGATCTCGCGCGTGCGCAGGCCGGCCGCGTCCGGCGGCTCGTTGCGGCTCGCGGCGCCCGCGAGCGACACGATCGCGCGGCGCAGCCGCGCGGCGAGCGAGAGCGCGAGCGAGAGCCCGGCGAGCATGCCGACGACCATCAGCGTGCCGCCGACGACCCAGCCGGCCCGCACCGCGCGGTCGAGCTCGCCGCGCTCGGCGCCGACCGACGCGGTCCAGCCGCTGATGGGCGAGCGCGCGTACGAGTAATAGAGCTCGATGCCCTCGGCCGACTTGCCCTTCGAGACGCCGGCGTTGCGCAAGCTGATCTGCTCCAGCTGCTGCGGCGGCACGCGGCGCCCGACGTACTGCTCGGCGTTCTGCGAGCGCCCGACGATGAAGCCGCGCCGGTCCCAGATCCACGCCGGGACGCCGGCGAACTGCTTGCTTTCCTGCAGGAGCCGCGTCATCACCTGCGGCTCGAAGCCCGCGTTGAGGACGTAGCGGATCCGCTTGCCGCGGATCACCGGCACGTTGACGAGGAAGATGAGCCGCCCCGCGACCAGCCCGTAGACGAGGTCCGAGTTCACCGGCTTTCCGGTGCGCAGCACCTCCTGGAGGGCGCTGGGGTCGCCGATCGGCGGATGCTCGGGGTCGGACGGCGGCGGGAACTCGAAGGGCGTGGGCAGCGCCGCGCCCGGCGCGCGCAGGGTGTTGAAGATCTGCTTGCCCGTGTTGTCGAAGAGCGAGATGAAGAGGCTGCCGTGCTCCGCGCTGACGCGCGCGCAGAGCGCGTAGAAGCCCCGGATGTCGCCGCGGTCGAGGAGCGGCGAGCGCGCGAGGGTCTCGAGCATCACCCGGTCGGCGAAGATCTGGCGGTCGACCGCGAGCGAGAGCGCCTGCGCCGTCTGCAGGAGGCTGCGCTCGAACGCCTGGCGCTGGAGCACCGTCTGGCGCCAGATCAGGACCCCCGCGATGAGCATGAGCGGGATGACCGCCAGCATCACCAGGGCGACGAGGTACGAACCAAACGTTGCCTTGATCCGCGCCACGCGCCCACCCTACTGCAATCGGTGAAAATAGTTCACCGCGGGGATCGTCCATGAAGCTGTGGAAAAAGCTGTGGCTGCTCTTTACCGTGATCTGGGTGATCGTGGCGTCGCTCAACGTCGCCTCGATCCTCGCCTTCGGCGACGAGGTCGAGCCGCGCAAGGCGCTGTGGCCCGCGTTCTTCGGCGTGGTCGTGCCCGCGGCGGCCTATCTCGTGGGCTGGATCTGGGAGAAGCTCATGAAAACCCCGGACTAGAACACGGGGTGTGGAACATCGGCATCAAAATCGGGGTCTGACCCCTTTTTCTTTTATGAAATCGGGGTCTGACCCCTTTTTCTTTTATGACCCCTTTTTCTTTTACTTCGCGGGCACGGCCGCGGCGAGCGAGGTGATGAGCTTCTCGAGCTTGCGCGCGTCGGCGTCGAAGCGCCGGATGCCCTCGGCGAGCTTGTCGGTCGCCATGGCGTCCTCGTTGTGCATCCAGCGGAAGGTTTTTTCGTCCATCTCGATCTTCGAGATGCTCTGCTTCTTCGCCTGATCCGGCGCGAGGCGGCGGGGAATCTCGCCCTCGGCCTTGGAGAGCTTGTCGAGCAGGTCGGGCGCGATGGTGAGGAGGTCGCAGCCGGCGAGGAGCTCGATCTGCCCGGCCTTCCTGAAGCTCGCGCCCATCACCTGGGTCGGATAGCCGTGTCTCTTGTAGTAGTTGTAGATCCGCGTGACCGACGCGACGCCCGGATCTTCCTCGAGCGGGATGTCGTCGACCTTGCGCGCCTGCTTGTGCCAGTCGTAGATGCGCCCGACGAAGGGCGAGATGAGCGTGACGCCCGCCTCGGCGCAGGCAACGGCCTGGGCGAAGGAGAAGAGGAGCGTCATGTTGCAGTGGATCTTCTCCCGCTCCAGTTTTTCCGCCGCCCGGATGCCTTCCCACGTGCTCGCCAGCTTGATCAGCACGCGCTCGCGCGACACGCCTTCCTTCTCGTAGAGCGCGATCAGGCGCCGCGCCTTGTCGATCGAGCGCTCGGTGTCGAACGAGAGCCGCGCGTCGACCTCGGTCGAGACCCGCCCGGCCACGTGCTTGAGGATGCGCACCCCGAACTGCACGAACAGCGCGTCCACCGCGCAGCCCACGTCGCCGTCCGCCTCGCGGATCGCCTTGTCGACGAGCGGCTGGTAGCGCGGATCCTCGGCCGAGGCGAGGAGGAGCGAGGGGTTGGTGGTGGCGTCCTGGGGTTTCCACCGGGCCACCGCGTCGATGTCGCCGGTGTCGGCGACGACCAGCGAGTAGTTCTTCAGGGAATCGAGGTGCGTGGTCATGCCGCAATTATCCGGCGCCCCAATCGCCCTGACAATTCCTCACAGCGCCGCGCGGGAGGTACGATACCGTTGTCGGTCGGCCTCAATTCGGGCCCTAATTCGGAATAACGATCGTTCCATGGAAACGCCGCGACTCGTGCGGACGATTTATGCCGTGCGCACCGGCGGCTTTGCGTACTGCTTTCTCGCGCTGGGCCTGCTGCTGTGGGAGCGCGGCGCGTCGGCGGAGGCGTGGGTCCTGTGCGCCGCCCAGTTCCTGGTGTATCCGCACCTCCTGTACCTGCGCGCGCGGCACTCGAAGCGGCCCCGGCAGGCCGAGTTCCACAACCTGTTCGTCGACTCGACGCTCTTCGGCGCGTGGTGCGCCTACTTCGGCTTCGAGCCCGTGGTCACGCTGGGCCTGGTGGCCGCCACCGTGCTCAACGCGACGGTGAACCGCGGCATCGGCGGCGGGCTGCTGTCGGTGGGATTCAGCCTCATAGGCGCGCTCGCTTTCGTCGTCGTGGCCGGCTTCTTCAATTACGCCCCCGCGGCGAGCGACCTGGTGAACGGGGTCCTCATGGTCGGCATCCTGGCCTACACCTGCGCCGTCGGCTACGTGGTCTACCGCCAGAACCGGCGCCTCGTCTGCACGCGCGACAAGCTACAGGCGAGCGAGGAGCGCTACCGCCTGATCGCCGAGAACGTCGCCGATCTCATCGGCATGGTCGACCACGACGGCCGCTGGCTCTACGCCAGCCCCTCCTACGAGCGCGTGCTCGAGCGCGCGGACCTCGAGCCCGGGGTCGACGCGTTCCTGCGCGTGCATCCGGACGACGCCGAGCGCGCCCGCATGGCCGTGGGCCGCGTCGCGGCGACCGGCCGCTCGCGCGAGGTCGTGCTGCACCTCGTCGACCGCGAGGGCCGCATGCGCCAGTACAAGACGCTGATCCACGCCTTCGCGGGCGACGAGGGCGCGGTCGGCGCGCCGCGCCACCGGCTGATCCTCGCCTCGCGCGACGTGACCGACCTGCGCTCGAGCGAGGAACGCCTCATCCTGCACGCGCACGCCCTGGAGGGCATGACCGAGGCGATCATGATCACGCTCGCCGACGGCACCATCCAGACGGTCAACCGGGCCTTCTGCGAGATCACCGGCCACGACCGCGACGACGTCGTGGGGCAGTCGGAGACGGCGTTCCGCAACGCGCTTCAGCCCGAGAGCCGCTACGCCGAGATCTATGCCGAGGTGGAGCGCGAGGGCTACTGGTCCGGGACGCTCTGGAGCCGGCGCAAGAACGGCGCGGTCTACCGGGAGTGGCGCAGCATCCGGGCCATCCGCGACTTCGCCGACGTCACCACGCATTACGTCATCGTTTTCTACGAGGTCGGCAGCCCGCGCCACTACGTTGCGAATCTGGGCGGCCGCCCCTAGGAGACGAGCGGACAAGCGGTCTCGTAGCTCGCGCGCGGGGTATGCCAATCGGGCGGCTCTTCGCATATGATCGGCGAGGCTCGTCTCACTCGGGGGAGGGAACCTGGCCATGGAAAAGCCAAAGGGCATCGGGATGCGCGGCATCGACCTGCAGAAATTCCTGATGGTCGCGCGGCACCATGATGTCATCATCCTCGTGCGGCCGACCAACGAGGCCGCGCTGAAGTACATCGGCAAGCCCGGCTTCTATCCGAAGCCGATGATCTGCAAGGCGAAGACCGCCCACGACAATCCGGAGCCCATCGGCGCCACCACCAGGAGGCGATACGAGATCGCCGGGCTGGTGGTGCATCCCGGGTTCCATCCCACGGTCTACGCGGGCGAAAAACTGAGGAAGTACCAGAGCTACTGGGACAAGACGATGGAGGTGCTCTCGCCGACGATGAAGCACCGGGCGATCGACCCTTACAGCCAGCAGAGCCGCGCCCCGTGGGGCGTCGACCGCGTGGGCGTCGGCGCCGCGTCGCGCTGGTCGTGGCGGGTGGACATCAATCCGGACTCGGAGCGCTTCGGCTGCATCCAGCTCAAGAAGCCCGGCATCGACTGGTCGTACATCCACGGCGACTACGACCTCAAGGACGTGATCGCGGGCGGCGAGGAGAACGGCCGCTATACCGATAACCGCTCCTGGACCTCGTTGCAGGACGGAGTCGCGAACTCCACCCCCTTGCTCAAGGACCGCAGGTACTCGAGCATCCAGGCGCACCTGAACCTCCTGATCGGCGCGGAGATGGTGCAGCACGGCGCCGAAGCGCAGTTCAGCTGGCACGGCGACGATCCCATCATGGTGATCTACCCGGAGGGGAAGCACATGCTGCTTTACGACGCGATGACCGTGCAGAGCATCTACTCGGCCTGGGGTCGCAAGATGCCGGTCGACCCGAGAACCTTGTCGCCCGAAGAGGCGAGGAGGAAGGGGTTGACCGACTTCCACCGCGTCAGGTCGGAGATCTTCACCGTCGGTCCCGACGGCACCGCGCGCAAGGGCTGAGCCGACCCCGCCGAAGATAGGGGTTTGATAAGTAAAGTAAATGGCTTTTCGACGCAGGCCGCGCGGAGTAGACTGTGACCATAATTAGAAGACCAGCCCAGGGTACGAAGGAGCAGCGTGCAGCCGACCGATATCAAGCACCCCGACTACTTCCATAAGGTTGTCGATTGTCAGTGGGCCTGCCCGGCCCACACCCCGGTTCCCGAATACATCCGACTGATCGCCGCGGGGCGGTACTCGGATGCGTACATGATCAACTGGAAGTCGAACGTGTTCCCCGGAATCCTCGGGCGCACGTGCGACCGTCCGTGCGAGCCTGCGTGCCGGCGCAGCCGCGTCGAGGAAGAAAACCAGCCCAAGCCCGAGCCCGTCGCGATCTGCCGCCTCAAGCGCGTGGCGGCGGACTACAAAGACCCAGAAGAAGTTAAGAAAAAGGTCGCAATCCCCAGAGCAAAGGCAAACGGCAGAAAAATCGCCTGCATCGGCGCAGGCCCGGCGTCGCTCACCGTAGCGCGCGACCTCGCGCCGCTCGGCTACGACGTCACGGTGTTCGACCAGGACCACCGCGCCGGCGGCATGATCTGGACCCAGATCCCGCGCTTTCGCCTGCCGATGGAGGTGATCGACGAGGAGGTCGGCTACATCCTCGACCTCGGCGTCAGCTTCAAGCAAAGAAAAATCGATTCGATGAAGCAGCTCCTGGGCGAAGGCTACGACGCGATCTTCGTCGGATCCGGCGCGCCGCGCGGCCGCGACCTCGACATCCCCGGCCGCAGGGAAGGCGCCGCCAACATCCACATCGGGATCGACTGGTTATCTTCGGTCTCCTTTGGACATACTTCAAAGATAGGGAAGAAGGTCATCGTGCTGGGCGGCGGCAACACGGCCATGGACTGCTGCCGCACTTCCAAGCGCATCGGCGGCGAGGACGTGAAGGTCATCGTGCGCTCGGGCTTCGAGGAGATGAAGGCGAGCCCGTGGGAGAAGGAAGACGCGCAGCACGAAGGGATTCCCATCCTGAATTATCTGGTTCCCAAGTCTTTTGTCATTCAGAATCAAAAGCTCGTAGGGATGACCTTCGAGAAAGTGAAGGCCGTCTACGACGACAAGGGACGCCGCAGCCTCGTCCCGACCGGCGAGCCCGACCAGAGCTTCGAGTGCGACGACGTGCTGGTCGCCGTCGGCCAGGAGAACGCCTTCCCGTGGATCGAGCGCGACTCGGGGATCACTTTCGACAAATGGGGTTTACCTCTTTTAGATAAAACAACGTTTCAATCGTCGGTCCCGAATGTCTTCTTCGGCGGCGACGCCGCGTTCGGGCCGAAGAACATCATCTGGGCCGTGGCACATGGCCACGACGCCGCCGTCTCCATCGATAAGCTCTTAAATGGAGAAAATATTCAGGAAAGGCCCGCGCCCGGCGTGACGCTCGTGTCCCAGAAGATGGGCATCCACGAGTGGAGCTACGACAACGACGTCGCGGTCGACGCGCGCTACAAGGTGCCCTGGGCCGACATCAAGGCCACGCTGAAGAACGTGAAGATGGAGGTCGAGCTCGGCTTCGACGTCGCCACGGCGTGGAAGGAGGCGCAGCGCTGCCTGAACTGCGACGTGCAGACGGTGTTCACCGACCGCCTGTGCATCGAGTGCGACGCCTGCGTCGACATCTGCCCGATGGACTGCATCACCTTCACCGCCAACGGGGAAGAAAAAGAATTAAGAAATCGATTAAATGCTCCTGCCGGGAACGCAACGCAGGATCTCTACGTTTCCGGTCCGCTGAAAACGCAGCGCGTGATGGTGAAGGACGAGGACGTGTGCCTGCACTGCGGCCTGTGCGCCGAGCGCTGCCCGACCGGCGCCTGGGACATGCAGAAGTTCTTCCTGGAAGAGACCTACGCCGGCCCCGGCTGCCGGCAGCACCGAAAGATCCCGCTGAAGGCGGCCTGAAAGGACCCCCATGAGCGCCGTCCTCGCCCCAGCGTCCTCCGTCTCTCCAGCGGAATGGGCGTTGCGGGTGCAGCTCGCCGGCGCGTACCGAGTCGCCGACCACCTCGGCTGGGCCGAGCTCATCTACACGCACGTCAGCGTGCGCGTGCCCGGGCCGGAGCATCACTTCCTCATTAATCCCTACGGGTTGCGTTTCGACGAGGTGACCGCTTCATCCCTCGTCAAAGTGAACGCGGACGGAACTTCCGTAGAAAAAAACCAATATCAGGCAAACCGGGCGGGCTTCATCATCCACAGCGCCATCCACATGGCGCGCCAGGACGCGCAGTGCGTGTGGCACATGCACACTCTTGCCGGGATGGCGGTCTCGGCGCAGGACGAGGGGCTGCTGCCGGCGCACATGTACTCGCACAACTTCTGGAACCGGCTCTCGTACCACGACTTCGAGGGCCCGAGCATGCGGCTGGATGAGCGTTCTCGCCTGGTGAAGAGCCTGGGGCCGACGAACCAGGCCATCATCCTTCGCAATCATGGCCTCCTGACGACAGGACGAACCATTCCGGAAGCCTTCATCCGCTTCTGGCGCCTCAACCGGAGCTGCGAGATCCAGCTCGCCGCCCAAGCCGCAAAGCTCAGACTCCCCTCGCCCGAGGTGTGCGAAGCCTCGTTCGCCATGGGCGAGGAATTCCTAACCGACCAGGCTGACCTGGGCCAGCTTGAGTTCGACTCAATCCTGCGAAAAATCGAAAGCAAGGATGCTTCCTACAAAAACTGAAACGACGACGGCGCGCATCGAGCCGCGCATCACCGCGACGAACGATTTCGTCATCAAGTTCGCCAACGTCAACGGCTCGGGGTCGGCGTCGGCGAACGAGCTCTTCGCCAAGAGCTTCCTGCGCATGGGGATCCCGGTGTCCCCGCGCAACATCTTCCCCTCGAACATCCAGGGCCTGCCCACCTGGTACGAAGTCAGAGTGACCGAGTCGGGCCACCTCGGCCGCCGCGGCGGCGTGGACCTGATGGTGGCGATGAACCCGCAGACCTGGAACCAGGACGTGAAGGAGGTCGACCCGGGCGGCTACCTCTTCTACGACAACACGAAGCCCTTGCCGCTGTCGAAGTTCCGCGACGACATCCACGTGATCGGCGTGCCGCTCACGCAGATCTGCAACGAGAACTACACCGACGCGCGCGAGCGCCAGCTCTTCAAGAACATCATCTACGTCGGCGCGCTCGCCGGCATGCTTGGAATAGAACCCGAAGTAATAGCCGAGCTGATCGGCGAGCAGTACAAGGGCAAGGAGAAGCTCCTCAAGCCGAATCTCAACGCCTTCCACATGGGCCTCAACTATGCCCAGACGCACCTGAAGAATGTCTGCGGCCTGAAGGCGAAGCGCTCGAACAACGTCGGCGACAAGATCTTCATGGAAGGCAACGCCGCCGCGGCGCTCGGCTGCGTGTACGGCGGCGCCACGGTGTGCGCCTGGTACCCGATCACGCCTTCGTCGTCTTTGGCAGAAGCTTTTTCAAGGTACTGCCTCAGATTGCGCGTGGATAAAGAGACGGGCAAGAACAAGTTCGCGATCATCCAGGCCGAGGACGAGCTCGCCTCCATCGGCATCGTCACCGGCGCAGGCTGGAATGGCGCCCGGGCATTTACGGCCACCAGTGGTCCTGGAATTTCATTGATGTCCGAGTTCATCGGCCTCGCGTACTTCGCCGAGATCCCGGTCACGATCATCGACGTGCAGCGCGGCGGCCCCTCGACCGGCATGCCCACGCGCACGCAGCAGTCCGACGTCCTGATGTGCGCCTACGCCTCGCACGGCGACACCAAGCACATCCTGCTCTTCCCGGAAGATCCGCACGAGTGCTTCGAGTTCGCGGCGCAGGCGCTGGATCTCGCCGACCGCTTCCAGACGCCGGTGTTCGTGATGACCGATCTCGACATCGGCATGAATCAACGCCTTTGCAAACCATTGACCTGGTCCGACGAGCGGCGTTATGACAGAGGAAAAGTCATGACGGCCGAGATGCTCGAGGCCGGCAAGGAGTTCGGCCGCTACCTCGACGTCGACGGCGACGGCATCCCGTTCCGCACCTATCCCGGCACGCACCCTTCGAAGGGCGCCTACTTCACCCGCGGCACCTCGAAGAACGCGTACGCGACCTACTCCGAGGCCGGCGCGGATTACACCTACAACATGCAGCGGCTCCTCAAGAAGCACGAGACCGCCAAGCAGTACGTGCCGAAACCCATCCTCACCGCCTCGCCCGAGCCGGCACGCTTCGGCGCCATCTACTACGGCTCGACGAGCCCGTCGATGCACGAAGCTCTCGAATCTCTCCAGAAACAGGGAATTTTCGTGAATGCGCTGCGG
>Ga0075426_10002054_pt1 | contig 14446 bp, 21 predicted proteins | sample SoiMethybrSBSTD5_FD_75304 | JGI IMG/M metagenome (GOLD analysis project Ga0075426, IMG submission 75304) | Bulk soil microbial communities from a Populus tree surrounding site in Tennessee, USA - Soil MetaG P. TD hybrid SBSTD5 | ecosystem: Environmental > Terrestrial > Soil > Tree plantation... | reverse complement strand
CCGCATCATAGGTCGCGCCGGCGAGCGCGGCGAGGCCGCGCAGGAACTCGATGCCCGTAAGGTAATGCGGCGGCATGAAGCGCTCGGGCAGATACGCGAGGCGCGCGCGCGCCGCGGGGCGGCGCGCGCCGACGCCGAAGATCTCGATGCGACCGTCGTCGTATGCCGTGATGTCGAGCAGGCAGCGGATGAGCGTGGTCTTGCCGGCGCCATTCGATCCGACGAGCGCGAAGGCTTCGCGCTCGCGGATGCTGAGATCGACCCGGTCGAGGACGACCCTCGCGCCATAGCGCTTGACGAGCGCATCGATGCGCACCGCGGCTCCCTCCCCCATGCGCGATAATATTACGCTGTGCAGCAAAGCTCCGGCGCGCAGCCCATCGTCGAGATCCGCAGCCTGTGGTTCGGCTACGACACGGCGCGACCGGTACTGCGCGACATCAACCTCGAGATCCCGCGCGGCTCGGTGGTCGGCATCATGGGACAGTCGGGATGCGGCAAGACGACGCTCCTGCGCGTCATCATGGGCGCGTTGCGGCCGAGCAAGGGCGAAGCGCGCGTGCTCGGGCAGCCGACCAACGCGCTCGACGGCCAGGGGCTTTACGCCATGCGGCGCAAAATGGGCATGCTGTTCCAGTTCGGCGCGCTCTTCACCGACATGTCGGTCTACGAGAACGTCGCCTTCCCGCTGCGCGAGCATGTCGCGCTGCCCGAGGAGCTGCTCAATGATCTCGTCACGATGAAGCTCAACGCCGTCGGCCTGCGCGGCGCGGCGCATCTCGCGCCCACCGAGCTCTCCGGAGGCATGGCGCGGCGCGTGGCGCTCGCGCGTTCGATCGCGCTCGATCCGCAGCTTATGCTCTACGACGAGCCCTTCACCGGCCTCGACCCAATCTCCTTCGGCGTCATCGTGCGGCTGATCCGCGAACTCAATGACTCGCTCGGCGCCACCTCGATCATCGTCACGCACGATGTGCAGGAGGCGCTCGGCGTGGTCGATTACGTGTACTTCATGGCCGCCGGACGCGTCATCGCACAAGGCTCGCCTGCCGAGATCCGCGCGAGCGCCGAGCCCTTCGTGCGCCAGTTCGTCAACGGCAGCTCCGAGGGCCCGGTGCCGTTCCACTATCCCGCGCCGGGCTACGACGCTGATCTCGAACTGGCAGCAAACTAGATGCGCGTAGCGGACGTGCGTGCGCGTCTCGAGCGCCTGGGTTCGGGCGTGAGCTTCCATGTTCTGCGCCTGGGCTTCGCGAGCCGCTTCCTCGCCTACCTGGTGCTGCACTCCGGAACGGCGCTCGGCCGCTTCCGCCTGACGATGGCGCAGATCTATTTCGCGGGCGTGCTCTCGCTCATCATCATCCTCGTGTCGGGAATGTTCGTCGGCATGGTGCTCGCATTGCAGGGCTACGAGACGCTGCAGCGCTTCGGCGCCTCCGAGTCGCTCGGCGTGCTCGTCGCCCTCTCGCTCGTGCGCGAGCTCGGCCCGGTGGTCGCGGGCCTGCTCTTCGCGAGCCGCGCCGGCTCCGCGATCACCGCGGAGATCGGCCTCATGAAGGCAACCGAGCAGCTCTCGGCCATGGAGATGATGGCCGTCGATCCGATCGCGCGCGTCGTGGCGCCGCGCTTCTGGGGCGGGTTCATCTCGATGCCGCTGCTCGCCGCGCTGTTCTCGGCGATGGGCATCTTCGGCGGCTACGTCGTCGGCGTACAGCTGATCGGGGTGGACGCGGGCGCTTTCTGGTCGCAGATGCAGGCCGCGGTCGATCTGCGCAACGACATCCTGAACGGTGTCATCAAGAGCCTGGTGTTCGGCATCGCCGTCACCTGGATCGCCGTCTACGAGGGCTACGACGCGCCGCCGACGGCCGAGGGCGTCTCACGCGCCACGACGCGCACGGTGGTGACCTCGTCGCTCGCGATACTCTTTCTCGACTTTATCCTTACCGCACTCATGTTCACCGGGGGCAATCATCCATGAACCGCTCGACGATCGACCTGTGGGTCGGCATTTTCGTCGTCGCCGGCATCGGCGGGCTGCTGTTCCTCGCCTTGAAAGTCGGCAACCTGACTTCGCTCTCCAGCTCGGAGGCCTATCGGGTGGATGCCAGGTTCGCGAACATCGGCGGCCTCAAGGTGCGCGGGCCGGTCAAGAGCGCCGGCGTGGTGGTCGGGCGCGTCGCCGACATCCGCTTCGATAACGAGAGCTACGAGGCGATCGTCTCGATGAACATCGACAACCACTTCCAGTTCCCGCGCGACACAACGGCCAAGATCCTGACCTCCGGAATCCTCGGCGAGCAGTACGTCGGGCTCGAGGCGGGCGGCGACGGCGTGATGCTGAAGAACGGCGACCGGCTGCGGCTCACGCAGTCGGCGGTGGTGCTCGAGAACCTGATCAGTCAGTTCCTGTTCAACAAGGCCGCCGAGAACAAGCCCGAGGCCAAGGAACCGGCGAAGTGATGCGCCTGGCGCTTGCCGCGCTCGTGGCCACGCTCGCCGGCTGCGCGAGCACGGCCGATCGCGACCCGCGCGACCCGCTCGAGCCGCTGAACCGGCGCGTCTACCGCTTCAACGACAAGGTCGATCAGGTGATCGCCCAGCCGGTGGCGCGCACCTATCGCAAGGCGGTCCCGGAGGAGGTGCGCAGCGGCGTACGCAACTTCTTCGGCAACATCGGCGATTTCTTCATCGGGGTGAACAACTTCCTGCAGGGAAAATTCGAGGAAGGTGTCGGCGATTGGGCCCGCGTTGCGTTTAATACCACCATAGGGATGCTCGGCATCTTCGATGTCGCGAGCGACATGGGTTACGAGAAGCACAACGAGGACTTTGGGCAGACGTTTGGCTGGTGGGGCGCGCGGCCGGGGCCCTACCTCATCCTGCCGTTCCTCGGTTCGAGCGACCTGCGCGACGGCGTCGGCACGGGGCTCGACATGTACACCGACCCGCTGGGCGAAGTGCGGCCCTATCACACGCAATACGGCCTTTGGGGACTGCGCCTGACGCAGACGCGCGCCGACCTGCTGGACGCGAGCCGCATACTCGAGGAAGCGGCGCTCGACAAGTACGTGTTCCAGCGCGACGCCTACCTGCAGCGGCGCCGCAGCCTCGTCTACGATGGGCATCCGCCACGGCAGAAGGAGCCGGAAGATGACGACCAGAAGAACACTCGCTAGCGCGCTCGTCGCGCTTGCCGCGCTCGGGCTCGTGTCGCTTGCGCGCACACAGGAGTTGCCGCCGGACGAGTTGGTCAAGGGGGTTACGCTCGAAGTGGTCGATCTCATCGCCAAGGACAAGGACATCCGCGCGGGCAACCGCACCAAGCTGATCGAGCTGATCGACGCGAAGGTGCTCCCGCACTTCAATTTCGCGGCCATGACGGCGCTTGCCATGGGACAGAGCTGGAACAAGGCCACTGCGGAGCAGAAGAAGCGCCTGACCGACGAGTTCAGGACGCTGCTCGTGCGCACGTACGCAAGCGCGCTTGCCGCCTATAGCGAGCAGAAGTTCGACTTCCGGCCGCTGCGGGCAAAGCCGACCGACACCGACGTCACCGTCCAGGTACGCGTCCTGCAGCCCGGCGCCCAGCCCGTACCGATCGACTACAGCATGGAGAAGACGGCCGCCGGCTGGAAGGTCTATGACGTCATGGTCGGCGGTGTGAGCCTGGTCGCGAACTATCGCACCGAGTTCAACAACGTGGTGCGCGCATCGGGCATCGACGGGCTGGTGAAGGATCTGAGCACGAAGAACCGCAGCCTGGCAGCGGCCGCCGCAGCGCCGGGCAAATGATCCGGCGCGAAGGCCCGCGCATGATCGTCTCGGGCGCCGTGACGCTCGCCAACGTCGCGGCGCTCCTTGAGGAAGGGCGGCGTCATCTCGCCGAGGGCGTGCAGAGCGTGGATCTCGCGGAGGTGAGCGAAATGGATTCCGCCCTCCTTGCACTGCTTCTCACCTGGCTGCGCGATGCGCGGCTGCACGAGCGCCCGCTCGCCTTCGTCAATCTGCCGCAATCGCTGAAGACGATCGCGCGCCTTTACGGCGTGAACGACCTGCTGCCCGCGTCCTGAAAGCCATAGAGGTTCGCAGCGTCGAGAAGCGTTATGGCCGCGTGCAGGCGCTCGCCGGCGTGAGCCTTGCGATTGATGAGGGCGAATTCTTCGGCTTGCTCGGCCCGAACGGCGCCGGCAAGACCACGCTCATCAACGTCATCGCCGGCCTGGTGCGCGCGGATCGCGGCAGCGCGGCGGTCATGGGCGCGGACGTCGTGCGCGACTACCGGCGCGCCCGCCGCCTGCTGGGCGTAGTGCCGCAGGAGCTCGTCTTCGACCCGTTCTTCACCGTGCTCGAAACACTGCGCCTGCAATCGGGCTACTACGGGCTGCGCGCGAACGAGCGTTGGATCGAGGAGGTGATGCACCACCTCGATCTCACGGCGAAGGCCGACGCGAACATGCGCTCGCTCTCCGGTGGCATGAAACGCCGCGTGCTCGTCGCGCAAGCACTGGTGCACCGGCCGCCGGTGATCGTGCTCGACGAGCCGACCGCCGGCGTCGACGTCGAGCTGCGGCAAGGGCTCTGGGAGTTCGTACGGCGCCTGAACCGCGACGGCCACAGCATCGTGCTCACGACGCATTACCTCGAGGAAGCCGAGACCCATTGCCAGCGCATCGCCATGCTGAAGGGCGGCCGCCTGGTCGCGCTCGACACCACGCGCAATCTGCTCGGCAGCTTTTCAGGACTCGAGCTGCGCCTGCATCTCGACCGTGCGGCGCTGCCGGCCCGAATTCCCGGCCGGGTGCTCGAGGCCGAGGGCGGGCAGTTCCGGCTGCGGCTCGCCAACCCCCTAGAGCTCGAAAGCGCGCTTGCGTGCCTGCGCGAGGCAGGCGTCGTCATCCGAGAGATGGAAGTCCATCCGCCGGAGCTCGAGGAAGTGTTCCTGCGCCTTACCGGGCGGCCGTCGTGACCCGCTTTTCAACGCTGTGCCACAAGGAGCTGCTGCGCTTCTTCAAGGTGAGCATTCAGACCGTCGCGGCACCAGTGCTGACCGCGCTGCTTTACCTCGTCATATTCGGACATGCGCTCGAGGCCCGCATCGAGGTGTACGAGGGCGTGCGCTACACCTCCTTCCTGGTGCCCGGTCTGGTGATGATGAGCGTGCTGCAGAATGCCTTCGCCAACAGCTCTTCGAGCCTGATCCAGTCCAAGATCACCGGCAACATCGTCTTCGTGCTGCTCGCGCCGATCTCGTACGTCGAATTCTTCGCGGCTTATGTCGTCGCCGCCCTGGTGCGCGGCCTGGTCGTCGGCGCCGGCGTGCTCGTAGTCACCGTATGGTTCGTCGAATTGCGTGTCCAGGCGCCGATGTGGCTGCTCGCGTTCGCACTCCTCGGGGCTGCGCTGCTCGGCACGCTAGGCCTGATCGCGGGCATCGTCTGCGACAAGATCGATCAGCTCGCCGCGTTCCAGAACTTCGTCATCATGCCGCTCACGTTTCTTTCCGGCGTGTTCTATTCCATCCACTCGCTGCCCGCGTTCTGGCAGCGCCTGTCGCACGCCAACCCCTTTTTCTACATGGTCGATGGCTTTCGCTACGGATTTTTCGGCGTCTCTGATTTCGCGCCGGCGGCGAGCCTCGCGATAGTCGCCGCCTTCGTCTTGGTCGTATGCTCCGTAAGTCTGTGGCTGCTCAGGTCCGGATACAAGCTGAGGTATTGATGGTCACGCCAGAGAGCATCAAGCAGGGCATCGAGAGCGCGCTCGCCTGCGAGCGCGTCGAAGTCGCCGGCGACGGCGAGCACTTCCAGGCCCTCGTGGTCTCGTCGCAGTTCGCCGGCCGCAATCGCGTGCAGCGCCACCAGCTTGTCTATGCGGCGCTCGGTGAGCGCATGCGCGAGGAGATCCACGCGCTTTCCATGCGCACGCTCACCCCGGAGGAGTGGCGCGCCGGTGGATAAGCTGCGCATCCGTGGCGGCGTGCCCCTCGAAGGCGAGGTGCGCGTGAGTGGCGCGAAGAACGCGGCGTTGCCGATCATGTGCGCGGCGCTGCTCACGGCAGAGCCGCTGCGGCTCGCCAACGTGCCGCAGCTCATGGACGTGCGCACCATGGCGCGGCTGCTGCGCGAGATGGGCGTCGAGGTCAGCGCTCGCGCCCCGGGTCGCACGACGCTCCACGCCGCGCGCATCAGCGAGCCGATTGCCGGCTACGACCTCGTGAAGACCATGCGCGCGTCGGTGCTCGTGCTCGGGCCTTTGCTCGCGCGCTGCGGGCGCGCCAAGGTCTCCCTGCCCGGCGGCTGCGCCATCGGGCTGCGACCCGTCGACCAGCATGTGAAAGGCCTGCAGGCGATGGGCGCGAGTATCTCGATCGAGCATGGCTACATGCACGGCGCCGTCGAGCGGCTGCGCGGGGCGCGCATCGTCATGGACATGGTGACGGTCACCGGCACGGAGAACCTGATGATGGCGGCGGCGCTTGCCGAAGGAACGACGCTCATCGAGAACGCCGCGCGCGAGCCCGAAGTGCTGGACCTCGCGCGCTGCCTCGGCGCGATGGGGGCGCGTATCGAAGGCGCCGGCAGCGACGTGATCCGGATAGAAGGCGTGCGCTCGCTGCACGGCGCCGAGCACGCCGTGATGCCCGACCGCATCGAGAGCGGCACTTACCTCGCTGCCGCGACTGCCGCGGGCGGGCGACTGCGCCTTGTCGGCGCGGCGCCCGAGACGCTCGACGCGACGCTGGAGAAGCTGCGCGAAGCGGGCGCGCGCATTCGCGTCGCCGGCACCACCATCGAGCTCGAGGCGGCGCGCCGGCCCAATGCGGTCAGCGTGCGCACCGCGCCCTTTCCCGGCTTCGCGACCGACATGCAGGCGCAATTCATGGCGCTCGCCGCCGTGGCGAGCGGTACGGCTCTCATCACGGAGACGATCTTCGAGAACCGTTTCATGCACGCGCTCGAGCTGCAGCGCCTGGGTGCCGATATTTCCATTCAGGGCAATAGCGCCGTGGTGCGCGGCGTCGAGCGCCTGCAGGGCGCGATGGTGATGGCGACCGACCTTCGCGCCTCCGCCGGTCTCGTCATCGCGGGGCTCGTCGCCGAGGGCGAAACGCTGGTCGACCGCATCTATCATCTGGATCGGGGCTACGAGGCGCTGGAAAAAAAGCTCTCCGGCCTCGGCGCCCGGGTCGAGCGCGTAACCTAGTCGCTTGCGGTAGAATCCGCCCCCTTCAGCACATCTCTTAGGGCGATTTCCCGGATGGTTGCACATGGCGAGCATCAGCATTGCGTTGTCGAAGGGGCGGATCTTCGACGAAACCGCTCCGCTGCTCGCGCGCGTCGGCATCCGGCCTAAGGCGAACCCCGACAGCTCGCGCAAGCTGGTCATCGGCACGAACCGCCGGGACCTGCGCCTGATCGTCGTACGCGCGAGCGACACCCCGACCTATGTGCAGCACGGCGGCGCCGATGCCGGCATCGCCGGGCGCGATGTGCTGGTCGAGCATGGCGGCGAGGGTCTCTACCAGCCGGTGGATCTCGGCATCGCGCGCTGTCGCATGGTGGTCGCCGTGCGCAAGGGCTTCGACTACGAAACAGCCGTGGCGCAGGGCGCGCGCCTGCGCGTGGCGACGAAATATGTGAATACGACGCGCGAGCACTTCGCCGCGAAGGGCGTGCATGTCGATCTCATCCGGCTCTACGGATCGATGGAGCTCGCACCGCTGACCGGTCTCGCGGACGCGATCGTCGATCTCGTGGCGAGCGGACGCACGCTGCGCGACAACGGCCTCGTCGCCGTGGAGGACATCCTGCCCGTATCGGCGCGACTCATCGTCAACCAGGCGGCGCTCAAGACCAAGCGCAGCGCGCTGCAGCCATTGATCGACGCGTTCGCCAGGGCGGCCAAATGAAGCTGCGGCGCCTCGCGACTTCGCGCCCGGGCTTCGCCGAGGCCCTCGAGACGTTGCGCGTCGCCGGCGGGCACGACGGATCAGTGGAGCAAAGCGTGCGCGCCATCCTCGCCGACGTGCGCGCGCGCGGCGACGTCGCGGTGCTGGAATACGCGCGCCGCTTCGACGGCGCCAATGCCGCCTCGCTTCGCGAGCTCGACGTCACCGCCAAGCTCGCGGGCGCGCTCGATGCTCTGCCGCCAGGGCAGGCGGACGCCCTGCGCGCGGCGCACGGCCGCATCCGCGCCTTTCACGAGCGGCAGGCGCAACACTCGTGGGAGCAGCGCGAGCCCGATGGCACGCGCCTCGGCCAGCGCGTGCGCGCGCTCGAGCGCGTGGGGCTCTACGTGCCGGGAGGCAAGGCGGCTTATCCGTCCTCGGTGCTGATGAACGCCGTCCCGGCGAAGGTCGCCGGCGTGCGCGAGCTCGTGATGGTGAGCCCCAATCCCGGCCCGATGGTGCTCGCGGCCGCCGCGCTCGCCGGCGTGGACCGTCTGCTCGCGCTCGGCGGCGCGCACGCCATCGGCGCGCTTGCCTACGGCACGCCGTCGCTCGCGCGCGTCGACAAGATCGTCGGTCCGGGAAACATTTACGTCGCGGAAGCGAAGCGCCAGGTGTTCGGCGAGGTCGGCATCGATATGCTCGCCGGACCCTCCGAAATCCTGATCATCAGCGACGGCAGCGCGCCCGCCGAATGGCTGGCGATGGATCTCTTCTCGCAGGCGGAGCACGATGAAGCGGCGCAGGCCCTGCTGCTGTCGCCTGAGCCGGCGCATCTCGATGCCGTGGCGGGCGCCATTGAGCGGCTGCTCGACGCGATGCCGCGCAAAGCGGTGATCGCGCGCTCGCTCGAAGCGCGCGGCGCCCTCATCGAGACGCGCGATGTCGCGGAAGCCTGCGCACTCGCGAACCGCATCGCCCCCGAGCATCTCGAGCTCGCGCTCGCCGAGCCGCAGCGCTGGCTCGCGCAGCTTGAGAACGCGGGCGCCATTTTCCTCGGCCGCTGGAGCTCTGAGGCGATCGGCGACTATTGCGCGGGACCGAACCATGTGCTGCCCACGGCGGGCAGCGCGCGCTTTTCGTCGCCGCTCGGCGTATACGACTTCCAGAAGCGCACGAGCGTCATCGAAGTGTCGCCCGCCGGGGCACAGACGCTCGGCCGGCTCGCGGCGACGCTGGCCGATGCGGAAGGCCTGCCCGCGCACGCACGCGCCGCGCGCATGAGGTACGAATGAGTCCCGAGCGTCTCGTGCGGCCGGAGATCCTCGCGCTCGACGCTTATGCCGTCCCCGACGCGAGGGGCATGGTGAAACTCGATGCGATGGAGAATCCGTATCCGCTGCCGCCGGCGCTGCGCCGCGAGCTCGCCGAGCGGCTCGCAGCCGTCGAGCTCAACCGTTATCCCGAGCCGAACCCGCCCGCCTTGCGTCAGCTCATCGCGCAAAAGATGCGCGTGCCCCCCGGGATGGACGTGCTGCTCGGCAACGGCTCGGACGATCTCATCCAGATCATCACGCTCGCGCTCGCCAAGCCCGGCGCGGCGCTGATGTACCCGTCGCCGACCTTCGTGATGTACAGCATGAATGCCGCGTTCAGCGGAATGCGCGCGCTGCCGGTCGCGCTGCGAGAGGACTTTTCCTTCGACGCCGAGGCGTTCATCGCGCGCATGCGCGAGCTGCAGCCGGCGGTCGTCTTTATCGCCTATCCGAACAATCCGACGGGGGTGCTCTATCCGCAAGCCGACGTCGAGCGCGTGATCGCCGCGGCGCCGGGCCTCGTCGTGCTGGACGAGGCTTATCACGTCTTCGCCGGCACGACGTTCATGCAGCAGCTGCCGCGCTTTGCGAACCTCGTCGTGCTGCGCACCGTCTCCAAGCTCGGTCTCGCCGGCATCCGCCTTGGTTATCTCGCGGGCCGGCGCGAGTGGCTCGATCAGTTCAACAAGGTACGCCAGGTCTACAACGTGAATGTGCTCACCGTGGCGGCGGCAACGTTCATGCTCGAGCGCCTCGAAGTGCTCGAGGCCCAGGCCGCCGAGATCCGGGCGCAGCGCGCGCGGCTGGGGAGCGCACTCGGCGCCTTGCCCGGCCTGACGCTATTTCCGTCGGAGGCGAACTTTTTCCTGGTGCGCGTGCCCGACGCGCCCGCCACGCACGAGGCGCTCAGGCGCCAAGGCGTGCTGGTGCGCAACCTGCACCCCGGACTGCGCAACTGCCTGCGCGTGACGGTCGGCACGGCGGAGGAAAACCGTATACTGCTCGACGCGCTGAAGGAAGCGCTGTGAACATGCGCACCGCCGAAGTGGTCCGCAACACCAAGGAAACGCAAATCCGCGTCCGGCTCGATCTCGACGGGCGCGGCGTGTCGCAGCTCGCGACCGGCCTACCGTTTCTCGAGCACATGCTCGAGCAGGTGGCGCGCCACGGCATGCTCGACCTGGAAGTGTCCGCCAAGGGCGACCTGCACATCGACGCGCACCATACCGTGGAAGACATCGGCATCACGCTTGGCCAGGCTTGCGCGCGAGCGATTGGCGACAAGGCGGGCGTGTGCCGCTTCGGGCACGCCTATGTGCCGCTTGACGAGGCGCTCTCGCGCGCCGTGATCGACTTCTCCGGCCGGCCGGGCCTCGAGTACCACGTCAAGTTCACGCGCAGCCTGATCGGCGAGTTCGACGTCGACCTCGTGCACGAATTCTTCCAAGGCTTCGCCAACCACGCACAGGTGACGCTGCACATCGACAACCTGCGCGGCGATAACGCGCACCACCAGTGCGAAACGATCTTCAAGGCATTCGCGCGCGCCCTGCGCATGGCGATCGAGCGCGATCCGCGTGCGCAAGGCGCCATCCCGTCCACGAAAGGCTCGCTCTAGCCCGAGCGTCGTGCGAATCGCCGTCGTCGATTACGGGATGGGCAACCTGCGCTCGGTTTCGAAAGCGCTCGAGCAGGTCGCGCACGAAGCGCAGATACTCGTGAGCGCGGACCCGGCGCTCATCCGCACCGCCGAGCGCGTCGTCGTGCCGGGGCAGGGCGCGCTGCCCGATTGCATGCGCAACCTGGCGGCGAGCGGCGCGCGCGAGGCAGTGCTCGAGGCGTTGCGCGACAAGCCCTATCTCGGCATCTGCCTCGGACTGCAGATGCTGTTCGAGCATGGCGAAGAGGGCGATACGGCGGCGCTCGGCGTCCTCGCCGGGCGCGTGCCGCACTTCGCCGCGAGCGGATTGAAAATCCCGCACATGGGCTGGAACGAGGTGCTGCAGGACAAGCCGCACCCGTTGTGGGCGGGCATCAAGGACCGTAGCCGCTTCTACTTCGTGCACAGCTACTATCCGGCGCCGGCGGATCGCTCGCTCGGCGCAGCGACCTGCGTCTACGGCGTGCCCTTTACCTGCGCCGTAGCCCGGGATAACATCTTCGCCGTACAGTTCCATCCCGAAAAGAGCCAGTCCGCCGGCCTGCAACTCCTCTCCAACTTCGTGCGCTGGCGCCCCTGATTTACACCTGATCGACGGCCGCTTCTTCGCCGTGCTCCATAAAAGCTTGCCGTGCTGATTATTCCGGCGATCGACCTCAAGGACGGGCGCTGCGTGCGTCTGCAGCAGGGCAAGATGGAAACCGCGACCGTGTTCTCCGATAACCCGGTGCAGATGGCGAAGCATTGGGGCGCCGAAGGCGCGCGCCGCCTGCACATCGTCGACCTGAATGGCGCCATCGCCGGCCGACCGAAGAACGAGAAGGTGATCCGCGATATCGTCGCCGCGGTGGGCGAGCAGGTGCCGATCCAGGTCGGCGGCGGCATTCGCGACCTCGACACCATCGAGAGCTATCTGGACGCCGGCGTCACCTACATCGTCATCGGCACGGCGGCAGTGAAGAATCCCGGTTTCCTTTCCGACGCCTGCTATGCCTTCCCCGGCCACATCATCGCCGGACTCGATGCCAAGGAGGGCAAGGTCGCCGTCGAGGGCTGGTCGAAGCTCACCGGCCACGATGTCCTCGATCTCGCGAAGAAATACGAGGAGTACGGCATCGAGGCGCTCATCTACACCGACATCGGCCGCGACGGGATGATGGGCGGCATCAACATCGACGCGACGCTGCGGCTCGCGCAGGCGACGAAGACACCGATCATTGCCTCCGGCGGGCTGAACAGCATCGAGGATGTGCAGGCGCTCTGCGCGAAGCTCGCGCCCGAGGGCGTGATCGGCGCCATCGCCGGCCGCGCGCTCTACGAGGGCAAGCTCGAGCTCAAGAAAGCGCAGGCCGCCGCCGACAAGGCGCTCGGCAAGGCCTGACGCCGTGGCCCTCGCCAAACGGGTCATCCCGTGCCTCGACGTCACTGCCGGGCGCGTGGTGAAGGGAGTGAATTTCGTTGGTCTGCGCGACGCGGGCGATCCGGTGGAAATCGCCGCGCGCTATGACCGCGAAGGGGCCGATGAGCTGTGCTTCCTCGACATCACGGCGAGCTCGGACGAGCGCGACATGCTGCTCGGCGTGATCGAATCGGTCGCGGCGCAGGTCTTCATTCCGCTCACCGTCGGTGGCGGCGTGCGCAGCGTCGCCGATGTGCGCCGCCTGCTCAACGCGGGCGCCGACAAGGTCTCCATCAACACCGCGGCCGTGCAATCGCCGCAGCTCGTCGCCGATGCCTCCGGCATCGTCGGCGCGCAATGCATCGTGGTGGCGATCGATGCCAAGCGTGCAGGCGCGCGCTGGGAGGTTTACACGCACGGCGGCCGGCGTGCCACGGGCCTCGATGCGGTGCGCTGGGCCGAGCGCATGGCCGCCGCCGGCGCGGGCGAGATCCTGCTCACGAGCATGGATCGCGATGGCACGCGCGAGGGCTTCGACGTCGCGCTGACGCGCGCCGTGTCCGAGGCGGTCGGCGTCCCGGTGATCGCCTCGGGCGGCGCGGGCAAGCTCGAGCATCTCGCGCAGGGCGTGCTCGAGGGCAGGGCTGATGCGGTGCTTGCGGCGAGCATCTTCCATTTCGGCGAATACACCGTGCGCCAGGCCAAGGCGCATCTCAAGGCCCGGGGCATCGAGGTGCGGGAATGAACAGCTGGCTCGATGAAGTGCCGTGGAACGAGCACGGCCTGATCGCCGCGGTCGCACAGGACGCCGCCAGCGGACGCGTGCTGACGCTCGCCTGGATGAACCGCGAAGCGTTGCGCCAGACGGCCGAGAGCGGCGAGGTGGTGTACTGGTCGCGCTCGCGTGCACGTCTGTGGCGCAAGGGCGAGGAATCCGGGTATGTCCAGAAAGTGCGCGAGCTGCGCCTGGACTGCGACGCCGACGCGGTGCTGGTACTCATCGAGCAGGCGGGCGGCATCGCCTGCCATACCGGACGGGAGCGCTGCTTCTTTCGCAAACTCGAGAACGGGAGCTGGGTGACGACCGATCCGGTACTCAAGGACCCGGCCGCCATCTACAAGAAATGAAGGCCGGCCTTTACGAGACTCTGGAACGCATCGCGGCGACCATCAACGAGCGCAAGCACGGCGACGTCGCAAAATCATACGTCGCGCAGCTCTTCGCCAAGGGCGACGACGCCATGCTGAAGAAGATCGGCGAGGAGGCGACGGAAACGGTGCTCGCGGCAAAGAGCGGCGATCGTCTCGCGCTCGTGCGCGAAACCGCGGACCTGTGGTTTCACTCCATGATCGTGCTCGCGCGCCACGGCCTAGGGCCGGCCGACGTGCTCGCCGAGATGCATCGCCGCGAAGGCATCTCCGGCCTCGACGAGAAGGCGGGACGCAACAAATGAACGATCCGAACTGCATCTTTTGCAAAATCGCGCGCGGCGAGGTCGTCGCAAAGAAAATCCACGACGATGACGATGTGATGGCGTTCCACGACATCCGTCCCCAGGCGGCGGTGCATTTCCTTCTCGTGCCGAAGGCGCACATCGCGACGCTCTACGACGCGCAGCCCGGCCACCAGGCGGCGCTGGGCAAGATGCTGGTGCTCGCCGGGCGCCTCGCGCGCGAGGCCGGAGCGAGAGACGGCTTCCGCACCATCATCAACAACGGCCGGGTCGGACATCAGGAGGTGTATCATGTCCACATGCACGTCCTCGGCGGGCCCGAACCTCTCGGCCCCATGCTCGCGAGGAAGAAATAGCGCAAGGAGATTGAAATGGGTTCGCTCAGCATTTGGCACTGGCTGATCGTTCTGGTGATCGTGATGCTGATTTTCGGCACGAAAAAGCTGCGCAACATCGGCGCGGACCTGGGCGGTGCCGTGCGCGGCTTCAAGGATGGCATGCGCGAAGGCGGCGACAAAGCGGACGAACCGGCGCCACAAATCACCGGCAAGACCGTGGACGGCGAAGTGCGCGGCAAGACCGAGCACAAGGCCTGAAGCGCGATTGCTTCCGGCAAGGCGCCCGCGCGGCGCCTTTTTAGTCTGTAGCGATGTTTGACATTGGATTTTCCGAGCTGCTGGTCATCGGCGTCGTCGCGCTGATTGTGATCGGGCCCCAGAAGCTGCC
>Ga0075426_10002050_pt1 | contig 14449 bp, 13 predicted proteins | sample SoiMethybrSBSTD5_FD_75304 | JGI IMG/M metagenome (GOLD analysis project Ga0075426, IMG submission 75304) | Bulk soil microbial communities from a Populus tree surrounding site in Tennessee, USA - Soil MetaG P. TD hybrid SBSTD5 | ecosystem: Environmental > Terrestrial > Soil > Tree plantation... | reverse complement strand
CTGCCGCGCCTGCGGCGAGGACCTGCGCTGCGACGAGTGCGGCCTGCCCCGCACCTACCACAAGCGGGAGGAGCGGCTGCTGTGCCACTACTGCGGCGACACCCTGCCGGTCCCGATCCACTGCCCCGCCTGCGGCGAGGAGGCGCTGGAGCCGATCGGCGCCGGCACCGAGCGGGTGGAGGAAGATTTTCGCGAGCTGTTTCCCGGCGTGACGGTGGACGTGCTCGACCGCGACACCGCCCGCCGACCGGGCGGCCTCGCGGCGGTGCTGGAGCGCTTCTCCCGCGGCGAAGTGCAGGTGCTCATCGGCACGCAGATGGTCTCCAAGGGCCACCACTTCCCGCGCGTGGCGCTGACCGCCGTGCTGGCGGCGGACGCCTATCTCGGCTTTCCCGATTTCCGGGCCGTCGAGCGCACCTACAACCTGCTCGTGCAGGTGGCGGGCCGCGCTGGGCGGGGAGAGAAGCCGGGGCGCGTCGTCATCCAGACCTACCATCCGGACCATTACGCTATCCAGGCCGTCCTGAACCAGGACGACGAGGGCTTCGCTCGCGAGGAGCTGCGCTTCCGCCGGGTCTTTCATTACCCGCCCTACACGCGCCTGATCCAGCTGCTCGTCCGTGACAAGAACCGGGACCGCGCGTGGGCAGCCATCTCCGGCCTCGCCGCCGACCTCGCCAAACATCCGCTGTCACGCGGCGTACGGCTCTCCGGACCGGCGCCTGCGCCGCTGGAACGCCTCCGCGGCCAATGGCGCTTTCAGCTCCTCGCCCGCGCCGCCGACGGCCGCGGATTGCATCGGTTGATGGAAGAGGTGCTGCCGAAGAACCCGGCGTACGATTTGGTGATCGACGTGGATCCGCAGCAGCTCTTGTAGATCTTGTAGAGTGAAGCTTGGCCGGTGGCCATGTTTGACCCGCGCATCACCTCGATATAGCGTCTCGCCGTCATGGCCTGGGACGTTCGCAGCAAGACCATCCTGGTGACGGGGGCGACGAGCGGCATCGGCCTCGAAGCATCCGCCGAGCTGGCCCGTCTCGGAGCGCGCGTCGTCATGGTCGGCCGCGATTCCGGACGTACCGAGGCTGCGGTGACCGACGTGATCGCGCGGAGCGGCTCGCGCGAGGTGTCGCACCTGCTCTGCGACTTCTCCTCGCAGGCCTCGATCCGCAGTTTCGCCGCGGACTTTCTCGCCAGGTACGACCGGCTCCACGTCCTGTTGAACAACGCCGGCGGCGTGAACAAGACGCGGCGGTTGTCGGCGGACGGGATCGAGATGACGTTCGCCGTCAACCACCTCGGCTACTTCCTGCTCACCAATCTGCTCTGCGATCTGCTCGTGCGAAGCGCGCCGGCGCGGGTGGTCTCGGTGGCCTCGATCGGCCACCGCCAAGGCACTCTCGACTTCGACGATCTCGGCTTCGAACGCGGCGGCTACTGGATCATGCGGGCCTACGGGCGTTCGAAGCTCGCCAACGTGCTATTCGCCGCCGAGCTGGCGCGCCGCCTCGCGGAAAAGGGCGTCACCTCGAACAGTGTGCATCCCGGCTCGGTGGCGACGAACATCTGGTCCGGCGCGCCGCAGTGGGCAAAGCCGCTCATCGCCGTTTTCTTCCGGCCGTTCTTCATCAGCCCGCGGCAAGGCGCTGCCAACGTCGTGCGCCTGGTGGTGGATCCGGAGCTGGAGGGCGTCACCGGCAAGTATTTCGAGGAGCGCAAGCTCGTGGCGCCGGCACCTCTGGCGCAAGACGAGGCCCTCGCGAGGCGCCTCTGGGAGGTGAGCGCCGGCATGGTCGGCCTCTCAGACGCGACGGTCTGCTGAGACTCATAATGGCGTCAAAGCATACGCAGGCGCCGCTGCGTTGACCTCCTCCCCTCGCTTTGTTACCTTGCCGGACGCATGGCGATCTCCGACTCCACCTTCGACGAGCCGCTCAACGAGCTCCGTCGCCAAATCGAGGAGCTGGAGGGATTTCCGGCGGGAAGCGGGCAGGAGAAGGAGCTGGAACGCCTGCGCAACACCCTGCGCAAGGAAACCGCCGAGATCTACGGTCATCTCAACCGCTGGCAGCGCACCCTGGTGGCGCGCCATCCGGACCGGCCTTACACCCTCGAATACGTCAATGTCTTGATGAACGACTGGGTCGAGCTCCATGGCGACCGGGGATTCGCGGACGACGCTGCCATCGTCGCCGGGCTCGCCGAGTTTCGGGGCCGGCGGGTGGCGGTGATCGGGCACCAGAAGGGGCGCGACACCAAGGAGCGGATCTGGCGCAACTTCGGCCAGCCGCGGCCCGAGGGATACCGCAAGGCGTTACGGGTGATGAAGCTCGCGGAGCGGTTCCGGCTGCCCGTCCTCACCTTCATCGATACCGCCGGCGCCTATCCCGGTCTCGACGCCGAGGAGCGCGGCCAGGCCGAGGCCATCGCCCGCAACCTGGAGGAAATGGCGGTGCTGGAGGTGCCGATCATCGTCACCATCACCGGCGAGGGGGGAAGCGGCGGCGCGCTGGCGCTCGGCGTGGGCGACCGGGTGTTCATCCTGGAGTACGGGACTTATTCGGTAATCTCGCCCGAAGGGTGCGCCGCGATCCTGTGGAAGGACCAGGAAAAGAAGGCCGAGGCCGCCGAGGCGATGAAGCTGACGGCCCCGGATCTCCTCGCCCTGGGAGTGGTGGACGAGATCATTCCCGAGCCGCAGGGTGGCGCCCACACGGATCCGGATGCAACGTGCCGGCGGGTGGGAGACGTCATCGAGCGGGCGCTCGCCGAGCTGCAGCGCCTTCCCATCAAAGAGCTGATCGCCCAGCGGTATCAGAAGTTCCGGGCCTTCGGAGCCTACGACGAAGGCTAGCGAACTGGCCCTGTCGCTGGAATGGGTGGCTTCGCCGGTGCCCGAGGCCGCCGCCGTCCTCGCGGCGACTGGGCTGCCGTCATGGCTGGCGATCCTGCTCGCCCGGCGCGGCGTTGCGGACTCGGCTAGCGCCCAGCGCTTCCTCCATCCTTCGCTCGACCAGCTCCACGATCCATTCCTCCTCGCCGGCATGGAGGAAGCGGTGGCACGGCTGCTGGACGCCAGGTCCCGCGGCGAGCGGGTGGCGATCGTCGGCGACTACGATGTCGACGGCATCACCGCCACCGCCCAGCTCCTGGCCGTGTTTCAGAAGTGCGGCTTGGAGACGACGCCGGTTCTGCCGCACCGGCTGCGCGAGGGCTATGGCTTTCAGCCGCTGCATGTGGCGCGGGCGCGGGAGCTGGGGTGCGGCCTCATCGTCACGGCGGACTGCGGCAGCTCCTCGGCCGCGGCGGTTGAGGCCGCTCTCGCAGCGGGAATGGGCGTCATCATCACCGACCACCACCTGCCGGGGTGCGAGCTGCCCGCAGGGGCGCTCCACATCAATCCTCGCCAGGCGCGCTGCACCTATCCCTTCCGCGATCTGGCGGCGGCGGGGCTCGCGCTCAAGCTCTGCCTGGCCCTGGCGCTGCGCTGCGGCTTCGAGCTCGATCCGCGGCCCTTGCTGCGCGTCGCTTGCCTTGGCACCATCGCGGACCTGGTGCCCCTAAACGGCGAGAACCGCGTCATCGCCGCCCTGGGATTGGTGGCGCTCGCGGCGACGAAGTCGCAGGGCTTGAAGGCGCTGATCCAACAGTCGGGCATGAAGCCGCCGTTCACGGCGGCGGACGTCGGCTTCCGTCTCGGTCCCCGCATCAATGCGGCGGGACGGCTCTACGATCCTGAGAGGGCTCTGGAGCTGCTGATGAGCCGCGATGCCGGCCGGGCCTTCGAGCTCGCGGCGGAGTTGGACGGCTGGAACCGCGAGCGCCAGTCGGCGGAGAACCGCGTAGTGGAGGAGGCGCGCCGCCGATTCGCCGAGCGCTCGCCCCTGCCGCCGATTCTCGTGGAGTGGAGCGAGGCCTGGCACAAAGGGGTGGTGGGAGTCGCCGCCGGCCGGATCGCGAAGGATTTCCACCGCCCGACAGTGCTGCTCGCCGTCGAAGGCGAAACCGCCACGGGGTCCGGCCGCAGCGTGCCGGGGCTCGAGCTGCACTCCTTTCTTGCCGCTTGGCAACCTCGCATGTCGCGCTTCGGCGGCCATTCGCAGGCGGTAGGCTTGACGGTGGAGACCGGCCGGCTGGAAGAGCTGCGGCGCGAATGGGAGGAAGCCGGCGCCGATTGGCCGGCGGAGCTGCTCGCCCCGCGCCTCGAGTACGAGCTGCATCTGCCGCCGCGAGAGGTCACGGCCGCTCTACTGGCGCAGCTCGCGGCGCTCGAGCCGTTCGGCCAGGGAAACCCGCGCCCGCTGTTGCGCACCGGCCCCCTGAAGCTCCAGGGCGAGCCCCGGGCGTTCGGCAATGGCCATCTCTCGGCGCGGGCGCGCGGGGAGGATGGGGCGGCGGTGGATCTGTTGGGTTGGCGCTGGGGCGAGCGAGCGGGAAGTCTGCGCGGGTCTTTCGAGGTTCTCGCCTGTGTCGAGAACGACGCGTATCGCGGCGGGCCCGTTTTGCGCCTGGTTGACAGCCGGCCCGCGCCGTCACTTCCCTGACCATGGCACGTAGAGCAAAATCTCCCGTCGCCGGCTTGCGCAAGCTGCTGCTCGCGGCGCTGGCCCTTTGCGTGCTGGCGGTCGTGGGATTGTTCCTCTTCGGCCGCGCCGGCCTGCGGCGGGAGGCGCCACGCCGCGAGGCGGAGACGAAGGCCGGTAAGGGCATGACCCTGATCGGCGAGGATTTCGACTACACCTTCACCGAGCGCGAGCGCCCGATCTTCCACATCCGCGGCGAGAGCGTGAAGGCCGACCGCGAGGGGACCCTGTACCTGGACGGCGTAGGGCTCACCCTCTACGACCGCCAGGGTCAGGTCTACCACGTGGAGAGCCGCAAGGCGAGCTTCAACCGCGAGAGCAATGAAGGGACGCTGCAGGGCGACGTATTCCTCAAGGGGCCGGCCCAGCTCGAGCTGCGCACCGGGCGGCTCGACCTGCTGCAGAAGGGGGAGCGGGTGGTCAGCCGCGGCGCGGTCGAGATCCACTACGGCGGCAAGTACGTGGTGCACGCCGGCCGGCTGCAGCTCGACCTCCCGGACGAGGTCTACGTGCTGCAGCAGGGCACGAAGGTCGAGAGCCTTCCAGGGGCGGCGACGCCGGTATCTCTCACCTCGCAGCGCCTCGTCTACGAGCGGCAGAAGCGCTGGATCCGAGTCGAGGGAGGCGCCAACCTGCGGCGGGGGCAGGACTGGCTCGCGGCGCGCCGGATCTTCGGCAACCTTGCGGACGACGAGAGCGCGCTCAAGTTCGTCCACGCCTTATGGGACATCACTGGGGAAACCCGAGCTTCTCTGCAGCAGCCGGCGGGCCGGGCGCCCGAGCCGACGCGGGTCCGCTTTGGCGGCAAGGAGCTCGCGGTCGTCCTGCAGCCGGAAAGCAACCAGGTGCGCCGGGTGGAGCTTGAGGGTCCGCAGGAAGGGAAGGCCCGCCTCGACGCTGTCGGGCCCGCCGTGGTACGTACTCTGACGGCGCGCCGCATCGAAGGGGTGCTGGCCGAGGGCGTGCTGAGCGATGCCCAGGGCTTCGGCGGCGTCGAGATCCGTGAGAGCGCCAAGCCGGCCGGCAAGCCGCCCGTCATGCGTCAGGCCAACGGCCAGCGCGCTTCGGCGACGTTCCGGCCGGACGGGCAGCTGGCCTCGGTGGATCTGGACGTCAACGTCACCTACCGTGACGGCCCGGTCACCGCCACCGGCAACCGCGCCTCCCTCGACCTCGACGAGGGCCGGGGTGAGTTCTTCGGCGCGCCCGTCGTGATCGCGAGCGACCGCGGACGGATGGAGGCGCCGCGGGTGGTATACAACACCGACCAGCAGATCGCCAACGCCCGCGGCGGCGTCAAGGCGGTGTTGCAGAAAGTGGAGGAGACCGCGCTCGCCGGCACGCCGCTCTCCGGGGGAGAAGGTCCCGTGCACGTCGAATCCCAGGAGGCTTTCTGGCGCCAGCAGCCCTCGTCGTTCCTATTCCGCGGCGACGTGCGCGCCTGGCGGGGGGAGAATCTGCTCCTTTCGCCCGAGCTGCGAGGCGACAAAGGGGCGGACCAGCTCACGGCGACCGGTGGCGTGAAGACCCTCTGGTTCCCCACCCGGGAGCAGGCGTCAAAGGCCACCGTGCCCCCCGGCGGCCGGCCGAGCAAGCCAGGCACCGCAGCCGGCCGGCAACGCCCGATCCAGGTGCTCTCCGCCGACATGAGCTATCAGCAGAAGACCGGCGTGCTCGTTTATACCGGCAACGTGCGGGTCGACCAGGAGGGGAAGACCCTCTCCTGCCAGCACCTGGAGGTGGACCTCGACGCGGATCACCAGGCGAAGACGATGACCTGCACCGGCGACACCAAGCTCAACGATCCCAAGGTGGGGCGCCGCGTCGAGGGACAGCGGGCCGTCTATCACGTGGACCAGCGGCAGGTGGACATCTTCGGCAATCCGGTGGTGATGAGCGACCGCGACGGCAATCAGGTGCGCGGGCAGCACGCTCTCTACTTCATCGATGACGGCAAGGTGGAGGTGAAGGGCAAGGACGAGTCCGCACCAGGACAGCCGGGTGGCGCGCAATGACCGTTCCGAAGAAGCTCTCGACCTCCAAACTGCGCAAGATTTATCGCGGCCGGGCCGTGGTGGACGAGGTGTCGATCGAGGTAGGGCCGGGCGAGATCGTCGGCCTCCTGGGACCCAACGGAGCGGGCAAGACGACCACCTTCTACATGGTGGTGGGGTTGACCCCGCCCGACGCGGGCAGCGTCTTCCTGGGGGACGAGGACATCACCGAGCTGCCGATGTACCTGCGGGCCCAGCGCGGCATCAGCTACCTGCCCCAGGAGCCCTCGGTCTTCCGCCGCCTGTCGGTGGAAGACAACCTGCGGGCGATCTTCGAGACGCTGGACCTCTCGCACGCCGAGCAGGAGCGGCGCATCGACCAGTTGATCGCCGACCTCGGTCTTTCCAGGGTGCGCAAGACGCGGGGAGTCCTGCTCTCCGGCGGCGAGCGGCGCCGGGTCGAAATCGCCCGCGCGCTGGTCATCAACCCGTGGTATATCCTTCTCGACGAGCCGTTCGCCGGGATCGACCCGATCGCCGTGCTCGACATCCAGGGCATTGTCCGGCACCTCAAGTCAATGGGCATCGGCATTCTGATCACCGACCATAACGTGCGGGAAACATTGAAAATAACCGACCGGGCCTATATCATCAACAACGGTGAAATCCTGCGCGCCGGCACCCCGCCGGAGCTATCAACGGACCCGCAGGTGCGTAAGATCTACTTGGGAGAAGACTTCTCACTGTAGGCTGGGCTGAATGGCGTTAGAGCAGAAACTTTCCCTCAAGCTGGCGCAGAAGCTGGTGATGACGCCTTCGCTGCAGCAGGCGATCAAGCTTCTGCAGATGACGCGCATGGAACTCGAGACGCTCCTCACCCAGGAGCTGGTGGAGAACCCGGTGCTCGAGGAATCGGCCGAGGCCCCCGAGGAGGAGCCGGCGCGCGAGGAGGAGCCCGCGCCCGAGGCTCCGGCCAACGGCGAGGGGCTCGACCACGAGCAGTCGATGGAGAACATCGATCTCGACGCCTATTTCGGCGACTACTGGGAGGGCCCCGGAACCTCCTCGATGATGGAGGAGCGCGAGGAGCCGCCGATCGAGAACAGCCTCACCCGTGAGCCGGACCTCTACGACCACCTTCTCTGGCAGCTCCACATGGCGGAGGTGGCGCCCCGCCAGCGCGAGATCGCCGAGCTGATCATCGGCAACCTGAACCCCGACGGTTTTCTCATGGCCTCTCCGGAGGAGATCCGGGCGATGGGCGACCAGAACGGCGAGGATCGCAACTACACGATCGAGGAGGTCGAGGAGGCGCTGCGTCTGGTGCGCAGCTTCGATCCGCCGGGCATCGCCTGCTTGGACCTGCGCGAGAGCCTGCTGCAGCAGATGGACATGCTGGGGATTCCCGAGGACGCGCTCGCCCGGCGCATGATCGGCGAAGCCTGGGATCTCTTCCTGCGGCGGCAGTTCCCGGCGGTGGCGAAAAAGCTCGGGGTCGAGCTGCCGGAGCTGGAGGAAGAGGTCGAGCTGGTGCGCTCGCTGGAGACCCACCCCGGCCGGCGGTTCAGCACCGAGCGGCCGCATTACATCGAGCCGGACGTCTTCGTGCGCCGGGTGGGCGACGAGTACGTCATCCAGCTCAACGACGACGGGATGCCGCGGCTGCGGGTTTCCCGCGCCTACCGGCGGATGCTGGCGACGATGCGCAGCGAGGGGCGGCAGAGCGAGGCGCAGCAATTCATCAAAGACAAGATCCGCTCGGCCGTCTGGTTGATCAAGAGCCTGGACCAGCGCCAGCGCACGATCTACAAGGTGGCGGCGTCGATCGTCCGCCAGCAGCGCGACTTCCTGGACAGGGGGATCGAGCACCTGCGGCCGATGGTGCTGCGGGACGTGGCCGAGGACATCGGCATGCACGAGTCCACGGTCAGCCGCGTGGTGTCGAACAAGTACATCCACACCCAGCGCGGCCTCTTCCCGATGAAGTTCTTCTTTCACAGCGGCATCGACCGGGAGTACGGCGACAACATCTCCTCGCTGACCGTCAAGCGCAAGATCGAGCAGCTCATCCAGGCCGAGGATCCCAAGCGTCCGCTCTCGGACAGCGAGCTGATGCGGATCCTCAACCGCGAAGGCATTCAGATCGCCCGCCGCACCGTGGCGAAGTACCGCGACGAGCTGAGCATCCCTTCGTCCACCGACAGGAAGCAGATCTTCTAGCGCGACCACTGGGAGAAGAGATGAAGACCGAGATCATCGGCCGCAACGTCCAGATCGACGACCGGCTCCGCAGGTCCGTGGAGCGGAAGCTGCACAAGCTTGAGAAATTCCTCGACGAGCCCGCCGAGGCGCGGGTCACGCTCGCCACCGAGCGCCATCGCCACGTCGCCGAGCTGCACATCGCTCACCGGCTCGGGGTGCTGCAGGCGACCGAGCAGAGCGACGGCAATCTCCTCGACGCCATCCTGCGCGTCGTCGCCACGGTGGAAGAGCAGGCCCGGCGCTCGCACCAAAAGCTGGTCGACAAGCGGCGCCGCCGCAACAACCACCGCTGGCCGGTCGAGGTCCTCGACCAGGAGAGCGTCGGCGCGGGCAGCGTGCCGCGGGTCATCGAAACCAGCCATCTGCCGATCAAGCCGATGACCATCGAAGAGGCGGCGCTCGAGCTGGAGGGCTCGGAGCACGGCTTCGTGGTATTCCGCGACGCTACGAGCGACCGGCTGAGCGTCCTCTACAAACGCCGGGACCAGAATTACGGGCTGATCGCCCCCGAGCTTTGAGGGTGCGCCTCGGGTCGTTGGCGCGCCCGGAGCTGATTTTCCCCGATCTGCCGGCGGCGGATCGCGCGGGCGTGCTGCGCGCCTTCGCCGACCGCCTCGCCGCCACGGGTCTCGTCAGGAGCGGGGAAGAGCTCTACGAGCGGCTCTGGGAGCGAGAGCAACTCGGCTCGACGGGCATCGGCTCCGGCATCGCCATTCCGCACTGCAAGCTCCAGGGCCTGGCGCGAGGAATCGTCGCTGTGGGGATGGTTCCCGAGGGCGTCGACTTCGACGCCGCCGACGGCCGGCCGGTGCAGGTGCTCTTCCTCGTCGTTTCCCCCAGCGGCGCCCCGGCCGAGCATTTGCAGATCCTGGCCGCGATCTCGCGGTGGGCGCGCGCCAACCATCACGCCGAGCGGATCCTCGCCCTGCGCGATCCGCAGCAGGTGTACGATCTGTTGCGAGACGAGGGAAGCTGATGAACGAGTCGGCCGGTGCGGTGCAGGTGGCGGAGCTGCTTGGCGAGGAGCTGGACTATCTCCATCTCTCCGTTCTGGCCGGCGAGACGCACCTCGACAACCTGATCTCCCATCCGCGGGTGCAGAAGCCGGGCCTCGCCTTCGCCGGCTACTACGCCTACATCAAGCCCGGCCGGGTGCAGATCATCGGCGAGAGCGAGACCGAGTACTTGAAGACGCTGCGCGAGAAGGAGCGCCGCGAGCGTCTGGACCGCATCACCAGCCTGCCGGTGCCGGTCTTCGTCGTCACCAAGGGGATCGATCCTCTGCCGGGGTTTCTGGCCCTCTGTCAGAAGCGCGAAGTCCCGGTGCTCTCCTCGCCCGAGCTCTCGTCGAGCGTCATCAAGGGGATCAGCGTCTTCCTGGAAGACCACCTGGTACCCTCCACGTCGCTGCACGGCGTCCTGCTCGAGATCTATGGCCTGGGCGTGCTGCTGATCGGGGAGAGCGGCGTCGGCAAGAGCGAATCGGCCCTCGACCTCATCACCCGCGGTCACAGCCTGGTGGCCGATGACCGGGTCCAGGTCAAGCGTTACCCGAACGGCGAGCTGGTCGGTTACAGTGAGGGGCCGCTGCGGCACCACATGGAGCTGCGAGGTATCGGCATCATCAACGTCCAGGACCTCTTCGGTCTCGCGTCGGTGCGCGAGCGCACCACCATCGATCTCGTCATCGAGCTGGAGCATTGGCAGGACGGCCGCGCCTATGACCGGCTGGGGCTCGACGAGACCCTGTTCCACATCCTTGAGACGCCCTGCCCGTATATTCGCATGCCGGTCGCCATGGGACGCAACATCAGCATCCTGGTCGAGATCGCGGCCCGCAACCACGTGCTCAAGCTTCAGGGTCACCATTCCGCCCGGGAGTTCGCGCGCAAACTCGAGGCCCAGCTTGAACGCAACCGCAAGCCCCCGTTCCGGCAAGGCTAAGCTCGTCATCATCACCGGCCTCTCCGGCTCGGGCAAGAGCGTCGTCGCCAAGTGCTTCGAGGATCTCTCGTACTATACGGTCGACAACCTCCCCCTGCCGCTGCTGCGCCTGTTTCTGGATAATCCGCTGGAGCTGCTGCGGGAGCACGATCGCATCGCCGTGGTGGCCGACGTGCGAGCGCCGGGTTTTGCGGAGGAGTTCCCGCGTCTCTTCGCGGAGATCGATCGCGAGAGGATCGAGCCTACGCTGCTTTTCCTCGAGGCTTCCGACGAGGTGCTGGTGCGGCGGTTCTCGGAGACCCGCCGGCCTCACCCCTTGGCGCCGGACCGGCCGGTCATCGAAGGCATTCATCGCGAACGCGAGATCCTCGCCGAGCTGCGGGCGCGGGCCGACATGGTCTTCGACAGCAGCGAGTGGTCGATCCACGAGATCCGCAGCCAGGTTTACCGCGACTTCGCCGGCAGCCCCGGCGAGGAGCCGGGAATGGTGGTCTCGCTGGTGAGCTTCGGCTTCAAGTACGGCATCCCCTATGGCACGGACCTGCTCTTCGACGTCCGCTTCCTCCCCAACCCGCACTTCGTTCCCGGTCTGCGGGAGCAGACAGGACAGGATGAGGACGTGCGGACCTACCTCGATCGCGAGCCGGACTTCGCGGAGCTGGTGAAACGGCTCGCCGATCTGTTGAGCTATCTTCTGCCGCGTTACCGCCGCGAGAACCGCAGCTATCTCTCGGTGGCGATCGGCTGCACCGGCGGGCGGCATCGCTCCGTTGCCGTCTGCGAGCGTCTCAAGGGCGAGCTCGACGCGCGAGGCTGGCCGGCGCGCCTGATCCACCGCGATATTGCTCGTTGAATCGGCCCGCTGAGGAATCGCCTGGCGGAGCGGCGGGTTAACAGATTGAATGGAGAGGTAGGCTCGAGGCTGGTCTTTTCAACCATGATCGGCAGATTGATTCTGACGCACGGCGGCCTGGCCCGGGAGCTGCTCGCGGCGGCGAACGTGATCGCGGGCCGCCTCGACGGCTTCGAGGCCCTGTCGCTCGATTGGAGTGACGGGTTTGACGAGGCCCGCGCCAAGGTGGCCGCGGCTATGGAGCGGCTCGACCAAGGCCAGGGGGTGCTGATTCTCACGGACATGTATGGCGGCACTCCCTGCAATATCGCCATGACCTTCTTTCAGGCGGGGAAGGTCGAGGTGTTGACGGGCGTGAACCTGCCCATGGTGCTGCGTCTCGCCTGTCAGGCTGAGGCGGAGGTGACGGACGTCGCGGAGCTCGCCCGGTGGCTCCAGGCCAAGGGCCAGAAGAGCGTCTGCCGGGCCGGCGACCTAGTGCAGGGGCGTAAGTGGGAAGCCGCCGTTCCGGCGGAGCCGAAGCGGCATGACTGAGCGGGAGGTGGAGATCGTCAACCGCCTCGGACTGCACGCCCGGGCAGCGGCGAAGCTGGTGCACGCCGCCGGCGTGTTTCAGAGCCGGGTGACGATGCTCAAGGATGGCGAGGAGGTGGACGCCAAGAGCATCCTCGGCATCCTGCTGCTGGCTGCCGGACAGGGAAGCCGCGTGAGGATCCGTTGTGAAGGTGCGGACGAGGAGGAGGCGATGCGTGCCGTTACCGAGCTCATCGCCAACCGCTTCGACGAGGAGAGCTGATGCCTCAGGCCGAGATGCAGGTGCTGCAGGGAATGGGAGTCTCCGGCGGGATCGCCATTGGGCGCGCCGTGGTCATCGAGACCCGCGGCCCCGAGGTCTACCGCCTCCATGTCCCGGAAGAGCAGGTGGAGAGCGAGGTCTCCCGTTTGCGGGAGGGCGCCCAACACGCTCGTGGCGAGCTCAAGCGGATCCGTGCCCGCGCCGAACAGGATCTCGGCGACGATCTGGCGGCGATCTTCGACGCTCATGTCATGCTGCTGTCCGACGCCAATTTCCTCGGCCGCGTCGAAAAGCGGATTCGCACCGATCACGTCAACGCCGAGTGGGCGGTGGCGAAGACGGCGGAGGAGCTCGATGACCGCTTCGCCCACATGGACGACGCCTACCTGCGCGAGCGCAGCGAGGACCTGACCGACGTCGGGCGTCATCTGCTGCGCAGCCTCCAGGGCATCGCCCATCACGACCTGTCGGAGCTGCCGCCAGACATCGTTATCGTGGCCGACGATCTGACGCCCTCCGATGCCATCCGGCTCGGCCGGGAGCGGGTGATCGGCTTTGCCATCGAGACCGGTGGCCGGACCTCGCACACGACGATCATCGCGCGGTCCCTCAACATTCCCGCGGTGGCGGGACTCGTGGGAATCATGAGCCTGCTGCACGACGATGCTCCGATCGTCATCGACGGCGAGACCGGTACGGTGATCCTCCATCCCACCGACGAGGTCGCCGCCCAGTATCGCGCGCGCAAGGCGGAGCTCGAGCGGCGCGACCGCGACCTGCTGGCGATTCGCGAGCTGGCGGCGGTCACCCGTGACGGGGTCGAGGTCTGCTTGATGGCCAACATCGACCTGCCCGAGGAGGTGGAAGAGGCGGCACCCTTCGGCGCCGCCGGCGTCGGTCTTTACCGCAGCGAGTTCCTCTACATCGAGAAGAGCCCGCGCCTGCCGACCGAAGAGGAGCATCTGCAGATCTACCGCCGTCTGGTCGAGCTGTCCTCGCCTCACCCGGCCATCATCCGCACCTACGATCTGGGAGGCAGGAAGCTGGCGCGCGAGATGCTGGCGACGCACGAGGACAACCCGGTGCTGGGTCTGCGCGGCATCCGGCTGACGCTCGCACGAACCGACGTCTTCCGCACCCAGATCCGGGCGCTCTTCCGCGCCGGCCTCTACGGCGATCTCTGGATCATGCTGCCGATGGTGAGCACGATCGAGGAGGTGCGGAAGTTCCGCGCCTTCGCCGCCGAAGTGATGGCGGAGATGGAGCAGGAGGGGGTGCCTTTCCGGCGGGACGTACGGCTTGGAGTCATGATCGAAGTGCCGGGAGCGGCCATCATCGCCGACTTGCTGGCCCGCGAGGTCGACTTCTTCTCGATCGGTACCAACGATCTCATCCAGTACGCGCTCGCCGTCGACCGCAACAACGAGCACGTGGCGAGCCTCTATCAGCCCCTTCATCCGGCCATTCTGCGCATGCTACGCTTCGTCATCGACAGCGCGCGAGCGGCGGGCATCGAGATCAGCCTCTGCGGCGAGATGGCCGCGGACCCCGGGTTCGCGCTTCTCCTGCTGGGTTTGGGGCTGCGCCGCTTGTCAATGAGCCCGCGGCAGATCCCGGAGGTGAAGACCTGGGTTCGCGAGGCGACGGTCGCCGAGCTGAGCGAATTGGCCACGCGCTGTCTGGAGCACAGCACCGCCGCTGAGGTGCAGCGGCACCTGGAGGGGTTCTTGGAGTCGCTCAACCCCGCCAGAGCAAGCACCGCCCGAGCCTAGGGGTGCACACCGCGTAAAGGATCTTCGATGCGTTTTCCCATTCGCCGAGTCGACAAGCCCTGGGGTTACGAGCTGATCTTCGCCCACACCAACCGCTATGTGGGCAAGATCCTGCACGTCAATGCCGGCGAGGCGCTGTCGTTGCAGTACCACAACGTTAAGGACGAAACGCTGTATTTGGCGCAAGGCGAGATCGAGCTGGTGGTGGAGGAGGACGGCACCCTGGTGAGCACCGTGCTGCGGGG
>Ga0075426_10002046_pt1 | contig 14466 bp, 14 predicted proteins | sample SoiMethybrSBSTD5_FD_75304 | JGI IMG/M metagenome (GOLD analysis project Ga0075426, IMG submission 75304) | Bulk soil microbial communities from a Populus tree surrounding site in Tennessee, USA - Soil MetaG P. TD hybrid SBSTD5 | ecosystem: Environmental > Terrestrial > Soil > Tree plantation... | reverse complement strand
TCAAGGTAGAGAATCACCGGCGGGCCCGGATGATGGTGTCCGAAATAGGCTCTCCACGCATCACAATCCCGCGCAGCCCCTTGGGCTTGCCTCCATTCCAGCTCAGCTCGCCCTTCTCGGCCAGGTCCAGCAGGTGGCGTCGCGTTGAGCTGATCGGGCTCAGCTCCGCTACAGGCTCGCCGTGGTCCGTCACGATGATCTGCTCTCCTTCGCGGGCCCGCGCCAGATATTCGCTGAGCTTGGCGTTGAGCTCTTGGATGTCGACTGTGGTCATTGCCCCTCCTCGCTGCGTCACTTCCGGAGGGTAGCAGCAGCGCCTGGAGACGTCAACTGCGGACACAAATGCCCTTCTTCGGCAACGGCGGACCGGCGCTCATTGCCGTCCTCCCGGTTTCTCGCCCACGAAAACCGGCAGCTCTCCGGTCGTCACCACCGTCTCGAAGGTCCCGTCGTCCCGGCACGGCACGAGCGTTCCCGGTCTCCAGGACTGGAGCTTGGAACGCATCTTGACGAGGTCTTCCTGGCTGATCTGATCCAGGAAGGAGCGCAACGCGGTTTTGTAGGCGATGGCTCGCGCCCTGCTCCTTTCCGCGGAATCCAGAGTGAAGGCGGTGACCGGACGAAAACCTTCCTTGACCGCGGAGCCGAGGACGGTGTGGTGCACCACCTCCCAATCGAGGAAGTCCTGGCGGGACCAGAGCCTCATCTCGCGGTCCAGCGCCTGGAGCTCGGCGCGGGCGCCGGGATTCGCCCTGAGAAGGCGGGGGTAGATCCGGTCCCAGAGCATCTTGATCGATCGCATTTTCGAGAGCCCGGCCACGGTCTCGCCGGCGGCCAGCAGACTGGCGTAGAGGAAGTCGATGATCTCCTCGCGCAGCACCTCCGGAAAGGGGAACCGGTACGCAAAATCGAAGGAGAGCTGCCGGGTGATTTCGGTGATCGAATCTTCGCGGGCGATGAATTCGGTGACGCAGAGATCGAACAGGTCGTGCGCCGCCGGCGGCGTCTTCTCGCGCAGCTCCTCGACGCGCTTCTTGATGTGATCCGGTTGAAGCTCTGGAGCCTCGCGGAATTTTTCTTCGATCAGCTTGACGACGACGGTCGTGGCCATCAGTGCTTCGCCGCTCTTGAGCACCCTGGCGGGCAGAGGGAAGGCGTCGAATTGCGGCGGATCGATGCCGATGACGTCGAGGAAGGCCAGAGGCGTGAGCTCCAGAGGCGGCAGGCCCTGGTCCGTGACGGCGGCGCGGAAGCTCGCGAGCGCCGCTTCCCCGCCCGGGCTCGCCAGCAGGCGGAACAGGCGGCCGTCGATGAGGTAGCGGATCGCGGCATTGCCCCGGTAACGCCGGCCGGGACGCAGCCAGACAGCCCGGCCGCTCGCTTCGGGGGCCATGAGCGAGGCGGAGGCTATTCGAGCCAGGGCTGGAAGCTCTCTTCCGCCTCCGGCACGAGGGAGGGATTGCCCATGATCAGGCGGGCGCATGTATTCCAGCGCAGGATGGCGTCGTCGTTGGCGGGAGGCCGGAGCGCGGCGGCTTTCTCATAGTGTTCCATCGCCTGCTGCAACCAGCCGTAGGCGCTCCGGCCGGCATGGGGACCTCCCCTCTTCAAGTGGACTCTGGCTCGACGCTCGCAGACGATGCCGCCGTAGTAGATCCGGCTGTACTCGTCGCGCATCTGCGAAAGCGTCTCCTGCGCCTGCTCGACGGCGGCCGCGAGACGGTCCTCGAACTGATCGGTGAGGGCCAGGAGCAGGGTGACGATGGCCTCCTGGTGGCCGGGGTCCACCGCCAGGATGTCGCGGCAGATGCTCTCGGCCTCCAGCGGCTCGTTCAGGAGCCGATAGCGGACGGCCTTCTCCAGGGCGGCGGGGACGGCCTCTTTCGAGAGGCGCTTGAGCTCGAACATCGCGCCCTCCTTTCAGCTCGCTCCGCGGAAGATGCGGAAGAGCCGCCGCAGCGGATCGTAGAACTGGTCGACCACCCGCTCCTTGAGCGGGATGATGGCGTTGTCGGTGATCGTAATCCCTTCCGGGCAGACCTTGGTGCAGCATTTGGTGATATTGCAGTAGCCGACGCCGTGCTCCTGCCGGAGATCCGCGCTGCGGTCCGCGGTGTCCAGGGGGTGCATCTCCAGCATGGCGGCATGGACCAGCAGGCGGGGGCCGATGAAACGGTCGTGGAGGTGGTGCTCGCGCAGCACGTGGCAGACGTCCTGGCAGAGGAAGCACTCGATGCACTTGCGGAATTCCTGCACGCGGTCGACGTCCTCCTGGGCGATCCGCCAGGTGCCGTCCGCGGCGTCCGGTGGGCGCGGCTGGAAGCGTTGGATGGTCTTCTTAGCCGCGTAGTTCCACGACACGTCGGTCACCAGGTCGCGGATCGGCGGGAACGCCCGCATCGGCTCGACGGTGACCGGCTTGTCGAGAGGCAGGTCGCTCAACCGGGTCATGCACATCAGGCGCGGCGAGCCGTTGACCTCGGCCGAGCAGGAGCCGCACTTGCCCGCTTTGCAGTTCCAGCGCACGGCCAGGTCGTTGGCCGACTCGGCTTGGATCTGATGCACGGCATCGAGCACGACCATGCCCTCGGAGACCTCGGTGGCGAAATCGGCGAACGCGCCGCCGCCGGCATCGCCCCGCCAGATCCTGAAGGTTGCGCGCGCCATCACTTCATCTCCTCGATGACCGCCGCGAGCTCCGGGCCGAGCGGCGGCAGGGGCACGCGGGCAACCTGCATCGCGCCGTCCGCATCTTTCCGCACGACCAGGTTGACCTTGGCGAGCTCCGCGTCCTTGTCCGGAAAGTCGTCGCGGAACTGGGCGCCGCGGCTCTCCTTGCGCTCGAGCGCCGCGCGGGTGATCGCCTCGGACACGGTGAGCAGGTGTTCGAGGTCGAGCGCGGTATGCCAGCCGGGGTTGTACTCGCGGTTGCCGGTGACGGCCACCTTCGCCGCCCGGGCGCGCAGCTCCCCGATACCCGCGAGGGCGCGCTCCATCTCCGGGCCGGTGCGGACGATGCCCACCAGCTCCTGCATCATCCGTTGCAACTCGTGTTGGATGGCGTAGGGCCCTTCAGCCGCGGGGGCTGACGCGCGCTCGAAGGGGGCGAGGGCGTGCTGCGAGGCGGCCTCGACCTGCCGCTCGTCGATCCGTCCCGCGCCGTTTTCGCGCGCGAACCGGGCGGCGTGGTCACCCGCACGCTGGCCGAAGACCAGGAGGTCGGAAAGCGAGTTGCCACCCAGGCGGTTGGCGCCGTGGAGTCCAGCGCCGCACTCCCCGGCGGCGAACAGGCCGGGGACCGAGGACATCTGGCTCTCGGGATCGACCCGCACGCCGCCCATCATGTAATGCGTGGTGGGACCGATCTCCATGGCTTCCTTCGTGATGTCGATCCCTGCCAGTTGCATGAACTGGTGGTACATGCTGGGGAGCTTCCGCTTGATGTGCTCCGCGGCATTCGGGATGCGCTCATGGATCCACGAGATGTCGAGAAAGACGCCGCCGTGCGGGCTGCCGCGCCCTTCCTTGATCTCGCGCACGATGCAGCGCGCCACGTGATCGCGGGTCAGCAGCTCGGGCGGCCGGCGGGCGTCTTTGTCCCCCTGGCAGTAGCGCCACCCCTCCTCCTCGTTGTCGGCGGTCTGCTGGCGGTAGCTCTCCGGGATGTCGTCGAACATGAACCGCCGCCCTTCGCTGTTGCGCAGCACGCCGCCTTCGCCGCGCACCCCTTCGGTGACCAGGAGGCCGCGCACGCTGGGCGGCCAGACCATGCCGGTGGGGTGGAACTGGACGAACTCCATGTCGATCAGCTCGGCGCCGGCGCCGTAGGCCAGCGAGTGGCCGTCGCCCGTGTATTCCCAACTGTTGCTGGTGATCGAAAAGGCGCGGCCGATCCCGCCGGTGGCGAGAATCACCGCGTGGGCCTGAAAGATCATCGCGCGTCCGCGCTCCCGCTCGTAGGCGAAGGCGCCCACGACGCGGTCGCCGTCCTTGAGGAGGGCGGTGACCGTGTGCTCCATGTGGAAGTCGATCCCCTGGTGGATCCCGTGGTCCTGGAGCGTGCGGATCATCTCCAGGCCAGTGCGGTCGCCGACGTGGGCGAGGCGTGGGTACCGGTGGCCGCCGAAGTTGCGTTGTAGGATGCGACCGTCCGCCGTGCGGTCGAACAGCGCGCCCCATCCCTCCAGCTCGCGCACCCGCTCCGGGGCTTCCTTGGCGTGGATCTCGGCCATCCGCGGATGGCTCAGATACTGGCCGCCGCGCATCGTGTCGGCGAAATGGACCCGCCAGCCGTCGCGCTCGTCCACGTTCGCCATCGCCGCGGCGATCCCGCCCTCGGCCATGACGGTGTGGGCCTTGCCCAGGAGCGACTTCGAAAGCACGGCCACCTTGGCGCCCGCCGCCGAGGCCGCGATGGCGGCCCGCAGCCCGGCCCCCCCGGCGCCGATCACCAGGACGTCCGCCTCGTGACGCGGGTAATCCATCTCTAGAGGATCCTCCAGTCCGTCCACACGCCCATCGAGCAGAGGCGGACGTAGAGGTCCGAGAAGGCGACGCAGAACAGGCTCATCCAGGCCCACAGCATATGCCGGCGGTTGAGACAGCCGACGCAGCGATAGGCGGTGAACCGCGCCGGCGCCTTGGAGAGCTGGTCGAGGCCGCCGCCCACCAGGTGGCGCAGCGAGTGGCAGCCCAGCGTGTAGCCGCCCAGGAGCGTCACATTGGCGGCCAGCACCAAAGTGCCCACGCCGATGCCGAACGACACCGCGCCGGTCGCCGGATCGGTGAACCACAGAGCCTTCCAGACGTCGTGCGCCAGGAAGACCAGGAAGAGGAGGGCGAGATAGAGGAAGTAGCGGTGGACGTTCTGCAGGATCAGCGGGAACGACCGTTCGCCGAGGTACCGCTTGCGCGGCTCGCCCACCGTGCACGCCGGAGGATCGGCCCAGAACGCCTTGTAGTAGGCGCCGCGGTAGTAGTAGCAGGTGAGCCGGAAGCCGCCCGGAGCCCAGAGGATGAAGAAGGCCGCCGACCATGGCAGCCATCCCGGCCACCACGCGGGCTTGCCGCCGAACCAACTGGTCGCCGGGTCGCCGAAGACCTCCGGGGAGTAGAAGGGAGAGAGATAAGGGCCGGACCGGTAGTGCGCGCCCTGGAACGCCGCCCAGGTGGCGTAGACGATGAACGCGGACAGGCCGAGGAAGACTACGAGCGGCTGGACCCACCACACGTCCCGCCGCGCCGTCTCCCCGAACGACCGCCGCTTGAGTACCTCTGCGTAGGCCATGACCACCGCCGCCCCCCGTCGGCAGGGGGTATTGAAGCCCAAGGTCGTGGAGGGTGTCAAACCGTCTGCGTGGGCTGCCCAGGGCTCCGTCGATGTCGCGGCCCCAAAGCGCCCTCACCCCCGACCGGGGGTGAGGGCTTTGGAAGCAGTCGGCGGGTGCACCGCCTCACAGCCGCCACACCAGCGGCAACAGCGCCACGATCAGCACGAAAAGAAGAATTGTCAGCGGCAAGCCCACCCTGAAATAGTCGCGGAAACGGTAGCCACCCGGCCCCATGACCAGGACGTTGACCGGATGGCCGAGGGGGGTGAGGAAGGCCATGGAGGTGGCGAGGGCGACTCCCATGGCCATGGCGCGCGGGTTGGCGCCGACCTGCTGGGCGGTCTGGATGGCGACCGGGGCGAGGATGGCGGCGACTGCGGCGCCGTTCATCACCTGGGTGAGGACGATCGCGAGCGCCACCAGTCCGGCGAGGAGGCCCACGGCCCCCGCGCCGCCCAGGGCGGCGACCAGCCAGCGGGTGAGCAGGGCCGCCGCTCCGGTCTTGGCCATGGCAATGCCCATCGGCAGCATGCCGGCGACCAGAAAGACGCTCTTCCATTCGACCCCCTGGTAGGCCTGGTCCATGCTCAGCACGCCGGTGAGCACCATCGCGAGCGCGCCGCCGAGCATCACCTCGCCGACCGGCAGGAGGTCGGTGGCGGCCAGGACCAGCGTCACGCCCATGATCCCCAGGGTGAGAAAGGCCTTGCCGGGGACCGTCGCCTCCTCCTCCTCACCCTTGTCGAGGACGATCAGATCCGGCTCGTCGCGCAGCACCGGCAGACGGGAGCGGGCGCCCTGGAGGAGGAGCCCGTCGCCGAATTGCAGCGTGAGATCGGAGAGGCCGGTGCGAATCGAGCGGCCGGCGCGCCAGACGGCGAGGGCGGTCATGCCGTAGCGGTCGCGGAAGTGGCTGCCGCGGAGAGTCTGCCCGATCAGCTTGGAGCGCGGGGAGAGGACGGCTTCTACGACGGCCACCCTGGGCGACTCGAGGTCGCTTTCGCGCCAGCGGCGGCCGGGGAGGATCTCCAGCTCGCCGCTGAGATCAGCCCCCGATGGATCGCCGCTGAGCAGCAGGACATCCTCTTCCTGAATGACGGTGGTCGGCGCCGGCGCAGGTAGCACATGACCATCGCGCTCGATGGCCAGCACGTCGAAGCGGAGAGTCTCGCGGAAGCGCCCTCCGGCGAGCGTCTGGCCGATGAGCGGCGAGCCGGCCGGCACTCCGGCCCGGAAAAGCGTCTCGCCGAGGTGATAGACCTCGGCCAGGTCCGCCTCCTGGCGCTCCGCCTGGGCGTGGATCTGGCCCGGCGACCGGGCCGGCAGCATCCGCCGTCCCCAGAGAGCCATATAGGCGATCCCGGCGCCGACCAGCGGCAGCCCCATCGGGAAGAAGTCGACGAGCCCGAAGCCGCGGAGCCCACGGTCGCGCAGCAGGCTGCTGACCACGATGTTGGTGGTGGTGAGGAGCGTCGCCATGCCGCCCAGCAGGGTGGCGAAGGCGAGCGGCATGAGCAACCGGGCCGGGTTGGTTCCAGCCCGCCGGCTCGCGCCCGACACCGCCGGCAGCAGCACGGACGCCGCCGCGATGTTGTTCATGAACAGCGAGAGCCCGGCGCCGGCCAGCATGACGATGACCACCAAGCGCCTCTCGTGGCCCCGGCCGGCGCGCAGCAGGAGGTCGCCGACGCGCTGCGTGACGCCGGTGCGCTCCAGCGCCGCCGCGAGGATGAAGATGGCGAGGATGGTGATGACCGCCGAGCGGCTGAACCCCGAGAACGCCTCCTGCGGCGACAGCACTCCGGACACGCCGAGCGCGACCACCACCAGGAGCGCCACCAGATCCGCTCGCACCCGGTCGCTGAGGAAAAGGGCGATCGCGGCGCCCAGGATGACGAAGGTGATGAGCAGGGAGGAGTCCATGGGTGGCGGGATTATCCCTGATGTAGCCACGGCCCTTCCATTGACGCCGGACCCGCCCCCTCGTACAGTGGCGGCATGACAAGAACAAGAACGACGAAAATTCTCCAGACCGCCCTCCTCGCCGTGACCGTCGCCGCCGTCGCCCCCATCCCCGCCGGCGCGCGGGGCAATAGCGCGCCGTTCGAAATCGCGTTGCGCTTCACGCCTCAGGAGAGCGTCGCCTCGTCGGCGCCCAATCTGGCGCTTGGCATCACCGATCGGCCGGTCAAGCTGGTCGTCGAGGACGGGCGGGCCGGCGATCCGGTGGTGATCGGCGAGGCCACGGACAACGACGACAAGCCGTGGCCCGTCCGCGCCACGACCCCGGTGATCCCATGGGCCAATGAGGTCCTCGTCAAGACGGCCACCCAATGGGGGATCAAGAACGCCGACAACGCGCCGCTGGTCCTCGTCGGCAAGATCACCCACTTCATGATCAACGACACCAAGAAGCCGGTCGGCTCGATGTACAACGCCGACGTCAAGATGGCGTTCGCCCTCAAGGATGCCAGGGGGAACGTCCTCTGGGAAGGGACATCCGGCGGCAGCACCGCCCGCTACGGCAAGAGCCGCAGCGAGGACAACGCCAACGAGGTGCTGAGCGACGCCATCAAGGCGGCCTATGCCGAGCTGTTCAACAGCCCCGGGCTGCAGGACGCCTGGCTGGGCAAGAAGAGCGCCGCTGCTCCGGCCGTCGCCGCGGCTCCCGCCGCCCCCTCCGCACCGCCGATCACGCCGTCGGCCCTCCTCGCCGAGCTGGTCAAGCTTCAGAAGCAGGGTTTCACGACCGACCTGCTGGTCGACTACGTGAACAAGAAGAGCCTGACCGCCGCCCTTTCGGCCGACGACATGGTGAAATGGAAGCAAGCCGGGATGCCGCCGGAGGTGATCAAGGCGGCGTTGAACCGCGCGGGCTCCTGAGGAGCGGCCATGCACGTCGTCGATCCCTCGACTCTCGCGGGCAAGCCTGGCGATCCGGCCTACTTCACCGGCGCCGTGACGCTGCGCCCGATGGTGCCCAAGGAACCGCCTGCGGACTTGCCCAGTGATCTACCCCATAATGCGAAGCTGACACGGGTGGAATTTCCGGCGGGGGCGCGGACGGCCTGGCACACCCATACCCGCGTCCAGGTGCTCTTCGTCGCCGAGGGGCGCTGCCGCTTCCAGCACGCCGGAGGGCCGGTCCAGGAAGCGGCGATAGGAGCCACGATCTGGATCCCGGCCGGCGAGAAGCACTGGCACGGCGCGACGCCCGACGCTCCGATGGTCCACGTCGCACTCAACATCGACCTCGAGACGGCGTGGCTGGAGCCGGTGACGGACGAGCAGTACCGGGCCTGACTGTCGAAAGCAACTGTTACAATCCCGCCGCACATGGCGGTACCCCTTTCGCCTCCCACCCCCGACCGGCTGCTCGGCCTGGTCGACGCCATGGCCGGCCGGCCGGTCGCGATGCTGGTCGACCTGGTGGCCGACCTCTTCATCACCGGCGTCCCGAAGCGGATCAGCCGCGAGGCGCCGGTCCTCATCCTCTCCTATCAGGGCGAGACGCTGATCCCGGGCGGCGGGGGGAACGCGGTGGCGAACGTGGCGGCCCTGGGCGGCCAGCCGCTCGCGCTGGGCATCGTGGGGGACGACGCCCACGGCCGCGACCTGCTGGCGGCGCTGGTGGCGCGGGGGGTCACCACGGACGGGATCCTCGTCCGCCCCGGCTACCGCACGCCGACCAAGGTGCGCATCCTGGGCGGCGGCAAGCACGCCATCAAGCAGCAGATCGTGCGCTACGACATCGAGGACCGGCTGGAGCTCACGGCGGCGGACCGGGAGAGCTTCGGCGGCGTCATGGCGCGTTGGGCGGCGGACTGGGGAGCGGACGGCGGGATCGGCGCCGCCATCCTGTCGGACTACGGCTACGGCGCGGTGGCGCCCGACGTCCTGCCTGCGATGCGCGCCGCCCTGCCCACCGCGACCGTGGTGTGCGACAGCCGCTACCGCCTCGCCGACTTCGCCGGGCTGGACGGCGCGACGCCCAACGAAGAGGAGGCCGAAGCGCTCCTGGGTGGATCGATCGACGACGATCCGGTTCGCCTTGATGAGGCGGGGAGCGCGCTGCGCCAGCGGCTCGGGGCGCGCTTCCTTCTCATCACCCGCGGCAGCCGGGGCATGAGCCTCTTCGAGGATGGCCTCGCCACCCACCTGCCCGTGCACGGCACCGACCAGGTGGCCGACGTCACCGGCGCCGGCGACACGGTGATCGGCGCCTTCGCGCTGGCCCTGGCCGCCGGTGGCTCTCCCCTCGAAGCGGCCTTCCTCGCCAATTACGCCGGCGGGGTGGTGGTGATGAAGACGGGGACCGCGACGCTGTCGCCGGAGGAGCTGCGCCATGCGATCGCGAGCGATGCGCGGCCGTTGGCGGAGGTGAGATGGGTGAGGTCCTGAGCGTCGACGAGCTGGCGCAGCGGCTCGCGGAGCTCAAGGCCAGGGGCAAGACCGTGGCCTTCGCCAACGGGCACTTCGACCTGCTGCACGTCGGCCACCTGCGCTACCTGAACGCCGCGCGTGCGGAGGCCGACGCCCTGATCGTGGCGCTCAACGACGACGACTCGGTGGCGCGCCTCAAGGGCCCGGGCCGGCCCGTGGTCCCGGCCGCCGAGCGGGCCGAGCTCGTCGCCGCCCTCGCGCCGGTCGACTTCGTCGTCGTCTTCCACGGCGACTCGCCGGCCCCCCTCCTCGCCCGCCTGCAACCGGACGTGCACTGCAAGGGGACCGACTACGGCGTTCCCGAAAACGTTCCCGAATACCCGGTCGTACGCGCCTACGGCGGCCGCACCGTCCTGGTGGGCGATCCCAAGGACCATGCCACCAGCGATCTGATCGCGAAGGTGAAGGGGCTGCCATCCGCCTCCTGATCGTCCGCACCAGCGCCTTGGGCGACGTGGTCCATGCCCTCCCCGTGCTCACCGCTCTTCGCCCTCATTTCCCCTCGGCACGGATCGGCTGGGTGGTCGAGGAAGCGATGGCGCCGGTGCTCGCCGGGCACCCCGACCTCGACGAGCTGCTGATCGTGCGCCTGCGCGCCTGGGGGCGCCGGCCGCTTGCCCCCGCGACGGTCCGCGGCCTCGGCGCGTTCGTCGCCGCCCTCGGACGCTTCGCGCCCGACGTGGTCCTCGATCTGATGGGCAATCACAAGGCGGCGATGATCTCCGCCCTGACCCTGGCCGACCGGCGGATCGGCGCGGCCCGGACGCATCGGCGGGAGCCGGCGAGCGCGCTCTGGATCAACGAGCCGGTGGTTCCCCGCGGCGCCCATGCGGTGGACCGCATGCTGTCGCTGCTCGGCCCCCTGGGCGTGCAAGAGGCGCCGGCGGACTTCGGGGCGGCGAAGCTGTTCCGGAAGACAGGAGACAAGGACAACAAGGACAGCAGGGACGGCAAGGACGAACACGAGGAATTTGCGCTGGTGCACCCCGGTGCCGGCTGGGAGAACAAGATCTACCCTCCGGCGTGGTGGGGTGAGGCGGCGCGCCGGCTGCTCGCGGCGACCGGCGTGGCGACCCGGGTGGCCACGGCGCCGGGCGAGGAAAGGCTGGCGGCGGCTGTGGCGGCGGCGAGCGGCGGCGCGGCGCGGGCCGTGCCGGCGGGCGACCTGCCGGCCCTCGCGGCGCTCCTCCGCGCGGCCGGCCTCGTCATGGGCGGCGACTCCGGCCCGGTCCACCTCGCCCATGCCCTGGGCACGCCGGTCCTGATGCTCATGGGCCCGACCGATCCGGAGCGCAACGGGCCGTACGGCGCTCCGGAGCTCGCCCTCTGGAAGCGGCTCCCGTGCAGCTTCTGCCATCGGCGCATGGCCGGCACCAAGGCCTGCCTGCTGGAGATCCCGCCGGACCTCGTGGCCGCCCGGGCCGCCGAGCTCCTCGCGCGTTGACCCCCCTTCGCGGCGGCTGGTAGACTGGCGCCCGGCCTTTCGCACGTATACGCAGGTCTACATTCGTCGATTCGTTTCGGCCGGAGATTGCATGGCACCACCGGAAGTCGCCACACGCCGGCAGCAGCAGGGACCGGACAAGCTGGGGGACCTGCTGGTCAAGTCCGGCAAGATCACCCAGTCCCAGCTCCAGGAGGCCCTCGCCTATCAGAAAGACCAGGGCGGGCGGATCGGCACCAACCTGATCAAGCTCGGCCACCTGACCGACCGCCAGCTCGTCGAGGCGCTCTCCGAGCAGTTCAAGGTCCCCTCGGTCGACCTCACCAGCATGGAGGTCGACGAGTCGGTGGTGAAGATCATCCCGGCGGACATCGCGCGCAAGTACACGATCTTCCCGGTCGCCAAGGCCGGCGCCACGGTCACGGTGGCGATGATCGATCCGACCAACGTCTTCGCCATGGACGACGTGAAGTTCATGACCGGCTACAAGGTGGAGCCGGTCGTGGCTTCGGAAACGGCGATCCGCAGCGCCATCGACCGCTACTACGGGTCGACCCACGCCATCGAGCTCAAGAAGGTCATGGAGGACCTCTCCGAGGAGTCGAGCGACCTCGAGGTCCTGGAAGAGGAAGAGGACCTCGATCTCGCCACTCTCGAGGAGGAGTCCGAGCAGGCTCCCGTCGTCAAGCTGGTGAACCTGATCCTGACCGACGCCATCAAGCGCGGCGCCTCGGACATCCACATCGAGCCCTATGAAAAGGACTACCGCGTCCGCTACCGCATCGACGGCATCCTCTACGAGATGATGCGGCCGCCCCTCAAGCTCAAGGAGGCGATCACCAGCCGCGCCAAGATCATGGCGCGCCTCGACATCGCCGAAAAGCGGCTGCCGCAGGACGGGCGCATCAAGATCAAGACCAAGATCTCGGGCAAGACGAAGGACCTCGACTACCGCGTCTCGGTGCTGCCGACGCTCTTCGGCGAGAAGATCGTCATGCGGCTCCTCGACAAGGACAAGCTCATGCTCGACATGACGCGGCTGGGCTTCGAGGCCGAGTCGCTGCGCAAGTTCGAGGCCGCCATCCTCAAGCCCTATGGGATGGTGCTGGTCACCGGCCCCACCGGCTCGGGCAAGACGAACACCCTCTACTCCGCCCTGTCGCGCATCAACACCCCGGAGGTCAACATCATGACCGCCGAGGACCCGGTGGAGTTCAACCTGGCCGGCATCAACCAGGTGCAGACCAAGGAGAACATCGGCCTCAACTTCGCGACGGCGCTGCGCTCGTTCCTGCGCCAGGACCCGAACATCATCCTGGTGGGCGAGATCCGCGACTTCGAGACCGCCGAGGTGGCGATCAAAGCCGCCATGACCGGCCACCTCGTCCTCTCCACCCTGCACACCAACGACGCGCCGTCGTCGATCAGCCGCTTGATGAACATGGGCATCGAGCCGTTCCTGGTCGCCACCTCGGTGCACATGATCGTGGCGCAGCGCCTGGTGCGCCGGATCTGCACGTTCTGCAAGGAGCCGTCGGAGTCGCCGCCCGCCGCCATGGTGTCGGCGGGCTTTTCCGAGCCCGAGGCGCGCTCGCTCAAGCTGTTCAAGGGCCGCGGCTGCGATCGTTGCAGCAACACCGGCTACAAGGGCCGCCTGGGGCTCTACGAGGTGCTCGAGGTCGACGACGAGATGCGCGAGCTGGTCCTCTCCGGCGGCAGCTCCTTCGAGCTGCGCCAGAAAGCGATGCAGGCGGGCATGATCACCCTCCGCATGAGCGGCCTGCAGAAGATCCGCGACGGCATCACCACCGTGGAAGAGGTCGTCCGCGAGACGGTGCTGTAACCCGCCGCCTCAAGTCTTCGGCGGGGTTTTGGCCTGCGTCTTCTTCACGGCGCTCAGGATGCCGATGCCGAGGAGACAGATCACGCCGACCGTAATCCAGACCGTCGGCATGCCAGCCAGGTGTGCCCCGTACGCGAGCCCGATGATCAAGATGATGAAGCCGATGAGATAGAAACCGAACGAGGACGACATGCGTCCACCTCCTCTCTGACGATCTGGGAGCGGATTCAAAAGCCGCGCCAGGAGCGTTTAAGCCGCTTCTGCCCGCAGCTCCGCGGCGCTCGCGGTGAGGAGGCGCCAGAGCTCGTCGATGTGCCGGCGCGAGGTCTTCAGGTTGCCGATCGCCACCCGCGGGGTGGTGCGGCCGTGCAGCACGGTCGGGGAGAGGAAGAAGGGGCCCGCGGCGTTGACCCGGGCCAGCAGGCGCTCGTTGAAGCGGTCCCCTTCCTCGGGGGTGGCGGACGGATCTCCGGGCAGGGCGCGGAAGCAGACGGTGCTGAACGGGACCGGGGCGGCGAGCTCGAAGCCGGGATCGGCCGTGATCTTCGCCGCCAGGTCGCGGGCGATGGCGCAGTGCTCGCGGAGGCGCTCCTGGAGCCCTTCGACGCCGAAGGCGCGGATCACCATCCAGAGCTTGAGCGAACGGAAGCGGCGCCCGAGCTGGAACCCCAGATCCATGAGATTCGTCACGCCGGGCTCGTCGGTGCGCAGGTACTCCGGGACCAGGGAGAAGGCGGCGCGCAGGAGGGCCGGATCACGCACGTAGAGCACCGAGCAGTCGACCGGCGTGAACAGCCACTTGTGAGGATTCACCACCAGCGAGTCGGCGCGCTCGATCCCCGGCATCAGCGCCCGGTATTCCGGACAGATGGCCGCCGCGCCGGCGTAGGCCGCGTCGACGTGCAGCCAGATCCCCTCGCGGGCGCACAGATCGGCGATCGCCGGCACCGGATCGACGCTGGTGGTGGAGGTGCTGCCGACGGTGGCGACCACCGCGAGCGGCAGCCGCCCGGCAGCGCGGTCGCGGGCGACGGCGTCGGCCAGCGCCGGCACCGAGAGGCGGAAATCGGCGTCGCTCTCCACCCGCCGCACGTTCTCCTGCCCGATGCCGAGGACGATAGCGGCCTTGTCGATCGACGAGTGCGCCTGATCGCTGGCGTAGAGCACCAGCGGCGGGACGTCGGGGCGGCCGGCGAGGCCGCGCACCCGCGCGTCGACGGGGAGGCGGTGGCGGGCGGCGGCCAGGGCCACCAGGCTGCTCGTCGAGGCGGTGTCGTTGATGTGACCGCGGAAATCCGCCGGCAGGTCCATCATCTGGCGCAGCCAGTCGCACACCCGCTCCTCGAGCTCGGTCGCGGCCGGCCCGCTGCGCCACAGCATGGCGTTGACGTTGAGCGCCGCGGCCA
>Ga0075426_10002044_pt1 | contig 14473 bp, 12 predicted proteins | sample SoiMethybrSBSTD5_FD_75304 | JGI IMG/M metagenome (GOLD analysis project Ga0075426, IMG submission 75304) | Bulk soil microbial communities from a Populus tree surrounding site in Tennessee, USA - Soil MetaG P. TD hybrid SBSTD5 | ecosystem: Environmental > Terrestrial > Soil > Tree plantation... | reverse complement strand
GCGAGTTGCCGGCGCATGCGCAGATCCTGCGGGAATTGCCCATTGAAGTGGAAATCGTGCATGCGCGTTTGCAGCGCAAGCCGGCCCGTTCCGCCGCGCAATTCCACACCCGCACGGCCTGGGCGAATTCCGTTGCGGGCTGAATTCTGCCTGCGTACGGCGCGGCTAAAAGAGCACCCTTTCAAAGCGGTTATGAGGCACGTTGTGATTGTTCAGCGCTGCTTTTCCCCGACTAGCGACTACTAACCACGAACTACCGCTATGCCTTTTGCCTGCATTTTCGTCCCCGATTTTTCCGTGGAAGCGGGGGTGCGCGCCGAACCCAAGCTGCGCGACCAAGCAGTGGGTGTGCTCGCCGGCAATCCGCCGCTGGTGAAAGTATTCGCAGCCAATGAAAGGGCGCGTGACTGCGGGGTTGAACCGGGCATGACGAAACTGCAGGCGGAAGCCTGCCCGGGAGTGGTGTTGCGTGCGCGCTCGCTGCTGGAAGAAGCCGCCGCGCATGCCGCTCTGCTGGATGGCGCGCAGTCGTTCTCGCCTGGTGTGGAAGACACGGCAGCAGATACCATCATTCTCGATCTCGCCGGGCTGGAGCGGTTGTTCGGGGCAGCGGCCCGGATTGCGCGGGACCTGGCCCGCCGTGTTTCCGACCTGGGGCTGGAAGCCAATGTCGCCGTCGCCGGCAATCCTGACACTGCCATGCACGCGGCCCGCGGCTTTCCCGGCGTGACCGTGATTCCGCAAGGCAAAGAAGCGGAACGCCTGGGCGATTTGCCCATAGACGTGCTGCTGGCGGGGCTCAAGATTCAGGAGTCAGCAGCCAGGAGTCAGCGAAAACCCGAGGGAGGACAGGACAAAGAACAGCGTGCCCGGGAGATTCTTGAAACTCTCGACCGCTGGGGCGTGCGCAATTGCCGCACCCTGGCGGCACTGCCCGAGGCCGCGCTCAGCGAGCGCCTGGGGCAGGACGGCTTGCGCCTGCAACAAATGGCTCGTGGCGCGACAGAACGGTCGCTCGTCACCAGCGCACCGGCCCTCAGCTTCGAAGAGGCGGTCGAGCTGGAATATCCCATAACGCTGCTGGAGCCGCTCGCCTTTCTTCTGCACCGGCTTGTGGAGCAGCTTTGCGCCCGGCTCTCGGCGCGCGCCCTGGCCACCAATGAGCTGCGCCTGCGCCTGGAACTGGATAATCCGCCACCGAGGCACAGAGACATCGAGGGAATTGACGATTTAGAAATTGACGATTGTCGATTGAAAAACCAACGATCAACTTCTTCGCCGCGGATGAACGCGGATGAACGCGGATCGGAGCCAACTCGTCAATTTTTCTACGCGCGCGCGCTGCACCTGCCGTTGCCCATGCTGAACGCTAAAACGTTTCTCAAGCTGCTGCAATTGGAGTTGCAGGCGCATCCGCCGGGCGCGCCCGTCACCAAGGTCTGGCTGGCGGCGGAACCGGTGCGGCCGCGGGCCGCCCAAGGTGGATTGTTCCTGCCGCTTTCACCGGAACCGGAAAGACTCGAGCTCACGCTGGCGCGACTGGCCGGAGTGGTGGGCGAAGGCCGCGCCGGCTCGCCGGAAGTTCTGGATACCCGTCGGCCGCAGAATTTTCGGGTGCGGCATTTCGCGCCGGCAGCTCCGCGCCAAAAAGCGGAAACGCTGGAACGGCCTGGACCGCTGACCGCGCTGCGCCTTTTCCGGCCACCACTGCGCGCTTCGGTGCTGATGCACGCCGGCACTCCCGTGCGCATCACCGCGGCCATGCAAGCGGAGGTGCGCGGCGAAATTGTCTGGTCAGCGGGCCCCTGGCGCGCTTCCGGCGAGTGGTGGAAGGAGGATGCCTGGGGACGCGAAGAGTGGGACATCATCTTGCAAAACGACACCGGCGCGGCGCTTTACCGGTTATCTCGTGAACCGGCCAGCGGACAATGGTTTGTGGAAGGGACCTACGATTGAATATTGGATGATTGAGAAATTGCGTAATTGGCACCCGCAAGATTTGTAATTGCGCAAATTGTAATTGGCAATTTCGAGTAGTCAGCATTCAGCATTCAGCATTCACTCAACCCCGCGCTGTGTGATTGAGCACCGATTGCTGCATGCTGGTACAGCAAATTACACATTACTCAATTACAAATTTATCAATTACCCGATCACTGAATTACACAATGTACATCGAGCTCCACTCCCGCTCTGCCTTCAGCTTCCTCGAGGGCTCGTCCCTGCCCGAGGAACTGGCGGGAGTATGCGCCGAACTGGGGATGCCGGCGATGGCGCTGCTGGACCGCGACGGCGTTTATGGCGCGCCGCGCTTTCATCTGGCGGCAAAAAAGCTTGGGGTGCGAGCGCACATTGGAGCGGAAATTACTTTTGCGCCACAGAGACACCGGGATACGGAGCAAATTGACAATTTAAAAGTTGATGGTTGTGGATTGAAAAACCATCAACTCACTTCATCGCCGCCGATCAACGCAGATGCACACGGATCAAATCGTCAATCGTCACCATTCACTCGTAAATGCTCTGTGTTTCCGTGTGTTGGTCGTGAAGTTCGCCTGCCCGTTCTCGCCGCAACCCGCGCCGGCTACCAAAACCTGTGCCGCCTGATTACACGCATGAAAATGCGCGGGCCCAAGGACGCGCCGCCGGAGCAGATCGCGGCCGCGGTGAATGACCTGGCCGAATTCAGCAACGGGCTGGTTTGCCTTACCGGAGATGAACATGGTCCGCTGGCCGCAGCCCTGGCTCGCGGTGGCATCGAGCAGGCCCGACTGGCGGTCGAGCAACTGATCCGCATTTTTGGCCGGGAGAACGTTTATGTGGAACTGCAGCGCCATTTCCATCGCGAGGAGGAAGCACGCAACCAGGCAGCGGTGGAAATCGCGCGCTCACTGGACTTGGCTCTGCTGGCCACCAATGGCGTGCTCTATGCGGCACCCACCCGGGGCGTAGGCGATGGCAGCCACGCCAGCAGCGAGCGCGAGGTGCTTGACGTTTTTACCTGCCTGCGCAACCACCGCACCCTGGACACCGCCGGGAGGCTGCTGGCCCGTAATGGCGAGCGTTATCTCAAGCCGCCGCAGGAAATGGCGCGGCTTTTCGCCGACTTACCCCAGGCCATCGCCGCCACGGAAGAGTTGTCGTCACGTCTGGAGTTCACGCTGAATGACTTGGGCTACGAATTCCCCAGGTACCCGGTGCCGGAAGGCGAAACCATGATGTCGTTTCTGCGGCAGCGCACGCAAGAAGGTTTTCGCGAGCACTATGGGCGTTGCACACGCGACCTGCGCCAGCGCGCCAGGCGCCAAATCGAGCGCGAACTCGGACTGATTGAAAAGCTCGAACTGGCCGGCTACTTCCTGATCGTATGGGACATCGTGCGCTTCTGCCGCGAGCAGCGCATCCTGGTTCAGGGCCGCGGCTCGGCCGCTAACAGCGCCGTCTGCTACTCGCTGGGCATTACCGCGGTGGATCCGGTGGGCATGGACCTGCTGTTCGAGCGCTTTCTGTCGGAAGAGCGCGGCGAGTGGCCCGACATTGACCTCGACCTGCCCTCGGGCGACCAGCGCGAGCGCGCCATTCAGTACGTCTATGAGCGTTACGGCCAGCGTGGCGCCGCCATGACCGCCAATGTCATCACCTATCGCGGGCGGCTGGCGGCGCGGGAAATGGGCAAGGTGCTGGGTTTTGATACTGAAACGCTCGACCGCCTCTCCGGCCTGGTCGGCTCCTGGGAATACAAGGACCCAAATGACACGCTGGAGCGGCAGTTTGGACAGGCAGGGTTCGACCTGCGCCATCCCCGCATGCGCAAATATTTCGAGCTTTGCCTGGCGGTGCAGGATTTGCCGCGCCACCTGGGCCAGCACTCCGGCGGCATGGTCATTTGCCAGGGCCAGCTCGATTCAGTGGTGCCGCTGGAACCCGCCTCCATGCCGGGACGCGTGGTAGTGCAGTGGGACAAGGAAGATTGCGCCGACATGGGCATCATCAAGGTGGACTTGCTCGGCCTGGGCATGATGGCGGTGCTCGAAGACTGCCTGCACCTCATCCCCGAGCATTACGGCGAAGAGGTGGAACTGGCTCACCTGCCGCCCGATGATTCCGAGGTTTACGCTGCGTTACAGAAAGCGGACACGATTGGCATGTTCCAGATCGAAAGCCGGGCGCAGATGTCGTGCCTGCCGCGGCTGCGACCGGCGACTTTTTATGACATTGTGGTGCAGGTGGCCATCATCCGCCCCGGCCCTATCGTAGGCGAGATGGTGAATCCTTACATCAAACGCCGCCAGGGGCGCGAGCCGGTGCATTACCCCCACGCCTCGCTGGAGCCGGTGCTGGCGCGCACTTTGGGCGTGCCGCTGTTCCAGGAACAACTATTGCGCATGGCCATGATCGCGGCCGGCTTCACTGGCGGCGAAGCAGAAGAGTTGCGGCGCGCCTTCGGCTTCAAGCGCTCAGAAGCCCGTATGGCCGATATTGAAGTCAAGCTGCGCGCCGGCATGCAGCGCAATGGCATTACTCCGGAAGCGCAGGAAGAAATTATTCACTCCATTACTTCCTTCGCGCTGTACGGTTTCCCCGAATCGCACGCTGCCAGTTTCGCGCTGCTGGCTTACGCGAGCGCCTACTTGAAGACTCACTATCTCGCCGCATTTACCGCCGCGCTGCTCAACAACCAACCTATGGGCTTTTATTCCCCCGCCACCATCGTGAAGGACGCACAGCGCCACGGACTAAAAATGAAACCCATTGATGTCATGAAGTCCGAGTGGCTGTGCACGTTGGAGCAGGGGCCAGCGGCCAGTAGTCAACTGTTAGAGCAGATGACGGCAACACAAGACTATCGCCAACGATCAATGGTCGCCGGTTGCTCGGTTCGTCTCGGTTTGCGCTACGTCAAGGGCCTGCGGGAACAAGCGGCTCACGCGATTGTCCGGGAACGCGCGCAGCGACCGTTCGCCTCTATTGACGATCTGGCGCGGCGCGTCCCTGAACTGCGCAAGAATGAACTGGTCACGCTGGCGCAAATTGGAGCGTTAAATTCAGTTGCCGGTTGTCAGTTGCCGACTGTGAGTGCGGAAGCGCACGGCTTCAGCGGTGCGAATCAGGAGCCGCAAAATCTCCGGTCGCTTTCCCAGGACTTCCGTCCTCGGCTTTCCCATACCGTCGCTGAAGCGACTGGCGCCGGGAAGGAGAACAATCCCGTAGAGGCACTATCTCCGGGGAAACTCGAAACGGGAAACTGTCAGGGTACGGGCCAATGGCCGATGCCCACCGGCCACTTCCATCGCCGCGATGCTCTCTGGCAGGTGGAGCGCGCCGCTCGGACTGCTGGGCCGCTGCTGGAAGCCATCGTCGAGCGTGACTCCGCATCCCCCCTGGCGCGCATGAGCAATGAAGAACGACTGGTAGCCGATTTCCGCGGCACCGGCCTCACCGTGGGTCGTCACCCCATGGCTTACCGGCGCGCCCACTTGCGGGGAGTGCAGCGCGCCTGCGACCTGCAGAACATCAACAATGGCCGGCGCGTGCGTATCGCTGGCAGCGTGATTGCCCGCCAGCGTCCCGGCACCGCTCACGGATTTGTCTTCCTCAGCCTGGAAGACGAGACTGGCATTGCCAATGCCATCATCACTCCCGATCTGTTCGAGCACAATCGCCTGCTGTTGGTTCGCGAGCAATTCCTGCTGATTGAAGGAACCTTGCAGAATCTCGACAACGTGATCTCTGTTAAGGCCGACCGGGTGCAGCCGCTACAGATCAGCGCCGCCGAAATTTCTTCCCACGATTTCCACTGACATGGGGCCGAAAGACCCACTCAAAAAAGTAATCATGTTCATCAATATTTTTGTCGCACTCCTGTGTTCCTCGCCGGAATTCCGGTTATAGTATTGAGTAACCATTCGGCCTCACAGTTTTTGGTTGCACGAGCAACTTTGGAAGCTGTGGCCATAACTTTGAATTAGGAGTCAGTACCCATGGCCAAAGCAAGAACGCCTCGCAACGATTCATCTGTCACCCCGATCAACCGTAAGCCTTCGGAAGTAAAGGAATTGCGTAAATCTTCCAATGGCAACGGCAATGTGGAAGAGGAAATCCGCCGTCGCGCTTATGAACTTTTCCAGCAGCGCGGTGGCGAACACGGCCGTCATCATGAGGATTGGCTGCGGGCCGAAGCTGAAGTGCGGGCGCGCTACGCCAACCGTACCGCCTAAGCCGGCATCGCAAGCAACATAGCGTGACAATAAGGCATCGGGAACGCACGCTGAGCCGGGAGCATGGAACGCGAAGTACTGCTGATTGACGACAATCCTTCGCAACTCACCATTCGCGAGTTGGTGTTGCGCGAAGCTGGCTTCCCTGTCTCCATCGCCACCAATGTGGATGGCGCTTTCGCTCTGCTGCGCTCGCCGGGACTGGCCAGCCGCCTCGGGGTCATTGTTACCGATCACGTCATGCCCGGCGCCAGCGGCGCTGATTTTGTCCGCGAATTGCGCCGCATCAACCCGCATGTACCGGTAATCGTGGTCACCGGCATGGCCGAGGCGGAGCAGGAATATGACACCCTCAACGTCACTTTCCTGCAAAAGCCCTGCCCGCCTCCGGAGCTGATCCAGGCGGTGGGCGACGCCCTGCGCCGTTGCCCGCCCCAGGCTGGCTGACCTGCCGGGCATGGCTTATCCGGTCAGCACCGGCATTTCCGGGGCTGAGTCGCGAATACCCACGGCTGGCCCGTTTGTACACAGTTGCCTGACCTCCACGTTTTTGAAAGAATAAACATCCGGGTCACTCCTTCATGCCGCAACTGGGAAGTTTCGCTGTCCTGTTCGCCCTAGCGCTTAGTGTCTACGCGCTCTTTGCCGGAGCCCTGGCTTTGCTACGGCCCGACGCGGCTGGCGAGCGCCTGGGCGAAACCGCGCGCCGCGCCGGTGTCGCCATTTTCTTCGCAGTTGCGTTAGGGGCGTTGTGCCTGGTCACGGCTGCTTTCCAGAACGATTTCAGCCTGGCCTACATTTACCACCACAGCAATCGCGACTTGCCCGCTCCTTACAAGTTTGCTGCTCTGTGGTCGGGCCAGGAAGGCTCGCTGTTGTTCTGGTCGCTCCTGCTGGCGGCCTACGGGCTGGTCCTGCGGCTGCGCCACAATGTTGACCGGCGGCTCTTTGCCTACGCCTCGGTTATCATCGCCGCAGTCCAGGTCTTTTTCTTGTTGCTGGTGAATTTCGCCGCCAATCCTTTCGCCATGATGCAGGGCACGCTGCCCGCCGACGGCGCCGGACTGAATCCCCTACTGCAGTACCCGGAGATGGTCATCCACCCGCCCATGCTGTACCTGGGCTACGTTGGCTTCACCGTGCCCTTCGCCTTCGCTCTGGGTGCGCTGATGATGCGCTATCCCGGCGAGAAGTGGATCCACATCACCCGCCGCTGGACCATGGTGACCTGGGGATTTCTGACCTGCGGCATTTTCCTGGGCGCGCACTGGGCCTACTCCGTGCTGGGCTGGGGCGGTTACTGGGCTTGGGACCCGGTGGAGAACGCTTCGCTAATGCCGTGGCTGACCGGCACCGCGTTTCTTCATTCGGTGATGATGCAGGAAAAACGGGGCATGCTGAAGATATGGAACATGTGGCTGATCTTCGCCACTTTCCTGCTTTGCGTCTTCGGCACTTTTCTCACCCGCAGCGGCCTGGTGAGCTCGGTGCACGCCTTCGCGCAATCCTCCATCGGCAACTGGTTCGTCGCAATGCTGGCGCTGACCTTCGCGGTCTGCGTGGCTGCGTTCGTGAAGAACCGCTCGCACCTGCAGAGCGAGAACCGGCTGGAGTCGCTGATCTCGCGCGAATCCAGTTTCCTGTTCAATAATCTGCTGTTTGTTGTTGCCTGCTTCACCGTGCTCTGGGGCACGCTTTTCCCGGTGCTCTCGGAATGGGTGCAGGGGCACAAGGTGACGGTGGGTCCGCCTTTCTTTAATCGCGTCAATATCCCGGTCGCCTTGCTCCTGCTGTTGCTGACCGCGGTGGGCCCGCTGCTGGCCTGGCGCAAGACTTCGTTTGAGAGCCTGAAGCGCAACTTTTCCATTCCCGCGCTGGCGGCAATCGCGGTGGCAATACTTGTGATCGGCTTCGGAATGCGGCCCTGGGCGGAGCAATCCGCTTTTTACTCTCTCATGACGATCTGCCTCTCGGTGATGGTCACGGTCACGGTTTTCTCCGAGTTCGTGCGCGGCGGCCGCGTCATCGCCGGCAAAACGGGAAAGAGCCTGCTGGCCGCCATGGGCCGCCTGGCCCACAACAACACCCGCCGCTACGGCGGATACGTCGTTCACTTTGGCGTCGCCCTGGTGATGATCGGCCTGGCTGGCTCCGCCTTCAATCAGGACAAAGAAAAGGAAATGGGTTACGGCGGGAAGATGGAGATTGGGGCCTACACCCTGACCTGCCGCTCCTATACCCAGGACGACAAGCCCAATTACCGCAGCGAGTGGGCCATCCTTGATGTCACCAAAAACGGCAAGCCGCTGACTACTCTTTATCCTGAGCGGCGGTTTTATAAGGCCAGCCAGCAGATGTCCACCATGCCCGCGCTGCGCTCCACGATCCAAGAGGATTTGTACGTCGTATATGAAGGTGTGAACGAAGATAACGGCCGGCCCATTATCAGGGTCCACCTTAATCCGCTGGTGATGTGGATTTGGATTGGCTGGCTCACAATGGTCGGAGGAACCGCGCTGTGCATGGTTCCGAACGCGGCACGTGTGCCTCTGGGCGCTCCTGCGCCGGCGCGCGCTACCGTGGCGGCGGAGGCGGGAGACTGATGGGCAACTCTCGCAAACTGGTGTTCCGCCGCGCCGCTCAGATCGGCCTGTTGTGCGTCGCCATTTTTGCCTTCCTCGGCGCCGGCGACGAAAACGCCCGCTTCAACGGCCTGGGCCATCGCATGATGTGCGTTTGCGGCTGCAACCAGATTCTGCTGGAATGCAACCACGTGGGCTGCAACTACTCCGACCACATGCGCGAGGAACTGATCGCTGCCATCAATCACGGCGACAATGATGACCTGGTGCTCCAGGCCTTCATTCAAAAGTACGGAACCACCGTGCTGGCCGCGCCTACGTCAAAAGGCTTCAATCGAGTCGCCTGGACTATGCCGTACGCAGTTCTGGTGCTCGGCCTAGGGGTGGTCACGATGATCGTGCGCGCCTGGGGACGTAAGGCAGTGGCCCTGCGCGAGGCCGCTGGTCCAACTGATCCGGCGATGGAGCCCTTCCGAGATCAGGCGCAACGGGAGACCGAACTATGATTATCTTCGCCGCCTGCGCCATGTTTACCCTGGCCGCGCTGGTCTACATCTTCTGGGTTCCGGTGCAACTTGAGGCCTCTGAGGAGAAGACCCGGCTGGCCTACCTGCGAGAACGCAAGGACGTGGTCTACGAGAACTTGCGCGACCTGAATTTCGAATACAAAGCAGGGAAATTTCCTGAAGCCGATTACCAGGAAATGAAGACGGCGCTTGAGACGGAAGCCGCCGGCATCCTGGCGGAGATTGCCAGCCTGGAGGAGCAGGAAGACACCTTCTACTCCGCGCCTGTGCCACGCCACCGCGGCAGCGCAAACTCCTGATGAACTGGCGCCGCTCAGCAACAAAAATTATGCGGGCTTAGTGCCCCGAGAAACGGTTTCGACCATACACACATGCCATCTTCCTCCAACCTGTTCACGAGCTGCCCGGCACCAGGGTCGCGGTCCTTTCGCCTCCCTACTCCCTACTGGGCCCTCGGTACTATCCTCCTCCTGCTTGCGTGCAGCTCCTTTGCCGAGACCCTTGCCGGCAAGGTCACAAACGGCACCAATGACAAGCCTTCCGCGGGCGATGACGTCGTGCTAATAAAACTGGCCCAGGGCATGCAGGAGGCCGGCCGCACCAAGACCGACGCCAAAGGCAATTTCTCGCTCAACGTGGACAATCTTTCAGAGCCGCACCTGGTTCGCGTCAACCACCAGGGCGTGAACTACTTCCAGCCCGCGCCTCCGGGCACCAGTTCCGTAAATCTGCAGGTGTACGACGTCGCCAAGAAGCTCGACGGCATCTCCACCACCGTGGACGTCATGCGCTTTCAGGCGCAGAAGGGGCAGTTGCAGGTGCTGGAATTGTTCGCCGTGCAGAATAATTCCAAACCCCCGCGCTCGCAAATGAGCGACAACAACTACGAAATCGCGCTGCCAGCTGGCGCCCAGATTGACACCTCCCTGGCCAAAGCGCCCGGCGGCCAGCCGGTGAACTCCGCACCCGTGCCCCTGGACAAAAAAGGCCGCTACACCTTCGTGTTCCCTCTGCGCCCCGGTGAGACGCAGTTCGAAATCGGCTATCACCTGCCCTATTCCGGCCAGGCCAAAATTGATCCCAAGCCGCTGGTGGCACAGCAGCACTTTGTGGTGATGCTGCCCAAGGAAATGCAATTCAAAGCGGACAACAGCGCCCGCTTCCAGAACATGCCTGACGACAGCGGCGCCAATGTGCAGGTAGCCACGGCGGTTCAGCCCGGGGAAGCTCTGGGTTTCGCCGTCTCCGGCACCGGCGTGCTCGCCAGTGAAAACGACCAAGGTGCTCCGGGCGGCGGCATGGGAGGCGCGCAAACCAGTGCCGATAGCCGTCCCGGCGGCGGTTTGGGGCCGCCCACGGAGGCGCCAGGTCCGCTCGAGCAATGGAAGTGGTACATCCTGGGCGGCTTCGTCGCCATGCTGGGCTTCGGCGCCATCTACATGGTCACACGCCAGAGCAGCCTTCCTGCACCGGCGCGCGTTGCTGCCGCCCGTGCCGGTAATGGCAGCGGCAAGGTCACAGCTACCCGCTCCGCTGCAAGCACACCCACCGCGGCCACTCCGTCCCGAGATCGCTCCGGGCTGCTGCTGGAAGCGCTGAAGGAAGAACTTTTTCAGCTCGAAGTCGAGCGTCAGGAGGGCAAGCTTTCGCCGGCTGAATACGACCGAGCCAAGGCCGCTCTCGACCAGACCCTGCACCGGGCGGTGACGCGCAAGAAGTAAAAGGTCGCTGCATTGCTCTTTTCTCGGCGACTCCAGCTTGAGCCGTTTATCCGCCGCCCAGCAGAAAGGTCACAGTAATCTGTGTTTCCACCTCCACCGGCTGGCGATTCAAGGTGTACGGCCGGTAGCGCCATTGCTTCACCGCTTCAATCGCGGCCGGCGCCAGCATAGGATGCCCGCTTATCACGCGCAGATTTTCGATGCGACCATCTTTGCCAATAATTGCCTGCAGCATCACCGAGCCCTGAATGCGCGCCTGCCGAGCCAATGGCGGGTAGGCGGGCTTAACCTCGTGCACCAGAAAGCCCTGCGCTACACCTTCCGAGACCCGCAGCGGACCCAAGACCGATGGCGCAGCAACCACCGGCGGCGGCGTCAGGTTCACGATTGTGTTGAGCGGGTTGCTGCCGCTGCCCGGGCCCGGGCTTCCGTACACGCCCGGACCTTGGGATGACAAGTTCGGTGGCGGCGCTTCGTCCTCTTCAATGCTGGCAATGCGCTTAGGAATCGATTGCGGCTCGCGTAACTTGTGGCCAACCATGTCGCTGTCGCGCGGTGAAGCGGCGTGCCTCTTTGAATCCGGCCTTGCCGGCGCAGGACCGGACGGTGGGCCAGGAAGGACCAGCGACACCACCGAGTCCAGGGGCAGCGCTTCGGTATAGAGCAGGGGCAGGGCCGCCAATACGGCTACCAGCATGCACTGCAACAGCAGCGAGGCGGCGGTCGCAGCAGGCCGTTTTGTTTTCAGGACACCGGCAGATTCAATCAGGCTATCTTCGAACATAGGCGGAGCCTCCCTATCCCACCTGTGTAGACACTGCGGTCACGATCCGTGCTCCCGTAAAAACGAGTGGCCCTCGGAAACATTTTTTGGAACTTCGCCGGCTACGCCGGTGTCGCTAGGTTGCTAGCTGGCAGGTCATAGTTTGTCCCACTCAGCCGCGGCTATGAATGTTGGTTGGCCTCTTGCTGAGGTGGTTTAGCTCCGAAGCTTCTCGCGTGCACCACCGCGACCTTCAAGCCTGATACCAGCTACTCTCTTCCCCAGCACTGCTCCGCGATGGTCTTCTCCGCTACCGGGTTGAGCTCTGCCTCGCCAACTCCGGCCCATTGCGCCGCATCTTTGGGGAAAGAAACGGAGGTTAGCCATGGCACTCGCCGAGATCGGCGCTCGCGCTCTCAGCAATCGTCTTCCCAAAGTGATATCTCCCAAGACCCACGCCATCATTGATTACGCCACTGCGGGAGGGTTCTTCCTAATGACCGGCCTGATGTGGAAGCGGCACAAGCGCGCCGCCATTGCCGCTCTGGCCTGCGGCATCAACGAAGTCACCAATTCCATGATCACGGGTTACCCGGGCGGCGTAGCCGATATCATCAGCTTCCCCACGCACCTTAAAATTGATACCGGCTTTGCCGGCGTGGTCGCCTCCCTGCCCAACCTGCTCGGCTTCACCAATGAATGGCCGTCTTTGTACTTCCGCAGCCAGGGAATGGCCATTGCCGCCACTGCTGGCATGACTGAGGACGGCGTCACTGCCACCCGGCGCCGCCGCCGCGATTTCGCAGCCTAGCTCCTCTCCTCGCCTGCAGGATTCTCCCGCCCGCGGGGCGGGAGAGTCTTTTTCCCCCAGCAACTCTGCATTGACGGTAACTGTTGCTGTGACCGGCGCTTGCGGCGGTCCGCTTCCCCGAATCCTGCACCGTGGCGTAGCATCTACATAGTAGCTACTGGAAAGCGTGCCTTATGGGAAACACCTTTAAAACCGCATTACTCTTAACCGCCCTGACTCTTTTCTTGCTGTTTGTGGGGGAATACATGGGCGGGCAAACCGGTCTGGTCGCGGCGCTTGCCATCGCAGTGGTCATGAACTTTGTTTCGTACTTCTATTCCGATAAGATTTCCCTGGCCATGTACCGGGCCCAGCCGGTTACGCGGGAACAACTGCCGCGAGTTTACGGCGTGGTCGAGCGGCTCACGCAGCGCATCGGCCTGCCTATGCCTAAAATTTACGTGATTCCGAACGAGTCGCCCAACGCCTTCGCCACCGGGCGCAATCCGTCGCATGCTTCGGTCGCGGTCACGCAGGGCATTCTGGACCTGCTGAATGACGAGGAACTGGAAGGCGTGCTGGCCCACGAACTCGGGCACGTGCGCAACCGCGACATCCTGATCAGTTCCATAGCCGCCACTTTGGCCGGCGCAATCACTGTGCTGGCGCGTATGGGTTATTGGGCAGCCCTTTTTGGCGGATTTGGCGGCCGGGACAATGACCGCGAAGGTGGCGGACTGGGCGCGCTGCTGATGATTATCCTGGCCCCCATCGCGGCCATGCTGATCCAATTGGCGGTCTCGCGCTCCCGCGAGTACCAGGCCGACGCCACTGGCGCCCATTTCACGGGGAATCCCTATGCCCTGGCCAGCGCATTGCGCAAGCTCGACGCCTACTCCCGGCGCGTGCCGATGGTGGCCACGCCCTCCACGGCACACCTCTTCATTGTGCAGCCGCTGCTGGGCATGAATTTCGGCAGCCTGTTCTCCACCCATCCGCCTATCGCCAAGCGCATTGAGCGCCTGACTGGCCGGCCGGCAGAATTTCTTCAGTGACCAGGAAGCTGGTAGCTGAGGGCTTAGACTGAAACTTGCCACCTTCGTGGCGCCAATATCTCACCCTCGCCGTCGCGTGCACCACCAGGGACGCACGTTGACGCTGCAACACCCATCCTGCCTGCCTTATCGTCGCAGCAGCTTGAAGGCGTGATTTGGTCCCCACTTCTGGTTGATGGCCAGATCAATCCACAGCATGGCCAAAGGCTCCAGAAGGCGCGCGTTGCGCAAGGGGCCCACATCCACCGGATTCAGCCCGATGTCAGCGATCAGCGGCTTCACCTTAGCCTTTGCCGCGGCATCATCCCCGCAATAGAAACCGTCAGCACGCGTGCCCGCGAATTCAGCGTTCCCGTAGTTGCCCGCGCCGATGGTGTTGAAGGCCTTCACCACTTTGGCCCCCGACCACCCGGCCACCTGCTCCGCAGCCGAGGTGGTATGCCCCAAAACCAAGCCTGTCAGATCGGAACGCAGCGGATTGGTGCAATCAATCACCACCTTCGAGGTGAGATCTCCGCAATCACGAATGGCCTTTTCGGCTGCCGGCCAGGGCACCGATAAAACCACAACCTCGCTGGCGGTGGCTGCTTCCCGATTACTGCCTGCCTGCGCCTTCCCGCCTGTGCTGGCGAGCAGCGCCGTTACCTTCTCTGAATTCGGTTCCGGAACTCCAAAGCGAACTTCGTGACCGCGCCCGGCCCATAGCTTCCCCAGCGCGCCGCCCACGTTCCCTGCCCCCAGTATGGCAATCTTCATAGCTCGCTCCTCCAATTCTTTTGCCCAGGAATCTTAAAGCAGGATGGCTTGTGCGAAGTGC
>Ga0075426_10002042_pt1 | contig 14480 bp, 8 predicted proteins | sample SoiMethybrSBSTD5_FD_75304 | JGI IMG/M metagenome (GOLD analysis project Ga0075426, IMG submission 75304) | Bulk soil microbial communities from a Populus tree surrounding site in Tennessee, USA - Soil MetaG P. TD hybrid SBSTD5 | ecosystem: Environmental > Terrestrial > Soil > Tree plantation... | reverse complement strand
ATCGCCGCGTGCTGGTGATCGACCGCGTCAGCGGACCGCTTTTCTTCACCCTGGAGCAGCTCCACAACGTCCCCGGCCTGCCGGACGCCCGCGGCATCGACATCCAGAAACGGCTGCGCGCCCAGGCCGAAGCGATGGGCGCCGTGGTGGTCCGCGGCAACGTCGTGCGCGCCAAGGGGACGGAGGGCGACTTCGTGCTCCGCGGCGAGAACGGCGAGGAGTGGTGGGGGCGCACCGTGCTGCTCGCCACCGGGGTGGCGCGCTTCCACCCTCTGGTGGACGGCGACTTCGCTCCCTGCTTCGCCTACGCCGGCAAGGGCAACCTGTTCTACTGCACGGATTGCGAGGCGCCGGAGATCACCGGCAAGGACACGATCGTGATCGCCGCCGGACCCGCCGACCGGGCGGCCGTCATGGCCCTCGGGCTCTCCCGCTACACCGGCCGGCTGCGCATCCTGGCCACCGCCGAGCCCGTGATCGCGGAGCACCACGCCGAGCGGCTGCGGGCCAAGGGGATCGCGGTGATCCCCGGGCGGATCAAGCGGCTGATCGGCGACCAGCGCCACCTGACCGGCCTCGAGCTCGAGGATGGCTCGGTGCTCACGGCGGAGGCCTTCTTCGTCTCTTCCCCGGCGCGCGGCCGTACCGACCTCGCGCAGCAGCTCGGAGTGGAGATGACGCCCGACGGCGAGCACGCCCAGCCGAAGTCGCAGCGCGGCGACACCAACATCGCGGGAGTCTGGATCGCCGGCGACCTCCGCCCGATGACGCAGCAGGTGGCGGTGGCGCTGGGCACGGGCAACATCGCGGCGGTGATGATCGATCAGTTTTTGCGCCGGCACGACGTGCGCTAGGATGCGTCCTCCATGGAGCTTTTCTGCATCGACGACGGGGGGTGCCTCTTCATCTCGCCGCGCATCGACGACTGGCAGTTTCTCGACGCGCACGACATCTCGGTGGTGATCGATCTCGAAGGGGACCTGGATTCCGGCGTGCCCACCGTGCCCGACCGCGTGCTCTATCTCTATTTTCCGATCTTCGACGAGGACCTGCCGAACCTGGACAAGCTGCACGCGGTGGCGCGCCTCGGGGCCAGCCTGGTGCAGAAGGGCCACAAAGTCCTCTCCCATTGCGGCATGGGCTTCAACCGCTCGGCCCTGGTGGCCGGCCTCATCCTCGTCCATCTCGGCCTGACCGGCGAGGAGGCGTTCACCCTCCTGCGGCGGCAGCGCCCGGGCGTCCTGTTCAACGACGTGTTCGCGTCCTACCTGCGCGGGCTGCCGTCTCCGTAAGCCCTACTTCCCGAGCTGCTGCAGGAGCTCGCGCACCGCGGCGTCGAGCTGCGAGTCCTTCCCGGCCAGACCTTCGCCGACGGGGCGCGACACCGGGACGTCCACCGGGCGCGGATGCATCTCCATGTCCTGCCCGTTGTGATCCGTGATCCTGACGAAGGGGATGCGGACCTGCGCGCCGTCGAGGAGCGGGATGTCGGAAGTGAAGATGATCCAGCCCCCTGTGGGCTCGCCCACCACCTTGCCCAGGTTCAGGGCGCGGTAGCCCTCGGCGAAGTCCTCGCCGTCGGAGAGGGTGTGCTGGTTGGTGATCAGGATCGTCGGCTTTTCGAGCGCGCGCTGGCCGAGGATGCTGCGCGCCGGCGCGGTGGGCAGGCCGCGGAAGCCCATGGTGAGATAGCCGCGCCGGCTGAGGACGTCGAGCGCGTAGGGGTTGACGAACCCGCCGTTGTTGTTGCGGACGTCGATCACTACGCCGTCCCGGCCCTGGTTTTCGGCGTCGAGGTCGATGAGGAGCTGCGCGAGCGATCCTTCGCCCATGTCGTACATGTGGACATAGCCGAGGCGGCCCCCGCTCGCCTTCGCCACGTAGTCGCGGTTCGCTTCCACCCAGCGGCGGTAGAAGAGTCCCTTCTCGGTCCGCTGGTCCACCGGCCGCACGACGACCTCCCGGCGGTCTTTCTGCTGATCGGAAGCCGAGGAGGACACGGTCAGGGTCACCTGGCGGTCGATGCGGTGGTCCAGGAGCTGGTCGAGATTCGTCCTCGCGTCGACGGGATGGCCGTCCACGGCGAGCAGCCAATCCCCCTCGTGGACCTTGCCGGTCACGCCGGCCGGGCCGAGCGGCACGAGCTCGCGGATGCGCAGGCGGCCGGACGACTCGTATTCCGCGCGGTCGAAGCGCAGGCCGAGGCGGCCGGTGCTGCGGCCGATGCTCGGGGGCGGCACGCGCACGCCCGAATGGGAGGAATTCAGCTCGCCGATCATCAGGTTGAGCACCCGGCGCAGGTCGTCGGGCGTCCGCGCCGCGGCGGCGCGCGGCCGATAGAGGGCGCGCGAAGCCTCCCAGTCGACGCCGTGCATCCCGGGGTCCACGAAGTTGTCGCGCAGCCAGGTCCAGGCCTGGTCGAAGACGGCCATCTTCTGCTGCGCGAAGTCGACGTCCATCTCCGCGCGCACCGCCACGCCGCGGGGCTTCGCGCCGTCGAGAGCCACCGCCTGGAGGGAGTGGCCGTCCAGGTAGTAGACCTCTTTGCCGTCGGGCGTGAAGGCGAGCGAGCCCTTGTCGCCGGCGGTCGCCGTGAGCTGCTTGGGCACGGCGGGCTCCTTCGCCAGCTCGTCCAGCGAGTAGGCATAGAGATTGGTCTCGCCGCCGACGGCAGCGGTGAACACCAGCCACTTGCCGTCGGGGCTCAACACCTGGCGGTCGATATCGAGACCGAGCGGCAGGAGCGACGCGCGCTGGCGGATGCCGTCGAAGGCAATGTCCACCTGAGGCGTCTTCTTGTCCTTTTTGTCTTCTTTCTGGTCCTTGCCGTCCTTTTGGTCCTTGCTCTCGGCCGCCTTCGCCACTTCCTTCGGCTCCGGCTCGGGCTTGGCCGGCGACTCGGGCTGGAACAGGTCGCGGAACTGGTCCTCCGGGAACTTCGGCGTCCGCGGCTGGAGGTCGATGCGGGCGATCTGGCCGTTTTCCGTGCGCTGGCCGGTGACGAAGAGGAGGAAGCGGCCGTCAGGGCTCCACGAAAGGTCGTCGGCGTTGAGGTTGGCCAGGAAGCTCACCGGACGCGGTGCGCCGCCGGCCGCCGGCACCACCTGGACGTTGCGGAACAGGCGGTCCCCGAAGCTGAGGAAGGCGATCCAGCGGCTGTCCGGAGACCACTCGAACGGGCGCTCCGAGCCCAGGGGCGGCGCGTCGAGGAGCGCCGGCGCCAGCAGCTTCTCGTGTGCGGCCGTGTCGGCCTTGTCGCCGATGAGATCGAGGACCCAGAGACCCTTGCGATCACGCTGGAAGGCGAGGCGCTTGCCGTCCGGCGAGAAGCGGGGCGTGTCGTCCGCCCCCGGGCCGTTGGTGAGCCGGCTCTCGCGGCCGGTGGCGAAGTCATAGAGGAAGAGATGGCTCTTGCCGTCGCGGTCCGAGGTGTAGACCAGGCGGCGGCTGTCCGGCGCCCAGGTGAGCTGGCCCTCGGCGCCGGGGGTTTCGGTGACCCGCGCCGCCTGCCCGCCGTCCTTCGCCCCGACCGCGAACACGTCGCCGTGGACGAGGAAGGCCATCTTCTTGCCATCCGGGGAAAGGGCGGCCTCTCTGAGGTCGGAGGTGTACGTCTTGTGCTCCAGTCCGGGTCCCGCCGGAGCGCCTTCGAGGACGATGGGGACCTCCGCCGCCGCGCCGCTCGCCGTGTCGAGCTTCCAGATCCCCATCCCACGCTCGAAGACGATGGTGCGGCCGTCCCACGACAGAGCCGGCCAGAGCACCCGGCCGTCGGTGAACCGGGTGACCGGACGCGGCGCCGGAGGCTCGCCGGAGGCGGACGCCGCCGGCACGTCCTGCACCCACAGGTTCTCGGCGCCGCCGCGGTCCGAGGCGAAGAAGATCCGTCCGCCATCCGGGCTCCACATCGACCATAAGTCCTTGAAGCCCGGGGTCGTGAGCCGGCTGTAAGCGCCGTCGCGCAGCAGCCAGATCTCCGCCTCGTCGAGATGGCTGCGGCCGTGGCGCCACCACTGCTGCACCGCGATGCCGTGGGCCGAAAAGGCGAGCGTGCGTCCGTCGGGCGACGGCGCGGAGAAGAACTCGCTGACATAGCGGTCCGCGCTCACCTCGAGCGGCGTGCCGCCCTCCGGATGCACGCGGAAGACGTCGTTCATATTGGCGATGTCATGCGCCGCCGACGAGAAGTAGATCCAGCGCCCGTCCCGCGACCACCCGTCAAGCTGTTCCGGCTCGTCGTCCCAGGTCAGCCGCGTCAGCTCGCCGGTGGCCAGCGTGAGCACGTAGACGTCGCCGTTGCCCGTCCGCGTCGAGACGAATGCCAGGCGACTGCCGTCCGGCGAATACAGCGGCCGCGACTCGGTCGCCGGATCGGCCACCAGGAGCTGCGCCGTGCCGCCGCTCACGGGAACCGCCCACAGGTCGCCCCCGGCGACAAACACGATCCGCGAGCCGTCTGGAGACAGAGCGGGCTGCGACAGGGCCGGCACCGGCGCCGGAGGCTCGGATCCGCCGGCGATCGACCAAGCCAGGGCGCAGACCAGCAGCAGGCACAGAACGACGGAGATCTTTTTCGCGCGCGACATCGATCCTTCCCTCCGCGAGAAACGAGCGGCGCCGAGTATATAGGCCCTCACCCCCTCCCCTCTCCCAGCTCCCTCCTCCCATCCCGGAAGAGGGGGGACAAGAAGCTGGTATCGTCGCCGCCGATGACCACGCGTTCAGGGTCGAGCTGGCTCCTGGGCTTCCGCGGCAACGAGCTCCTGGTCCACATGGAAGGCGCCGTGGCGCGCCTGCCGCGGGCGGCGGAGTGGGAAGCGCTCGGCCTTCCGGAGGGAACCGTGCATCTGGTGGGCTCCCTGGTAGACGAGGACTCTTTCGCCCTGGAGCTGCCGGCCGAGCTCGCGCCGCCGGAAGGGATGGCCTTCCACGGCCTGCGGCGCCTCTGGGAAGCCCTGGACGAGGAGGTCTGGCGCCTCGCCGGACGCGCCGTCCAGATCGTGGACTGGGACCGCAACCACCGCTTCTGCGGGCGCTGCGGAACGCCGACCGAGCTGGACCCCGCCGAGCGCTCCCGCACCTGCCCGCGCTGCGGCCTGCAGCACTTCCCCCGCCTCTCCCCCGCCGTCATCGTCCTCGTCACGCGCGGCGAGGAGATGCTCCTCGCCCGTTCGCCCCACTTCCAGAAAGGCGTCTACAGCACCCTCGCCGGCTTCGTCGAACCGGGCGAATCGCTGGAAGAAGCCGTGTCCCGCGAAGTGCTGGAGGAGGTCGGCGTCACCCTCACCGGCATCCGCTACTTCGGCAGCCAGCCCTGGCCCTTCCCGAGCTCCCTGATGCTCGGCTTCACCGCCCACTGGGCCGCCGGCGACCTGCAACCCCAGCCCGGAGAGATCGAGGACGCCCGCTGGTTCCGCCCCGATGCCCTGCCGCTCCTTCCACCGCCCATGAGCATCGCCCGCGCGCTCATCGACAGCTTTCTCAGGCGACAGAAGGACTGACCCTCTAGCGAGCTATGATTTGCTGTATCGATTTGCCGCAGCGGTCGCGTCAGCCTACCCGGGACCGAGTGGAGGAGAAAGGGAGGCCATAGCCTCTGAGCCTGGAGCTGGAAGCATGTTTGGTCGGCAACGTATAGAAAACCACTTCCGCCACTTGCCTGCTTGTGTTGCGTTTCTCGCGGCGGTGGGGGGCCTGTCGCTTGCAAGCTGCGGTGATTCCTCACATGTGCGGATCGTCTCTCAGGTCGGGCCAGTGCGGCCGATCCGGGTGGCGTTCTCTCCCGAGGACCCCTACCTCCTAGCCGTCGTCGAGGACGCAGGCGCGGTCTCCCTGTGGGATGTGCAAGACCCGGCCAAGCCGCTTCGTAAGCTGGATCTCCACACCCAAGCGACGGACGTCCGGATTCTTCCCAAAGGATCGATCGTCACCGGCGAGCAGGACGGGACTCTGCGGCTGTGGGCCTTTGATGGCTCGCCGGGCAAAACCTGGCACGCTCATCTTGGATCGGTGCGGGCCATCGATGCTTCTCCAGTCGGCATCGTCTCTGGGGGCGAGGATGGCATGGTGGCGCTCTGGAGGCTCGACGGCATCCCGCGGGTAAAGCCCTTCCAAGCCCACGATAAGGCGGTCACGGCGGTAGCAATCTCGCCGCGAGGAACCGCTTTCGCCTCCGCCGGAAAGGACGGACGAGTTTGTCTCTGGAGCCTCGGAGGCGACAGGATCTGGGAGAAGTCATTCGGCGGCGAGGTGACCTCCATCGCCTTTTCGCGGCAGGGCGACCTTCTGGGCGCGGCAGGAAATGGTCCCCAAGGAGGAGCTCGCCTGTGGGGCGTCGACAAGGCTTCACAAAACAATGTGATTGCGAGCCGCGGCCCAGTGCTTTCCGTGGTCTTTTCTCCGCGTTTCGACGTTTTCGCGACCGCGGACCAGTCCGGCTTTGTAAGAGTGTGGAACCTAGATGGCTCCCAGCGTGGAAACGACCTCCAGGAGAGTGCGCCGGAGGGCGCTATGAGCCACTCGCTGGCATTCTCGCTTCGTGGGGACCTGCTCGCCTCGGTTGCGGAGAGCTTCGCCGATGATGGCTCGCTCAAGTTATGGGAGCTCAACGGCTCGCTCCGCTCGCGGCTCACTCCCTTTAAAGCGCGCGCAGCCTTACCTACAGCTTTCTTGGGCGGAACGCAAATTTCATTCTCTCGTAAGGGCGGCCTGACTGCGGTGAGAAACGACGGTGCAGTCGCCACCGCTTCTCCTCCAGCGTTTCTCTTCACACAGTCAACATCGGGCACCAGTGCTGCCGTCTCGGCAAGGAGGATTTTCGCGCCGGAAGGCGACCTGCTAGCGGTCGCGGATGTCAAAGGCAACATCGTGATCTGTCCCGTGGACGAAGAACCGGGAGCCGAGCACGGCCACTGTGCCGGTGTGAAGCATGAGAGATTGACGGGTCTAACGTTCGTAGGGCAAGAAGAGATCTTGGCGACAACCGGCCCCGATGGAGAGATTCGCCTCTGGAATCACGATGGGACACCGGCGCGGCCTCCAGTCCACACAGGCATGCCAATCTTGACCATCTCTGGTTCCCCGAAAGACATGCGTGTGGCGGCTCACGACAGGGAGAAGGGAACACTCGTCCTCTGGGACTTGAATCGCGAGAGCTCTGGCAGGCTCTGGCAGGTGGGGCGGGAGCCGCAGATATTCTCGATCGCTTTCTCACCGCGAGACGGCGTCCTCGCGACCGGCGGCGTAGATGGCACGGTCAGGCTTTGGAATCCAGACGGCAGCCAGCGCGGGCCTGTACTGCGACATGGCTACAGTGCCATCCGAAACATTGCGTTTTCGCCACGCGAGGATCTTCTGGCGTCGTTGTCTTCAGACGGCACGACCCGCCTTTGGAGCTCAGAGGGCGCTCCGCGGGGTGGGCCGATTGGTCCACCGCGAACCGCCATCGATCTCGTCTTTCGACAGGGCCTTGACAGGGCATCGACACTGGCCTTTTCGCCCGTCGAGGATGTTCTGGCAACCGCCGGCCAGAGAGAGATTTTTCTGTGGAGCCTCGACGGCAGGCCGTATTGCGAACCGATCCGCAACACGGCGGGGATCAAAGTGATCGACGCCGCCCCGGAGAAGAACCTGATTGCGGCAACGAGGGCGGACGATGAGATCGAGGTGTGGGACTTCGCCGGGAAGCGGCGCAACCAGCAAGCGATGCACCATGAGCGGGTTCAGGATCTCGCGATAGCGCCGGACGGCCAACGGATCGCCACGTCCGGGGAAGGTGCAGCCGTGCGCTCCTGGAGGCCGACCGGAGAGAGCTTGCCCACCTCTCCTCTGTGGGGTACAGCTTCACCTTCCTTCGTGGCCTTCTCCCCCGATGGAAAATTCCTCGCCTCGGCAGCAGGTTCCAGCGTCATCCGCTGGGGCATGGACGGTTCCATCCGAGCAAGAGAGACCGCGAAGGCACACTTCATCACCTCGATTGCTTTCTCCCCGAAAGGAGGGGCCAGACTTGCCCTTGGGATCGATGACTTTTCGTCAGCAACTGCCGTCAATAAAGGGAGACTCGAAGTAATAGGCGGTGGGGTTTCTCCATGGGAAACGGAAACCAAGTCGGCGGTTTTCTCGGTGAGCTTTTCACGCCTGGGTGGGCTCCTCGCCTCCGGCGGGACAGACGGGAAGGTGCGCTTTTGGCAAAGCGTTCCTGGTGCCACGGGCTGGAAATCCACAGGAGAGCCACTCGAGCATGGTGGGGCGGTCCGGGCCAGTGCGTTCTCGCCTGATGGCGGCCTGCTTGCTACAGGAGGAGCCGACGGCGTGCTGCGCCTCTGGGACATGCCAGCAGGCAGTCCCCACGGCGAGAAGCTCGCGCTCGGCTATGCGGTCAGTAGAATCGGCTTTACCAGCCGGACCGTCTGGGCCGCCACCGAGGGCGGACAAATCTTCTTTGCCTCCTTTGAGCCCAGGCTGAGCTCCCACATCGCGCTGGGGGAAAAGGGCTTCCTGGCGACGACCGCCTCAGGTTGGTATGCCGGCGAGGGCGACATGGCGGAGAGCGCTCGGTTCTTCCGCGGGGCCTCTCTGGAGCCGCTCTCCATGGACGTGCGGGTGGCCCACTATTCTCCGGACGAAGTGGCGGTGGCGACCGGCGGCGCAGAACGGTGGCTGAAGATCCGTGCCGCCGCCCTGGCGGCCGCCGGGAGCGTCGAGAGGACGTATTCGCGTCTTCCCTGGTATGAGAAGGCTGCCTGGTGGCCCACGGCCTTGTATATCTTCTGCGTCCTCACCGTGTTGGGGACCTGGCTCTTCCGGCCCCACGTTCTCGCCGCCTGGGCCATGCCGAGCCGCATGGCCACCGAGCCGCCTGGGTGGGAGATCTGGACCAAGACCCTGGCGCTTGTCCGTTGGCTGGGTCAAACGCAGCGCGCGCTCGACAAGTGGCTCAAAGTTCACGGCAAAGAACTCACCGAGAGCGCCTTCCACGGGATGCCAGCGGTCAAGAAGCGAGGGCCCTACGCGGATCTAGGCAATGAGGAAGACGTGGCGCATTGGCGGGAGGACCTCCGCGCCAGCCGAGCCGCGCGGTACTGGATCACCGGCCCAGGCGGCTGCGGGAAAAGCACGTTGGCGTTCCATATGGCTCGCTCCGCGGAGAAGGAGATCGGCCGGTCGCACGTTCTGGTCCTGCTCCACACGGATTGGTCTGGCTCGGTCGTAGACTATGTCGCGAACCAGTTGGGTGTGGGGAATCGCCGGCCGTCCGCCGCCATGGTGGAGAAACTGGGCTTCTCCGGCAGGATCCTTCTCGTCGTCGATGGCCTCAGCGAGCGCAACACGAAAGACGCGGTCGGCCAGATTGCCGAGCTCATCGAGAAAACGACCTTTCGCTGGCTGGTGGTGTCGTCCCGCAACCCAGCGCCAGAGAGATCCGCCCTTAGCCAGATCACCGTGGGTCCGCTCGACGATGAGCGCCTGCCGAAATTCGTCGAGGCCTACGTGCCGCGGGAACGCGTGGACGAGGTCGTCAGCTCACTCGCCACCCTCACACAGAAGCTGCCGATCCGCCCCCTCTTCGCCAAGCTGGCGATCGAGCGGATCATCGCGGGGGACGCCGCTCCGGCGAGCTACCCGGCCTTGGTCGTCGATTATGTCCGCCAGCTCCGGCCGCACGGGGAAGGCGCCCTCCGAGAAGAGGACTTTCTGCGCGCGGCGCGGCTTGTGGCCCTCGCCTGCGTCGACGAGGAGTTGGCTCCCCGACAGGTCAGCTCGGAGTTCCTTCGCGGCCAGCTCAAGGCACAACCTCTGCCGTTCTCGTCAAGTGGGGACGATCCGAAGGAAATACGCCCTGAGGGGGTGCTCGACCAACTCGTGCGGTGCGGCCTGCTGGAGTTGGTGACTGACCTCGCCGCCGTCTACGTACGATTCTCTTTCGATCTGATCGCCGAGTACCTCGCCGCCATGCACGTCGTCACACAAGGTGCGGAGAAGATTGAGGAGATGAAGCGGCGACTTGGCGCGCGGGAGGGTGGGCTTACGGAAGCACTTCAACGGGTCGAAGAGTGGAAGGAGGGTGCTCGGACCCCTCGCATCGTCATCAGAAATGACGCGAATTGAAGCGCGCACGAGAAGACGTTGCGACACGCAACGCGAAGCTCGAGTCGCCCGCCGATTTCCGTCTACCGCAGAGCGCTCGCGCACCTGCCGGCGAGAATAGCCGCGAATGAGATCGGTGGGAGATTCCCACTTGGCCACCAGACCCACACGGTGTATGCTTGCGCCCATGGCAAGGTCCAAAGAGCACCAGGAGCTGGAGCTGATCGCACAGGACGTTCGCCCGGATTCCAAGCGGCGGCTGACCCTTGGCAAGGCGCTGGCAGGGTTGGACGACGACGTTCGATTTGACGTCTATCGGAATCCGAGCGGGCAGATCGTCCTCGATCCACAGGTCTCTATCCCAGTTTCGGAGGCCTGGCTCTACCGGAACCCGAAGGCCCTAGCTGCCGTTCGGAGGGGTCTCCAGGAGGCTGCGGACGGGAAAGCCATCGCGGTCGGATCCTTCGCGAAGTACGCCGACGAGGAATGAACCGAGAGCTTCGGCTGTCTCCGTCGGCGCAGGACTCCCTGCGCGAGCTGGAAGCCGACCCACACCGTGCCGGTCTCCTCAAGCAGGTGCGGAAGACCCTGGCGCTCCTTGAGGTGAACCTCCGTCACCCATCGCTCAACACCCACAAGTTTCGGTCTCTCGTGGGCCCCGACGGCCAGGAGGTCTTCGAAGCGTACGTCCAGAACCAGACTCCGGGGGCTTATCGTGTCTTCTTCTACTACGGCCCGGACCGGGAGGAAGATGGCGAACGGGTTGCCGTGCTCACCGTTGTCGCCATCACTCCGCATCCTTGATGGAACACCCAAACCTTTCCGCCCGTTCCTCGTATTGCGAGGCATGCCTTCCTTGATCCGCGCTGTGATCGGCGTTTGCGCATTCGCTATCGCTCTGTCCACGACCGCCCCGCTGATCGCCGCCGGGACGCCTCCCGTCGGTCCGCCGCTCACCGTGCCACGGGCGGCAGGCAAGATCGTCCTTGACGGCAAGCTCGACGATGAGGCCTGGCAGCAGGCGGCTGTCCTCGACACGTTTTTCGAGACCTACCCGGCCGACAACACCGAGCCGAAAGCGAAGACGGTGGTCTACCTGACGTACGACGAGCACGACTTCTACGTCGGCATCCATGCTTTCGACCCAGAGCCCGGGAAGATCCGCGCGCCGTTCGTCGAGCGCGACAACATCGTCGGCACCGACGACAACGTCGCCGTCTTCCTCGACACCCGCAACGACCGGCGGTCGGCGATCGAGCTGCGCGTCAACCCCCGCGGCAACCAGTCCGACGCGGTGTACAGCGACAGCAACGGGAATGAAGATTTCTCGCCTGACTTCTTCTACGACACGGCGGCTCAGGTCACCGGCGACGGCTGGACCGCCGAGATGCGGATTCCTTTGTCCTCTCTGCGCTACCCCAAGCAGGCGGAAAACCGCTGGGGCATCCTGGTGTGGCGCAACTACCCGCGCGACCAGCGCTACGCCTTCCACAGCAGCCCGATCTCCCGCGCCAGCAACTGCTGGATCTGCCAGTCGCGCGAGCTCATCCTGGCCGGGCTGCCGAGCGGCGGCGGCCATCTCGTCGTGGCGCCCTACGTCACCGGCCAGCGCCTCGGTGAGCCCCAAGCCGGGCTCGGCTCGCCGCTCGAAGACCGCCATCCCAAGGCCGACGGCGGCCTCGACGTCAAGTGGACGCCGAGCGCGAGCAACGCTCTCGACCTCACCATCAACCCCGACTTCTCGCAGGTGGAGTCCGACGTCGGCCAGATCGCGGTCAACAACCAGTTCGCCATCTTCTTCCCCGAGAAGCGCCCCTTTTTCCTCGAAGGGGTGGACCTCTTCAATACTCCGATCTCGGCGGTCTACACCCGCACGATCACCGACCCCAAGTGGGGGCTTCGCGACACCGGCAAACTGGGCGCCACCACCTACACCCTTCTGCTCACCAAGGACGCAGGGGGCGGCAGCGTCATCATCCCGGGACCCACCGGCAACGACTTGGCGCCGCAGGACTTCTCCTCCAAGGTTCTGGTCGGCAGCCTGCGCCGGGATTTCGGCGCCTCCTACGTGGGCCTGCTCGTCACCGCTCGCGAGAATGACGGCGGCGGCTTCAACCGGGTCGCCGGCCCCGACTTCCTCTGGCGGCGGAGCGATACCGACCAGATGACGGGCCAATTCCTGGTGAGCGACACCAAGACCCCTGACCGTCCCGACCTCTACCCCACCTGGGATGGGCGCCAGCTCACCTCCCACGCCGGCCGCCTGGAGTGGCTCCACACCGGGCATGACTGGACCTGGCGGGCCACCGTCCAGGACTTCGGCGAAGACTTCCGCGCCGACGAGGGCTTCGTGCCGCAGGTCGGCTTCCGCTATGGCCGGTACGCCCTCTACCGCAACTTCTATCCGCAGGAGGGCTTGTTCCGCCGCGTGCAGCCGTACACCAAGGTGCTCTATGTCGAAAGCCCCGATGGCGACCTGATCCAGCGCCAGACCAATCCGGGCATCCAGGTCCAGGGGCAGCAGAACATGGCTGCCGGCGCCGAGGTCGCGGTCCGCGAGAGGCTGCGGGTCGGCAACCAGGTCCTCGAGCGCAGCAACGTCAACTATTACTTCCAGATCGATCCAGGCCGCCGCTTCTCCCGCATCGGCTTCAACGGCGTTCTCGGCGATGCGATCGACTTCGCCAACGGCCGGGTCGGTCAGGGAGGCGACTTCGGCTTCTTCGGCACCGTGAAGCCCACCGACCACCTGGCGCTCGACTTCAACGCCGACCACCAGTGGCTCGATGTCAACGCCGGCGGCGGGCTGGCTGGAAGACTCTTCACCGCTCAGATCGAGCGCCTGAAAGCCACCTACAACTTCACCGCCCGCTCGTTCCTGCGGCTCATCGGCGAGTACCTCGACGTGGACCGCGACCCGCGGCTCTACACCTTCCCCGTGAGCGCCAAGAGCGGCTCCTTCGCGGGCTCGGCCCTCTTCGCCTACCAGCTCAACTGGCAGACCGTGCTCTTCGTGGGCTACGCCGACGACCGCCTCCAGAACCCGGCCGGCGACCTGCAGCGGGCCGATCGCCTGGTGTTCGTGAAGATCTCCTACGCCTGGCAGCGGTAACGTATGATCTCGCCAGCAGGAGGTGAGATATGAAAACAAGGATTCTGTGGACAGCGCTGTGCGGACTGCTGGCGCTCGGGGGCCAGGCCGCGGCACAGGGGCTCGGCGACGGCAGGGGCATCGATCACGTCGCCTGTCTCGTGCGTCTGGAAAACTTCGACTCCGCGGCGAGCGTCCTGACGGACCAGCTCGGCTTCTCGACCACCGCGGTCCTGTTGTCCCCCATAGGGGCCAAGAACCGCCTGATCTGGTTGAGCGACGGCTCGTACCTGGAGCTTGACGCCTTCACGGAGCTCAACGAGTTCACCGCTCCCTTCCTGGCGTTTCTGGAGCACCACGAAGGCGCCAAGTTCTACGGCACGGAGGTCGTCGACGCCGCGCAGGCGGTCACGTTCCTGACCGGCGCCGGCTATCCCAACGTCGGCCCGATTCCCGCGCCGCCCCTCACCCTCGAATCGACCGGCGACGTCGTTGGCCTCACCCCTCTCTGGCGCTCGATCATCCTCACCTCGCGCCTCGCTCCCGACAACTCGAACTTCTTCCTGGACTACGACGAAGCCCAAGTGCAGCAGATGTTCGTCGATTTTCCGGTCCTGGCTCCACGTCCGCATCCCAACACGGTGCAGAAGATCGACACCCTCTGGCTGGTGGTCTCCGATCTGGACGCGGCCATCGATTTCTACGAAGGCCTCGGCCTCGACGTGCGCTTCAAAAACAAGAAGATCCAGTACCTGGGCGGTCGCGGCGCCGAGGTGCGCTACCACAACGCCACTCTGGCCCTCCTGGAGCCGGACGGTCCCGGTCTGGTCGCGGACTTCGCAGCGTCGCGCGGGGAAGGCATCATGGGAGTGAGCCTCAAGGTCGGCGATCTCAACACCGCCCGCACGCTCATCAATCACAACACCGGCCTGAATCTCCAGACCTTCAAGTACAAGGGCCGGGATCGTTTCCTGATCCCCGCTAATTTGACTCATGACTTTCTGATCGAGATGGTCGAGTAGAAGAGGTTGCGGCACGCGGGGATAATCGCGAAGCCGCGAAAGATCGCGCTCGTTCCCGAAACCTTGCGACGTTGCCTACGGGGATGCCGTGGCCGAACCGACTATCTGGCGCAACCTCGACCGTCCGCCGCGCTCGTCTGCGAGTGAGCGCCGCAAACCCTGTGGGGACCCGCCTCTGAGACCGGCCCAAAGAAACTTCAAGAGAAGCTGGCCACCGGCGCCTGGACGAGCAGCGCGTGCAGCTTCTCCCGTGCCTCCGCGGGCTCGACGACTCCCGCGGG
>Ga0075426_10002040_pt1 | contig 14483 bp, 20 predicted proteins | sample SoiMethybrSBSTD5_FD_75304 | JGI IMG/M metagenome (GOLD analysis project Ga0075426, IMG submission 75304) | Bulk soil microbial communities from a Populus tree surrounding site in Tennessee, USA - Soil MetaG P. TD hybrid SBSTD5 | ecosystem: Environmental > Terrestrial > Soil > Tree plantation... | reverse complement strand
CGACGTAGAGCTCGAGGTGGTCCCAGCCGTCGATCGGGAAGTCGTCGTGCTGCCCCATCGCTTTCAAGATTACTCGGCAGGCGGCTCGGGCGCGGGGCCACGCCGCGAGGCGAGGACGATGCCGCCGCCGATGGCTAGCCCGCCCACGACCTCGAGCGTCGTGATCGGCTCCGACAGCAGCAGGAGCGCGATGATCGCGGCGAGGAACGGCTGCAGGTTCGCGAAGAGCGAGGCACGCGACGGCCCGACGCGGTCGATCGCGGTGAACCAGAGGAAGTTCGTCGTCACGAGTGGCCCGAGCACGGCGAAGACGAATCCGATCCAGACGAGCGCGCCGAAGTCGAAGCTCTGGTGCGCGAGCTGCTTGGACCCCACGAGCGCCAGCGGGATCGTGACCGCCCCCAGGAAGACCGCGCTGAGCCTGAACGGGGAGTACCGCCGCATCAGCGGGGCGATCGCAACCGAATAGCCGGCCCAGGTGATGGCGCCGGAGATCGCGAGCGCGTCGCCCTTCAGGTTCGCCGAGAGGCTGCCCCCGGAGCCCGCCGCGACGAACGCCACACCGGCGAACGAGAGCAGCGCAGCGGCCCAGAAGCGCACGCTCAGCTGCTCGACGCCCGAGCCGCGCGCGAGGAGAGCGGTGAAGATCGGCAGCGTCCCGAAGAGCAGGGCCACCGTCGTCGCCGTCGTGAACTTCAGCGCGTAGACGAAGCTGAGCTGGTTCGCGAACAGCAGAGCGACGCAGACCAGCATCAGCGGCAGCTGCGCGCGATCGCTCCGCAGCGAGCCTTCCCAGACGAGCGTGATCGCGATGAAGATCAGCGCCGCGCAGGCGTAGCGGACGGAGGCGTACGCGAGCGGCTGGAACCCCTGGTCGAGGATGTACTTCGAGACCGTGAAGTTGAACGCCCAGAGCGTGACGGTCCCGAGCAGCATCAGATCCGCCTCGGGACGCCGCATCAACGTTAGTTAAGCCGCTCCGATCACTCGAACGAGGGAGAGCCGCGGGGCTGAAACGCCGACTTCTACTAGGTGCCCCTGCGACACGTCTGCTGGCTGCTGCTCGCGGTCGTTGCCGGTACCGCGATCGGCTTGAAGATCGGGCTGCCCGGCTCCGGCGCCGCGGTGTCCGCGTCGCCCTCGAGCGCGCAGGAGGAGGCTGCGGCCGGGCTGGCGTTCGCGCCCGCGACCCGCCGCCGGCCGGTCACGCCCGTCGGCCTCTACACGGGCCGGGAGGCACCCGTCGGCCTGCAGAGAGTCTCGGGCGTCGAGGCCGCCCCCGCGGCAGCGAGCGACACGCCGGCCGGCGGTGGCGCCGTCTCCTCCGCGGCGCCGTACGCGCGCGACCTGACGTTCATGGCTTTCCCGAGCGGTGCAACCGTCCCGTCCACGGATGCGCCCGCCGAGACGACGGGCTCGACCACCGCGACGACGCCCGCCGTCCCGAGCGGCCCTCCCCCCACGATCTCCGACGTGCAGACAGTCGCGCTGACGCCGTTCTCCGCGACTTTGTCGTGGCGCACCGGCGAAGCGGCGACGTCACGCGCGGTCTACGGGCTCGACGTGCCCGTCGTCTGGACGGCGCCGACCGTCTCGGGCACGGCGCACGAGGTGACGCTCTCCGGACTGATGCCGGCCAGCTCGTATCACCTCGACGTCACCGCAACGACCTCGGACGGCCGCAGCGGTGTCTCCCAGTTCGTGCTCACCACGCCCGCCCTGTTCGCGCCCGTGCAGGTGTCGACCGGGAACGGCGCGATCCTGCTGGACGGCCAGCCGTCGTTTCCGAAGCTCGTCTGGAATCAGTGCCCCGACGCCGTTTCGGGGAACCTCGCCGTCGGCATCGACTTCTTCATGGGCAACGGCTGCGGCTCGAGCGCGCAGCTCGCGACCTGGCTGAGCGGCAGCGCGTACGCGATCGGGGACGCGAAGGAGGCTGCGCCTGCGCGGGCCGGCACGATCGGCACCTTCCTGCCGGACGAATGGGACACGCACCTCCCTAACGACTTGACCGCGGCAGATGCGGCGCGCCTCATCCCGCCGAGCCCCGGCTCCGGGCCTCGCTTCCTGACGCTGACGAATCACTTCTACCGGGGCGCCGCACCGCTCCCGCAGGGACGCGGGATGTACCCGGCGCTCGCCGCCAGCGCGGATGTGCTCGGCTTCGACCTCTACCCGCTGCAGAACTGGTGCCGCTTCGACAGCTTCGGCGACGTCTTCGACTCGCAGCTCGACCTTGTCGCTCTCGGGCGGGGGAAGCCGACGTTCCAGTGGATCGAGGCGCGGCAGATGGATTGCAGGGGCGCCGAGCTCGACCCGACGCCCGCGACGCTGCGCGCCGAGGCGTGGCTGTCGATCGCCGGCGGCGCGCACGCCATCGGCTACTTCCCGAACAACTGGAGCGCCCCCGTCGGCGCCGAGATCGCCGAGGTCGACCACGAGATCTCGACGCTGGCGCCGGCGCTCGTCGAGCCCGCGATCGCCGCGAGCGCATCGCTCGGCAGCACGGTCAAGGTCGGCGCACGCGATCACAACGGCGCCGTGTACGTGATCGCAGTCAACGCGAGCCGTGCGCCGGCGTCCGCGACGATTACGGTCCCCGCCCTGGTCGACCGGACCCTCGTGACGCTCGACGGACAGCAGAAGGCGACGGCGAAAGACGGCAGCTTCGACGTCACGCTCGCGCCGTTGGAGGCGCGCGTCTACATCGCCGCGCCGCCGGCGTAGGCGGTCGACCCGCACGCTTCGCAAGTTAGGCTTCGGCGGATGGCGGAGCCGACCAGGGAAGACATCGACGCACTCGTCGGGCCTGCGACGCCGCACTTCGCCTACCAGCTGCGTGCGCGGATCGAGGAGCTGATCCAGGGGCTCCCGGACACCCACCCGGTCAGGCAGTACGGGCTCGAGCAGATGGAGCTCCTCGACCGCCTCGGCCACGCGTCGTCGAAGGCGGAGGAGGGGGAACGCGAGCCGCGCTCGCGCCCGGGCTGGGAGGAGCTCCCGAGCTCAGCCCCCGCGTACGACCCGCTCCCACCGCGGTCGTGAGCTCCGACATCGGCGGCGTCCTCGTGACGGGCGGGACGCGGGGGATCGGCAAGGCGATCGCGCTTCGCTTCGCATCCTCCGGCGCACGCCGCATCGCGCTCGGCTACCTGCGCAACGACAAGGCCGCGGAGGCGGCGGCCGCGGAGATCCGGGCCGCCGGCGCGGAGCCCGTCCTCGTGCGCGGCAATGTCGGCTCCCAGCGCGTCGTCGACGAGTTCGCTTCGCACGGTCCGTACGACGTCGTCGTCCACAACGCGGCGACCGGCGTCATCCGCCCGGCGCTCGAGACCGAGGACAAGCACTGGGACTGGACGCTCGCGGCGAACGCTCGCGCCCTGCTGTCCCTCGCGCGCGCGTGCGCGCCCGACATGAAGCCGGGCTCGTCGATCGTCGGCATCTCCTCGCTCGGCTCGATCCGCGTGCTCGAGAACTACCTCCTCGTGGGGACGTCGAAGGCCGCCCTGGAATCCGTCGTGCGCTACCTCGCGGTCGAGCTTGCGCCGCGAGGCATTCGCGTCAACGCCGTGTCCGCGGGCGTCGTCGAGACCGAGGCGCTCGAGCACTTCCCCAACCGCGAAGAGATGGTGCGCGCGGCGCGCACGCGGACGCCGGCCGGCCGCATGGTCGAGCCCGAGGACGTTGCCGGCACCGTCGCGTTCCTGTGCTCCCCCGACGCCGAGATGGTGCGTGGCCAGACGCTCATCCTCGACGGCGGCTATTCGCTGCACACCTGATGGAGCCCACCGACCACAACCGGCGCGCCTGGGACGAGATCCATCGCCTGCGCGCCGAGGCGCTCGCCGGTGAGCGCGGCCTGCCGAAGCAGGTTCGTCACGCGCTGGCCGACCTCAGCGAGAAGCGCGTGCTGCACCTGCAATGCGGGACCGGCGAGGCGACGGCGGAGCTCGCGGAGCTCGGAGCGACGGTCACGGGCGTCGACTCTGCGGGTGCGTCGCTCGAGACGGCGCGCGAACGCTGGCCGTCGATCCTCTGGGTGCAGGCGGACCCGGAGACGCTTCCCCGCGAGCTGCGTCGCGGCCGGTTCGATCTCGTCTACTCCGGCCTCGGCTCGCTCGCCGCGGTTCGCGACCTCGACGGGTGGCTGCGCGGCGTGGCGGCGACGTTGCGCGAAGGTGGCGATCTCCTCCTCTACGAGGAGCATCCCGTGGCGCTCGTCGTCGACGGGTTGATGCACTGGCGGGAGAGCTACTTCGATCCAGGCTCGCGCCGGCTCGGGCAGATCGTCACGTCTGCCGCGCGGAACGGCTTCGCCGTGCGTGCGCTCGAGGAGTACCCGGCCCGGGACGGCTGGCGGCGACACGATGCCCGCGTACCGGGGACGTTCCTGCTTTACGCGCAACGGGCATAGGGGCGGCGTGGGCGTTCCCGTCAGCCTCATCCTGATCGCCGTCGGGGCGATCCTCGCGTTCGCGGTAAACCAGGATCCCGGCGCCTCGGTCGACATCGACGTCGTCGGCTGGATCCTCATGATCGTCGGGCTCGTCGGGCTGCTCCTGTCGCTGTTCTGGTGGGAGCGGTTCGGTCCGGGCCAGTGGGGCTGGCACCGCGGCCCCGGCCCGTACGGCCCCGGGCCGGGCGGGCCCGGCTACGGACGCCGGCGCACGGTCGTCGAAGAGGACGCGCCTCCGGGCGGGCCGCCGCCGCCGGATCCACCACCCCCGCCGCCCTAGCCCGACAACCGCGCGAGCGCCTCGTCGAGCTCGCCGGCCGTCAGCGTGAACGGCGGCGCGGCCTGGATTTGCTCCCCGACAGGGATCACGAGCACGCCGGCGCGCTCCGCTCTTTCGGCATCGCCGCCGGTGATGCGCAGCAGGCCCTTTCCATCCCAGCCGGCGCGGTCGAACTGTCTCGAGAGCTCCTCGACGCGCGGCAGGAGCTTCGGCACCTCTTCGAGGACCACCAGCGCTCCCGCGCACGCGAGCGGGTTGCCCGTGTGCGTGTGCGTGTAGACGTCCTCGACGCCGAGGTCCCACACGCTCTCGAGGTCGCGCCGCACGAAGAGCGCGGCCGACAACGGGAGCCCGCCGCCGAGCGCCTTTCCGACGCAGAGCACGTCTGCCACGTCGGAGCCGGGCCACAGCTCGCCCAGGCGCCCGAGCCCCGTGAAGATCGCGTCGACGACGAGCAGCGCGCCCGCCTCGTCGCAGCGGCGGCGCAGCGCCGGGAGGAAGTCGTCGGGCGGGACGCGCGAGCCCCCGCGTCCCTGCACGGGCTCGGCGATCACGACGGCCACATCGTCCGGCAGCCGCCCCGGGTCCTCGCCGTAGACACGTCGATGCACCGGGCCCGGCAGCCACGGCGCGAACGGCTCGCGAAAGCGCTCGAGCCCGGTCGCCGCCAGTGCCAGGAGCCCGGTTCCGTGGTACGCGCCGTCGAACGCGACGATGCCGGGCTTCCGGGTCGCGAGGAGCGCCGTCCGCAGCGCGATCTCGACCGCGTCCTCGCCGGTGACCCCGAGCTTTGCGGGCCAGGGCAGCGCGGCGCGGAGCCGCTCCGTCACCTCCGCCTCGGCCAGATCCCCGAGCGCGTGAACGACGGGGGCGGCCGCAACCGCCTCCCGGATCTTCGCATTGCCGTGACCGAGCGCCGCGACGCCGAAGCCGCCGGTGAGGTCGAGGTACTCGCGCCCCCCTTCGTCCCAGACGCGGCAGCCCTCGGCGCGTGACCAGATCAAGCGCCGTTTCGGCCGAACAGGCGCCCGACCGTGTCGGCGGCGATGTAGCCGGCGATGCGCGGGTTCTCCTGCAGCCGGCGCAGCGAGTACGCGTACCACTGCCTGCCGAACGGCACGTAGATGCGTAGCTTGTGCCCCTCCGCGACCAGCTCGTCGCCGCGCTGCCGCTGCACGCCGAGCAGCATCTGGAACTCGTAGTCCTCGCGCTCGAGGCCGCGCTCCGCGACCAGCCGCCGCGCCTCGCCGAGCAGCCACTCGTCGTGCGTGGCGATGCCGACGTAGCACCCGGCGTCGAGCAGCGCCTCCAGCGCGCGCACGTACGAGGCGCGCACCGCCTCGTAATCCGGATACGCGACGTCCGGCGGCTCGAGATAGATGCCCTTGCAGAGGCGGACGCTCGGCCTCAGCTCCGCGAGCGCGGTGACATCCGACAGCGTGCGCCGCAGCATCGCCTGCAGCACGACCCCGACGTTGTCGTGTCCCTCGTCGCGCAGCTCGCGGTACAGCCGCAGCGTGTCGTCGGTCGTCGAGGAGTCCTCCATGTCGATCCGCACGAAGTTGCCGCGGGAGGCCGCGTCCTGCACGACCGTGCGCAGGTTGTCCCGGCAGAGGTCGTAGTCGAGCTTGAGCCCGAGCCCCGTCAGCTTCACGCTCACGCCCGACTCGAGCCCACAGCGCTCGATGTCCGCGAACACGTCCTGGTAGGCGCGCACGATCGCCGCCGCCTCCTCCTCCGTCGTGATCTCCTCGCCGAGGACGTCGATGGTCGCGGTCTTTCCCTCGGCGTTGAGCCGCCGGACGGTCTCGCGGGCGTCCTTCAGCTCGGGCCCGGCGATGTAGCGCTCGGAGAGCTTCTGCACGACCGGCCGCGGAACGGCCGGGAGCAGGCGGACGATCGCACGGTCGAAGATCGCCACGGGCGGCGATTCTACGGCCGGGCGACCAGCAGTTGCGCTCCGTCGTCCGGCCGCCGCACCTCGACCTCGCGGAACCCGGCCTCCCGCGCGTGCGCCTCGAACTCCTCGTCCTCGTAGAAGTGCCCGCGCGTGGCGAGCGGGTACGGGGCCGCCGGCGTCCCTTTCAGCTCCGGCGCCGTCGTGTAGACGGCGATGCGGCCGCGCTGCGGATCGACCACGCGGTGGAACTCGCGCAGCGCGGCGACCGGATCGGGAAAGAAGAAGAACGCCACGAGCGACGAGACCGCCGTGAAGGCGCCTTGCTCGAACGGCAGCTTCTCGGCGGACGCGTGGACGATCGGCGCGCGGCCGCCGGTGGTCTCCCGCGCGAGCTGGACCATGTCGTTGCTGTGGTCGACGCCGACCGCGCCGCAACCCGTCTCGAGCGCGCGGCGCAGGAAGACGCCGCCCCCGCAGCCGACGTCGAGCAGCGCGTCGTCGGGCGTCAGCTGCAGCGCGTCGAGGACGGGGTCCCACGCCCACGAGTGGACGTCGTCCGCGCCGTAGGTCTTACGCGCGGCGCGTCCGTGCGGCCGGCGCGCGACGCGGTCGGTCATGCGGTCGATCCGCCACTCGCGGATCCTCCGAAGCATCAGCCCTCGCGCATGAACCCCTGGCGCGCCGCGCTCACGAGCGCAACCGCCTCGGGGAAGAGCACGCGCATCGAGTCGCGCAGTGCGAGGGCCTGCTCGTCGCTCGAGCCCTCGACGTTGATCTGCGACAGGGCCGCGGCGGTCAGCTCGACGGCGGTGTTCAGCGTCAGCGTCGCGAACTGCTCACGCTGCGCCTCCTGCACCGTCTCCGCCTGCTGCTCGGCGAACTCGCGCAGGCCGCGCAGCAGATCTTCGGGATCGCCGCCGAACTGAAAGCCTCCGCCTTCCATGCCGTCAAGGATAGGCACTAGGGTCCGGGCTGTGGAGAACGGCGTTGCGGCCGAGCGTCACCCGCCCCGCATGGACCCGCCGAACGTCTTCTGGTTCTTCGGCGCTTTCGCGCTCGAGCTCGGGGTCTACGGCCTGATCGAGACCCTCCCGAGGAGCCAGAGCGGGCTCTGGCTCCTCGTCACGGCCGTCGCGTTCTTCGTCGGACTCGCCGTCGCCTCGGCGCTGCTCGTCCGCCGCGACTGGTGGGTGCCGGGCGGGCTTGCCGCAGCACTCGCCGTCGGCGTCTTCCCCGCCGTGGCCGTCTCGTTCCTGACCCTGGTCGACGTTTGGCCGAGCGATCCGTTCTTCGAGCCCTTCGAAGAGTTCAGCGGCTGGACGTTCGGCGTCGGGCTGGCGACCGCGCTCGTCGGGCTCGTCGCGTGGTGGTTGACGCGCTTCTCCTTCGTGCTCGCTGTCGCGCTCGGAGCGATCCTCGTCTCTGCGCAACTGCTGACGCCGTGCTTCGACGACAGCCCGAGCGGCGGCGAGCGCGCGGCGACGGCGCTCGTCATCGGCGCGATCCTCTTCGTGGCCGGCGTGTTCGTCGACGTGTTCGGACGGCGGCGCGAGGCGTTCTGGTTCGAGGTGCTCGGCCTCTTCAGCGTCGCCGCAGGGCTCGTCTACTTCACCGTCGAGCCCGGCGGCGACCCCGACCGCGGCTGGATCCCGATGCTGATCGGCGGTGTCGTGCTGCTGGTCGCCGCGGGGCCGGTGAGGCGCGCGTCGTGGGCGGTCTACGGCGTGCTCGGCGTCTATGCGGCGGTCGTCCACTATCTGGCGAAGGGGCTCGACGAGAGGCGCTGGCCGTTCGCGGTCTCGTTGATCGCGCTCGCGCTGGCGATCTTCGCGGCGGGTATGGCGGAGCACCGCTACGGCCGCGCGTGGGCGCAGCGCTTCGTGCGCCGCCCGCCGCCCGAGCTCAGTCCGTAGAGAACATTCCCTGCTCGAGCCATGCGCCGCCGTCGATGCTGAGGACGTCGCCGGTCACGTAGGCCGCGTAGTCGCTGACGAGATAGGAGCAGGCGTGCGCGATCTCCTGCTCGGTTCCGAAGCGGTGCAGCGGGATGCGGCGCAGTACCCGCTCCCGGATCTCCTCCGTCGGCCACAGACGCTCGCGCGTCTCCGCCGTGTCGACGGGCCCCGGCGAGATCGCGTTGACGCGAATGCCGTGCGGCGCCCATTCGACGGCGAGCGTCCGGGTCAGGTTCACGACCCCCGCCTTCGCCGCCGCGGAGTGGGCCGTGCCCGGCCCGCCCGTCCATGCATAGCTCGCGACGATGTTGACGATCTGCGCGTTGTCGCCGCCACGCGCGATCACGCGGCGTGCCAGCTCGCGTGAGCAGTAGAACGTGCCGTCGAGGACGATGCCGACGACTGCGCGCCAGCCGTTCGGCGAGAGCTCCTCCGCCTTGACGTGGAAGTTGCCGGCGGCGTTGTTCACCAGCGTCGTGATCGGGCCGAGCTCCGCCTCGGCAACGTCGAACGCCTCCGCGATGACGTTCGGCTCGCGGACGTCCCCCGGCACCGCCACGCCGTCGCCGAGCTCCGCGACCGTCTCCTCCAGCACGTGGCGCCGGCGGCCGAGGACGGCCACCTTCGCGCCGAGCCGTCCGAGCTCGAGCGCCATCGCGCGGCCGAGGCCGCTGCCGCCGCCGGTGACAAGCGCGACGCGCCCGGCGAGCGCCCCGTCGGGCAGCATCAGGCGAGCTCCAGCTTGTAGTGCCGCTCGACGTCGCGCGTCAGCTCCTCGACCGCGGGGAGCGCGCCGGCGATGCTGCTGTCTCCTCCGATCGAGTCGAGATACGGAAGCGAGGCGACCCGCGGGCCCTCCGCGACGTGCTCGGCCGTTTCCTCGGCGACCTCGACGAGCGCCGCGATCGACGCGGCTTCGCGCACGCGGTCGCGGCTCGTCACCGGCGCGCCGTCATGGTCGAGCGCGAGCCATTCCCGCTCCCCGTCGGCGTCCTCGAACGCCGCGAGATACACACGCTCCCCTCTTGCCGTCTCGACCGTGAGCACCGCGACCACCCGCTGCCCGGGCGCACGATGGCGCGCGGCAATGCCGGCGATCCGGCTGACGTCCTCGCTCAGCGCCACCGCGCGAGCATAAACTCGCCCCGTGGGAGGAGCCGTCTCCCCGCGGACGCTCTTCGCCCCGCTCGGGCCGACGTACGACCGCTACGCGGCGCTGCTGTCGTTCGGACAGGACCCGCGCTGGCGCCGCTTTCTCGTCTCCCGGATCGACGCGGGGCCGCGCGACACCGTGCTAGACGTCGCAACCGGCACCGGCGCAGTGGCACGCGAGCTGCTCGCGCGGAAGCGCTGCACCGTCGTCGGCCTCGACCAGAGCCCGGAGATGCTGGCCGAGGCGCGCCGGCGCCTGCCGGCGTCGGTGACGCTGCTCGAGGGCCGCGCGGAGGCGCTGCCGTTCCCCGACGGCGCGTTCGACGCGCTGACGTTCACGTACCTGCTTCGCTACGTCGACGACCCGGCCGCGGTGCTCCGCGAGCTCGCGCGCGTCGTCCGCCCCGGGGGGACGATCGCGGGGCTCGAGTTCGCGGTCCCACACGGCGTCTGGAGGCCGCTCTGGGAGCTCTACGTGCGCGTCGGCCTGCCGGCCGCCGGCCGCGTGCTGTCGCCCGGCTGGGCCGAGGTCGGGGACTTCCTCGGGCCGAGCATCCGCCGCTTCTACGCGCGCCATCCGGAGGAGCGGCTGCTCGAGCTGTGGTGGAACGCAGGCGTCCGCGACGTGCGCGCGCGGCGCCTGAGCCTCGGCGGCGGGATCGTCACCTGGGGACACCGCTCGTGAGCGCCGCGACGCGGCCCGCCTTCTACGCGCTCGCGCCCGGCGGTTGGCGCGACTACGTGACGCTGCTGCACCCCCCGTACACGGCGTGGCATCTCTCGTACGTCGTCATCGGCGCGGCGCTGGCACCGGAATGGCGGCCGGGCGTCCTCGGCCTCGCGCTCGCGGCGTTCTTCCTCGGCATGGGCGTCGCGGCACACGCGCTCGACGAGCTGCAGGGACGTCCGCTGCAGACGCGCATCGGCCGGAGGACGCTGCTCGTGCTCGCGGTCGGGTCGCTGGTCGCCGCAGCCGGGATCGGCGTCGGCACGGCCCTGCGCACGGACCTCTGGCTGCTCGCGTTCGTCGCCGCGGGGGCGTTCATCGCCGTCGCGTACAACCTCGAGCTGTTCGGCGGCGCGTTCCACAACACGTTGTGGTTCGCGCTCGGCTGGGGCGCGCTGCCGGTGCTCGCGACGTACTTCGCCGCAGCGGAAACGATCCGCGGCGAGGCGATCTTCGCCGCTGTCTTCGCGGCGCTCGTCAGCTGGACGCAGCGCGTGCTGTCGACGCCCGTCCGCATGCAGCGGCGGCAGGAGGGCGCGCTCACGCCTCTGGGCAAGCAGTTCGAGCTGGGTCTGCGCCTGCTCTCCGCAGCGATGGTCTCGCTCGCCGTCGGCCTGGTCCTCCTCCGCGTAACCTGAGGCCGTGGATCTCGTCGCGATCGCACAGATCGTCTTCGCCCTCACGGCGGCCGTGGCCGCCGCCTCCCTGCTGGCCGCCTCGTTCGACCGTGCCGGCCGTCGCGTGCTCGTGCTGCTCGCGGCCGCGATCGGCCTCGCAGCCGTCGCCGCCTGGGTGGCGTTCGTGCTGCGGCGCGACGTCGAGCTCGCCGTCGTCGCCGGCGGCATGACGCTCGCCTTCTGCGCCGAGCTGCTCGCGGTCAGGCTGCGCGACCTGCTGCGCTCGGCGGGGCGCGTCGACGAGCAGCTCGCACGGGCGCAGTCGCGGCTGCATTCGCTCGTCGCGCGCGAGGCCGAGGAGCGGACGGCGGAGCTCGAGCGCCTGCTCGCGCGCGCACGGGCCGATTCGACCTCGCTGCTGGTCGAGCAGGAGCGCCGGATCGCCGAGGAACGCCGAGCCGCCGCCGCCGAGCGCTCACGCGCGTCCGTCGACGAGCTCGGCGAAGCGCTGTCGAAGGCGCAGCAGCAGATCGAGGCGCGCTTCCATGCGTGGAACGACGACGTCGAACGCGCGCAGAACGCCGTCGTCGACCAGCTCGCGCAGCTGGCGCACAAACAGCAGCAGCTGATCTCGGAGGCAGAGGCGCGCATCGCCGCCGACGCCGAGCGTCTCCAGACCGAGAGCGAGCAGCAGCGCGCCGGTCTCGTCCGCCTGCGCGACGACCTCGCGCGTGCGACGCAGGAGGCGGTCTCGTCCGGCGCATCGGAGCTCGAGAGCTTCGCCGCCGAGCGGCGCCGCGCGCTACACGAGCTCAACGAGCGCATGCGACGTCGCGAGCGTCAGATGTCCGAGCTGATCGAGCGCGAGGAGACGGAGGCGATGCGGCGCATCCAGGCGGGGTTCGCCGAGGTCGAGCGCAAGCAGATCGAGCAGCTGGACCGCATCCTGCAGCGCGCGACGTCCAGCTACTCCGACGCGGCCGCCCAGCAGTTCGCCGACACCGTGCGCGGAACGCGCGAAGCAGCGGCGACGCGGCTGTCACGCGAGCTCGACCGCTCGGTGCAGGCATTCGCGCGCGAGGCGCAGACCGTCCTCGGGGAGCGGCTGACGCAGGTGGGGGACGCCGGCGCTCAGCGGCTCGAGCGGCGGCTTTCCGAGGTGGCCGAGGGCCTCGACCGCCAGCGGGACGAGGCGGTCGCCAACTTCGAGGCGCGGCTGATGGCGGCGGAGCAGGACCTGCGGCGGCGCCTGGACGGGCTTTCGGCGGACACCGAGGCGGAGCGGGCCGTCCTGGATGCCCGCCTCCGCGAGCTCGCCCGGAAGATCGACGACACATTCGCCCGCACATAGACCGGTTTCAGGCCCGGGATCCCGGCAAACAAACCCGAGCAGGGTTCGTCTAGGAAAAGGCGAATCGGCAGACCGTGAGCGAGACGACGGAGATCATCGAACCGAACGGAGGCGAAAGCTCGAAGGTGGAGAGCTGGCGCTTGCACGTGCTGATGGAAGCCGGCTACCCCCTCCCGCTCGCCGAGCGCCTCGCAGGAAGCGAGGCCGACCTGCATCGGGCCGTCGAGCTCGTCGGCCAGGGCTGCGATCCGCAGACCGCGGTCGAGATCCTGATCTGATTCGTGACGTAGCCGGCACGAGCACCGGGCGTACGATCCCGGTGTGAAGGTCGAGGCACTTCAGTACGGCGATCGCAAGGTCTACACGGTCGCCTCGTTCAACCGCGGCGTCGCGGACTGGCTGAGCCGCCTGCCCACGATCTGGGTCGAAGGAGAGGTCACGGAGCTCCGGCGCAACGCGCGCTGGCAGTCCGTCTTCTTCACGCTCAAGGACCCGACCGATGGCGCGTGCGTCGGCGTGACGATCGCGCGCTCCCGCTTCGACGCGCTGCGGCTCGACCTCGCCGACGGCGAGCGCGCGCACGTGTTCGGGCGCCCCGAGCTGTTCGAGGCGAAGGGCGACTACCGCATGCGCGCGCTCTCGATCGAGCGCTTCGGGCTCGGCGACCACCTGGCGGCGCTCGAGCGGCTGAAGAAGAAGCTCGCCGCCGAAGGAGTGTTCGAGCGCAAGCGTCCGCTGCCGCTGCTGCCGCGCCGAATCGGCCTCGTCACGGGCAACGACGCGGCGGCGAAGCGCGACGTGCTGACGACGATCACCGCAAGGTTCCCCGCTGCGCGGATCGTGGTCGCCGAGACGTACGTGCAGGGACCGTTCGCGGCGACGGCGATGATCGAGGCGCTGCGCGAGGTATCCGCGGCGGCGGACGTCGACGTCGTCGTCCTCGCACGCGGCGGCGGCAGCTTCGAGGACCTGCTCCCGTTCAGCGACGAGCGGCTCGTGCGTGCAGTCGCCGCTTGTCCGGTGCCGGTCGTCTCTGCGGTCGGCCACGAGCAGGACACGCCGCTCTGCGACCTCGCCGCGGATGCGCGGGCGTCGACGCCGACGGCCGCCGCCAGGCTCGTCGTGCCCGACGCCGTCGAACTGCTGCAGCGGCTCGACCGCGCACGGGGCGCGCTCTCTCGCGGAGCGCGCGGTGTCGTAGAGCGGCGTCGCCAGCGCGTGGAGCAGACGCACGAGCGCCTGCGGCGCGCGCCCGCCCTTGCCGTCGAGCGCAAGCGCGCGCGCCTCGAGCACTCCGCCGGCCGCCTCCGTGCGCTCTCTCCCCGTGCGACGCTGCAACGCGGCTACGCGATCGTGCGGAGCGGCGACGGAATCGTCCGTTCCGCCGACGCTGTGGCCGCGGGCGAGACGATCGACGTCGAGGTCGCCGAGGGCCGCTTCGGAGCACGCGTCGAGTGACGTTCGAGGAGGCCCAGCGCGAGCTGGAGCAGATCGTCGAGCGGCTGGAGCGCGGCGATGCCGGCCTCGACGAGGCGATCAAGCTGTGGGAGCGCGGCGAGGAGCTCTACAAGCAGTGCGTCGGGCAGCTCGACGCGGCTCAGGGCAGGATCGAGGAGCTCGCCCGGCGGGCCGAGTCGGCGAAACCGTGAACGACGGCGTCGGCGAGCAGCTCGTCGACGGCCGCGACAGCGCCTAGAAGCCGCCCCCTGAGGTGCCGGCGCAGTGCCGCGTGAGGTCGTAACGGCGCGTCATCGCGAGCTCTTCGAGCGCCCCAGCGGCAGTGCCGGTGTACGCCTCGTGGAAGCGGGCCGTCGTGAAGAGATCCGTGTCGCAGAACAGCAGGCCGTTCGCCTTCGCCGCGGCCTCGTCCTCGCGCTCGGCCTGCACGTGCGCGATGTGCAGGAACTCGGCCCATCGGTTTTCGCCTCAGTCCAAAACAGCCTTCCCGGCGAGTCGACCCCCCAGCTGCGTGAGATCGGCCGCCGCGCGGGCCGGATCGCCCGAGAGGGCGACCGTCTCGGCCCAGGGCACCGGCTGCGCGACTC
>Ga0075426_10002039_pt1 | contig 14488 bp, 12 predicted proteins | sample SoiMethybrSBSTD5_FD_75304 | JGI IMG/M metagenome (GOLD analysis project Ga0075426, IMG submission 75304) | Bulk soil microbial communities from a Populus tree surrounding site in Tennessee, USA - Soil MetaG P. TD hybrid SBSTD5 | ecosystem: Environmental > Terrestrial > Soil > Tree plantation... | reverse complement strand
CTATGAACGACGAATGAATCTCGACCGCAACTACGTGACCCACTGGTCGCTTCTTGCAGATCTCAAAATTCTCGCGAGCACCGTACCGGTGGTTTTGAAGGGCCAGGGCGGTACCGTCACAAGACAAGCCGCGACGGAGATAGTGAGGATCGGCGTTGGGTCAGGCGAGCTCGAGTCACATCTCGTATCGGCTGATGCAATCCAGGCGATCAGCGGCTGGGCCCTGCCGGAGCCGAACGAGTAGGCCTAGCGCCTGCGGAGGCGTTTCTCCGCCATCAATCTCAGCCTTGAACGTCCAACGACAATTTTTCCCAGCCTGAGCTTGGCGAGGAAGTCCTGGGGACCGTCGAAGGTCTCCATTTCGATGTAAACCGAGCCAAGTTCTTTCAGCGTGTGTGCGTCCGATCCAGCTCCGGGCGCCGCCCCTATCGTCGCTCTTAGATCTTCTGCGCGTCGATTGGCGCGCGGATCCGCCCTCCCGTTGAACGTTTCGACTATGTCTATCGATTCCGCCACCTCTTCGATCGCCTTCTCCGAGAGGCGGCGGCGGTTCATGTCGTATGGATGCTCGACGTAAACCAGCCCACCCTGTTGTTTGACCGCGGCCACAGTGTCTCTTGCCGACAGACCGGCACGGATTGCCTGGCTGAGAAACAGCCCGACAACTTCGCCGTCGGTCGTCAGGATCTCTTCACCGACAACGACACGAAGCCCGGCATTCCTCAGTTCGCTCGCGCCGTCGATCGTGTTGTGATCTGTTATGAAAATTGGGCTGAGACCGAGGCGAGAACACTCTGCGGCCAACGCCCCCGGCGCTACACGGGAGTCATTCGACGCAGAGGTATGCACGTGCAAATCCACTCGGACCATGTTGCGTGGAGGTTAGCGGGCCTTTAGGGTGGCTTAACGGCGCCCGGTCGGGTAGGATCACTACCTTCCGCAGCTAAGCCTCCTGGATGGACATGGAACTCACCCGATACCTTCGGCTCATTCGCAACCGCATTTGGTTGATCATTGCGCTCCCGGTCTTGGCCTCAGTGGCGGCCGGCGTTGTGAGCATCCTTCTCCCACCCGTGTACGAGGCTCACGTTTCTGTGTACGTGCGGCTCGCGCAGCCGCTGACCTCGACGGATCCGAGCGGCGTATCGCTGACCAGTGATCAGGTCCTGCGCACCTACGCATCGCTGACTACAGAACGCCCGCTCCTCCAAGAGGTCATCAACGAGCTCGGATTAAAGATGTCACCGGATGAGCTCGGCAAAGAAGTACTAGCAACCCCCGTACCCAACACGACCAAGCTCGATGTGACTGTCAGGGACACGAACCCCGGACAAGCTCGGGATGTAGCGAACAAGGTGGTCGCAGACCTCATTGCGGAAGTCAACCAATTCCAGCAACAGGCGTCGCAGATCCCCAATTCCGCGCCAAATGACAACCTCTTCGTGGTCTCGCCTGCCGTACTGCCCGATCGCCCGTCATCACCAAACATTCCGCTCAATGTCACCGTCGCCTTCGCGGTCGGCTTGCTACTCGCGTTTGGCTCGGCTTTCCTCCTCGACTACCTCGATCAATCTGTCAAGAGTGACGAGGACCTCACTGCACGACTGGGCCTTATCACTCTAGGTCACGTTGCCTACACACCGACGTCGAAAAGTGCGCGGGCGAATGATCTCGTGACGCTCGACGAACATCTCCCGTCGGCCGAGGCCTACAAGGCTCTCCGAACCAGCGTCTTGTTCTCCGGAATAGATCAGGATCTTCGGGACATCGTAATTACGTCCGCTGAACTTGGCGAAGGGAAATCGCGCACAGCGGCCAACCTCGCGATTGCGCTTGCTCACGCAGGCCACTCGACCCTACTCCTGGACGCTGACTTCCGCCGCCCTTCGCAGCATCGAATATTTGGCAAGATCCGGAACGTCGGGCTCACCAACCTAATCCTTGGGGAGGTCACGGAGCCCGAAGTCATAACGCAGATTGACAAGGTGGCCAATTTGTGGGTGCTTACGTCTGGACCAACGCCGCCAAACCCATCGGAATTGCTCGGCTCTGGTCGGATGCGGCAGCTCATCCAGACGTTCAAGACCAATTTCAATTACCTCGTGATCGACACTCCACCGGTAAACGCGGTAACGGATGCATCGATCCTTGCAGCGCACGCCAGCGCAACAATCATCGTCGTTGAACAAGGCCGAACTACGTTTCCAAGCCTCGGTCGCGCAAAGCGAATGCTCGACCGCGTCGGCGCTCATACCGTCGGAGCCGTAATGAACAAGGTTCGGGCCTCTTCGGGTGTCTATGCCTATGAGTACGGCTATTACCCGGCAAGCGACGAGCCTACTAATGGCCACGGCGGCGAGGCCCTGAGGGCAAGATCGAAGTCGCCAGCCCGGAAAACCTGACGAACGCCGCCTCAGGGAGCAACTGCCTCGGATCGCGGGATCGCGAGATCGCCGGAACGCGTCTAGCGTGAGCGCGCCGGCGGCCGCATCCTATGGCCCAGCCCGTCCGCGATGGCTTACGAAAACGAACGTTGGGGTCGGGCTACTTGCAATCCCTGCCGCGCTGATTGGGGTCTTTGCCAGCGCGGAGGGCGAGGACGCTCTCAGGATTCTGGCTATCGTCGTTTTGGGAGTGTGTTGCGGCGGCCTTCTTCTCTACTCCCTCTCCGTTCCGTGGCTGCGGGGCGAGGTCTTTCAGCCGGCCGTGGGATTCGCCCTCGTGGCGTTTGTTGGCTACGGTCTTGGCGCGCTTCATTCTCGTTATGGCGTCACCACCGGCACGCATAGCAAGATTGATGCTCTCCCGGGCTTGCTCATGGGCCTCGTGGCCACCGGTTGCTTCTTTCTGGGATATATCGTTCCGCTTGGCCGGAAGGTAGACGGAGCCTGGTTACAGAAGCGGTGGCCGGAGTTTCATGTGCGCCGTGCGTTCCTCGGAGGACTTGTCCTTGTCGGTGTTGGCGCGATCGCCGATGCGTACTACTTTCTAAACGGCGAATACTTCGCGTACTCGACTTCTGACAACCTCAGCGAGCAGTTTTCCACTGTCGGCTACTTCCGCGAGCTTCTCTTCGTTGGCATCACCATCATGGCGATATCGGCCTACATGCCCTCGGGCACGCGGCTTATGCGCCGCTGCGTCGTCGCGATCGCTGCTGTCGCGTTGGGTTTGCTCTTGCCAACCGCCATCCGATATGACCTGCTTTACGTCGCAGTCGCATTGCTCCTACCGCGACATTTCCTACATCGTCGACTGCCGTTCGCCAGCGTCTTAGTCGCAATCGTGATCATTGTCGGAGTTATCTATCCGGTCGGCGAACTCTACCGCCACCAATACCAATCCCAGTCGTTTGGAAGCCAGAGCTTCACCGAGACGATCGCGGGCGTGCAGACTGACCTCACGGCCCTCGGGCCGGGCGGTTACGTCGACTACACGTTTGGACCCGCCCTCGGGCGGGTTGATCTCGCGACACCAGCTGCAGCGTTGCAAACCATCGTTCCATCCGTCCTCGACTATCAACTCGGCGCGACTTTTATGCCCGCCCTGCTGATCTTTATTCCACGGCCCCTCTGGCAAGACAAGCCCTTCTTTCAGTACGACAATCTCCTCGGGCGGCTCGAAGGGTTACTCAGCCCGCGCGACTTTCGCACCTCGATCAAATATTCCTACGTTGGCGAGCTGTTCCTCGACTTCGGCTGGCCTGGCGTCGTTGTAGGAATGGCGTTGTACGGCCTGCTTTTCCGTCTCTTCTTCCAATTTGCGGTGCTGCGGAAGCATCCCTTGGGGATACTTGCGTATTCGCTCGCGCTGACCGCGATGTGGACCGTGGAGTCGCCACTCGGTCCTGTGCTCGGGACCGTAATTCGCGAACTTATCACGGCCTTTGCTCTCCTTTGGGTCATGGGCGTATTTCGGGTTAGAACTCGTGCCGCAACGGGATCTATCTCGAGCGCCGAGGGCATCCAATCCCAGTTTGAGTAGTTAAACCTTGGCGGCTGCACTGTCCAGGCAAGTCAGCAGATTGTCCACCCGATGGCCTCACACGGCATCACTAGCCACGTCCCTCGGCGCGGGCTTGGGGACCCAGCTGATGCTGGTCGGCAGTGGGGTGGTCTTCGCCCGAATGCTCGGACCACAGGATCGCGGTTACCTCGCACTGCTTTCGCTGTGGCCCTCTGCCCTCTGGCAATTGGGGAGTCTGGGCCTCCAAGTATCAGCGGCCTATTACATCGCTCAGAAGCCAACGAATGCGCGGGCGATTGCGACGATCCTCGCAAGAGTTGGAGCCATTCAGGTGACGATCCTTATTGCGATCCACGCCGGCATCATCGCGTGGTATCTACCAGGCCGACCTGCCTACCTCGTGTTGCCAGCCCTTATCTCATTGATGATGGTACCGCCGTCTCTGGCACGCCAGTACATGCTGGGGATCTTGCAGGGCCAGCGGCGGTTCGGTGCGTTCAACCTTGGTCGGTTCTTGCCTTCTTTCCTCACGACTCTAGGCGCAGGCGCTCTCTGGTTTGGACACATTCGCGGCTTGACGCCAGCAATAGCGGTGCTCGTTAGTACCTCATATATTTCGGCGCTTGTTACGCTCCTCGCGGGACGCGATCTAAGACGGGCCGAGCCTAGTGCCTCAGTCCCAACGACACGCCAGATGCTGTCTTTTGGCATGAAGGCTCTTCCATCTGCTGCGTATCCGGTTGAATCTTTTAAGCTCGATCAACTGTTCGCAGGACTAGCCCTATCCCCGGCCGCCCTCGGGTTGTACGTCGTCGCATCAAGCTTCACTAACCTGCCACGCTTCGCATCGCAAAGCGTTGGGTTTGTGGCCTACCCAAATGTGGCAGCCGCCAAAACGCCGAAGGAACGCCATGAGGCTGTGTGGCATTTCTTCTGGATCACTCTTGTCGTCGTCACACCACTGGTCGTCGTCCTTGCGGCTCTTATGGGCCTTCTGATCCCCTTCTTCTTCGGCGAGCAGTTCTCCGCATCTGTGCCGGTGGCCCAGATTCTTGTTGTGGCGGGTCTTTTTCTGGCGCTTCGCCGCAGCTGGTTTGATGGACTCCGGGGGGCCGGGTTTCCCCTCGTCGGCACGCTCTCCGAAATTTCCTCCTGGGTCGTATTGCTGGGGGCTATGTTCACGCTCGCCCCAAGGTGGCATGTGATTGGTGTCGCAGTCGCCGTGGTCTTGTCTGCCGTTGCATCGATGACGGCCGTCTTAATCGCGGAGGCGGTGCTCGTCCGCCGGGGAACCTGGGCGTCGGCTACGGTGGATACGCCTACTACACTTTCGCCCGAAGCGCTCACGGGTTCAAATGCTTCGCTTTAAGCACCGCGACGGTCAAATCGGCAGGACGCAACCGTAGTGCCACTGCGCACTCATTACAACGCGATCAAGGGCAGCTCGGCAATCCGAGACCTGGTAAACCGCAGCCGCCATATTGGCGTGCGACAGTCAGATGCCTTCATCGCGTCGTATCCACGATCTGGCAATACATGGGTCAAGTTGGTTCTTATCCATGTACTAACGGGCAAACCGAGTGCGCTCGAAATGCAGGATGAGATCGTCCCTTACGTCGGAAACCATCGAAGCGCGCCGGCAATTCTTCCCAACGGCGGCCGGCTAATCAAAACCCATGAGCCATTCAAGCCGTCTTACGGTGGCGCCTATCGCAATGGCGTCTACATCGTCCGGGACGGGCGCGATGTAGCGGTGTCGTACTACTACTACTCACTGCGGCGTCGGTGGTTCGATGGCTCGTTCAGTGACTTTCTTCCGCGGTTCCTTGCAGGTCGAATCGGCGTCTACGGCTCTTGGCACGAGCACGTCTTATCTTGGTCGCGTAACGCCCAGGGCAAGAATGATCGTATGCCGATCGTCCGATACGAGGATCTCGTTGCGAGGCCGATTGATACTTTTTCTGAGGTTCTTCGGGGCATCGGAGCCAATCCGACCAACACGATCCTCCCGGAAGCGGTTGAGCACCACTCTTTTGACAACCTCCGAAACCTCGAGGCGTCGACCCAACACCTCAGCCAGTCAGGGGGAGCCGTCGACGCCGGACAACTGCGATTCTTTAGATCGGGCGCACCTGGCGCCTGGCATTCCACATTCGCGGATCGAGACGCTCGGGAATTCGATGCCGTCGCGGGCGCTGTTCTGCGGCAGTTCGGCTACGAGCCATCAACGTAGCGACTCACGCAATCGCACCGCTGCGAGTCTTGGTAATTGCCCAGGGCTGTGGCGGCGGAATCGGACGCGCCGAGGTCCTCGCGCAGGAAGCCCTATCTCGGCTTGAGGCGTCGGGGATGCTCACGTGGAAATCGGTTTATAAGGACTCATACCCGGACTATCTTCAGGCAATCAAGTCAGAAGGAAAGGGGCGAATCGGGGTTCTCGTCCAATCGCTGCTCGACAACTCTCGCTACATGCCAAACGTAGTCATGTTCATGCACGTCAATTTCAGTCCGCTCATCGCTTCGATGAGATTCAGCCGCTCCACTCGCTTTGTGACCCTGTTCTATGGTCGAGAAGCGTGGGCGCGACTTCCTTGGCTGCGCCGAACAGCGGCCTTGGCATCGGACCGCATCTGGTCGATCAGTAGGTACACGTCAGAACAGCTATCGATAGTCAACGGCGTGCCGCCGCAAAAAATTCGCCACTTCCGGCTCGGCCTAAACGAGGGTCACTACCGCGCCCTGACGAGCGAAGTGGCTCGGCGCAAAGCTGGCCTCAACGTGCTTACGGTTTCCCGCCTGGTGGAGCGTTCGAAGGGTCTAGAGGATCTCGTTCGCGCATGGCAACAAGTCGTCGCTCGCTTTCCAGCTGCGCGACTGCGAATTGTTGGTGACGGACCGGCGCGATCAAGTCTTCAAGCGCTGGTCCGGGAGCTCGGAATTAGTTCGGCGGTTGCTCTCAGCGGAACCGTGAATGACTCCGAGCTCGTTTCGGCGTATGGCGACGCAGATCTCTTTGTACTTCCAAGCGCCCAAGAGGGTTTCGGGCTCGTCTTTCTCGAAGCTATGGCGGCTGGGCTCCCAGTTATTGCAGCGGACTCCGGCGCTTCTCCTGAGCTAGTTCAGGACGGAGTAACGGGCCGGCTTGTTCGGTTTGGCGATACAAGCGGAATATCGGACGCAATCTGCGACCTGCTGGGACGCCCGGGGTTGCGCACAAAACTGGGCGATCAAGCTGCAGAAAGAGTCAAGAGCGACTTCACCATGCCCGTCGTCACACGGAAGATGGCGGAACTCCTTGAGGACGCGATGCGTGGATAGCATTGTTGGCTTGGTCGCGAACCGGACGGGCACTAGTTGGTGCTAGTCGTGAGTACAGGTCGACAAGTGGTCCGATTCTCGCTTCCCAGCTAAGCAGCCCAGCGGCTCGTCGCGCGCGGTTGCTCATCTCTGCGCGCCGTTCACCATCGCGGAGCAGTTGGTCGAGCGCTGTTCTTATTGAGGCAACTTCCGGCTCGCAGACTTCGACGGCGCGGCGATCACCCAGCTCCTGTAGAACGTCGACCTTGCTCGAGATGAGTACGGGGCAACCTGCCGCCAGCGCCTCGACTACGGCGATTCCGAAATTCTCTCCCAGTGAGGGAAGGACCCAGATGTCCGCATCGGCTAGGAGAGAGGCCTTCGTCTGACCAGTGACGAGGCCCGGCATGGACACCCGTCCGCGCAGGCCAAGACGCTCCAGTTCTTGTTTCAGCACGTTTTCGTAGCCGAATTCATCGGGACCGGCGACCACAAGATGGGACTCTGGAGTCGCCGGTGCTATTTCCGCGAAAGCGCGGATGAGCAGATCGATCCCTTTGCGCGGAGCGAGACGACCAAGGTAAACAATTAGCGGTCCCGTGCCCACCGACGGGAAAGCCGCGCGGAACGAGCCGCGCGCTGGCAATTCTGCAAATTGCGAGATATCGACACCAAGCGGGATGACCATCGCGGGAGCCTCTATGCGGATATCAGCGGCTTCATCCCGCTCACGTTCACTCGTGTAGTGGATCGCCGATGCGGCATCCCAAATTGGCCGCCCGACGAACCTGTGGAAGACGGATTTTGCTAGCCGGCTGCGGCGCCTGAGGTGCGGCATGAATGATCCATGGGGCCGCACGATGTACGGGATTCGCCGCGAGCGCGCCAAGCGTGCGGCCAACACGCTCGTGTAGACGTACACGGAATGGACATGGACGATGTCGAAGGACGATATTTCGGTCGCGAGAGCCCGTCCCAAATCAGGAGCGAACGCGAAGCGGGTTGGCCACTTCGTCGCGTAGATCTCGACCAAATGTCCCTGAGCTCGCAACGCTTCGCGCTCGCCATCGGGTAGGAGCTGCGGGTGGTCGAACGGTGCAAAGCTTCCTCTCTCAGCGAGGTCGGTAGTCATCAAGACGACCTCGATGCCCCGACTGCTGAGGGCGGTGCACATCTCGATCGCTGCCGTACTCGGTCCCCCCAGAGCACGAGCGATGCCCGACGTGACGTGCAGGACCCTCAACTAGCGGCCGAGACTATCCGCTGCACGGACACCTATTGGTTCGTCGGAGCTCAACTCTCCGTCGCCAGGTGAACCACGATGTCGTACCAACGTTGGAGCATTTCATTACGTGCAAAGTGTCTTTCGGCGTACGCCCGCCCATTCTCACCAAACTGCTCTCGAAGATGTGGCTCCGCGCGCAGCCGCTCGATAGCACGAATCAGATCAGCTGGGTTTTCGGGAGACACGACAAGACCCGCACGCGCCTCCAGAATGAGTTTTGCCGCAACGCTGTTTTCGTTGACGGCGGCAACTACGGCCTTGCCTGCCGCCATGTAGTTCAAGAGCTTCGAAGGAGCCACAGCGTCGACGACGTTAGCGCGCTGGTTCAGCAGCACCGCATCGGCCGCTGCCAGCATTTTCGGAAAATACTCCTCCGGCTGAAGCCCCACAAACCGGACGTTGCGGATCCCGCCGCTCGCGACAACTCGCTCAAGCTCCGGCTTGGCTGGTCCGTCGCCAACAAGCACGGTATGCACATCACTTTCAGGGCCGAGCATCTCAGCCGCCCTTACCACAGTCTCTAGACCCTGTTTGCCAGCCATTGCCCCGGTATGCAGTAGAAGGAATCCGTTTGTGGATCCGCTGAGGGTTTCACGCACTCCAGGCTCCGCGACCGTCGGCCGGATCCGGTCTAGATCGACCCAGTCCGGAATGACCGTGATCTTCGACGGATCGAGCCCCTTTGCCAAAAGCACATCGCGGAAGACTTCGGAGATGACGACGATGTGGTTACCAAGCCGAAACACTGTCGACTCTATCCAGCGTGCGATTCGTAGACCCAGGCCGGGACGAAGCATGCCGACCGCAAGGCCCGCCTCAACAGGCAGGTCCTGCACCATGAATACTGACTTCGCCCGCCAAAGGCGGGCCAGAAGGGCAGCGACGAGGGCTCCCTGAAGTGTTGGCACAGTCGCAATTACAACCCCCGGCCGCCTGATGCCGAACGCATTAACCAGATAGCTGGCGCCCACGGACGAATCGAATATGACACGCCATATAGCGGCGCTACTCCTCGGCAAAATCACGCGCATGCGCCGTACCGCTACACCAGCCATCCGCTCCCTGTGGAACAAGTGCGGACGCACGGACCAGCGATATCTCGGGTAGTGCGGAAACGTAGTCAGCACCGTCACGTCACACCCACGAGCAAGCAAGTGTTCCGCCAGCTGAGTGTTGTAAGGGCCTATTCCGGTTTGTTCGGGGGCATAGTTGTGGCCGAGCAACAGCACACGTGGTCGCATCGACGGCGCGGAGCCTTTGTTCAAGCCCCGATTACTACTCCGCCAAAGCACTCGAATCACACGCCAAGTCGTGAAGTCTCAGGATCTGCACCTCAGAAGCGCGCTACTTGCGCGCGGCGGTCCGTTCCGCAACCAGGACGAGCTTATTTCCGACAGGCGACAGGACGGACGCGCCTATACCGACGGCAAGTTTTCCAACGGGGAATGCACCGCCGTCAAGACGTCGCCACCACCTCGCAGGGGGATGTCCGTATTTCAAAAGGAAGCGTGAGGACCGCACGCGGTCAAATCCGGATTCCCTAAGCAACTCGGTCGCCAAAGACGGTTCGACACGGTTGACAGTGTTACCCGCCTCTTCTCTGGCGCTCAGGAGACCCAGGGAAGTGGGAATGCTAGTGACGGCAGCCTTGGCAGGCTCGCTCACCAAGACGCCAAGCCTTGCGACTCTGGCCATCTCGCGGATCGCCGGAGCGTGATCAGCGAGGTGGTGGAGGCCATCATGGACGAACGAGTAGTCGAAAGCGGCATCGGTGAACGGCAAATGCTCAATGTCACCCTGAATGAGTTCGTAGCGGGCACCAAAGCGATTTCTCCGCTCGTCCGCGCGCCTGAGGCACCCAAACGAGATATCAAGCGCGACGACATCGGCACCAGCCGAAGCCAAGAATTCCGCATCCATACCCGAGCCACAGCAGACTGCAAGAACAGTGAATCCGTTGAGCCCGTGCCCGAGAAGATCCAGTAAACGTTTGAATTTGAACTCCATCGCGTACTGGTAAAGGCGGCTTTCGCCGTGAGGACGGTTGATCTCGAATTCGCGATTGCCGATCGCGTGGTCGTAGTAGTCGGCCTGCCGGGCCTTGAGACGTTCCGCGGAGCCAGCCTGATCGACGCTAGCCAAGGCTCAAACTCGGCAGAACAGCGGAACCCGCCTGTCCGGCAGCCAATTGCACGCCGGTAGGCGAAACGGTGATGACGCGATCCCCGGAAAGGTCGCCGGACGCTGAGAACTTATGCCCGGCGCCATCGTCCCAAACGACGGTGACGGAGTCTCCCGTCGTCCCTGGTTGTTTTTGCCAGTAGATCGACTCGCGTCCGCTAGCGTCAGGGGTCCACGGCCTGTTGAACTGGAGCACGCCAGCGCCTTTCCCGCCGCAGCACTGGACAAATATCCAGCCGTCGATCAAGCCAAATCCGGCGGGCGGCGTGGGGTTCGCGTAGACAACTCGCTGCAGATTGGCCTCGGGGGCGGACATGCCACCGTGCACGTAGACCCGAATTACGCCCTTATAAAGGACACGCTCGCTCGCGTTCGCCGGCGTTCGATTGAGCAGATCAACCTCGACGGTCTGATGCAACAGATTCCCCTGCCGGGTCAGCGTGATGGTGTAGTGGCGATTGATGAAGTAGTTGTCCTTGTTTCCGTAGTAGTTGTCCTCGAGTTCCATAAAGAATTCGGCAGCATTAGTCGGGTTCAGCGTTCCGGACCAGCCGACTCGATCGATCTCGGCCTCGACGGCGGCGTTCACGAAATACGCCTGGAGGTGGCGCTGAGCTGCGAGCTGGTTCATCGCCGTCACAAGGGACGGCCACTGGGCAGCCGGCAACGTCGCGATTTTCGACATCAGCGGACCTGCCAGCGCGGCGAGTACGAACTTCTGCGTTGATCCCTGCGTCAGATCCAGCCGCATCGCCTCCGACACGAAGTTTTTCGAGGTCACTGTGATGCCGTACGACGGGAGCGATATCGGACCCGTGAGGCTCAGCATGTCGGCGACTGTGTAGTAATCGATCGCGATGACCCCGTCGACCTTGCCGAGTCGCGGCTCGACGAACTGCATGCCGATCTTGGCATTGGACGGGAAGTCCGGGTAAATGTTCGAGTCGACGAAGCTCCAACTGACGTCGGGGATGACTTGGCGATATGGCGTCGGCTGCGGAATGAACCCATGCTGCCCAGGCAGTGGCCGCGGATTTACCAGGTCATACGCATTCCCGCTCTTGACAACAGAAATCGTCCCGTGGTCCGCCTCGATCAGCGAATAACTGCCGATAAATCCACCCCCCGCACGGAGCTCGGCTGGGTTGGTCTGTTCGATGAGGTACCTGCGGGTCCCGTTGCCGCCCACGATATCGACCAATACGGGCGCGAGCCGTGCGAACTCATTCAGCGCCTGGATTCCCGCATCGATGCTGTCCCGCGCCTTGAGCAAGGTGGCTCGCTGACCCCCCGGCAACAGGCCGAGGTCCACGCGAGAAGCGTCGGATTGCGCCTGGATGAGGTCGGCCCTGACCCCATTGAGCTGGGCGGATGTTTCGTTAATCACGCTGAGAAAGCTCTTCCCAGCTGACCCGGCCGAGCTCGGCTTGATCAGATTCTGGTCCAGGGTCGCTAGCTGCAGACCCGCCTCCGAGAGTTGGGCCCCCATATCGGAAATGAGATCCACCGCCAGATGCTTTGCGTGGACTGATTCCCCCACCGAAGGGACAAGCTCGACGTATCGCAGAAGTTGGCTGCCGTCCGCCTTTTTCGCAACACCCGCAAAGGTCGCCCTCGATTTCTGGAACTCTGTAGCGGCCTGTGCCGCGAGGCCTGCATCGTGTTTTGAGTTCGCCTGCTCAAGGGTTGTCTTGCCCTGCTCGAGCTGCTGCTGCGCTTGCTGGAGGTCGTACGAAAGATCCGCCTGAAGCTGGTTAGCGTTGGTTTTCACCTCGGCATAGCCAAGGACGGTGCCGCCTGCGAGGCCGAGCAGGATCAACACGATCAGCCCCAGGATCAACAGACGGCGCGCAAAGGCCCTCCGGCCTTGGGACGACCGGAAACGGCGCTTCCCTGGCGGTTGGGAGGCCACTCTAGGCTTCCGGTTGAGCCCGGCAGAATAAAGGGGGTACCCTGCTCGCCAAATTCAGGCTTTCAGGCCACGTTTGAACGAAGGAGTCAGTTTTAATCCCAGCCACATGCGGACGTGATGTTATAGCGCGGGCTGACGACCTCCCGCAAACTGTCTGGTCAACGACTGTGAAATGAAGCGATACCGAGTCCCCCTGGCGTTGATCGTGATCCTGCTTGCGATCCTTGGCGCCTTCCTCCACCCCCTGGCCCTGGTGCTCGCACTGGTCCCAATCGATACGGCGCCCGTCATCGCCTTCCTGGAGCGGACCCGAGAGGCGATCGCCGACCTCCTCGGCTGGGGGATCGTTGCCCTCGTGCTCGTGATGCTGGCCTACGTGCTTGCCGGCCGGCGGCCGCGATCCGCACGAGGCGCGATCGCAACTCCAGCACCAATCCCTTCCGAGCCTTCGGTTGTGGTCGCCCTCACCGCCTATGACGACGCGGGGGCGACCGCTCAGGCGGTCAGGGACTTCAGGCGTCTGCCGGGCGTGGCCAGGGTCATCGTCGTCGACAACAATTCAACTGACGACACCGCGGCCCTCGCCAGACAATCCGGCGCCGAAGTCGTCCACGAGTCCCAGCAGGGCTACGGTCACGCCTGCATCCGCGGACTCGCCGAGGGCGTCAAGAGCGGGGCCGACGTGGTGGTCCTCACGGAGGGCGACGGCACGTTCTTTGCCGACGACCTCCCCAAGTTCCTCGCCTACATCCGCGACGCCGACCTAGTGGTCGGGAACCGCGTCGTCCGCGGGCTCGTCGCCACCGACTCGCAGATGGACCACTTCTTCACGTGGGGCAACATGGCCGTCGCCATGCTGCTGCGACTTCGTTTCTGGGACGGGCGCCACCTCGGGCCCGCCGGCCTGAGCGACGTCGGCTGCACCTATCGCGCGATTCGTCGCCAGGCCCTCGAGAAGATCCTCCCCGACCTGCGCGTTGGCGGGAACAGCTTCTCGCCGCACATGCTCATGGTCGCTATGGCCAGGGACCTGGTTGTCGTGGAGATTCCGGTTCGCCTGCGGCCACGGGTCGGCAGATCAAAGGGCGCCAGCCAGAGCCTGGTCAAGGGCCTTCAGGTCGGCGTCGCGATGATCTGGGACATCCTCACCTTCAACTTGCCCCAGCGACCGGAGCGCAACGAGGAGCTCCCGCACGTTCCCGAAAAAGCGGGCGCAGCCCGATAAACAACCGACATCTGAGAGTCCTCTTCCTCGCCACCCGCGATTGGTCACATCCTCGGACCACCGGCGGCGACAACACGCTGTGGGAGAACGCCCGCTACCTCGCGTCCGTCGGACACGAAGTCACGTTTGTTGCAGCCCGATATTCGGGCGCAGCACGCCGCGAGACCGTTGACGGAATCAAGGTCGAACGACTTGGTGGGATTCATTCGCTCTGGCTCACGACGTACCTGCGCTATCTGGCGCGACATCGCGGCCAGTTCGACGTCGTCGTAACCGAGGGCTTCGGCGGCTCACGGATCCCACGCCTAGCTCCTCTCTATGTAAGGGAGCCGATCATCACCGAGTGGCACCAGGTCCATCGCGACCTGTTTGCAGCCCAGTATCCAAAGATTCTCAACGGTCCCCTCAACCTGCTCGAGCGGGCGACCGCGCGTGTCCACCGCGACACACTTGTTCGCGCCGGCACCGAGGACTGGCGCGCGGCGTTTCCATCGATCGGCTTCCGCCCAGAGAACGTGTTCGTCGTCCCGGTCAGCATCCGCGATGACTGGCTGGATCAGAAAAATGGCTCACCGTCACACGACCCCGTGATCCTGTGGCTCGGCAAGCTGCGCCGCTACAA
>Ga0075426_10002038_pt1 | contig 14490 bp, 14 predicted proteins | sample SoiMethybrSBSTD5_FD_75304 | JGI IMG/M metagenome (GOLD analysis project Ga0075426, IMG submission 75304) | Bulk soil microbial communities from a Populus tree surrounding site in Tennessee, USA - Soil MetaG P. TD hybrid SBSTD5 | ecosystem: Environmental > Terrestrial > Soil > Tree plantation... | reverse complement strand
TCAATCATCCATCGTAAATCATGAGTTTGAAAATAATTTTCGTTTAGGTCCCTGAGTGGAATTTCGTCTTTAGGGTACACTGCGGGGTTCGCGCCGCGACCAGCGGCCCATTGACGAGGAGAGGCTGATGAGAACTCGAGCTGTGAAGGCTGCGGCTCTTGCGCTGTTTCCGATGATCGCAGTGATCCTGCCGCTGGCGCAAGAAACGCCGAGCAATGCACAACCAGCGACGACCGCCGCCACTGCCGAACAGGATCGGCCGATTAGCACGCTGCCCTATTCGCCCAGCCTGGATCCTACATCCATGGACAGGTCCGTGGATCCGTGCACGGACCTCTACACCTATTCCTGTGGCGGCTGGATGAAGAAGAACCCGATTCCCGCAGACCAGGCGTCCTGGGACGTGTATGGCAAGCTTTACGAAGACAACCAACGTTTCCTGTGGGGCATTCTGCAGGATTTGTCGCAACGCCCGGCGAGCCGCACCGCCGACCAGCAAAAAATCGGGGATTACTTTGCCGCCTGTATGGACACCCCGGCGGTCGAGAAGCTCGGTTTGACGGCGCTGCAGCCGCGGCTCGAGCGTATTGCCGCGCTGAAGTCGAAGAACGAGATCCCCGCCTACCTGGGCAGCGAGCACCTGCTCGGACATATGTACGAATATGGCCGCGGCTCCAGCGGCACTTTGTTTCGCTTCACCTCCGACCAGGACCTGGGCAATTCCGAGCAGGTGATCGCCTACGCGCTGGCCGGGGGATTGGGCCTGCCCGACCGCGACTACTACACCAAGACGGACGCCAAGTCGCAGGAGATCCGGCAGCAGTACGTGGCACATGTGAGTAAAATGCTGCAGCTTGCGGGCGAAACCGCGGCTGCGGCCCAGGGCGATGCCAGCACGATTTTGCGCCTTGAAACGGAGCTGGCCAAAGCTTCGCTGACCCGGGTGGAGCAGCGCGATCCTTACAAGCTTTACCACAAGATGATCCGGCAGCAACTGCAGGCGCTGACGCCGGATTTCGACTGGAGCGCCTACCTGCAGGCGATCGGGCATGCGCAGCTCAGTGAATTCAACGTCACCGAACCGGGGTTCTATCAGGAAGTGGACCGGATCATCAGCCAGACCCCGCTCACTGACCTGCAAGCTTACCTTCGCTGGCACCTGCTGCATGAAAACGCGCCTTATCTCTCCGCCGCTTTCGTGCAGGAAGACTTCAACTTCTACTCGCGGACTTTGCGCGGGGTGGAGCAGATGCCAGCACGGTGGAAACGGTGCGTCCGCCTGGTGAACCGCGACCTGACCGATCCGCTGGGCAAGGAATTCGTCGCCCGCACCTTTACCCCGGAGATGAAACAACGCACTCTAAAGATGACACGCGGGATCGAACAGGCAATGGAAGAGGAAATTAACGGGCTGACCTGGATGAGCGCGCCCACCAAGCAGCAGGCGCTGCTCAAGCTGCACGCTATCGTGAACAAGATCGGCTATCCCGATAAGTGGCGCGACTACAGCTCGGTGAGAGTTACGCGCAATGACTTCCTGGGCAATGTGGAACGCGCCACCGTGTTTGAATCGCAGCGCGAGCTGAACAAGATCGGCAAGCCGCCGGACCGGACGGAGTGGACGATGCCGGCGCCCACGGTGAACGCTTACTACAATCCGCAGATGAACGACATCAACTTCCCCGCCGGAGTGCTGCAGCCGCCGCTCTACGATCCCAAGCTGGACGACGCGCCCAATTACGGCGACACCGGTTCCACCATCGGGCACGAACTGACCCACGGCTTCGACGACGAAGGCAGTAAATTCGACGCCCGCGGCAACCTGCGCGACTGGTGGAGCAAGCAGGACGGGACAGAATTCAACCGTCGCACCAGCTGCGTGGCCGACCAGTACGCCCAATACACGGTGGTGGACAACATCAAAATCAACAGCCGTTTGACTCTGGGCGAAGACGTGGCCGACCTGGGCGGCACGATTTTGGCCTATAAAGCCTGGCAGGCGATAACCCAGGGGCAGAAGCTGGAGGGCCGCGACGGGCTGACTCCGGCGCAGCGCTATTTCGTAGGCTTCGCGCAGTGGGCTTGCTCCAATGAGCGCCCGGAGAACCTGCGGCTGCGCGCCATGACCGATGAGCACTCGCCGGCCGAGTACCGCATCAATGGTGTGGTGGTGAACATGCCGCAATTCCAGGAAGCGTTCCACTGCAAAGCGAATGCGCCGCTGGTGCGGAAGGACCGGTGCGTGGTGTGGTAAATCAAGAAGCAGGTCCTTGGCTGCTGAGCATGAGAAAACCGAAGGCGAGCCGCGCTGGCCCTGCACGGGGCAAGCCCCGTGCCCACACGGTTCCGTGCACATCCAAGGAATGGCGTAGCTACAGAGTGGCCTCTGTAGCTACGCACAGGATTAGAAAATGAACCGCGCCAGCAGGTAAACCGTGTTATTGCCGCTGGCGTTGCGGCCGGCAGCGTCATAGTTATTGGCCAAACCGTTGAAGCTGGTGTAGCCGGTGTATTGCAGGCCCAGATCGAGATTCTGGATAGGCCACACCGAGAAGTTAAGGGAGTAGCCACGGCTCTTGGGGCTGCCGTTGGCGCTGCCCGTCACGGGGGCCGGCGTAAATAAGAGCGGGTCGGTGGTGCCCGAGGTGGTGAACCAGCCGAGGGCCGCGGAATACCGGTTGCCGAAGTGATACTCGGCGTTGGTGTTGAACGAATCCAGATGATGATTGTTGAGGGCTGCGGCGCCAGCGGCCAGGGTGGCGGCTAACGCTGAGTTCTCCCGAACGTAGGTGCCACGCCAGGACAACACGTCCTTGCCGATCGTGCGGTCGTACTGGAAGTCAAACCCATAGTCCGTGTAGGTGTCTTCCAGGCCGGTAATGGCGCCAGGAGTGGAATTCATGTGGATGCCATAGGTACCGACTTCGAAATTATTCTTGATTCCATCTTGCTGCCAAGCCAGGCGCCAGTAGGGAGCTACGCCGCGTATGTTGAACGCCAGGTCCTGCCCGGTAGTTGGCTCCGGCGTGCCGATGTGGCTGGAACGGTAGAGGGTTCCCGCGAAATATAAATGCTGGTCCCACATGGTGTAGGCGCCCAACCCGCCCACGTCCTGGCCGAGAGCGCCTTGAATGATGGGGGCGGCGGTGGGACCAGGCGCGACGTCGCTGGCAATGAAGGGATATCCCCAGGCCGGCGTGGAGTTCCACAGATCTTCCACGGTGGGATTGTTGTTGAGGGTCAAGCCGACGACCCACTCTTTGCCCGCCAGCTTCTTGATGCGGGCATAGCGGATGTCAGTGTTATCCATGGTGAAGTGATCGCCCTGCGTGTCGTACGTGACCTGCAGAAAACTGCCGATGTGGGTGGACCAGGCGCCGGCCAGGAACAGCGAAATGTCCTGGGGAAACTCCACGTTGCCGTTCTGAGTACCGGGCTGGGGAGCCTTGGTGTTGGTGAAGGAAGCTTCCAGCCAGGCGGAGAGAGGCAGGAAGCGAAGCAGGTCCAGGCCAGCCTCCCGCTTGTTGCTCTCGGCGGTGATTCCGCCATCCTTCATCTTGTCAATGTAGCCATACAGTTTGAACAGGCGTCCCGCCGGATTCAGTTCGGGGGGCGTGTAGTGGCAGCCGTTGCAGGACAAACCGGTCTGGCGCGCATAACTGGGTACCGCCTTTGCCTGGGGCGCCAGGATAGAAACTACGATCAGGACAGACAACCACAGCGAGATGCTCTTTCCCATTGACCTCTCCTCCTCTTGAGGGGTATCGGATAAATGCCAAGACTGCGAATCATGTGCCAGGCGCATGCCGCGCTCCTCATCTGTGAATCGTGTGCACTGCTGAACGTCACCCCGAGTCCGAATTGACGGAAGCGAGACCCCGGCCCTGCGTACGGATGTGGGGGAATTGTCGCTTCACGACGTACATAAGGCTGTAACTCCTGTCACATCCGTTTGTGATGGTGGTCACAATGGCGTCACCCGGCGGGGTGACCTCGTCCCCCATCCCATGTCGGTGAGGCTGCACGTGGTATGTTGGCGAAAAAAAAAGGCGCGGAGTTTCCAGTCCGCGCCTTGACGTTTACCAGGAGGAGGAATCCGGATCTACTTGCCAGCCGCCAGATCCACCTTGGTGTTGCCGGCGACTTTAACCACCTGCGAGGTGGTCTTGCCGTTGTGCCACACCACGGCCTTGTACTGACCATCGGGGACATTCTGGATGAAGAAATCGCCCAGGATCTGGTCGGTCTGCGCGTAGTAGGGGCTGGGGGTCACGACGATGTAAGCGGACATATCGGGATGCATGGTGCACATCAGCGGCACCACGCCGGCGTGTTCAAACTTCCAGGTTCCCTTCTGCCCGGCGGCGAAGTTGCCCAGGTTGTGTCCGAAGCGGCTCTGACCGCCGATGGAAGCCCAGCGGACGTTGTGGGCGCCGGCATCATCGTTGAGGAATTCTACGGTGGCGCCTACCGGAACGACCAGCACGCTGGGGATGAACTTCATGCCCCGCTGATCCATCTTGTACACCTGGGTGGGAGCGGGCGCGGGCGCGGCGGCCTGCACCGGTTCCAGATAAACCACCGATTGTCCCTGGGCGCCTTTGACGCTGCCGCTGAGGGTGCCGGCGCTGGCCGCCAGGCTCAGAGCCATAAAACCGATAACCGCGATAAGAAGATTCTTTTTCATGAGTTCTGACCTTTCCTGATTTCAGCCCTTTCCTGAGCTGAAGCTTGGGGTTTTCAATGCAGGTTCAGGATAGGAAAGTCGTCACACGGGGGATATGACTTATATCACGGGCTAATGTGATGGCGGTCACAATGGGGGAGGACGCTGAGTCAAAACGGTTTACCTGGCGGAGGACTTCTTCCTTTGCCTCTGCCTTTGCCGCTCACAGGCTTTGCAGATGCGGAGCACGTACTCCCTTCCGTTGCGAGAACACACCTCCTCGCGGGTGTTGTGCGGAGTCAGGGGGTGACCGGCGTGGCAGTGGGTCTGATTTCTGCGCAGTTGTTCGCGCCTGCGGAACTCGGGGGTATGCATGAAGGTCATGCGGGGCCTCTTTCTCCGCATAGACCCCTGAGGCGAACAGAGGATACACAAAAAAAAACGAGGCGTGGCAGGCAGCCGGCTAGCGGTCGCCCGACCAAACGTACTGGCCGGTATCATCAATATAGCCGCAATGGGAAGGGGTATCGCAAACGCCTGCCAGCCCGCCCTGAAACTTACCGCCTTGGACAAATTTGGGCGGTATCACTACTTTTCCCTGCTGGTTAATAAAGGCCCACCTGTCCCGGAGCTTCACGCAGGCCTTGCCCTGGGAGAAGCTGGTGGCTGCCTGGCGTCCGTTTACGCTAAAAAATTGCGGCCGTACTACAAACCGGCCGTTGGGATTGATATAACCCCATGCGCCCCGGAATTCCACCGCCGCCAGCCCCTCGGAGAAGGACAGCGCCGAGACAAAGCGCGGCCTAATCTGAAACTTACCCGCTGGGTTGATATAGCCCCAGTGTTCCTCGATTTCGACCGCCGCCAGTCCCTGGGAAAAATCGGAGCAGCGGTCGAAGGCGAGGGGGATGACTACCTGACCCTGGAGGTCTATGAAGCCACAATGGCTGCCGCGGAACACCCAGGCCAGACCTTGGCTGAAGGAACCAGCCAGGTTGTACTGAGCAGGAATGGCGGTGTGCCCGTGGACGTCGAGATAACCCCATTTCATTCTGAGCCGGAAAGCACCGCGCTGCTCGCTGAAATCGTGAAGGTCCTCGTAGTCTTCAGTTGTCAGCCGCGCTCCGGCCTTATCAATAAAGCTCCACTGGCCGCCAATGGAAACCGCTGCCAAGCCATCGTGGAAGGCACGAGCGTCATCGAAGCGGGCGCCGATCACCAGCTTTCCGCTTGAGTCAATGTAACCGGCCTTGGAATTTTGCTGGTCGCCTACCCAAGCAGAGGCCAGCCCCTCGTTGAAAGGCCAGGCAAAAGCAAAATTCGCCGGTATCGCCATCTGCCCCTGGCGGTTGATATAGCCGAACTTGCCATGCAGGCTGACCACCCAAAGGGGAGTTTGCTCCTGGGCTGCGCCGGAGAGGGCGAACAGAAGAAGGAGTGCCACACCGTTCATGAACACAGATCGCAACACTGCCTAGCCTCGTAGGTTGTGCCCGGGAAATGCTATCGCCCCCGCGCCGGATTCAGAGACAAAGGGATTCTATTCCCCTGCCGTTTCAAGCCGGGGTGCGCTATAAAAACCTTTAGACGGTGCGGGCGGACAGCGGCATCTTCGGAAGAAGTCTCTATTCAAGGGCTGGGTCAGGCACCGGTGTTCGCATCCGCTTGGTAAAAATGATTGCGCTTGCGATAGAGGATGCCTATGACCACCAGAGAACCCAGCGTGGGGGGCACAACCAGAATGAGGATGCCGCTTTGCAAGGCTTGAATCATGCGCGTACCGGAGGACGCAGCCTGGGTATAGCAAAGCGCACAGCTTTGAGCGGACGCCGGCACTGCGGAGGCCAATGTCGCCAGCCCTAGGAAACTAGAGCCCAGTAAACGCAGGAATCGTGGCATATCCATGTACCGAAAGCAGTCAGCGAACCGTGCCAATCTGTGGCTGGGAGTTGGGAACTCCGCGCTCCATGCGGTTGCTGTCGGTCCAGCCGTACTGCATGGCGGCAAGGACAAATCCCGTGAAAACCAGGACAAACAGCAGAAACCCGCGTTTCTCCGCCCACAGGTGCATGAAGAACAGCAGAGCGAGCCCAGCTTCGGCCAGGGCCACCAGGAACATGCGGGCGAATCTTCCCCCAGCGTGCACGCCGCTATAAGCAAAGACGAATTGCACCCCCGCTAGGGCGAGGATGCAGAGGTAAATCACAATATATTTGCCCAGGCTATCGGTGTACTGTGCCGCCGGCTCAGTTTGCAGGACATCAGGCGCATCCACCATGGATCGCTTCTCCCCTCTTGATCTCAGCGCGAAACGTTCAACAAGTAAACAAAGGGAACCACGAACATCCAAACCAGGTCCACGAAGTGCCAGTACAAGCCGACAACTTCCAGGTGGTCGGCATCCATACGCCCGGCTTTATAGCGGCCGCCGACCACCAGCAGGGCCACGACTCCGCCCACTACGTGGGTGAGGTGCAGGCCGGTAATGCTGAAGAATGATGCGCCAAACAGGCCGGTGCCCCAGGGATTGTGGAACAAGGTGACGCCCTCATGAATCATGCCCATCCACTCCCGCAGGTGCAGCAAGGCAAAAACAATGCCGGCCACGGCGGTGATTACGGTGAAGCGGAAGGCGGCAGCCCGGTCGCCAGCCTTGCCGGCGCGTACCCCCAAGAGCATGGTCAAGCTGCTGGTGATGAGAATAAAAGTCATCACCATGGCGTTGATCACGGTGGGGGAGAACTTAAAGGGAGCGGGCCAGCTGGGGCTGCCGTTGCGCAGAAACCCATATGCGACCAGGCAGGCGGCGAAGGTGGCGGCGTCGGCGATGATGAACAGCCAGATCGCCATCTTTCTTGCGGGAACAGCAAAGGCCGGCTCGGTCATTACACCGCCGGGGTGATGCATTGCCATGTCAGCTTGACTCATCCATTCCTCCCAACGGCACTACATCTTGAACCACAGCAGCAAAAACAGGTAAATCCAAAGGACATCCATGAAATGCCAGTAGCGGGAAGCGATATCCAGGGTGCTGCGCCGCAATCGGGAGCGGCTCAACCTGTAGGTAACCAGGACCAGCCCGCCCAGACCGCCCAGTACGTGGAGAGCGTGGGCGGCGGTCAGCACGTAAAAAAACGAGCTGCTGGGATTAGTAGAGAGATACAGTCCCTGGTGGCGCAGCTGCAGCCAGGCAACATACTGTCCGGAGACGAAGACCACGCCCATCAGCAGAGTGAGATAGAGCCAGCGCGCCGAATCCGCCAAACCGGCCCGCAGGCCGGCCAGGGAGCGGGCAAAGTACCGCCGCGACAACTCCAGGGTCACGCTGCTGCCCAGCAGGATGCAAGTATCCAGGTAGAGCACGGAAGGAAGCGTGAAATGCTGCCAATCCGTGGAGGCTCCCTTGCGCACCACCAGAGCGCTGGTGAGAGCGGCAAAGGTCATGGAGATGGCGGTGAGGCCCACCCAAATGCCGGTGCTGGCGGCCGGCGAGTGGTCCTGGACGGCACGCAGGCTGCCGTCCGCGGGCACCAGGTCGCGGCCTCCGCCATTGCCGGAGTGGGCAGTGCGGCGCAGATGATCGTCGCGCTGCTCCAGATCCGCCGGCTTATCAACTGTGGTTGCCATTTCTACAACTCCCAGGGTTAGTCCCTACCTATTTTTCGTCGCGCACAGACTGAATTTGTGCGGGCGAATCCTGCATGACGTAGTCGTCGGTCGAACCCTCAATGCCGTACTGATAGGGATCGTGGTAGACGACGACGTGCCGTCCGCCGAAATTATCGAAGGGCGGCGGCGAAGAGGGCGTGCTCCACTCCAGCGAGGTGGCCTGCCAGGGGTTCAGCGGGGCTTCCTCGCCGCGGAACCGGCTGTAGAACAGGTTGTAAAGGAAAATGAGCTGCACAGCGCCGGTGCACAGAGCGGCGACGGTGATGAAGCGATGCAGCGGAATCAAGCGCACGAGGTAGTCATCCACAAACGCCTGGTACCGGCGGACATTACCCGCGATTCCCAGGTAGTGGAAGGGCATGAAGATGCAGTACGCCCCCACAAAGGTGAGCCAGAAGTGAATCTTGCCCAAGGTCTCGTTCATCATTCGGCCGGTGACTTTGGGGTACCAGAAATACGTTCCGGCAAAGATGCCGAAGATGGCGGCGACCGCCATGACCAAGTGGAAGTGTCCGACCACGAAGTAGGTGGCGTGCAGCATGATGTCGATCGAGGGCTGGGCCAAGAAGAAGCCGCTTACCCCGCCGCTGATGAACATGGAAATAAATCCCAGAGCGAACAGCGAGGCGGTGTTAATGCGCAGCTTGGAGCCGTAGAGACTGCCAATCCAGATCAACACCAGGATGGTGGAGGGGATGGTGATGACCAGCGTGGGGAAGGAAAAGACCAGGGAGGAGAACGGATTCATGCCGCTGACGAACATGTGGTGCCCGTACACCATGTAGCTGAGCACGGCGAGCGCGCCCATGGAGTACACGATGACGCGATGGCTAAGCATGGGGCGGCGCATATTGGCGACCAGAATGTGGGAAACAACTCCCATGCCGGGCACGATGGCGATGTAAACCTCGGGGTGGCCGAAGAACCAGAACAAGTGCTGCCACAACAGGGTGGACCCGCCGGAGTGGGGCTGCAGCTGGTCATTGAGGACCAGGTTGGAGGCCACGAAGAAGCTGGTTCCGGCCACGTGGTCAAGGATGAGCAGGATGCAGGCGGGCATCAACACAGCGAAAGCGGTGAGGCCCATCACCGAGGTGATGAACCATCCCCAGGCGGTGAGGGGAAGCCGCCACAGGCTCATACCCTTGGTACGCATATCCAGCGTGGTAGTGATGAAGTTCAAGGAGCCCAGCAACTGACCGACGCAGAAGATGGCGATGGAACTCGCCCACAGCACTTCACCCGTGCCTTGTCCGGGGCCGGCGACCGCGCCCACCGCACTCAAGGGCGCGTACTGGGTCCAGCCGGCCAGGGTCGGCCCGTCGCCAAAGAAGAAAGAGGAAATCAAAACCAGGAAAGCGGTGAAGGTGACCCAAAACGACATCATGTTGAAGCGGGGGAATGGCATGTCTTCGGCGCCCACCTGGATGGGCAGGAAATAATTGCCGAAGGCGGCGAAAGGAGCCGTGGTGAGCACGAAGAAGACCATGATGGTGCCGTGCATGGTCATCAGCTGGAGGTAATACTCCGGCGTCATCACGTCGCCCGGGGCCCCGGAGGCGGAGAGCAGGTGCAAGCCGGGAATCTTCAGGTCGGTCCAGCCCAGGTGGAGGCGCATGAGCCAGGAAAGAACCATGCCGGTGAGGACCGCGAGCAGGGCCAGCCCGTAATACTGTTTGCCGATGACTTTGTGATCGAGGCTGAAGACGTACTTGCGAATAAAACTTGTGGGAGCAGCGTGCTGATGTACGGCATGCGCTGACGTGTCGTGCATAGGGTCACCTCAACAGAGATTCTTTTCTCCCGGCGGCTACGCCGGCCCGGCCCGGGTTACTGGTTGGCTGCCTGCTTCTTCAACCAGCTCTCGAAATCTTGCTGCGACATCACCTCTAGATAAGCTTTCATGTTGTAATGTCCCAGGCCGCAGAGCTGGGTGCAGACAATTTCGTACTTGCCCACCTTTGTAGCGGTGAAATGCAGTGATACGTCCAATCCCGGAACAAAATCCTGCTGCACGCGCAAGGCTGGGACATAAAACGAGTGTCCAACATCTTTGCTGTGCATGAGGAGATGAACTTCCTTATTGACGGGAATGGCCATCTCGGCGGTCACGATGTCGTCTTTGGAAGCGGGGTCGTGATCCGGATCCAGGCCGAACAGGTTCTGGGTGCCTTCGTTGACCAGTTCAGGATGGAGGGGGCCAAACTTTCCATCCGCGCCCGGATAGCGGAAGTAAAAAGCAAATTGCCCCGCCTGCACCTGGATGGGCATGGCATCAGCCGCGGGAGGCGTGAAGTACACCTGCGACCAGGCTTTGACGCCGAAGACTCCCAGGGCGAGCACCTCCGTGCCTACCAGCAGGAAGGCGGCCAGGACCAAACCCATGGCGCCGCCGGGAAAGTTCTTGATTCTGGCGCCGGGCTGCACATTGGAAAACTTCCAGATGAAGAACGCCAGCAGAATCTGGCCGGCCAGGAAGGCAATGCCCGCCTCCGCCATGGTTTCAGACATTTGCTCGTCAATGAGGTGGCCATGGGTGGAGACGTCCGCGGGTGGGTTCCACGTGTGCATGACAATGGGAACCGCCGAAAGAATGGCAATCAGGATAATGGTGACCGCGAGAATCTTGCCCATAGTGCCTGCCTCTGCCGGCGAGTTGCCGGCCTGACCTGGTGAATTGGGGGGGCCGCTCGGGGCGGCCCCCGCCGTAGCGATGGTTACTTCGCCTTAAAGGTGAAATTAACCGTGGCCGGTTTACCGGCAGCGACCGTCACCTTCTGGGTTTGCGTGCCGTAGGTCTCGTGCCAAGCGGTCAGGGTGTAGGTGCCGGGCGGAACATTGTCAAGGGAGAACGAGCCGCTCTCGTCGCTGACCCCATACGGCCCCTTCACCACTACCATGTAGCCGTGCATCCAGGGGTGGATGTTGCACTTCACTGGGATAGCTACCTCTTCCGCTTTCCAACTGGTGGTGAACGGCGGAGAGCCCTGGGGCTGGGACTTGTTCCAGCCGATGTTGCCGCCGCCGGGCTGGGGCATGGGATGGATGTTGTGAGTGGTGGGGTCGCTGTTGATGACCTTCAACTGCTGGCCTACATCCATGCCAGCCACGTGGGGCTGGTACATGCAACCCTTCTGATCCCAGTCGATGGGCTTGGAGGGCACCGCAGCCGCCGCGGAAGCCGGCAGACCCTGGGAAATGTAAACCACCACATTGGCTAAGCCCCCGCCGGATCCCACCACGACGTTTTCCAAGTGCGCCGGAGTGGAGTGCTGCTTGGCGCAAGTTGGATCTTTGGACATGTCAATGGCGCGCATGTGCGGCGCAGTTCCCTCCAGCTTGATACTGCCGGTCACCTTGCCTTCCGACGCGGCACTCACATGCCGTCCCGTGGACAACAGTCCCAACGCGACCACGACCAGAACGGCCAAAATCGCTGCGGGTTTGTACACACTTTTCATGGAATGTTCTCTCCTGACTGGTTGTTACTTGGTTTCGGACTGAGCCGGAGCCGCGTTGGGGCTAATCGGCTTCAATCCTAGTTTTTTTGCAATCGCCTTTTCCGGAGTGTTCATGGGCTGCAAGCTGCGCAGGTACATAACCAGGTCCCAGGCCTCTTCCGGCTTGAGGTTATCGGCAAAAGAAGGCATCGGGGTGCTGTCCAACCCGGTCATGAAGATCCGGTAGAGGTCACGATCGGTTTCGCCGCACTTGAAGCGAGTGCCGTCGTGAAAATTGAACGGCTTGATGGGACGGTTGAGGTCGTCCGTCAAAGTGTCCGCGGAGGGCCCGTTGGCGCGGCCGGTCACGCCGTGACACTTCCAGCATTCCGCGTGGCGGAACACCTCCTGGCCGGCTTTGACGCGCTCATCGGTGACCGGCGGCTCGGGTGGAATCTGCAGGACTGAGCCGGGTTTTTCCTTGGCGAAACGCGGCGAAAAATGCTTCACATAGGCCACCAGGTCAGCACGGTTCTGGTCACTGAGCGGGAACCAGCGCGGCATGTTGGAGTTGACCAGTCCGCGGCCGACGGTGTCGAACAAATCCTCGTCAGTGGGCAGGGTGCCGGTGGGGGTGGAACGGCACTTGAAGATGCCCAAGGTGAAATTGCGCGGCTTGGGATCAATCCACTGCGCGTTCTCTCCCTCACCGTCGCCGATCGGTCCGTGGCAGCCGATGCAGAAGCGGCGGTAGAGAGGCTCCCCGGCGGTGGCGTGGCCTGTCAGCTTGCCGATATGGCTCTCCATGTTCATGCGCTGCTCTTCGTCGTACTGCGTGACCTGAGCCCAGCAAGCGGCAGAGAAGGCAAACACCACAGCAGCTGACAGCAACAACGAGGTTGATCTGTTGTGCATCGGTTGCCTCTTAGAAATCGAAGTCAAATCCAAGAAACGCACTGCTGGAAGTGAGACTGGTGCCGGTAATAGGCGCAGCGCCCTGCTGCCGAGTGAGCGCATACTCCGGTTCAATGGAGAAACCGGCGCGGCTATACATGAACGGGTACCAGCGCAAGGAGAACGTGTAGTTGTCAAGATTGCCCAGGCTCGAAGGCAGAGAGACCAGGGGCTGCTTCGACATGCGGACGAACTCGTCCCGTTGGATGAAGATCAGCTGCGGGTTGACCGTGTAGTGGGTTTCCACGAAGCCGCCGTTCCAGCTGGGCGCCTGCGCTCCCGGAGGCAGCGGCACGTTCGAGGGTGTACCAGTTCCGAAATAGGCGCTGTCGGAGCCGTGCTGGAAGTAGAGGGTAAAGTCCAGCTTCTTGAAGTAGAGCAGCCCCCACACGCCCTCGCGGCTGAAATTCTTGCTGCCCAAGCCGGTGCCGGGCAAGGGCGATCCGCCCACGGTCAGATAGTAGGTGGGGGCAGCGCCGTACATGGCAAAGGCGCCGAACCGGTCCACGCCCAGCTTGCCCGCGTCAAAGGCATGGTCAATGTCAAGGTAGGTGGTGTAGGAATTGCCGTTGGGCAGGTTGACATTACCATCGTTGGAACTGAACAGCGACGCGGCATAGCGAGTCCGATCGCTGTGGGAGTGGCCCGAGACCTCCATGCCCAGCTGGTTATCGCCGATCTGCCCGAAAACGTTCGCGTTGGCAAACTGAGTCTCATAAAGCGGGCTGAAGTGGTAGAGCTGATAAGACCCGCTATTGTTGGACAGATTCATAATGCGTTTTTCGGAGATGACGTTGTCGAGCTCGAACTTGCCGAACTTAAAGTTCAGCCACGGGCTCTTGAGCAGGTTGTCAAAACGAACCCACGCCGACTCGAAGTGAAAGGCGCCCGTGTTGTCCGAGGAGGGCGTAAGCAGGAACGAGACGTTGTTGTAGAGGGTGCCAGCAGTGAGGATATCCAGGCCGGAGAGATCAAAACCATGGGAATTGATTTGACGTTCGACCTGGTTGCCGGGCACACCGTTGACCGCGTCCACCGCGACCTTGCTGACGCTCTCCCGGTGCCAGTTGGGAGTGATGCGGAAAGTGGCCGGCCAATACGACGGGTTCTGCCAAATGGGCGAGTCCCGGTCATTCATTAGCTGATAGCCGTTGTCCTTGAAAGTCTGGCCGAATACGTTGAGCTTGGGCCACGCCTCGTGGCAAGCCGAGCAGGGAAGCCCGTATTTGCGGGCGAACGCCGGGATGGCAAAGGCGCTTGGCGCGCATCCCAGCACTATGCACACAGCAAACAGCGCAACGGCAATACTGCCTCGCGCGAAAGAGGGCATTCAACGTCCTCCTGATGATAAATCACCGCTTTGCTATGACCCCAACTTCCGACCGTGGGCCGGCACCACAGAGTCGTTGTACTGTCGGACCACACAAGGTTCGGAGTAAGTACCATATTGGGAGGAGGCGCGTCAAGAAAAACTTTTGGGCTTTGCGTCCGGATGCGATATATTGGGCCGGCATTCTCTCTGTCACGGACACGATTTTGATCCAACACTGTTTGCCAAAGGTTTGGACATGGGCGGGCGACGTGGGGAGTTCTGCACTGCGGGCAGGAGCTGCCGCTGAGCGCCGCCAGTTTCATCTTGACAGGCGGGCATGGGGCAAATTACAAACCTCGGACACGCTCAACCCGGGCGTTCCATCACTCATGCCTAGCTTCGAAACGCGGATGGCCAAGTCTGCCGTTCAGGGATTCGCGTCGCCATTA
>Ga0075426_10002037_pt1 | contig 14500 bp, 13 predicted proteins | sample SoiMethybrSBSTD5_FD_75304 | JGI IMG/M metagenome (GOLD analysis project Ga0075426, IMG submission 75304) | Bulk soil microbial communities from a Populus tree surrounding site in Tennessee, USA - Soil MetaG P. TD hybrid SBSTD5 | ecosystem: Environmental > Terrestrial > Soil > Tree plantation... | reverse complement strand
TGTGCATCCAGCGAGGCTTCTAGGGCAGCGAGAAGCACATCTCTCACGTCGTCTGCCATGGCACCTCCGTCTCTAGGCGGAGGCGAGTCTGTCATACAAGGGTCTGTCTGTCAATAGCTAATGAACCGACCTGATGTGAAATGTAGAAACTCCAGGGGGCGGCCCTATGTGGCCGCCCTGGGTCGGGGTCACGGACGAACAGGGCGCCCACGCAGGGGCGCCCCTACAGGTTTTTACGCGCCGCCCTTCTTGCTCGCGGCGTGGCTGCTGCCGTGGTGCAGCTTGGAGTAGGTATCCTCCGCCATCTTCAGGTGATCGCGGAGGGTGGGCAGCGTCGACTTCGCGAAGGACTTGACGTCGGAGTCCTTGGCCTGTTTCGACTCCTTGTCGAACTCGGAGACGTCCTTCTTGTGGTCCTTCACCATCATGCTCATGTACGCCCGGTCGAACGCGGCGCCCGAGAGCTTGGAGAGCTTGGCGACGTCCTTCTTTTCAGCCGCCGGAAGGGTGGTGGGCACGGTGACGCCCTTCTGGCCGGCGAGCGACTTCAACTGGTCGTTGGCCTTGGAGTGGTCGTCGACCATGCGCTGGCCGAAGCTCTTGACGTCCGGGTTGGCGGCTTTCTGGACCGCGAGCTGCCCTAGCTGGACCTCTTCCATGCCGCCGGCGGCGGCGGTCCAGACGAACTTCTTGTCGTATGACTTCAGGGAGCTTTTGGCGCTGGTGGTAGCGAACGCCGGTGCCAGGGCAAGGAGCCCCGTCACAGCGGCTAGGACGAACGGATTGCTTTTCTTGCTCATACTGCTGCTCTCCTTTCATGCGCAGTGGAGTTACCGCAGAGAAGCGCAGGAACGCCGTTGGATTCCTGACGCCAACATTAAGTAGGGAGCAAAAGGAGTGCCACGGACTGCTGACCGTCATGGCACGCATCTTGCCAATCACAAGAAGTGTCCGGCGGGCGGCGCTCCCGGAGAGGTGCCCGGGAGCCGTTTCAACCGCCCGCCTGCATAAATATCGGGCGCGAAGCTCCGGAGGGAAACCAGCGATGAGCAACCGATTCCGTCTCTCTTCCATCCTGACGGCCCTGGCCGTCGCCGTTGCCATTTCTTCAGCGTGGGCGGGCGAGGCCCCGTCCGTCCAGGGGGATGCCGCGCGGGTGTTGCGGAGGGCGGAGGGTCTCATCCGGCAAAAGCACTACCAGAAGGCCGCCGTCGAGTTCGAGCGGGCGAGCGAGCTCGCCGGCGGTCCCTGCCCCGAGTGCCTCCTGGGCGTCGGCCGGGCGTACAGCGACGCCGGCCAGATCGACGCCGCGCTGCAGGTGAGCCGCATGGCGCTGGCTCTCCTCACCGCGCCGGCCGACCGCGCCCAGGCCTACCAGCAGCTCGGTGCTCTCCTCATCCTCAAGGGCGACGTCGACGCGGCTCGGGAGGCCTTCCGCAAGGCCGTCGAGCTCGACGCCAGCCTGGAGCCTCAGATCCGCTCCAGCCTGGCGGCGGCCTTCTCGAAACAGGCGGCCGACCTCGAGGCTGCCGGCGGAGGTCCTATCCGGTAATCCGTTCTGTCCCGCCGCTCCTGCTACACTGCCGGGCGGCGTGATCGGCCTTCAAGACATCGAGCAAGCGCTCCGCCGGATCGGCGAGGTGGTGACGGAGACTCCGTGTCTGCGGTCCGGCTCCTTCTCCAGGCAACTGGGCCTCCACGTCCACTTCAAATACGAGACTCTCCAGCTCACGGGCTCCTTCAAGGTCCGCGGCGCTTACAACAAGATCAGCTCGCTGCCTCGGCCCCAAGTCGAGAAGGGCGTCATCACCGCCTCGGCCGGCAACCACGCGCAGGGAGTGGCGTTCAGCGCTTCACAAGCCGGGGTGCCGTCGACGATCGTCATGCCGATGACGACGCCGCTGATCAAGATCGAAAACACCCGCCGCTTCGGCGGCCGCGTGGTGCTGGCCGGCGAAATGTTCGACGAGGCCTGCGACGAGGCGCGGCGGCTGGAGGCCGAGAAGGGGCTCGTCTTCGTCCACCCCTTCGACGACGAGCAGGTGATCGCCGGCCAGGGGACCGTCGGTCTGGAGATCCTGGAGCAGGCGCCCGAGGCCGAGGTGATCGTCGTTCCCGTCGGCGGCGGCGGACTGATCTCCGGCATTGCCACGGCGATCAAGGAGAAGAAGCCGTCCGTGAAAGTTTACGGCGTGCAGACCGAGGCCGCGCCGGCCATGGCGGAGAGCTTTCAGGCCGGCCGCATCGTCACCCTCCCGGCGTGGCGCTCGGTGGCCGACGGCATCGCCGTCAAGCGGCCGGGCGAGCTGACCTTCGAGTACATCCGGCGCTACGTGGACGACCTCGTGACGGTCTCCGAGGAGGAGATCCGCCTCGCCGTGATCCGCCTGCTGGAGACCGGCAAGACCGTCACCGAAGGGGCCGCCGCGGCCGCCTTCGCCGCCGTCGCCGGCCACCGCATTCCCGATCTCGCCGGGCGCCACGTGGTGATGGTTCTCTCGGGGGCCAACATCGACCTCGCCCTGCTGGCCCGGCTCATCGACCGCTCGCTGGTCGAAAGCCATCGGCTGGTGCGTTTCCGCACCCGCGTTCCCGACCGCCCCGGCGGCCTGGCCGACATGCTCCAGGTGCTCGCCCTCCACGGCGGCAACGTGCTGCGCATCCAGCACGATCGCGTGTTCATGCCTGCCGGCCTCTGGGAAGCCCAGATCGACGTGACGCTGGAGACCCGCAACGAGGAGCACATCGAGGAGCTCCACCAGTCCCTGACGGCCGGCGGCTACGAGGTGGAGTGGCCTAACCTTTTCGCCGATCCGCCCGTTTCATAGTCGTCTTGCGAGGAACGAAGCATGGGGTGGGATACATCGCCTTACGAGCATATTTCCCTCTTGACATTCGGCGATGTCACCGGCAGTATGACGTTTCCACGCCACGAAAGGGCAAAACCGCCGCGAGGCGGTGGCGCAAAGCCTCGGGTCTCCCGGAGACGGCCAGGCTGCCGAACGGCGGACGAAGGACGGCAGCAGAGTCGTTGTCTTAGCAGCTACATCGGGAGAGATCCGCGGTTCCTCGTCCGTCCCGCTCCTCCCGCTGTATCACACTGAGATTTCGGTAGCTCGGCGCTCGGACTTTCCGCTCCGCCGGCGCGTTCGGCATGGTGCCGATCGATGCCAGGAGCGTGCCTCGATCAACCCATCTAGGGGAGGAATCTTATGACGAGAACGCAATCGAAGATCTTCGCCGCGCTGGCTCTCGCGGCGGTGATCGCCATCGGCCTTGCGGCTCCGGCGCTGGCCGGAGACACAAGAGCGTCGAGGCAGGGCGCGGCGGCCGGTATGCAGGTCGCCATTGACCCCGCCACCCATCAGCTCCGCCAGCCCACGGCCGCCGAGGCGCAGGCGCTGACGGCTCAGGGCCGCGCGATGACGATGGCCAAGTCCGGCGAGCCGCAGATCACCGCCTTCGCCGACGGCACGCTCTCCGCCGTGCTGACCGCTGATTACCTGAACGTCTGGCTCGCCGCCATCGATGCCAACGGCTCCGTCGCCCAGATCTGCGTCGACGGCTCCGACGCCGCCACCGCTCAGCCCGGCGCTGCGGCGCTCGAGGAGAAGTAGACCATGAAGACCAAGCTCTTCTCTCTGCTCGTCCTCGCAGGCCTCCTGCTCGCCGGCGCGCCGGCCTTCGGCTCGGCCAGCATCGTCATCGTCAACATCAACGCCCCGGGTGTGGGCTTCAACGATCCGACGCCGGCGGCGCCGGTGGGGGGCAACCCCGGCACCACCATCGGCCAGCAGCGGCTCAACGCCTTCCAGTTCGCCGCCAATGTCTGGGGCTCGACCCTCACCAGCCCAGTGACCATCTACATTCAGGCGTCTTTCACTCCTCTGGCCTGCACGGCGACCGCCGCCACCCTGGGCTCGGCCGGCACGATCCAGGTCTTCGCCAACTTCCCGGGCCGCGAGTACGACAACACCTGGTATCACGTCGCTCTCGCCAACAAGCTCGCCGGCGCCGACTTGGCCCCCGGACCGAACAACACCACCGCCGACGACATCGTGGCCCGGTTCAACTCGAACCTCGGCAACCCGGGCTGCCTGACCGGCACCTTCTGGTACTACGGCTTCGACGCCAATCACGGCACCAAAATCGACCTCGTCACCGTGCTGCTGCACGAGTTCGGCCACGGCCTGGGCTTCGCCACCTTCGTCAACAAGTCCACGGGCGCGCAACTGGCGGGCCTGCCCGACATCTACGGCACCTATACCCTCGACGACGTCACCGGCAAGCATTTTCCGCAGATGACCAACGCCGAGCGGCAGGCCGCCATCCTCCACACCAACCATCTGGTGTGGGACGGCATCAACGTCACCGCCGCCGTGCCAAGCCACCTGCAGCTCGGCTCGCCGCTGCTCACCGTCAACGCGCCGGCGGGCCTCGGCCCCTATCTCATCGGCACGGCCGCTTTCGGTCCGCCCATCACCTCGCCGGGCGTGACCGGCAACCTGGTGCAGGCGATCGACCCGGCGGACGTCGCCGGACCCACGACCTTCGACGCCTGCTCGCCGATCACCAACGCCGGCGCCGTGGCCGGCAACATTGCCGTGGTGGACCGCGGCACCTGCGGCTTCGTGGTCAAGGTCAAGAACGCGCAGAACGCCGGCGCCATCGCCGTCATCGTGGCCGACAATGCGGCCGGCAGCCCGCCGGGGGGCCTCGGCGGCGTCGATCCGACCATCACCATCACCTCGGCGCGCGTCACCCAGGCGGACGGCAACGCGTTGAAGGCGGCTCTCGGCAGCGGCACGGTCAACGTCACGCTGGGCCTCAACCCCGCCGTGCGCGCCGGCGCCGATCCGGCCGGCCTCGCGCTGCTCTACGCTCCCGTGCCCGTGATCGCCGGCTCGTCCACCTCGCATTGGGACGTCGTCGCCTTCCCGAACCTGCTGATGGAACCCGCCATCAACGCCGACCTGACGCACGGCCTCGACCTGACCCTGCCGGAGATGGTCGACGTCGGCTGGTTCTCCGACGGTGACGGCGTGCCCGACGGCCGCGATCAATGCATCGGCTCGTCGACCAGCGCTACGGTGGTCATCGACGGCTGCAACTCAGGCGCGCCCAACACGGTGTTCTCAACCGGCTGCCGCATCTCCGATCAGATCAACGACTGCGCGGTCGGCGCCGCCAACCACGGCGCGTTCGTGAGCTGCGTGGCGCACCTAACGGATGGTCTCAAGGCCGCCGGCGTGATCACCGGCCAGCAGAAGGGCGCCATCCAGAGCTGCGCGGCGCGGGCCAGCATCCCCTGATCTGCTAGCATCCCTCACCACCCCAACCCTCCTCTCCAAAGGGAGAGGAGGGAGCGGGACAACAGAACATCGAATCGCCTTTTCCCCCTCTCCCGGTGAGGTGGGAAGGGAGGGGGCGGGAGAGGGGTCAGGGGGTGAGGGTTTGAAATTCGAAACCCGCGTGGTGCACGCCGGCCATCGCATCGATCCCGCGACGGGATCGGTCGCTCCGCCCATCTATCTCTCGACCACTTTCGCCCGCGATGCGGACGGCGCTCCGCTCGGCGGGCATACCTACATCCGGGAGTCGAACCCCGCCCAGGAGCAACTGGAGGAGGCGCTGGCCCCGCTCGAGAGCGGCGAAGCGGCACTCGTCTTCGCCTCCGGCATGGCCGCCGGCGTGGCCGTGCTCCAAGCCCTGCCGCCGGGATCGCACGCGCTGTTCCCGGACGACGCTTACTATGGCTTTCGCATCGCCGCCGAGGAGTTCTTTCCCAACTGGGGCATCCGGTCGGATTTCGTCGCCATGGACGATCTTGGCGCGCTCGCGGCGGCGGTCCGCCCGGAGACGCGGCTGATCTGGCTGGAGACGCCCTCGAACCCGCTGCTCAAGGTCGTCGACCTCGCCGGCGCTGCCGGGATCGCCCGCCGCGCCGGCGCGCTCACCGTGGTGGACAACACATTCGCCACCCCCGTATTGCAGCGCCCCCTCGAGCTGGGGATCGACGTCGTCCTCCACTCCACGACCAAATATTTCGGCGGCCACAGCGACGCGCAGGGTGGAGCGCTCGTGTTTGCCCGCCGCGGCGAGGTGTACGACCGCATCGCTCACCAGCGCCACATCCTCGGAGCCGTGGCGTCACCTTTCAACTGTTGGCTGGTGCTGCGCGGCGTGCGCACGCTTGCCTGCCGCGTGGCGGCCCAGAGCGGGGGAGCGCTCGAGGTGGCGCGCGCGCTGGCCGGCTGCCCGGCGGTCTCGGCGGTCCACTATCCGGGCCTGCCGTCGCACCCCGGCCACGAGATCGCCCGGCGTCAGATGTCCGCCTTCGGCGCCATGCTCTCCTTCCAGACCGCGGGCGGCCGGGAGGCGGCCCTCGCCGCGGTCGGCAAGGCGAGGCTCTTCACCCGCGCCACGTCGCTCGGCGGCGTCGAGAGCCTGATCGAGCACCGCGCCACGAGCGAAGGGCCCGAATCCAGGACGCCGCAGGATCTGATCCGCCTGTCCATCGGGCTCGAGCACCCGGACGATCTCATCGCCGATCTGCGCCAGGCGCTCGCCGCCGCCTGAGATTTGCATGCTTCTTGCTTGTGCGCCAGGCCAAGCGGAAGCCTGTTCCGCATCGAGAGCTAGAGTGCCGGTACGGGCTCTGAGAAAGGAGCTCACAATGGCTATAGGAAAGAGAAGGGGCGCGGCTTCCTCCCTCGCCTCGACCGCCAAGGACTCGGCCGCGAAGGTAGGTGACGCGGCTTCCTCCCTCGCCTCGGCCGCCAAGGACTCTGCTGCGAAGGTAGGCGAGGCGGCTTCTTCCCTCGCCTCGGCTGCCAAAGACTCGGCCGCGAAGGTAGGCGACGCGGCTTCCTCCCTCGCCTCGGCGGCCAAGGCCCAGGCCTCGAAGGCAGGCGATGCGGCTTCCTCCGTTGCCGCGACCGCCAAAGCCAAGGCTTCGAAGATAGGCGGCGCAGTCAAGAAGGCCGCCAAGAAGACCGCCCGCAACAAGAAGGCCCTGGCCTCGGCCGCCGCCGCCGTTGCCGGCGCCGCCGCCGCGGCGGGGATCGCCGCCGCGGCCCGCAAGAAGAGCGCGAAGAAGAAAGCGGCTGCGGGCCGGTCTACCTCGGGCGGCGCCAAGGGCTCGAAGAAGACTTCGTAGGGATGGGCCCCTACGGCTCGCCGGCCAACGCCCGGCGGGCCGCGGCCAGAGCCTGCCGGAAGCCCTCGCGCTCGCGCTCGGCCACCAGCGTTTCGAGCTGGGCGAGCGCCTCCCGCGTCGCGGCATAGACCTCGTGCCGGTGCGGGTTCAGATTCTGAATGTCGAGATAGAGGTCCGGATCCTCGCCCAGCACGGAGAGCGCCGTCGCCGCCTGGCGGTTGAACGTCGTCGAGGCGCAGGCGTGGAGCTCGGCCGGCTCGATGCCCGAGCGGGTGAGAGCCACGCCGAACAGCATGTTCGTCAGGTGAGCGAGTCCCAGCAGCCAGCCCATCAAGCGATCGTGGTGCAGGAAGGGAACCGTCACCAGCCGCGTGTAGGGGTGAGACAGCAGAGGTGACAACGCCGCCTTCTCTTCCGCCGCCTCTCCCTGCACGGCGAGCACGAAGGTCAGCGGCTCATAGAACGATTTGCCGGGACCGAACATCGGGTGCAGCGCGTACGCTCGAACCCCGCGCTCGCGGGCCCGCGCCAGAGGTCCGAACAAGGGCTCCTTGATCGAGGCGATCTCGATCACGATGCCTCGCGGCTCGCGCGTCGTGAGCTGATCCATGACCGTGGGCGTGCGGCTGAGCGGTACGGCCACCAGGAGCGAGGAGTAGGCGTCGAGGTCCGCCACCTCCTCCAGCGCGGCGAAGCGCCCCGGCGCGTGCGGCAGGCTGGTGAGCGCGGGATCGACGAGGTCGACGCTGTGCCCGACGAGCTCCAGAAAGCCGCGGAACCAGGTGCCCATGCCGCCGCCGCCGCCCACGATCAGCACCCGCTCCCCCCGCTGCTCGCGCAGGGCGATGCCGACGCGGTACTGCCGTTCGACCGAGCCGCGGATGATGGCCTGGAACATCTCCTCCATCACCTCTTCCGAAACGCCGCACGCTTCGGCGTACTGGCGCGCGCGCGTGAGCACCCGGTCCTCGACGTCGCGGACCACTACGGGGCGGTTGGCGCCGGCCTTGATGCGGCCCACCTCGGCCGCGAGGTCCATGCGGCGGCGCAGCAGCTCGAGCAGCGCGCGGTCCACGTCGGCGATGGCGTCGCGCAGGTCGGACAGGGGATCGGGCGAGCTCATGGCGTTTCCTTTGAAGAGCGGCGATTCTACGCCGGGCAGGAGGGGAGGGAAGCCGGGCGGGGGAGCCCGGCTTCCCCCATTATGCCGCGCGGCGGTGATTTGCCGCGGGGTTGGCTGGGTGAAGCGTGTCCGCCGGCGGGATTGAGCAAAGCGGATGCCACCCCGCAAACCCCTATGAAATCAGGGTTTTCTCAGCCCGCAGCAAGCGGCAGTGAACGGTTGCACGAACAGGTGCGTCCTCTGGGGAAGACAGCCCCTCACCTCCCCGGGTCGGGCGGGCGGCGGAATACCGCAGCGTACCCCCTCCGTTTTCCTGATTCAGATTCGGAGGCCCGTACCCCATGCATCGGCACCTGGCGCGTTTCTGGATCCCGCTGGCTCTCTTCCTCCTCGCCATCCCCGCGGCGGCGGCACAGCCGTCGATCCTCGATGATCCCGCGTTCCGCGAGGACGCCCGTCGGGGCCTCGACCGTCTCTATGACATGGATTTCACCGGCGCCAACGCGATCTTCGCCGGCATCGAGCAGCGCTATCCGGGCCACCCTGTCGGTCCCTTCCTCGCGGCGCTCGCGCCCTGGTGGGAGATCCAGGTCGATCCCGACGACGACTCGCACGACGACGCCTTCTTCGACGCCATGGACGAGGTGATCGACCGCTGCGACCGGCGCCTGCGGAAGGACAAGGACGACATCGACGCCCTGTTCTTCAAAGCGGGAGCCCTGGCCTTCCGCGGCCGCCTCCACACCGACCGCAAGAACTGGCTGCGCGCCGCCCGCGACGGCCAGAAGGCGATGCACTACTTCGACGAGGTCCGCAAGCGCCAGCCCGACAACCCCGACTTGCTCATGGGGCTCGGCCTCTTCGACTATCTGGCCGCCGTGGCGCCCGAGCAGTATCCGATCCTGAAGCCCTTCGCTCGCTTCTTTCCCAAGGGCGACCGGGCGCGAGGGCTGCAGGAGCTCTCCCAAGCCGTCGAGAGAGGGACGTTCGTGCCCACCGAGGCGGCGTTCTGCCTCGTCCAGATCCACTACATCTTCGAGCGCGACTACGCGACGGCCCTCCACTACGCCCGCTGGCTGCGCGACCGCTATCCCAACAACTCGCTCTTCCACATCTACGAGGCGCGCTCCTACGCCCGCCTCAATCTCTGGGCCGACGAGCGCCAGGACCTGCTCGACGTGCTGGAGCGGCAAGCCGAGGGGCGGACCGGCTATCGCGGCGACGTGACGCAGCAGGCCCTCTATGTGCTCGGCCGGGACGAGGTGAGGAGGAGGATCTACGACGACGCGCTGTCGCATCTCTCGCGTCTGGAGATCCTGCCCAACCGCGGCAGGACGGCTGACGACTACAAAGCCTTCGGCCGTCTCTACCGCGGCATGGCCCTCGATGCGCTCGGCCGGCGCGAGGATGCCCTCTACTGGTACAACCGCGCCCTGGCGACGCGGCCGCCCGGCGAGGTGCGCGACAAGGCGCGGAGCTACCTCAGGGCACCCTTTCAGGGATAACTAGGGGCGGTCTTTCTCCGCAAGGCGTAGATCAGGACGCCGACGGCCAGCGCGATCGCGCCGGCGACGAGATTCCTCATGTTGGCGCTCGCCGCGAAGGCGACGCACAGCAGGGCGGCGGCGATGGGGATCGCCGGACCGCCCGGCAGGCGAACGGTTCCGGGCGGCAGCTTGCGGCGCAGCACCGGCACCGAGAGAGCGGTGCCGAAGTAGGTGGCCAGCCGCGCCACGGCGGAGAGAGTCGCGAGCTTCTCGAAGGAGCCTGTGAAGGCGAGCGGCAGGGCGATGGCCGTCTGCAGCACGATGGCCGCGGCCGGCGTGCGGTAGCGCGGATGGAGCCGTGCCAGGAACGCCGGCCCGAAGCCGTCCTGCGCCAGCGCGTAGAGATAGCGCGGCCCCGAGAGCACGGTGTTGCTGTTGGTCCCGAGGATGGAGATCACTCCGCCGACCGTCATCAGCAGGCCGCCGACCCCGGGGATGAATCGCGCCGCGGCGTCGGCCAGCGGCGTCTGCGAGCTCACGACGCCGGGGAGGGTGCCCAGCGCCACCCACTGCACGCCTGTGTAGATCAAGGTCACGATCACGATCTGGACGACGAGGGCGAACGGCACGTCGCGGCGCGGATTCTTGAACTCCCCGGCCGGCGCCGCCGTGTTCTCGAATCCCGCGTAGGCGAAGAGCAGCAGCAGCACGGCGTCCCCGAAGGTCCCCGAGCCCGGCTTCGGAGTCACCGACGTCGCGAGGCTCCACGACACGAAGAAGAGACCCACAACGATGAATACGAGGAGCGGCAGGGTCTTGGTGACGGCGAGAAACACCGCCGTGCGCACACCCGACTTGACCCCGATCACGTTGATCGCGGTCAACAGGAGCAGCGGCAGGATGATCGCGAGCGCCTGTCCCCACCCCTGGTTGGCGGCCGGCCAGAGATAGCCGAGCGCGCGGGCGAAGCCCACCGAGAGCGACGAGACGGAGGAGACCCGCGCCAGCCAGGTCATCCAGCCCACCTCGAAACCGGCGAGGGGACCGAATGCCTCGCGCGTGTACACGTAGGCGCTCCCCGGCCGGTCGAAGTGGCTTGCCGCCTCCGCGAAGCAGAGCACCAGGAGCAGCACGGCGAACCCGGCCAACGCCACCGCGCCCACGCTCGCCGCCCCCAGGATGGCGGCCGCCCCGGCCGGCAGCAGATAGACGCCGCTGCCGATGACGTCGTTGACCGAGAAGCCGACGATCTCCCAGCGCGAGATGGCTCGGCGCATGCCGAGGTCGCGGGGCGCGGCGATGGGTTCCGATGCCATGGCTCAGACCTCGATCCGCGCGCCCGCCGTCTCCGGCAGAGTCCACACCCACAGGCCCGCGAGCGCCGCGAAGCCGGCGGCGAGCGCCACGCCCCCCGCCAACCCCCAGCGGCCGGACACGCTGACGATGACCAGCGGCGTCACGAGCTGCACGCTGCGCGAGACGTTCATGATCACCGACATGGCGGACCCGCGCACGCGGGTCGGAAAGAGCTCGGAAAAGTAAGGGCCGAAGCAGGACCAGGTGCCCGTGCCCACGCCGGCGATGAACATACAGGCAAACCCCACGTTTGGGCGCGACGCGAGGACGGGCCAGAACAGCGTGACCATCACCACTCCGGCCGCCATGATGGCGGAGTAGATCGTGAAGGACCGCCGCCGCCCGATGACGTCCGAGATCCAGCCGAAGGTGAGATAGCCCAGCAGCGAGCCGGCGACGAAAATCAGCGTCCACACGCCGGGCGAGAGCCCGCGCTCCTTCTGCAGATACCGGGGCAGCCAGACGACGGCGAACCAGTACGCCGAAATATCCAGGATGGTGAGGATGAAGGCTTTGGTGAACACCCCTGACAGGTCCGCGGCCACGAGCTGCGCCAGGATGGGGCGCCGGGCATGAGGCAGGTCCACCGCTCCGGCCCGCAGACGGCGGCGGTGCTCCGTCCACAGATCCGACTCCGGCAGCCATCGCCACGCCGGCAGCACCAGGATCGGCGCCGCCGAGAGCAGAAAAACCGTTCGCCATCCCACGGCGGGTGCCAGGAACGAGCCGACGATGGCCGCGAGCCCCAGGCCAACCGGCGCGCCGCTCTGGGCGAGGGCGCCGTAGCGGCCGCGCAACGCGGGAGGGAAGGTCTCCCCAAGCATCGCCTGTCCGGCGCCCCAGGTGCCGCCGATGCCGAGGCCCGCCAGAGCGCGGGCGGCGAGCAAACCGCTCAAACCCGTGGCCGCGGCGCAGGCGGCGTTGCCGAGCGAAAACGCCGCGATGGAGACTACGAGCGCGGTCCGGCGGCCGAAGCGGTCGCTCATCCAGCCGAAGAGGAGCCCGCCGACGCCGCTCATGCCGATGCCGATGCCGGTCAGCCAGGCGAGATTGGTCTCGGAAAGGCCGAAGGTATCCTGAATAGGCTGCAGCAGGAAGGAGAGGAGCATCAGCGAGTAGAAGCCCGTGCACCAGGCCCCCCAAGCGAAGGCGAGGATCCAGCGGTGCCTATTGACCGGGCGTTCATGATCGCTGAGGCGCGCAGGCGCCGGCTGCGGGAGCGTCTGCAAGGTGCGGGAGATCCTACCAGGAGACAGCGACGATTGGCCTCACCCACGCCCGGCGCGGGGAACAACACCTCCCCTACCACGGTTGACCCAAATGCCATGCGAACCGCCCTTGCCCTCCTGACCTGTCTCTTCTCCGCCGCCGCAGCCACGGGCCAGCCCGATCCGCGCCCGGAGCTTCTGCGGCTCCTCAACGCCGAGCGGCAAAGGGCTGGAGCGCCGCCGCTGCGCCTCTCTCCGGCGCTCACCCGGGCCGCCGAGGAGCACGCCTCCGAGGTCGCCGCGCGCCGCGATCTGCGGACGGGTCCTTCCGAGGAGATGTGGCAGCGGTTGAAGCGGGCGGGCTACGAGGCCCACGCATGGACCGAGAGCCTCGCCAACTCCACGGGCGATCCGCAGACCGTGATCGCCAACTGGCGGCGGGGCGATCCCCAGAGCTACCGCCAGGTCATGGACCCCGAGTTCCAGGATCTCGGCATTGGACTGGACCGCTTGCACGGCATGCCCCTCTACGTCTTTCTCTTCGCCGTGCCGGAAGAGGACTACTTCGCCCGCGGCACCTCCGGTATCCGCGACCTCGACCGCGTGCGCGCCGAGATGCTGGCGCGCGTCAACGAGGTGCGGAAGAAGGCGGGGGTCGCTCTCCTGAGATCCAACGCCCAGCTCGACGAGGCAGCCCAGCGCCACGCCGAGGACATGCTGGCGCGCCGCTACTTCGCGCACCAGAACCCCGAAGGGAAAACGGTGCGCGAGCGGTCTCGCGCCGCCGGCTACGACTGGCGAAACATCGGCGAGAACCTCGCCGAAGGTCAGTTCTCGGTGAACGAGGTGATGGACACCTGGATGCACAGCCCCGGACACCGCAGGAACGTCCTCGACCCCGCGTTCAGGGAGCTCGGCGTCGGCCTTGCCCTCGGCCGCAGCGGCAGCACCTATCGCACGGTCTGGGTGCAGGTCTTCGGAACGCGGAAATAGACCGAGACAGGCCTTCACCCCTGGGAGCGCCGGCGTCCTCGCCGGCCTGGGAGGGGCCAAAAAACAGCCGGCGAGGACGCCGGCGCTCCCAGGGCGGTATATCGTACTGTCCCTATGGAACCCGTCACCGCCGGCATCCTGATCTTCGACGGCGTCGAGGTGCTGGACTTCGCCGGTCCTTTCGAGGTGCTTTCGCGCGCCCGTCTGACGCCGGGGGTCGAGTCCCGCCGCTCCGAAGAGAGCGCGCCGTTCCGCGTCTTCACGGTCGCCAGGACCCGAGACCCGATCACCGCCACCGGCGGGCTGGTCGTCGTGCCCGCTCACGGCTTTGCCGACGCGCCCGCGATCGACCTGCTGGTCGTGCCGGGAGGCTTCGGCACCCGCGCTCTCCTGCACGACGAGGAGACTCTCGGCTGGATCCGCCAGACCGCCGCGGGAGCGCGGCGGGTCACTTCCGTTTGCACCGGCGCTCTCCTTCTCGGCAAGGCCGGCCTTCTCCAAGGCCGGCGGGCCACCACCCATTGGGCTTCGCTGGACCTCCTCGACTCGCTCGGCGTCGGCGCCACCGTCGAGCGCACCTCCCGCGTGGTGGACGACGGCGTCATCACCTCCGCCGGCGTCGCCTCCGGCATCGACATGGCCTTCTACCTCGTCGAGACCCTCTGCGGCCGCGAGGTGGCCGACGAGACGGCCCGGTACATCGAATACCGGCGGTAGCCCGGCATCCTCCTTGCTAGGCCCCTTTCTTCAAGCAGCGTGCGGCGGGCTTTTCACCTCCTGAGTCCTCCACACCTGAGCGTGGTTCTATCAAAACTTGATCCTGGCGGCTTCTCGCGGCGAGGCCTTTGGAGTATCATGAGTCTCCAGCACTTAGATCTGGAATTCGTACCCCGGAGTTCCGGTTTTGCTGAGAGTACGGATACCGCCAGGCCCCTGGAGGGCCATGGGGTCCGGCAAGGAGACTTAGATGACCGAACGATTGACTCTTCCCGTCCTGCCGCTGAGGGATTTCGTCCTCTTTCCAGGCGTCACCGCGCCGATCAACGCCGGCAAGCCCGCGACGCTGAAGGCCATCGAGGCGGCGCTCAACACGCCCGAGAGGCTGGTATTCGCGGTCTCCCAACGCGAGGACATTCAACACGTCACCCCCGAGATGCTCCACACCATCGGCACG
>Ga0075426_10002036_pt1 | contig 14506 bp, 19 predicted proteins | sample SoiMethybrSBSTD5_FD_75304 | JGI IMG/M metagenome (GOLD analysis project Ga0075426, IMG submission 75304) | Bulk soil microbial communities from a Populus tree surrounding site in Tennessee, USA - Soil MetaG P. TD hybrid SBSTD5 | ecosystem: Environmental > Terrestrial > Soil > Tree plantation... | reverse complement strand
GGGCTGCTTCGTCGTTGCTCGTCCTAGCAAGGTCGACACCTTGCTTCGGACTCGACGCCTAGAATCAGCCTCGAAATCGATTCGTCGCAGACCCCTGCGACTTGTGCAGAGGTTCCCTAGGTCTTGATGCCGAGCTTGCCGGCCGCGATCACGGCCTGCACGCGCGAGGTGACGTCGAGCGCCTTGAAGATGGCCGCGATGTGGTTCTTCACGGTTCCTTCGGCGAGGTCGAGCTCGCGGCAGATCGCCTTGTTCGACTTGCCGGCGAGAAGGAGGTGGAGCACGTCGGCCTGGCGCGGCGTGATGCCCAGGCGCGAGGTCACCGCGTCACCGGGCTTCGGTTTCGCCGCCGGCGCCGCCGCCGCGGCGGCCATCATCTCGCGCGGAAGATAAGTGCCTCCGGCGAGCACGAGGCGCAAGGCGTTCACGACAACCTTTGGGCTGGACGACTTCGGGATGTAGCCCAGCGCGCCATGCTCGAGCACGGAGCGCATGAGCGCGGGATCGTCCTCGCCGGAGACGACGACGACCGGCAGGCCGCGATGGCGGCGCAGCAGCTCTTCGAGCGCCGACATGCCGCGCGCGTCCGGCAGGCGCAGGTCGAGGAGCACCAGGTCGAGGTCGGAATGTGCCGCGACCTGGTCGACTCCTGCCTGGAACGTCGCCGCTTCGAGCACTTCGACCGTCTCGCCCGGGGACGCGAGCCGCACGAGCAGCGGCCGCAGTCCTTCGCGGATGAGGTCGTGATCGTCGACGACGAGGATCTTCACGCAGCTTCGACGCGGCTTTGCCGCAGCGAAGCGAGCATCGCGCGCAGCCGCGCGGGCCGCACCGGCTTGTGCAGCATCGGATAGCCCGCGAGGTCGGCCTGTTTCAGCGCCTCGCTCGAGACGTCGCCCGAGACGAGGATGCCCTCTACGGCGGGGTGGCGGCGGCGAATGCGCTCGATCACCTGGATGCCGTTCTCGCCGGCGAGGTCGTAATCGGCGATCACGAGATCGGGAGCTTCGTCCAGCTTCGCGAGCGCCTCGTCGATCTCGGCGCCGGATGCAATGGCGGCCACGCGGCATCTCCAGCCCTCGAGGAGCAGCGCCATCGCCGCGCGGTTGTCGCGATCGTCCTCGACGACGAGCACGCGGCAACCCTCGAGGCTCTGCAGCGGCGCGGCCGCTTCGGGCGCGCGCATCTTCGCCGGATCGCCGCGCGCGACCTCGACGGTGAACACGGAGCCGCGTCCGACGCGCGAGCGCACCATGAGCGGCAGCCCCAGGAGGCGCGCCGTGCGCTCGACGATCGCGAGCCCGAGGCCGAGCCCCTTCTCGCGCTCGCGCTGCGGGTTGGCGAGCTGGTGGAACTCGAGGAAGATGTCGCCGAGCTTTTCGCCGGGAATGCCGATGCCGCTATCCCAGACCTCGAGCGACACCGCGCCGCCGCGGGCGCGGCAGGCGACCACGACGCCGCCCATCACCGTATAGCGCAGCGCGTTCTCGGTGAGGTTGGAGAGGATGCGAAAGAGCAGCACCTCGTCGGTCTCGACGAACTCGCGCGACGGCCGCACGTGCAGCCTCAGGCCCTGGCGCGCGGCGGTGTCGGCGAAGGAGCTGCGCAGCCGGTCGAGCACGCGCGAGACGGGGAACACGGCGCGTTGCGGCTTTACGGTGCCCGCGTCGAGCTTGGAGATGTCGAGGATCTCGTTCAGGAGCGAGGACATCGCGACGACCGAGGTGCGCATGCTGTCGAGGATCTTGCGCGATGCGGCGTCGCGCACGCGCTCGTCGAGGCTCTCGGCGAGAAGGGCGATCGCCTGCATCGGCTGGCGCAGGTCGTGGCTCGCGGCCGCGAGGAAGCGCGTCTTCGCCGCGTTGGCCGAGTCGAGCTTGTCGGCTTGCCGCGTGAGGTCGCGCAGCAGCTCGACGTTCTCGTAGCGCATCGTGATCGAATCGACGACGTAGCGGCCGCCGCTGCGTCCGACGAGCACGGCCATGCCGAAGACCAGCAGCTCGAAGATCATGCGCAGCACCGGACGCGGCGCCGGCTCGATCAGCGAAAAGGCGACGAACGGCGCGATCGACGCCACGACGAACGCGTAAAAGATGCGCGGATGCGCCGACGTCGTCTGCGCCTGGAAGACGATGAAAAGCGAGATCAGGAACGCGACGAACATCCCGTAAAGCTGCTGCTCCTCGCCGACGCCATAGTGCAGCCCCGCGGCGCCGATCGTTCCCCACAGCAGGCCCGCCGAGCCGTACATGAGCGCGGCACGGCTCGCCCAGGCGTCGAGCTGCGCGCCGGGCGGCGGCGAGCCGAGGTAGGCATGGGCCATCGCGAAGCGGACGAGGATGAGCATCGCGAAAACGCAAAGCCACGCGAGCAGCAAATCGTGCGGCACGCCCGGCCACATCAGCGCGACGGTCAACAGCGCGAACATGAAGCCGTTCGAGAGATTCCGCGGATAGGCGCGGAATCCGATCGCCAAGAGCTCGCGTGCGACGTGCTCCGACTTCGGGGACATCGTCCCCCTCCCTTAAACCCGAGCCGGGGTTAGCTCCCCGGGTCAGTTCATCACTTTACGCAGGGCCGGCGCGTTGCGCTCGTTGATGCGCGAGTTGGCGGAGACGTGCTGGCGCAGGAACTCCATCTGATCGGCGAGGATGCGGCGGTTCGCGAGGATCAGGAATTCGGCGCGGTTGGGAACATAGGGCGCGTACACGAGCTGCATGTGCGCCTCTTCCGGAGTGCGGTTGCCTTTCTTCTGGTTGCAGACGCGGCATGCCGTCACGACGTTCATCCACGTGTCGCGTCCGCCGCGTGACAGCGGCAGGATGTGGTCGCACGTGAGCTTGAACGGCGAGAACGCGCCGGCGCAGAACGCGCAGGTGAAACGGTCGCGATTGAAGAGCTCGCGGTTATTGAGGGGCGGGACCTGGTTGAAACCCTTGATCGCGAGCGCCTTGCCGCGAATCGCGATGATCGAATTGGCGGTGATGCTCGAGCGCTCGCCGGTCTTCTGGCAGCGCCCGCCGAACACGGTGAACGCCTCGCTTCCGGTCTCCCACGCGACTCTTTCTTTCGCGTAGTACCAGACAGCCTGCTGCCACGTGACCCAGCGGTGGGGCACACCGTGCTGGTCCAGCGTGAGGATGAGAGGCAGGCTTCTCATGGATAATGTGCGGAAATCGCGCTAACCGTTTGCCCAATTTACCAAATTTTTGACCGTCCATGAACCTGGACCGTGTTCACGCCGGGCGCGACCTCGGCAACGACTTCAACGTCATCGTCGAGATCCCGATGAATGCCGACCCGATCAAGTACGAGATCGACAAGGCGACGGGGGCACTTTTCGTCGACCGCTTCCTCTCGACCGCCATGCATTACCCGTGCAACTACGGCTACATCCCCGACACGATGTCCGACGACGGCGACCCGGTGGATGTCCTCGTGGTGAGCCCCTTTGCGCTCATGCCCGGCGTGGTGGTGCGCTGCCGGCCGATCGGTCTGCTGAAGATGACGGACGAGGCGGGAGGCGATCACAAGCTTGTCGCCGTTCCCATCGACAAGCTCACCCCGCTCTATCGCCGTATCGAGACGGTGCGCGACCTTCCGGAGACGACGCTCGCGCAGATCGCCCACTTCTTCGGGCATTACAAGGACCTCGAGCCCGGCAAGTGGGTGAAGGTCGAGGGCTGGGGCAGTCCCGCGGAGGCCAAGAAGGAGATCCGCGACGCCGCGAAGCGCTTCAAGAAGGGCAAGAAGTAAGGTCCGCGCTCGCGCCGCGACCAAGCAGAAAATGGTGCCACGTACCTTTTTATTCGCCCTCATGATCGCGACCGGTGCCGCGGCGTCCGAAGACTGCACATACAAGTCGGGCGCGAACACGGTCGCGCTCGTCGAGCTCTTCACCTCGGAAGGCTGCTCGAGCTGCCCGCCGGCGGATCGCTGGATCTCCGGCTTCGTGAGCCATCCGCAGGTCGAGCGCTTCGTGCCGCTCGCCTTCCACGTGAACTACTGGGACGAGCTTGGCTGGAAGGACCGCTTCGCCGACCAGCGCTATACCGAACGGCAGCGCGCGCTCGCGAAGGCCGCGGGCGCGAACATGGTGTACACGCCGCAAGTGACGCTGCAGGGGCGCGACGCAGCCGACTGGCGCAGCGAATCGAAGTTCGCGAGCCGGATCGAGGCGATCAACAAGTCGCCATCGCGCGCGGCTTTGAAGTTGCAGGCGAAGGCAGCCGCCGATGGACGCGTGATGGCAGCGGTGTCGGCGAGCGCCTTTCCCGCGGACATCAAGCCGGAGAACGTCGCGCTGTTCGTCGTGCTCAGCCAGGATGGCCTGTCCAGCAAGGTCACCGCGGGCGAGAACGGCGGCGAGACGTTGCGGCACAATTTCGTCGTGCGCGAGATGGCGATGAGCCGTTCGTTGCAGGATTTCGGTCATGTCTTCCAGCCCAAGCCGGACTACGACCTGTCGAAGATGCGCGTCGCGGCATTCGCGCAGAACGTCAAGACCGGCGAGGTGCTCCAGGCGATCTCGGCGCCCATCTGTAAATAACCAAATAACCGGGGACAGACTCCGCGTCCCGCATTGCAGAACACGGAGTCTGTCCCCGGTTACCGCGAGGCGGAACGCGGAGTCTGTCCCCGGTTCAGTCGGCGGTGAAGTTGGCGCCCCAGTGGGAGCCGTCGCAGAAGGGCTTGTTCTTCGAGGCGCCGCAGCGGCAGAGCGTGTAATGCTCCTTCGAGGCGCCGTCGCCGAAGGCGGCGCCGACGAGCTCGATGCCGCCGGTGACTTCATAAGGCCCGTTGCGCGTCGCGGTGATCGCGGGCGGCGCGTCGCGGTCGCGATGCTCGACGCCTTCGATCGAATAGCTCAACGCGCCCGAAGGGCAATGCCCGATCGCCGCGACGATCTGCGCGGCATCCGCTGCGTCGGGATCGATCCACGGGCTGCCTTCCTCGCGAAACACCGCGGCGAGGTGGTCGGTGCAATACCCGTTGTGCGCGCAGATGCCGCGGTTGTCGTGGATCGTGATCGATTTCCCGGCGTACGAGCGGCGCTTGTCGTTGACGCCGTCGGTGAGGCGCTTGTCGCTGAAGCCGATGCGCGAGTGCGTGCCGTCGCAGAAAGGCTTGCTCTTCGACCCGCCGCAACGGCACAACGCCACTTTGTCGACGGTCGTGCATTCGCTGCCGTCCGCCTTGCGCAGGTACGGGACGGCATGCGGGGCTTCGCCGTAGATGAGGTAGTACGGACCGTTCGAAGCGCACGCAATTCTCGGTTTGGAGCTCATGTCGCCATCTTAAACCGGGGACAGACCACGTTTTTCCATCAGGTGGAAAAACGTGGTCTGTCCCCGGTTTAAGCGAAGCGCGCTTCGCGGCGCAGGCCGGCGAGGGCGAGGAGACCGAGCGCCGCGGCGATGAGCGACATCCCGGCGAGCTCGAGCGCGGGCGGGCGCTCGCCGAGCTGGATCGCCGAAGCCGCGACCGCGATGACAGGAATGCCGAGCGAATTGAGACCGGCGAGGCCCGCGGACGTGTGCGAGAGCACGTAGGTCCACAGCCACCAGCCGAGCCCGGTCGCCAGCACCGCGCAGAACGTGAGCGCGACGATGAACTCCGGCGCCCAGTCCACCGGCGCGTGCGGCCGCGAGACGAGCGCGAGCGCAAGGAGCCACGCGAACCCGAAGACGAGCTGCCACGCGGTGAAGACGAGCGTGTCGGCGCCCCGCGTCGGCCACTTCTTCGAGAAGACGGCGGCGAGCGCCCACACCGCGCCGCCCGCGATCGCAAGCAGGCTCGCTTCCAGGCTCGTGAGCTTCCACGGCGCGACGATGAGCACGAGCCCCGCGAAGGCGAGCGCCACGGCGACCCATTGCGTGCCGCGCATGCGCTCGCCGAGCAGGTAATGCGCGAACACGATCATCCAGAACGGCATTGTGAAGACGAGCACCGACGTGCGCCCGGTGTCGCCGTAGAAGAGCGCGAATTGCGTGAGCGCGACGAAGAGCGCGACCTGGAGCGACCCCACGACGAACGCCATGCGATAGCTCGAAAGCCAGAGCCCGCGCCCGCGCGCGATCACGACGGCGAACAGCACCAGCGCGCCGATGCCGACGCGCAGCGCCGCGAAGTCGAACGGGTGCGCGTGGCGCAGCCCGATCTTCATCAGCGGCCACGAATAGCCCCAGATGGCGATCATCGCCACGAGCGCGACGAGCGGCGCGGATCCGGCCTTCTTCACGCGGCCGGCGCGGGCGGTTGGCTGCGGATCTCCAGGCGCGGGCCGTCGGGCGAGCCGAGATGGAGGAAGCCCTGGGCGAGGCTTTCGAGCTGCGCGACGACGAGCGCGTCGAAGCCGCCGCCGGGAGCGCGCGCGGCGTTCACGATCGTTCCGGCGGATTGGTCGCCGAAGCTCGGGCTGTAGACGGCCTGGCCCGGAGCGGGGCGGTCGCCGCCGGCAAGATGCGCGAGCGCCATGCGCCGCTTCAGGCCGCCGCGGTATTGCGTGCGCGCGACGATCTCCTGCCCCGGATAGCAGCCCTTGCTGAAGCTCACGCCGCCCACGAGGTCGAAGTTCGCCATCTGCGGCACGAACGCTTCCTGCGTGGCGGCGACGATCGTCGGGATGCCCGCCTGGATCGACGTCCACTCCCATTCCTCGGCGCTCGCGCGCGCCTCCGCGCTCGCGAGCAAATCCCACATCGCGGGCGCGGCCTTCGCCGGCACCAGCGCGATGAAGCGCTCGCCGCCGAGCGCAATGCAGATCGCGCCGTCTTTCTCCACCGATTCGAGCTTCGCCGGGGTCGTCCCCCAATGGCTCGCAACGCTCGATGAGGCGTTGCCGCCCGCGATGCCGATGCGCGCGTAGAGCTCGCTCTCGTCGACGATCTTCACCTTCGAGCGCAGCACGTAGATCGTGAGGCGCTTGGCGATCGCGGGCGCGATCTCCGCGGGCAGCATCAGCAGGAACTGCTCGCGCGTGCGCAGCAGCAGGAAAGTGGCAAGGAGCCTGCCCTTCGGCGAGCACCAGCCGTTCCATTGCGCCTGGCCCACCTTGAGCGACTCGACATCGTTGGTGAACTGGCCGTGGAGAAAAGGCGCCGCGTCGTCCCCCGTCACGCCGATGAGCGCGTTATGGGAGAGGTCGGCTACCAGCTCGGATCGCATCACTGCCACATGGAGACATCACTTCAGGACATCAAGTATAGCGAGGCGCCCGTCGAGGTCGCGCTCGCGCCCTCGCGCTCAGGCGTATGGATCGTCGCCGCGATGGCGCTCGCGACGTTCGCCGTGATCCTCGCCACGCCCGGGCCGCCGCTCGCTCGCATCGCGGTCGCGGCGGCGGTCGCGTGGTGCGCGCTGGACGCGGCCCACGTCGCGGCGCTGCATCGCGGGCGGCGCGGGACGCGGCGCGCGATCGTCACGATGGCGGGCGAAATCTATCTCTGGACCGATGCCGGCGAGTGGCGCACCGGCGTCGTGCGGCAGGGCTCGTTCGTCGCTCCCTGGCTCACGATCATCCGCTGGCGCGCGCCCTCGCACCGCTTCGACCGGACGCTCCTCATCCTTCCCGACATGCTTCCCGAGCCCGACTTCCGGCGCCTTCGCGTGCTGCTGCGTTGCGGTTTGTGACAGGCCGCGGCGACGGTCGCCGCGGATGCTACCCTTTGCGCCTTGACCCAGTCTTACCGAGGATTCCAATGATGTTCCGGACGATGGCGGCCGCTCTCGGCGCGGCCGCAGCCTTCGTTGCATCCGCCGCGCCGATGAGCTATCCGCCCGCGGCGAAGAAAGCAGTCACCGATACGTACTACGGCGAACAGGTCGCCGACGATTACCGCTGGCTCGAGAACGGCGCCGATCCCCAGGTGAAGGCGTGGAGCCAGGAGCAGCTCAAGGCGACGCGCCAGGTGCTAGACGCCGTTCCGATGCGCGCCGAGCTCGCGAAGCGCTTCAAGGACCTCTACGAGACGGCGCCGGCGCGGCATTTCGAATTCGTCGATCGCGGCCAGCTCTTCGCGTTGAAGCGCCAGCCGCCGAAGAACCAGCCGATGCTGGTCGTCATGAAGTCGGCCGCCGACGTGGCCTCGGAGCGCGTGGTGGTCGATCCGAACACGCTCAACGCGAAAGGCACCACGGCCATCGACTGGTACGTGCCCTCGCTCGACGGACGCTACGTCGCGGTCTCGTTGTCGGAGAACGGCAGCGAAGACGGCACCGTGCATGTGATCGACACGAAAACCGGCAAGGAAACCGGCGACCTCGTGCCGCGCGCGCAGTATCCGACCGGGGGCGGCAGCCTCGAATGGGATGAGAAGGCGACGGGCTTCTACTACACGCGCTATCCGCAGGGACAAGAGCGCTCCGGCGAGGACGTCAACTTCTACCAGCAGGTGTACTTCCACAAGCTGGGCACGCCGGCCGCGAAGGACATCTACGTCATCGGCAAGGAGTTTCCGCGCATCGCGGAGACGTTCCTGCGCGCGACGCGCGACGGCAAGTACTTGCTCGCGAGCGTGGCCAACGGCGACGGCGGCGAGTACGCCTATTACCTGCGCGGCCCGGATCGCAAGTGGACCCAGGTCGCCGGCTACGCCGACAAGATCCGGCGCATGGTGCCGGGACGCGACGCCCGCCTGTATGCGCTGTCGCTCAAGGACTCGCCGCGAGGCAAGGTGCTGGCGATCCCGATGGACAAGCCCGCGCTCGCGAACGCGACGGTGCTGGTGCCGGAGTCTGCGGACACGATCCAGGAAGTGGCCCCCGCGAACGACCGCATCTACGTCGACTACATGGCTGGCGGCCCGTCCGAAGTGCGCGTGTTCAGCCTCGCCGGCAAGCCGTATCCGTCGGTGCCCGCGGAATCGATCGCCTCGGTCGGCGTCGATGCCGTGCTCGACAACGGCGACGTGCTCATCGGCGCCCAGAGCTATGTGACGCCGCCCGCGATCTACCTGTTTTCGCCGAAGGCGGGGAAATACGAGCGCACGCAGCTCGTGGGCAAGTACAGCGTGAGCTTCGAGGACGCGCAAGTCGTGCGCGAGATGGCGACCTCGAAGGACGGCACCAAGGTGCCGGTGAACATCATCATGAAGAAAGGGACGAAGCTCGACGGCTCGAATCCCACGCTCCTCTACGGCTACGGCGGCTACGGCGTGAACCTCACGCCGTTCTTCAGCCTCACGCACCGGGTCTGGCTCGACCACGGCGGCGTGATGGTGTACGCGAACCTGCGCGGCGGCGGCGAATTCGGCGAGGCCTGGCACCTCGCGGGCAACCTCACGAAGAAGCAGAACGTCTTCGACGACATGATCGCGGCGGCCGAGCACCTCATCAAGCGCCGCTACACGAAGCCGGAGAAGCTCGCGGCGATGGGCGGAAGCAACGGCGGGCTCCTCATGGGCGCGGTCCTCACGCAGCGGCCCGATCTCTTCCGCGCGGTCGTGAGCGACGTCGGCATCTACGACATGCTGCGCGTGGAGCTCACGCCCAACGGCGCGTTCAACGTCACCGAGTTCGGCACCGTCAAGGATCCGGCGCAGTACAAGGCGCTGCGCGCGTATTCGCCTTATCACCGCGTCAAGGACGGCACCGCGTATCCCGCGGTCCTCATGCTGACGGGCGAGAACGACGGCCGCGTCGACCCGTACAACTCGCGCAAGATGGCGGCGCGCCTGCAGGCCGCGAGCTCTTCGGACCGGCCGATCCTGTTGCGCGTCAGCATGGACACGGGCCACGGCATCGGCACCAGCCTCTCCAACCGCGTCGCCGAAGAGGCCGACCGCTACGCGTTCCTCATGAGCCAGCTCGGGATGCAGTGATCGCGAGCTACGTCGAAAGCATCTTCGCCAACCAGCTGCTCCTGCCGCTCTGGGGCGTGATCGCGCTCTGGGCGGTGCTGTTCACGGTGAATCACCTGGTTTTCCGGCGCAGCGAGGAGCTTCGGCGGGGGCAGAGCGTCGTGGTGGCGGCCGAGACGCGGTCCGTACGCGGCGTCGCGCAGCTGGCGCTGCAGGCCGTGTTCGCGCTCGTCATCTTCATGATGGCGTTCGTGCTGGGCGGGGCCTACTACACGTTCTTCGCGGGAGGCCTGCTCGTGACGATGGCGCTCTCCATCGGCCTCAATCTGCACAGCATGCTGTTCGCAGGCGCGCTGGGTGCGCCGGCCGCCGCCGAGGGCTCGGTGAAGCTCTCGCCCACCGTCGTCCTGCGTACGAAGGCGGCGCAGATTCTCGGGGCCGGCGTCGGCTGCCTGTGCATGATGCTGATCGTTCCGCACCTGGCGCTCGCGGGCGCGAGCCTGTTCCTGATCTCGACGTCGTTGGGATTCCATCGGCGCGCGAACCAGGCCGCCGCGCGGTGACGGCTGCCATCCGCGTGCGCTCCGTCGCCCGCGAGGACTTCGACGAATGGAAGATCCTCTGGGACGGTTACAACGCGTTCTACGGCCGCGCGGGCGCCACGGCCTTGCCCGATGCGGTCACGCGCAGCACCTGGTCGCGATTCTTCGACGAGAAGGAGCCGGTGCACGCGCTCGTCGCGGAAAGCGGCGGGCGCATCGTCGGCCTCGCGCACTATCTCTTCCACCGCAGCACCAACCAGATCGCGAACATCTGCTACCTGCAGGATCTGTTCACGATCGAGGAGGCGCGCGGCAAGGGCATTGGCAAGGCGCTGATCGAGGCAGTTTACGAGAAGGCGCGCGAGGCGCGATGCGCACGCGTGTACTGGCAGACGCACGAGACCAACGCCGTCGCGCAAGGCCTCTACCGGAAGGTCGCCGAGCGCTCCGGCTTCATCGTCTATCGGAAGGATCTCGCATGAGCGACCTGGAGACCAACAAGAAGACGGCGATGGCGTTCTACGATCTCGCCTTCAACCAGTGCAAGCCGCGCGCGGCGATCGAGCGTTACGTCGGCGACGCGTACATCCAGCACAACCCCGAGGTCGCCGACGGGAAGGAAGCGTTCATTGCCTACTTCGAGCAGATGGCGCGCGATTATCCCGGCAAGCGCGTGATCTTCCGGCGTGCGATCGCGGAGGGGAGCTACGTCGTGCTGCACTGCCAGCAGGAGTTTCCGACGTACAAGGACCGGGACTGGGCGGGAATGGACATCTTCCGCGTCGACCGCGACGGCAAGATCGTCGAGCACTGGGACGTGCTGCAGATCGTGCCGAAACAGCAGGCGCACGGCAACGGCATGTTCTAGCCATGCGGCGCGAATGGACGGTACGGCGCGTTGAGACGGTCGACGACGCGCTCGTCGACGCGCTCGCCGACGTGCTGATCGATTGCGTCGAAGGCGACGCGTCGGTGAGCTTCATGCATCCGCTCACGCGCGAACGCGCGCGCTCGTTCTGGCGCCAGGTGGCCGACGGCGTCGCGGCGGGCGAGCGAGTCGTGTTCGTTGCCTCCGACGATCAAGGCCTGTGCGGAACGGTCCAGATCGTGTTTCCGTCGTCGGAGAACCAGCCCCACCGCGCGGACGTCTCGAAGATGATCGTGCATCGCCGCGCGCGAAGGCTCGGGCTGGGCGAGGCGCTGATGCGCGCCGCCGAGAAGACCGCGCTCGAGCTGGGCCGCACGCTGCTCGTCCTCGACACCGCGAGCGAAGAGGCGAAGCGCCTCTACGAGCGCCTCGGCTGGATTCGCGTGGGCACGGTTCCCGACTACGCGCTGATGCCGCGCGGCGGCTACTGCGACACGGTCTTCTACTACCGCAAGCTCGGCTGACTGCGAGACAATGTCGGCATCCCCACGCCGGAGCTACCGATGATCCAGGGACTTCGCACCGTCATCTATCCCGTTACCGACCTCGAGAAAGGCAAGGCGTGGTACAGCGAGGTGCTCGGGGGGAAACCGTACTTCGACGAGCCGTTCTATGTCGGCTACTCGGTGGGCGGCTTCGAGCTTGGCCTCATTCCAGACGGCGAGCCCGGCGACGAGGGCTCCATCGCTTATTGGGGCGTCGCCGATGCCGTCGCGGCCATGCGCCGGCTGGAGGACATGAAGGCACGCGTGCACGAACCGTTGAAGGATGTCGGCGACGGAATCAAGGTCGGCGCCGTGCTCGATCCGTTCGGCAACGTGGTCGGCATCATCGAGAACCCGCACTTCGATCCGAAAAAGGTGCGTTGACATGTACAACCCGAAGCACTTCGAGGAGCGCGACATCACGGTGCTCCACGCCCTCATCCGCTCGCACCCGTTGAGCACGTGGGTGACGATCGCCGGTGGCGAGCTGCTCGCGAATCACGTTCCGTTCTTCGTCGATCCGGCGCGTGGGGCGAACGGCACGCTCGTCGGCCATGTCGCGCGCGCCAATCCGGTGTGGAATTCGTTTTCGAAGGACGTGCCCTCGCTCGTCGTCTTCCAGGGGCCCGAGGGCTACATCTCGCCGTCGTTTTACGCGTCGAAGAAGGAGCACGGCAAGGTGGTTCCGACATGGAATTACGCGGTCGTGCACGCGTACGGGATACCGTGCGTCATCGACGACGCCGCTTGGCTGCGCAAGCACGTGACCGCGATGACCGACCTCCAGGAATCGCGTCATCCTCCCGGCGAGTGGAAAGTGACCGATGCGCCGGCGGACTTCATCGAGAGCATGGTGAAGATGATCGTCGGCATCGAAATTCCGATCGACCGCATCGACGGCAAGTGGAAGATGAGCCAGAACCGCGCGATGGCCGACCGCGCCGGAACCGTCGCGGGATTGCGGGAGCGGGGCGACATGGAGATGGCCGCGCTGGTGGAGCACCTCGCGCGCTGAGGTACGATCGGCAATGGCTTCGACACCCGAGCGCATCGTCAAGCAGATCCTGCTGAGCTCGCCGATCGCGCGCGTCTGGCATGCGATCGGCGATTCGCAGGCGTTCGGAAGCTGGTTCGGCGTGTCGCTCGAGGGAGCGTTCATCGCGGGCAAGCGCCTCAAGGCGAAGATCGTGCCGACCGCCGTCGACGCCGAGGTCGCGAAGCAACAGAAGGCGTACGAGGGGAAAGCCTTCGATCTCTTCATCGAGCGCGTCGAGCCGATGAAGCGTCTCTCCTTCCGCTGGCACCCGTACGCGGTCGAGCCCGGCGTGGACTATTCGGACGAGCCCACGACGCTCGTCGCCTTCGACTTGAGGGAAGTGCCCGGCGGGACGGAGGTCACGGTGACCGAGTCGGGCTTCGACCAGATCCCGCTCGAGCGGCGCGCGAAGGCCTTCGAGATGAACGCGGGCGGCTGGGCGATGCAGATGCGGCTCATCGAGAAGTATCTCGAGGGGCACGCCGGGTGACGCGCTACTCGTCCACTTCGCGCTGATGCCGGATAGCCAGCACGACGACCTCGTCGTCGGCTAGACGGAAGCCATACTGGGCGAGATATCCGGTCCGTCCGCGAAAGATCACGAGCTCGCGGCGGTTCACGTCGACGGGACGGCCGATGAGCGGATAGGTGGCGAGGACCTTGAGGCCGTTGAGGATGAGGGGGATCGTCTCGGCCGCGGCACGCGGGTCCGATTCGCTGAGGAAGCTTGCCAGCCGCTCGAGGTCCTGCAGCGCTGCGGGCGTGAACCGGAGCGTGGCCAAGCGTCAGGTCTTCTTGCGCGCCGCCTTGATGGGTTTGGGCCGGCGAGGCTTCCTGCCCGCGGCGATTCCCAGGATGTATTGCTCGACGTCTTCCATCGCGTACGCGATGCCGGTGCGCTCGTACTCGCGCATCGCAACGGCTCCGGCCGAGAGATACTCGCGGCGCCGGTCGGCGCGGTCGGCCTTTTCCCTCAGCGCCTCGACCATGTACGCATGAGGCGACTTGCCTTCGGCCTCGGCTTGCGCGGCGAGCCGCGCGCGCAGGTCGTCAGGCAGCTTCAATGTCGTCGGTGTCGCCATAGTCATACCAAGGTAATACCAACGCTCGCGGCTGTCAAGCTGCGCGCGCTGATATAATTTCGCCATGAATCCGCAAGATGCGCCGGCGCAGCAGGTTCTGACGCTGCCGGGCGCGATTGCGCTTTCCGCCTTCCGCGTCGAAAAGCTCCTCGCTTCGCTCCCGGGCCGCGCCGCCAAGGCCGCGATCGACACGCGCTTCGTGCATTTCGCGGCGATCGCCGGGCCGCTCGATGCGCGCGAGACCCAGGTCCTCGAAAAGCTCCTCACCTACGGCACGCCCGCGCGCGGCGAGCCGCAAGGCAAGCTCCTCCTCGTGCTGCCGCGCTTCGGCACCGTGTCGCCGTGGTCGTCGAAGGCGACCGACATCGCGCACAACTGCGGGCTCGCGAAGGTCATCCGCATCGAGCGCGGCCTCGCCTACTACGTGACGGAGCGCGAGCCGGCGCTGGAAGTCGCGATCCACGACCGCATGACCGAGACGGTCGTGACCGACCTCGCGGACGCGCACAAGCTCTTCGCGCACGCGAGCCCCCGGCCGCTCGCGACCGTCGATGTCCGCGCCGGCGGCAAGCGCGCGCTCGAGGAGGCGAACGACTCCATGGGCCTCGCGCTCGCGCCCGACGAGATCGACTA
>Ga0075426_10002034_pt1 | contig 14516 bp, 15 predicted proteins | sample SoiMethybrSBSTD5_FD_75304 | JGI IMG/M metagenome (GOLD analysis project Ga0075426, IMG submission 75304) | Bulk soil microbial communities from a Populus tree surrounding site in Tennessee, USA - Soil MetaG P. TD hybrid SBSTD5 | ecosystem: Environmental > Terrestrial > Soil > Tree plantation... | reverse complement strand
GCGTGGATGAGGCGGTTGAGGCCCGGCTCGGTCATTCCCATGTCGGCGAGGAAGATCTCTTTCTCGTCGTCGGGGAGGTCGGCGATCTCGGCTTCGAGCTTGGCGCTGATCGCGACCACCGGCGCGCCTTCCTTCGCCGCGTACGCCTTGACGCGCTCCAGCAACGGATTGCCCTCGAACCCATGCTCGCCCACGTTGGCGACATAGAGCGCGGGCTTAGCGGTGAGGAGCGCGAGCGGCTTCAATAGCGCCATCTCCTCGGCGTTGAATCCGAGCGCGCGCACCGGGTGCAAGCCGTCGAGCGCCTTCTCGACGCGCTCGAGCAGCGCCACCAGCTTGATCGCGTCCTTCTCGCCGGCGCGCACGTTCCTCGAGTAGCGCTGCAGCGCCTTCTCGACCGACTGCATGTCGGCGAGCGCGAGCTCGGTGTGGATCACTTCGATGTCGGAGATCGGATCGATCTTCGTCGCAACGTGGACCACGTTCGGGTCCTCGAAGCAGCGCACGACGTTCGCGATCGCGTCGGTCTCGCGGATGTTGGCGAGGAACTGGTTGCCGAGGCCTTCGCCCTTTGAGGCGCCGGCGACGAGCCCCGCGATGTCGACGAATTCGACGATCGCGGGAATGACCTTCTGCGGCTTGTCGATCGCGGCGAGCTTCGCAAGGCGCGGGTCGGGAACTTCCACCACGCCCACGTTCGGCTCGATCGTGCAGAACGGATAGTTCTCCGCCGCGATCCCCGCCTTCGTGAGCGCATTGAAGAGCGTCGACTTGCCGACATTGGGCAGGCCCACGATGCCGCACTGCAGGCTCATTCGTCCTTCTCTTTCTCTTTTTCTTTCGCTTCCGCTTCGGCTGCGCGCGCGAGTCGCCGCTTCTCGCGTTCTTCCTGCTTCGCCATTTCAACTGCGGGATCTGTGTTGAGCCACGTCATCGCGTCCTGCAGGCGGCCCGAAGCGAGGCGCGGGAAGAGATCCAGCGAGCGCTCGAACACCGGGTCGATCAGCGCCTGCTCGTCGCGCTTCGCTTCGTGAAGCACGTAGTCGGCGACGAGGTCCTTGTGCCCCGGATGGCCGATGCCGATGCGAAGGCGCCAGAAATCCTTCGTGCCGAGCGCGTCCACGATATCGGTGAGGCCGTTGTGGCCGCCGGTGCCGCCGCCCTTCTTGAGCCGCACCGTGCCCGGCGGAAGGTCGAGCTCGTCGTGCACGACGAGCATCTCGCCCGGCTCGATCTTGTGGAAGCGCAGGAACGCGGAGACGCTCCGGCCGCTTTCGTTCATGTACGTGGAGGGCTTGAGCATCCAGAAATCGCGATCGCCCTCCTCGACGCGCGCGAGCCAGCCGGAGAATTTCGATTCCTTCGACCAGCGCGCCTTCTTGCGCCCGGCGATGGACTCTACCCACCAGTAGCCCGCGTTGTGGCGCGTGCGCTCGTATTCGCGCCCGGGATTGCCCAAACCGACGATGAAGCGGATCGATTCCATCTAAAGAAAACGCCCGCCGTCGAGGCGGGCGTCCCTGTTCTTTCGTGCCGGTTACTTCTTTTCCTTGCCTTCTTTCTTTTCTTCCTTGCCGCCGCCCTTGGCTTCCTTGCCTGCGCCAGGCGCCGCGGCCGCAGCCGCTGCGGCTTCGGCAGCTTCCTCCTCCTTCGTCTTCTGGGCAGTCGTCGGCACGTCCGCGGCCGACACGACCGCCGTGGCCGCTGCTTCCGCCGCTTCCTCTTCCGCCGTCAGCACCTTCGGGATGACGATGGTCGCGACGGTGGGATCTTCGCCCTTCGCGACGATCGCTTCCACGCCCGGCGGAAGCTGGAGCGAAGACAGGTGCAGCGAGTGGCCCGCCTGCAGGTTCGCGAGGTCGACCTCGATGAACTCCGGCAAGTCTTTCGGCAGGCACGTGACCTCGAGCTCCTTCATCACGTGCTCGACGAGGCCGCCCGCGATCTTCACGCCGGGCGACACGTCGGCGTTGACGAAGTGCAGCGGCACGCTCATGTGGATCTTCTTGTCCGCCGCGACACGCTGGAAATCCACGTGCAGGATGAGCGGGCGGAACGGGTGCATCTGGTAGTCGCGCAGCAGCGCCTGCGTCTTCTCGCCGGCGACGTCCATGTCGAGGATGGAGGCGTGGAACGCTTCCGTCTTCAGCTTGAACCAGAGGTCCTTGTGATCCAGCTCGATGGGCAACGCGTCCTTGCCCGCGCCGTAGAGGATCCCCGGCACCTTCGACTCGCGGCGCAGGCGGCGGCTCGCACCCGTGCCCTGAACGCTCCGCTTGTCGGCTTTGATTTCGATCTTCACTTCACTTCTCCTGTTGATGCGATAGCCCGCGACCAGACTTACCGCAAGGTCTCCCTCCCGCTTGGGGGAGGGTCGGGGAGGGGGTCCCCAAGCTACTCCACAAACAGAGAGCTCACCGAGCTCTCCTCGCAAATCCTGCGCATCGTTTCCGCGAACAGCTCCGCGACGCTCACGACGCGGATCTTCGACGACGCTTCCGCCTCGGGCTTCAGCGGGATCGTGTCCGTCACCACCAGCTCGTCGATCACCGAACCCTCGATGCGGCTCACGGCGGGTCCCGAAAGAACCGGGTGCGTGCAGTACGCGACCACCCGCACCGCGCCCTGGTCCTTCAATGCCTTCGCCGCCTCGCACAGCGTGTTCGCCGTGTCGACCATGTCGTCCATGATCACGCAGATGCGCCCGTTCACGTCCCCGATGATGTTCATCACGGTCGCCACGTTCGGGCGCGGGCGCCGCTTGTCGATGATGGCGAGGTCGCTCTCGAGGCGCTTGGCCATCGCGCGCGCGCGGAGCACCCCGCCCACGTCCGGCGATACCACCACCAGGTTCCTGTACTGGTGCTTCCACAGGTCGCCCAGCAGGATCGGCGTGGCGTAGACGTTGTCCACGGGAATGTCGAAGAAGCCCTGGATCTGGTCGGCGTGCAGGTCCATCGTGAGCAGGCGATTCACGCCCGCCACGGTGAGCATGTTCGCGACCACCTTCGCCGAGATCGCGACGCGGGCGCTCCTCGGCCGGCGGTCCTGGCGCGCATAGCCGAAGTACGGGATCGCGGCGGTGATGCGCGCGGCGCTCGAGCGGCGCAGCGCGTCGCACATGATCATGAGCTCCATCAGGTGGTCGTTGGTCGGCGCGCACGTCGACTGCAGCACGAAGACGTCCTTGCCGCGCACGTTCTCGAGGAGCTCCACCATCACCTCGCCGTCGCTGAAGCGCGAGACCGTCGATCGTCCGAGCTGGATGTTCAGGTTCTTCGCCACGCGCTGCGCCAGCCGCGGATTGGCGTTTCCCGAGAACAGCATCAGGTTGTCGAAGGCCATCGTCTCACTCTCAGCTTGCGAATTGGCAGGGGAGGAAGGATTCGAACCCTCGAATGCCGGAATCAAAATCCGGTGCCTTAACCAGCTTGGCGACTCCCCTTCGGAGCCTTTCTACTGCTCGCGCAAGGGATGCCGCTCCAATCCCCGCGCGATGAATCCCGACATCGCGGCGGGCAGCTCGTCGAGCACGCGTCGCGCCGCGTCATTGCTGTCAAACGGCGCGAACACGCAGGCTCCCGACCCCGTCATGCGCGCGTGCCCCCGTCCTCTCAGCCACTCGAGATGCTCGCGGACTTGCGGGTAGCGGACGCACACGACGCGCTCGAGATCGTTGCGGAATCTCGGGTCCACTCCGAAATCTTGGGCGCGCGCCGAAAAGTCTTCCATTTTAAGGGCTTCGGTGTTCCGGGTCAATTCCGGAGCGGAGAAAACGGCAGCCGTGGACACCTGCACGGGCGGGGTCAGCACGACGTACCAGCGCCTTGGAACATCGAGGGGCGCCAGGCGTTCGCCGACGCCCTCGGCCCACGCGTTCCTGCCGAAAATGAAGAAGGGAACGTCGGCCCCGAGCTCGAGCCCGAGCGCCGCGAGCGCCGCGTCGTCGAGGCGCGTCTTCCAGAGGCGGTTGAGGACGATGAGCGTCGAGGCCGCGTCGGAGCTGCCGCCGCCGAGCCCGCCGCCGATCGGAATCTCCTTTTCGAGCTCGATGTCCGCCCCGAGCGAGGTGCCCGTCGCTTGCTGCAATCGGCGCGCCGCGCGCACCGCGAGATCGTCGTCCGCCGCGAGTCCCGCGACGTCGTTCACGCGCGCGATGCGGCCGTCGTCGCGAACGGCGAAGCGCAGGCGGTCGGCTCGGTCGATGAGCGCGAACGCGGTCTGCAGCAGGTGGTATCCGTCGGCGCGGCGGCCGACGACATGCAGGAAAAGATTCAGTTTGGCGGGCGCGGAGCAGTCCGGACCCGGAAGGCGCATGTCAGCGGCCGAGCGCCTGGTAATCGTCGATGACGAGCCGCACCACGATATCGCCGCGCTGGGCGGTCACGCGCCGCGCGAGCGTCACCTTGCCCGCGGGCTGGGTCTCGTCGATCGTCACGATCCAGCCGCCGCCGGCGCGCGGCTTCTCGCCGTGGAGCCAGGCCGCGACGTCGTCGGGCGCGAGCGCCACGCCGAGAAGGCTTTCGGTGAGCGCCTGGAAGCTCTGCGCATGCTCGGGCGGGCCGCCCGCGCGCGTGAGCGTCGCGCCGCGCGCGCCGGATTCGATGCGCGCGACTTCGTTGCCGAGCGGCGAGGAAATGATCCAGACGTCGGCGCCCGCCTCGCGCGTCCAGCGAAGCTTCGCGATCTCGCTCTTCTGATCCTGGCGGATCGCGATGCGCCCGCTCACCGCGAAAGACGACGGGACAGCCGAAAGCGCGGGCGCGGCGCGCTCGGGCGGAAGCGTCGCGCAGGCCGCGGCGGCCGTCGCGAGCGCCGCCGCGAGGCGCCGCAGCATGAAGGATCAGCGCGCCGTGGCGGCGGCGGTCGAGGGCGTGAACCGCTGCATGACCGCGATCAGCGTCTCGTGGTTCGGATTCTCGGCGAGCGCCGCGCGCCAGATCTTCGTCGCCTCGTCGCGCTGGCCGATCTTCCACAGGACTTCGCCCAGGTGCGCGGCGATCTCGGGATCGGGCCGCACGGCATACGCGGTGTGCAGGTGCTTGAGCGCCGTCTCCGACTGGCCCATGCGGTAGTACACCCAGCCGAGGCTGTCGAGGATGAACGGGTCCTCGGGCGAGAGCTTGTATGCCTTCTCGATGAGGTCCTTCGCTTCCCCGAGGCGGTTCGTCTTGTCCGCGAGCGTGTAGCCGAGCGCGTTGTACGCGTGCGCGTAGTCGGGCTTCATCTTGATCACCTGGCGCAGGTCCGACTCGAGCACGTCCAGCTTGTCGATGCGCTCGGCGGCCATCGCGCGGTCGTAGCGCAGCTCGTACGAATCCGGATACTGGGCCACCGCCTTGGTGAGCATCTCGTAGGTCTCGCGCCACTGCTTCGCGTCGCGCAGGAGCTGCGCCTCGACCTGGATCATCTGGATGCGGTCCTCGGCGGAGCGCGGCTCGATCTTCTGCAGGTACTTGCGGCCCGCGTCGAGGCTCTGCTGGCGCGCGATGAGGGTCGCGATCTTCAGCTGCGCGCGCACCCAGTCGCCGGTGTCGACCTTCTGGTACCACGCGATCGCCTCGTCGTAGCGCTTGAGGCCCTCGGCCGCCTGCCCGAGACCGAGGTAGATCGAGGTCGGCTCGTAGTAGCCGAGCTTCAACGCGCGGCTGAAGGCTGTCTGCGCGTCCTGGTATTCCTCCATCTGGAGCGACAGCAATCCGATGGCGTACGCGGCCTGCGCGTCGCCCTTGCCGATCTTGTCGGCCTCGCGGAACTGCTCGCGCGCCTCGGCGAGCTTCTTGTCGGCGGCGAGCTCGCGCCCGAGCTGCATGCGCACATCGCGCGACTGCGGATTCGCGGCGACGAACGACTGGTAGTACGGAACGATGTCGGCGGGAGCGGTCTTGCGCAGCACCTGCGCCCTGAGGATCGCGCCCTGCTGCCACGAGGGATTCAGCGCGAGCGCCGCATCCGCCTCGCTCGTCGCGAGGTCGAGCTTGCCCGCCACGAGCGCCGCCACGCCGATCGCGTAGTGCGCCTCGGGAATGTCGTATGCGGAGGCGATCGCGCGCGTGGCCTCGAGCACCGCGGCCTTGTCCTGGAACTTGCCGAAGAGGTGCGACAGCTGCATCAGCAGCGGGCCGCGGTTGGCGTTCTTCTCCAGCACGCGCCCCATCGTGTCGCGCGCCTTGGCGAGGTCGCCTTCATTGGCGAGAAGGGTCGCCATGATCTCGCGGGCGAGCGTCGATTCGGGCTCGAGCTCGAGCAGCAGCGTGGCGCTGTCGAGAGCCTCGGGGAAGGCGCGCGCACGGATCGCGGCTTCCACGGCGCGGCGCGCGATTTGCGGATCGCGCAGCTCCCGCGCGAGCCGTTGATAGATGGCGAGCGCGCCGTTGATGTCGCCGCGCTGCGCGGCGAGCTCGGCGACGAGGTATTCGTAGATCGCGTCGGTCGAAGCCGAGCTGTACTGCGCATCGGCCGCTTCGTTGTCTTCGGCGACCGCCGGGCCGACGAGGCCGAGAGCGAACGCCGCAACCAGTCCTGCCCAACCTATTTTCCTCGTCATGCTCCCTGACCCTTTCACGCGTGAGAGTCCAGCGCGCACCTATCATAAAACGAACGACGCACCTGTGGCTGTTTCATCCGTCGCTTTGTAGGACGGAACGTAACGAAACGTATAATCGTTCGGAACCAACGCTTTTGAGCGATCCATGCCGGAGCTTCCCGAGGTCGAGACGACGCGCCGCGGGCTCCTCGCCCACGTCGTCGGGCGCACCATCCGCGGCGTCGTCGTGCGCAACGCGAACCTGCGCTGGCCCGTTCCCGGCGACCTGCCGCGGCGGCTCGCGGGCGAGCAGGTGCTCGGCATTCGCCGGCGCGGCAAGTACCTGCTCTTCGATTGCCGGCGCGGCCACCTCCTCGTGCACCTGGGCATGTCCGGGCGCCTGTCGTTGATTCCCGCCGACAAGCCGGCGCGCGCCCACGATCATGTGGACCTGGAGCTCGAGGGCGAGAAGGCGCTGCGACTCACCGATCCGCGCCGCTTCGGCGCGATGCTGTGGCTGAAGACTCCCGCGGAGAAGCACGCGCTTCTCGAGGGCCTGGGCCTCGAGCCGCTCGAACGCGGCTTCACCGGCGCGGCGCTCGCGCGGCTCGCCGCGGGCCGGCGCGTCGCGGTGAAGCAGTTCCTGATGAATTCCAGGATCGTCACCGGCGTGGGCAACATCTATGCGAGCGAGGCGCTCTTCCGCGCGCGCATCCACCCGCAGCGCAGCGTCGCCCGCATCTCCCGGGCGAGCTGGGACCGGCTCGCGCGCTCCATTCGCACCACCTTCGAACGCGCGCTCGCGCTCGGCGGCACGACGCTGCGCGATTTCGCGGCCGTGAACGGCCAGAGCGGCCGCTACCAGGGCCGCTTCCTCGTCTACGGCCGCGCCGGCAAACCCTGTTCCGCGTGCGGCGCAGGCATCCGCGTCTCGCGCCAGGGCCAACGCTCGACGTTCTACTGCCCCCGATGCCAGCGATGACCGGCTCGGGAAGCTGGATGCTTCCCTCGGCAGCGTTCGAGCAGAGCCTGGGCGAGCTCAAGCAATGGCGCGACGACACCGCGGCCTGCCTCGCCGATTTCCGCCGCTGGGCGACGATCGCGCGCCTCATCGGGGAATCGCAGGCCGCGCGCCTCGCATACCTCGAGCGGCGGCTCGCGGGCGAGCGCCTCACGATCGCTTTCGCCGGGGAATCGGCCAGCGCGCGCGCGGCGCTCATCAACGCGCTCTTCTTCAGCCACCTCGGCGTGCCGCTGCTCGCCGCCGGCCCCGATGCGGCGAGCCGCTGCTCGCTCGAGATCACGAGCGACGCGTTGCGCGCGCCGTCGCTGCGGCTCCTCGCGATCGAGACCCGGGCGAGCGCGAAGGCGCTGCGCGAGCTCGCGCAGGAGACCGAGGGCTGGACCGAGATCGCGCTCGATCCCACGAATCCGGCGGCGCTCGCCGAAAGCCTCGAGGCGCTGTCGCAGACGATCGCGGTCGACGGGGCGCAAGCCGCCGCGCTCGGGCTCGCGGGTTCCGGCGAGCCGCGCGTGGCGATCCCGCGCTGGCGCCACGCCGTCCTCAACATCCCGCACCCGCTGCTCGCGAAGGGAATCACGCTCTTCGATGCCGGCGGCACCGCGATCATCGCGGCCGAGCCGGAGATCACGTTCAACCGCCTGCCCAACGCCGCCGCGATCGTCTTCGTGCTCTCGGATGTGCGCGCGGCGAGCGCCGCGGAGCAGGCGCTGTGGTACCAGCACATCGCCTCCATCGGCGGCATCGAGCAGGCCGGTCTCGTCGCGCTCGACGGGATCGAGGCATTGCGCCAGGCCGCGCCCTCCGAAAACGACGCGCTCGCCCTTCTCGACCGCACCGTGCGCCAGGTCGCCGATTCCCTCGGCATCGCGCCGATCCGCATCTACGCGGTGTCCTCGGCGCAGGCGTACGCGGCGAAGGCCGCGCTCGACCGCGACGGGATCGTGAAGAGCCGGCTGTATCGCCTCGAGCAGGCGATCGCGCGCGGCATCGTGCACCAGCGCCGCGTCGACCACGTGACGGCGGTGCGCGCGGAGGCGCGCAGCGTCTTCGCCGAGACCGGCGCGCTCGTGCGAAGCCGCCTCGGATTCGCCGAGGAGCAGTTGGCGGAGCTCGCCGCGATCCAGGGCAGGAACCAGAAGCTCGTCGAGGCGCTCGCGCGCAAGGCGACCGTCGAGCGCGCGCGGCTCGAGCAGGCGCGCGCCGCGCTCACGGGGCTGCGCGCGGCGCACAACCGCATCGGCGACCAGCTCGCGCGGCTGCTCGATCCTTCGGCCATCGCCGCCGACGCGCACGAGACGCGCGCCACGATCGAGAAGAGCACGTTCACCAGGGCGATCCCGGAGGCGATCGCGGCGTTCTGCACCGGCGCGCGCGAACGCATGGCCGAGGCGGTGCGCGTGATCGAAGAGGCGAAGCACCTCATGGCCTCGATGAGCCGCAAGTTCTCGCAGGAATACAGGATCGCGGCGGCCGCGGAGGTGTCGGAATTCGGCACCGCGCGCTTCGACGCCGAGCTCGAGCGCCTGGAGGCGCAGAGCGCGCGCGACTTCAAGGGCGGCGCGAGCATGCTGCTGCGCAGCCACAAGGCGCTCGGCGCGCTCTTCTACGCGAGCGTCGCGGTGAACGTGATGCGCGTCTTCGAGATCGCCCACCGCGAGACGCAGGCGTGGATGGGCGCGTTCCTGCGGCCGATCGAGGCCGAGATCACGGCGAGCCAGGAGCAGTCGAACACCCGCGTCGAGGGCATGGGACGGATCCAGGACGCGGAGACCGGCCTCATCGCGCGCCTCGAGGACCTGCGCAAGCTCGCGGCCGACCTCGCCGCGCAGCGCGACGCGATGCAGTCGCACCAGGAGCGCCTCCTCGCGCTCCTCGACGTCGAGCGCGAAGCCTCGCTCGTCTAGCGAGGCTGCGCCGCGGTGAGCGCGCGGTACTTTTCCATGAGCTCGTCGCGGGACTCGACGTGGTCGGGATCCAGCGGAATGCAGTCGACCGGGCAGACCTCGACGCAGCGCGGCGCCTCGAAGTGGCCGACGCATTCGGTGCAGCGGCGGAAGTCGATGACGTAGATCTCCTCGCCCATGGAAATCGCGTCGTTCGGGCACTCCGGCTCGCACACGTCGCAGTTGATGCACTGGTCGGTGATCTTGAGCGCCATGCTTATTCGGCGTCGCCGGCCCCGCCGCGGCCGATCTTCTCCTTCATGCGCTGCGCCGTGATCGGATGCACGAAGGCGGAGATGTCGCCGCCCAGCACCGCGATCTCGCGCACGATCGTGGCCGAGAGGAAGAGGTACTTGTCCGAGGGCGTGAGGAAGAGCGTCTCGACGCCCGGCGCGAGGCGCCGGTTCATGCCGGCGAGCTGGAACTCGTACTCGAAGTCGGAGACCGCGCGCAGTCCCCGCAGGATCACCCCGCAGGAATGCTCCTTCACGAACTGCGACAGCAGCCCCGCGAAGCCCTCGACCGACACGTTCTTGTACGGCGCGAGCACCTCGCGTGCGATCGCCACGCGCTCGTCGAGCGAGAAGAACGGGCGCTTCGTCTGGCTGTGCGCGACGGCGACGACGACCTCGTCGAAGAGCCGCGAGGCCCTCTGCACGAGGTCCTCGTGCCCGTTGGTGATCGGGTCGAAGGTGCCGGGATAGACCGCGCGTGTCGTGATCATGGCTTGTAGGCGTACAACGCATAGCGTACCGCCCCGGCGCGATCCTCGCGCAGGAGCTCGAACGGGGCGCCGGGCTCGAGCCTGTCGCCCGACTCGACGTAGACGCGCGCTTGCGGCGCGAGGCAGCGCGGCAGCGCGGCGAGCGCGCGTGCCGCGAGGTCGGATGCGAACGGCGGATCGAGGAATACGACGTCGAAACGCTCGGCGCTCTTGCGCACGTAGGCGAGCGCATCGCTCTGGACCACGTCGGCGGCGGCGTCGAGCACGCGCGCGCTCTCGCGCAGCGCTTTCGCCACCGCGCGATCGCGCTCGACCATGACGACCCGCGCGGCGCCGCGCGACAGCGCCTCGAAGCCGAGCGCGCCGCTGCCGGCGAAAAGGTCGAGGCACACGAGATCGTCGAGGCGTTGCCCGAGCCAGTTGAAAAGCGTCTCGCGCACGCGGTCGGGCGTGGGGCGAAGCGCTGCGACGGGGGGGAAGCGCACGAGGCGGCTGCGCCACTTGCCGGCGATGATGCGCACGCGGTTGGCGGTCATCGTGCGGAAATCATACCGTAAAATATTCGCTCTCCCTCCCATGTCTCTCAAGGCGTTCCTCAAGAAGGACCTCGAGCTCACGCGCACGCGCTGGTCGAACGCGCTCGCGGTGGTGCGGCGCGCGCCGAAGGTGGACGACGCGCTCTTCGAGGAGCTCGAGACCCAGCTCATCGCTGCGGACGTCGGCGTCGCCGCGACGGCGACGCTCATGGAGAGCCTGCGCAAGGCGCAGCGCGACAAGCGCATCGAGGACGGCGCGGCGTTGGAGGCCGAGCTCAAGCGCGCGCTGATCGAGCTGCTGCGCCCGCTCGAGAAGGCGATGCCCGCAACGCTGCCTCACTCTCCGTACGTGATCCTGCTGGCGGGCGTGAACGGCGCCGGCAAGACGACGACGATCGCCAAGCTCACGCACCTGTTCCAGACGCAGGGCCGCTCGGTGCTGCTCGCCGCGGGCGACACGTTCCGCGCGGCGGCGCGCGAGCAGCTCGCCGAGTGGGCGCGGCGCCACGACGTGACGGTCGTCGCGCAGGACAAAGGCGATTCCGCGGCGGTGATCTTCGACGCGATCCAGTCGGCGCGCGCGAAGAGAATCGACATCGTGCTCGCCGACACGGCCGGGCGGCTGCCGACGCAATCGCACCTCATGGAGGAGATCCGCAAGGTGAAGCGCGTGATGGCGAAGGCGGATGCCGCCGCGCCGCACGAATCGTGGCTGGTGCTCGACGCGAACACCGGCCAGAACGCGGTGCGGCAGGTGGCCGCGTTCGACGACGCGCTCGCGCTCACGGGCCTGATCGTGACGAAGCTCGACGGCACCGCCAAGGGCGGCGCGCTCGCGGCGATCGCGCGCGAGCGCCCGGTCCCGATCCGCTTCGTCGGCGTGGGCGAAAAAGCCTCGGACCTGAAGCCTTTCGTGGCCGCGGATTTCGTCGAGGCGCTCTTCGCGTGATCCGCTTCTCGTCGGTCGCCAAGCGCTATGCCGGCGGCCACGAGGCGCTCGCCCGCATCGACCTCGAGATCGCCTCGGGCGAGATGGTCGCGGTCACGGGCCACTCCGGCGCCGGCAAGTCGACGCTGCTCAAGCTCGCCGCCGGCATCGAGCGCGCCTCCTCGGGCAGCGTCGTGGTGCAGGGACAGAACCTCGGCGCGCTCGGCGAGACTGCGCTCGCGGTATTGAGACGGCGCATCGGCTTCGTCTTCCAGGACCACAAGCTCCTTTTCGATCGCAACGCCTTCGCCAATGTCGCGCTGCCGCTGCGCATCGCGGGCTATCGCGCCGACGAGGCCGCCAGGCGCGTGCGCGCGGCGCTCGACAAGGTGGGATTGCTCGCGCGCGAGAAGGCGATGCCGGTGGCGCTCTCGGGAGGCGAGCAGCAGCGCCTGTGCATCGCGCGCGCGATCGTGAATCGGCCGTCGATCCTCGTGGCCGACGAGCCGACCGGAAACCTCGACGCCGAGTACGGGCGCGTGATCCTCGGCCTCTTCACCTCCTTCAACCAGGTCGGCGTGACCGTGCTCCTCTCGACGCACGACGAGGCCGCGCTTTCCGCGCTCGCGTGCCGGCGCGTGGCGCTCGCGCACGGCGCCCTCGCGCAGAGCCCATGACCGTGTGGCTGCGCTTGCACGCGCACGCGCTTGCCGAGGCGCTACGCCGCTTCTCGTCCCAGCCGATGGGCTCGGCGGTCGCGCTCCTCGTGCTCGGCATCGCGATGGCGTTGCCGATGGGCGCCTCGGTGGCGCTGCGCAGCGCGGGGCTCGTCGCCGCGAGCCTCGAGCCCGAGCCGTACGTGAACGTGTACCTCGCGCTCGACGCGACCGAGGAGGACGCGCGACGCGTCGAGGCGGCATTGCGCGCCGATCCGATCACGGCGTCGCTGCGCTTCGTTTCGCGCGCCGCGGCTTTCGAGGAAATGAAATCCACCACGCACCTCGCGCAGGTGCTCGCGGCCTTCGAGCGCAATCCGCTGCCCGATGCGTTCACGGTACGGCTGCGCACCACCGAGGGCGAGCCGATCGCCGCATCGCGCGCGGCGTGGTCGCGCCTGCCGAAGGTCGACCAGGTCAGCGCGGACTTCGAATGGGCGCAGCGCCTCGCGCGCTGGATCCGCTTCGGCGACCGCGTGCTCGCGGCCGTCGCCATCGCGCTCGGCGTCGCCGTCGTTTTCCTCGTCGGCCACCTCATCCGGCTGCAGGTCCTGTCGCGGCGGGACGAGATCCAGCTGAGCCAGCTCATCGGCGCGACCGCCGCGGACGTCCGCCGCCCATTCCTCTATCACGGCGCGCTGCAGGGCCTGGGCGGGGCCGCGGCGGGCCTTGCCCTCACCGCATTGGCCGCTGTCTGGCTGGGCTCCGAGGTGCAAGCGCTGACCCCGAGTTATCTGCCTGATTTACGGGTTCTTTTCCTGAGTCCCGGTGAGGTCGCCGCGATCGCGGTGGCGGCGGTCTGCCTTGCGGTCGCCGGCTCGTGGTGGGCCGTTGGCCGGGAGCTAAGGGCGTTCTCCCGGGGTTAGCCGGAACTGGCGGACCCCTTAGCACTCTAATGTTGCGAGTGCTAAAATAATCCATCCAGATCATCCGTCCTCCCCGAGGACGAACAACGAGGAAAGACGACCGATGACCAGCATGACGCTGCCGGCAACGCTGCCGCCGGTATCGAGCCTGGAGTCCTATGTCCAGGCAGTGAACGTGGTCCCGATGCTCACGCCCGAGCTCGAGGTGGAGCTGGGACGCCGTTACCGTCAACACGACGACCTCGCCGCCGCGAGCCAGCTCGTGCTCTCGCACCTGCGCCTCGTGGTCTCGGTCGCGCGCAATTACATGGGCTACGGATTGCCCCAGGGCGATCTCATCCAGGAAGGCAACGTCGGCCTCATGAAGGCCGTGAAGCGCTTCGATCCCGAGCGGGGCGTGCGTCTCGCCTCCTTCGCCATCCACTGGATCAAGGCGGAGATCCACGAATTCATCCTGCGCAACTGGCGGATGGTGAAGATCGCCACCACCAAGGCGCAGCGCAAGCTCTTCTTCAACCTGCGCAGCATGAAGCCGAGCGCGAACGCGCTCACGCGCAAGGAGATCAAGCAGGTCGCGCAGACGCTCAACGTGAAGGAGAGCGACGTCGTCGAGATGGAGCAGCGCCTGCAGGGCCGCGACGTGCCGCTCGAGCCCTCCGTCGACGACGGCGACGAGGTCGTCACGCCGATCGCGTATCTCGCCGACGCCTCCGAGGGCCCGGCCGAGACGCTCGAGCGCACGCAGGGCGAGGCGCTGCAGTCGCGCGGTCTCGCCACCGCGCTCGCGAAACTCGACGACCGCAGCCGCCGCATCATCCAGGCGCGCTGGCTCGCCGAAAGGCAGCCGAAGACGCTGCACGAGCTTGCCGGCGAGTTCGGCGTGTCCGCCGAGCGCATCCGCCAGATCGAGGCGAAGGCGATGCAGAAGATGCGCCTCTCGCTCGCCGACGCGCGTTAACCGGCGCTCGATCTTCGCGAAACCGCTCCCGACGTTCGCTCCCTCTCCCTTGGGAGAGGGTTGGGGAGAGGGTTACGAGTTCAGCAGCAGCCGCACGTCCGCCGCGATGTCGTCCGGCGGCGTGCCCGGCTGCATCATGAGGCGCAGGCGCCCTTCAGGATCGTAGGCGAAGATCTGCGCCGAGTGGTCGACGGTGTAGCTCTCGGGCGTCCTGCCTTCGCGCTCCGCCGCGTAAACGCGGAATTCCTTCTCCACTTTCTCGGTTGCGGCAGCGTCGCCGCGCAATCCGAGGAAA
>Ga0075426_10002032_pt1 | contig 14526 bp, 9 predicted proteins | sample SoiMethybrSBSTD5_FD_75304 | JGI IMG/M metagenome (GOLD analysis project Ga0075426, IMG submission 75304) | Bulk soil microbial communities from a Populus tree surrounding site in Tennessee, USA - Soil MetaG P. TD hybrid SBSTD5 | ecosystem: Environmental > Terrestrial > Soil > Tree plantation... | reverse complement strand
CGTACGAGTCATCGTAATAAGGATTCGCGTGCTGAATCTGCAGCAAGAGCATTTTGGGAAGACGGCCCGAGGTCCAGTCCTGGTAGAGCTTGTATTGATACTCCGCCCGGCGACGCGCTCCGCCCTTCAAGTCCGCCGTCGGAGGATCGGTGCGGAAGCCACGGAAGTCGGACGGGAAATGTCCTTGATCGATGAGCAAGGGATAATGCGTGTTGGGATGCTCATCGAATCCTTCCGGCAGAACGACGATTGCGCCAAGATACATCGGGCGTCCCCAGAAATCGCTGAGCAGCCTGCTTTGAATGCGGAAGTGCTTCACGTAGTTCGTGTCTTTGACATCTTCGACTGCAGGAATTCTTTCCGCGAGCTCAATGCGAATCGTCCCGCCTTGCGCAGGATCGACATGGATGCGCTGCGGCTTGCTCATCAAATTGCCGGGTTTCTCGTACCATTGCTGGCCTTCTCCCATATCGGGCGGAAGCTTAATGGTGTGTCCGTCGGAGCGACGGAAGGTGTCGTAGATGTTGAGCACAGCCTGAACGTAGTAATCGCCTGCGGGAAGCTGATCAAGGCTGACGATTGGATACCCGAGCGTCGCGCCACTGATCGTAGCGGGAGTGCCCGGCGCCAGCGCGTCCACGTCGAGACCGAAAAATTGCGCGCTCTCGGCTTCTTCCTCTTTCAGCTGATATCGCGGCTCGGGCTTTTCGTCTTTGGCGATTCCCAGCATGATGTGGCCGTCGAGCGGCTTGCTCATCAACGACGCGGGGAAGGTGATTTCAAAGCGCAAGGATGAATGCTGATTGGGAATTTGCGGAGCAGCGCCGATCCAGATTAGGCTGCAGCCGATTATGACGAGAATGAAGGTGATCACGCGGGTTGCGCGAACGACAGCCATGAATTGAACTCCAACTTTAGAATTGCGAATTGTCGATGGTAGAAGGTGACGAACGACGTGGCAAATTCGATCCCGGATGTAATATGGCGGACGCATCAAGAAACATCGCGGAAGCCACTGCTTATCGCCGCTGGGCTATATGCTCTGCTGCTCGTCACCTTCTGGTATGCGGCGTTATATTTCAATATGCCCGCGCGCATTGGCGGGCACATGCCGAGCAGCTTTGCGGCATTCGCGCTGATTCTCGCGCCGTACTGGTTCTTTGGATTTGGACTGGCAGACCTTTTGCTCGCGAAGTTGAGGACGCGAACAGCGCGACTGCTTTTCCCTGCGCTGCTGGCCATCCCGTATCCCGTCTTCTCAATTCCTCGACATGAATTTCGTTGGATCTACTTAGTCGCCTGGATCGTCATTCCCGTGATCACGTCCGCGCTGATCGACAATATTCCCGAATCGGGAAACAATGCGCCGGCTTTTGAATGGCAGGATTTCGTCGTTCTCTGCATCTACTTCCTGCCGGTCGAGTTCGGGTTGTTACGAGGATCGTTTCCCTATTCGGGACTTGGCGCGCTGCCGAAGCTGTTGCTGGTTGATTGTGCTCTGTATTCGTACCTGGTAGTGCGCCGTTTGGAGCGCGTCGGCTACGACTTTCGCGTGCGCCTGCGCGACCTCGCGATAGGAGTGCGTGAGTGCCTCTTCTATGCGCCCATCGCGATTCTGCTTGGACTGTTACTGCATTTTCTGTATCCCCACACGGGACTGCCGGCGGCATCGCGCGCCCTGGGAGCCGTACTGATTACGTTCTTCTTCGTTGCCATTCCGGAAGAACTGTTCTTCCGCGGCATCCTGCAGAACCTGCTGGAGTCCCGCATCGGCCACCCGCGTTCCTGGATCATTGCGTCCGTCATCTTCGGTTTGTCGCACTTCAACAAGCCCCTGCCCTTCAACTGGCGCTACGTGATCATGGGCAGCATCGCCGGTCTATTTTACGGGCGGGCATGGCGCGACCGGCGTAGGCTTTTCGCGTCAGCAACCACCCACACGATGGTCGATGTGCTCTGGTCTTTATGGTTCCGCTAAAGCAGTCACGAGATTAATCCGTTGCACAACAGACGCATTGTTTTGCGATTTGGTCCCCCACGGGAGAACGCGCCTGCAATTTATGTGACGCTGAATCTTTTACTTACAGCCAACCGTTAGCGCTTAAACGCGGCAACTGAATTGCACTGAAGTTCCCAAAGTCAGAGGTGTCACCCATGTTAAAGAGTCGTCTGTTGTGGCTGTTCTCAGTGCTCCTGCTGTCAGCTGCCTACGTTCACGCTGACGGCATAGATCCGGTTATTCAGGTTGATGATCCTCAGTGCACGGGAACCCAAACCGTGACGCCCGGACAAATCTTTACATTCAACGCGGATTCGTCTGGAGGAGGATGTAACGGCTTTGTAGCGGCTCGCCAGGAATCAGACGGACCGCTTATTACGAGCCTGGACATCGAAGCGATCGCTCCGAACATTACGGATGCCACTACTCAGGTCACATGTCTCAGCAACGCGTTCGCATTCTGCCAGGCGAGACTCCTGAATGGAGTGCTGGATATTTTCCTCGCCCGGTGTGAGAGCGAGTTTTGCTCAACCGGCATCAATTCCGGGCAGGCCTTCAGCATAAATCTCAGCGATCTGGCGCTCGATCAAGCGGGTAACCGAATTCCGGATCCCAATGATCCCGGAGCGTTCGAAACCGTAGCAGGAGGCGGCTGGATCGCAGATCAACTCTTCAGCGCCATCGCCGACCCATCCGGTGGACAGCCAACCACACCCTTTATCACCGCACCCGAGCCATCCTGCGTCTTCTTGCTGTTCACGGGAGCAGCGGCGCTCGCTGCCCGTCGTCGAATCATGAAAGGATAATCTGAACCTGCTGCAGGTTTGCTGATTTAGCTCTGGCCGAATCGACATGACGCGATCATCACGATCGCGTCATTCCTTTTTGGTGAGGCTTTGGGCTGCCCTGCAGTCGTGGATGAATATTTCAAAGAAGTCTTCAGAAGCGATAGCAGATTGACTTCGCGAGCTAATTCGCCTGGCGTGGCGTCTGATTGATGACCTCAGAGAAACCAGGTAAAGCCTGCATCTTTGCCAATTCAGGATCGTTGCGTGCTATCTGCACAGGATAGCCTTTTGAGAGCGCCTCTTGCAGAGCAGGCAGGGCCTCCTGCTGATCGCCTGCAAGACACGTTACTACCGCTTGCGCGTAGACGATGGTTCCATCGCTTGGATCGATGGACCGGGCACGCCGAATGAAATCGGCGGCCCGCGTTTTATCGCCCTTTTTGGCGTAGTACAGAGCTATGCGGCCCATGCGCGCGGCATCACGGGAATTGACAGCGAGGGCTTTGAGTCCTGCTTCAATTGCCTTTGCATACGTCGTGTTGGCTTCGGCCGCTTTACCCGACCAACGGTATGCGTCGGCGAGGTTCCCAAGATTGATCTCTGAGCCGGGATCGAGATGAACGGCTTGCTCGAACATCGGCACAGCTTCGTTATATCGCTTCAGATAAAAGAAAGCCGTTCCCAAATTGGAATAGGCGATGGGTTTCTTGCTGAGCTCTAATGCCTTCTGTAGAACGGGAATGCACTTATCGAACTGGCCCACGCTGAAGTAAACAGCGCTCAGATTCTCGTACCCGGCTGCGTTGTCTGGTTCCAATTCGGTAACCTTTTTGAACGCATCAAGCGCTTTATCGTTCTCCCCGAACTTCAGCTCGGCGCTGCCCAAGGCGTTGTAATTGAACCAATAGTACGGATTCAGCTGGATGGCCCGGTTGTAGGCATTCAGAGCTTCTTCTTTATTGCCGTTGGCGCGGAACGCATCTCCCAGCCGGCGATAGGTCTCGTCAGAGTTAGGAGCCAGCTCCAGCGCGCGCTTCAGCACTGCAATGGCTTCGGTCTTCTTCCCTGTTGCCGTGTAGGCACTGCCAAGAGCGAAATATGATTCTGGTAGGTTTTCGTTCAGGCTCTGCGCCTGCTGTGCGGCCCCCGCGGCTTGATCGGCCCACTGTCGATCCTTTGTACTGCGATACATCCTAAGATTGGCATCGGCGATGCCCGCGTACGCCATGGCGAATCCAGGATCGACCTTCACCGCTTGCTGGTAAAAGCCGATGGCTTTTTGAACGCTTTCGGGATTGAGCTGATCGCGCATCGCACTGCGGCCCTTCAGGTACAGCTCGTAAGCGTTGAAGTTCTCGGTTTGGTGCTGGCTCACGCGCGCCAAACTTTCATTTGAGGGTTTCGTTTCGATGGTCCGGACTAAAGCGGAATAGATCTGGTCCTCAAGAGTCAGCACGTCGTGTGTCACGCCAGAGAACGGCTGGGTGAGCAGCGTCTGGCCCGTGGCGACATTATCGACTTTGACAATGATCTGAAGCCGATCGCCGGAGCCTTGAATCGTACCGCTGACGATCACATTTGCGCCCAACTCATGCGCTGCGGTTTGGGGCGGCGTGTCCGGAGAAAGCCTTTGCGCCGCACTGAGAGGAGCGATCTGGACGTCGCTCAATCCGAAGAACTTTGCGTAGAGGGCTTCGTTCAGACCTAGTCCAAGCTCGGCCAGGTTCTGATCATCTCCCAGGACCCGGAACGGAAGCACTGCGATGTGCTTGTCCGGAACCGCAGTCGTTCCGCCGAATTGAATTCGCATTCCCGTAATTGCCGGCAGGTAATGGATCACTACCGGCGCGCTGGCCGCGATCACGATTGCGGCGACTCCAACCACCAGCTTCGTGCGGCGTGCCAGACCTGTTCGCGCACGCTTCTGACCGGAAGGAGTAAACCGAGACGCTTCCAGGTCCGCGAGAACTTCACCGAAGCTCTGATAGCGGCGCGTGAGGTCCTTCTCCAGACAGCGCATGATCACGCCGGCCAGATACGGCGGCAGCTTGGCATTCAGCAGTGTGGGGTTGCGCGGCATCGATTGCACGCGTCCGAGCATGAGCTGGAGCGAGTTTCCCTGGAAGGGAAGGTCGCCAGTGACCATCTCATAGAGCATCAGGCCGAAGGAGTAGATGTCGGTGCGTCCGTCGATTTGACCGCACTCAACCTGCTCCGGAGACATGTAGCGAGGCGTGCCCAAGACCTGGCCGGCCGAGGTCATCGCCGTAGCGGCCAACGCGTCAGCCTCGAGCGACTTTGCGAGGCCGAAGTCGGAGACGTAAACGCAGCCGGACTGGTCCAGCAGAATGTTCTGCGGCTTCAGGTCGCGATGGACAACGCCTTCATGGTGCGCAGCTGCAAGTGCCTGGCAAATCTGTTTTCCGATCTCTACAGCACGCGCAACCGGCAGAACCTTCTGCTCCTGGATGACTTCGGCCAAGTTGCGCCCCTCGATGAAGGCCATCGAGATGAACTTGACTCCAGCGCCTTCGCCGAGATCGTGGATGCGGAGGATGTGCTTGTGCGAGATGCGGCTGGCTAGCAGGAGCTCCTGCTTGAAGCGCTGCAGGATTTCTGCGTTCGTCATCAGGTCCCCACGGATGACTTTGAGGGCGACCATGCGATCGAGCTCAAGGTCGTAAGCCTTATAGACGCTGCCCATGCCTCCTTCGCCCAATTTGCCTTCTACGCGATAGCGCGGACCGAAGTCGGGAGTTGGCGTGGTTGCCGGACTGGCTGCCGCAGCTGCGGCGGAGAACCGGCCGCCACCGGACGGCACAGCAGGTGAGCTCAAGCGGCTCGACGGAGCCATCGTGGGCGAGTCGAAGCTTTCGAATGTCAGAGCTTTGGAAGGAGGCTGCCCTAAGACGAGGTTCAGCGACGACGAGCAGGAGCTGCACGTCATAGCGTCGTCAAGATTTTCCGTGTGGCAGACCGGGCACAGCATTGGAGACTGCCCGAAATCATTGTCCAGAATGTCCCAAAATGCAAGTTAAGGGTAAGTGTTACCAGGCGGCAAAAGGGCCATATTAAGACCCAAAAGTACTCAAGCGCCGGGTACTGAGAGTTGCCGTTCGTACAAGTTCTGTCGCAGGTCACTCCAGAATTGGTGTGATAGGTTTTTTGTATGTCCGCATCAGCAGCCAATCAGCAACCGACTCCAGTTCGAATCTTCCAGATGCTCAATGCCTTTCAGCAAACCCAAGCCCTGCGAGCAGCCATTGATCTTGATGTATTCACGCAACTTGGCGACGGTCCGCTCAATGCGAGTGCACTGGCGAAGCGCATCGGAGCTGCTCCTAAGGGAGCCAGAGTTCTGTGCGATTACCTCGCCATCGCAGGCCTTCTCAACAAAGACAAGGACCAGTACTCGCTCACCACCGAGGCCCAGATGTTCCTCAACAAAAAATCGCCGGCGTACATAGGCTCGGCGACTCAGTTCATGTGCAGCGACTATCACCTCCGCAATTTTTCCCAACTTGCTGAGGCTGTCCGTCGCGGTGGATGTGGCGTACAAGACTCCAGCACGTCGCCCGAAAATCCTATGTGGGTGAACTTCGCTCGTGGCATGGCTCCGCTGCGTGTTCCTGGGGCGGAATTCATCGCCAAGCTGGTCGGCGCCGATCAGCAAAAGCCGATGAAGGTGCTCGACATCGCCGCCAGCCATGGCCTGTTCGGCATCACCATTGCGAAGCGCAATCCCAAAGCGGAAATCGTGGCGGTCGACTGGCGGCCAGTGCTCGAAGTGGCTAAGGAGAACGCCACCAAGGCTGGGGTCCAGGATCGCTACAAGACCATCGCCGGCAGCGCCTTCGATGTTGACTTTGGCAGCGGATACGACGTCTCACTAGTTACCGCATTCCTCCACCACTTCGATGTCGCTACTAATGAGAAGTTCCTTCGCAAGATTCACAGTGCGCTGAAGCCGGGAGGAGTTGTAGCCACGTTGGAGTTTGTGCCTAACGAGGACCGCATAACACCAGCACATGCAGCAGGGTTTGCGCTGATCATGCTTTCGAATACTGCATCTGGCGACGCGTATACGTTCCGCGAGCTCGATCAGATGTTCCGCAAAGCAGGCTTTGGTACGAGCGAGCTGCACAACAATCCCAACAGCATCGATCAGGTGATCATCACGAAGAAGTAAAGCTTTGGGGTTGGTTGTCTTCGTCCGAAACTCAGCTCATTCCGCAGCGCGATAGCAGCTTCGATTCGCAAGGCACCGCTGCGGATGAGCCACGTTTTCATCTGGACCGCTGTTGGCCATCGTGGCAAGACACCAATACACAGCGGTACTCGACTTTCCCTGCTGCCATCGGTGGGGCGCTCCAGCAAGAGAACCGAACGCGGTCTTCGTGCGAAGACAGGCGCATACTTCCGGCGCTTCGGTTTCCAGTTCGTCCTCGGCCTCGGGCCAATTGGCGTATGCGTGTGCGAATTGTTCTTTTGCGCTCATGCGCTCACTCCTGCGGCTTCATCGATCGTCATGGGATAAGGGGCGCCTTTAGCGGCACGCAGGATTGTTCTGCGCACTACTGCTTCGAAGATTGGAACCTTGAACGCATTCTTCGACATCGGTGTCGCTCCAAGCATCGCTTCCTTTGCAGCGGCACGCGCGCTTTGGTCCGAGATCGCCATGCCATTCAACTTCGTTTCCGCACCTTTGGCGCGGAGAGGTGTAGGCGCAGCGAATCCCAAAATGACATTCGCTTTCTGGCAACCGTCGCCATTCATCTGCAGAGCCACAGCGACTGCTGCCAGCGGCCAGTCATAGGATTCCTTCTCCCCTTGTTTGTAATAGGCGGACTTCGTGCCTTCGGGTGGAGCAGGAACCGCGATCGCGGTAATCAGTTCGCCGGGCAGCACAGAGGCTTCTCGCGTTACATCCTGCTCGGGCGTAAGGAAAAGGTCTTCGACGGCAACGTTGCGCTTGCCCTGCTCGCTCGTTAGCTCGACATGCGCTTCGAAGGCAATTAGCGGAATCGCCAGCGACGACGGATGCACGATGGCGCAAAGCTGGTTATCGAAGATCGCGTGATACTCGTTCTCGCCGTCTTGCGCGAAGCATTTATCGCCTCCTTTGCGCAGACAGTGAAAATCGCTGGAGCGGAAATACCAGCAGCGCGGACGCTGCAACAGATTCCCGCCGACCGTTGCCATATTGCGAATTTGCGGTGTGGCCGAATGCTCGGCTGCTTCTGCTATGGCGGTGTAGCGGTTGCGCACGGTTTCGTTTGCGTGCAATTGCGCCAGCGTCACCAGCGGACCGATGCGCAGGCCGCCGTTGTCTTCCGCAATCTGGTCGAGTCCGCGTACATGACGGATGTTCACCAGCCGCTTCGGCGCATCGATACCTTCTTTCATGCGATCAAGCAGATCGACTCCACCAGCTTTGATCACTGCGCCGTTCGCTGCCTCGCGCAGTGCATCCTGAATTGATGCAGCCTCAACGTATTCAAACGAGTTCAGCGGATACATCGAACTCATGCGCTTGCTCCTTTCTCGCTCGCGTGCAGCGCGTCCAACACGTTTGCCGGAGTCATTGGCAACTGCCGAATGCGAACGCCGGTTGCGTTGTAAAAGGCATTCCCGATCGCTGCCGAGGTTGGAATCGTCGAAGGCTCGCCGATGCCGCTCGCGTCGGTTGAGCTGAGTGCGAGGTAGTCTTCGATGATATGGATCTTGATTTGCGGCACTTCGCGCGGTCCGGCGATTTTGTAAAATTCCAAATCGGGATTGACGGGAATACCGGTATTGCGATCGAGAATGCGGTTCTCGTACAGCGAGAACGAGATTCCCTGCAAAATTCCGCCGTTGATCTGGCTCTCGAGTGCTAGTGGATTAATCGGACGTCCGCAATCGTGCACTGCGGTGACCTTTTCCACTTTCACTACTCCCGTTTCGGTATCGACTGCCACTTCGGCGAACTGCACGCCGCCGAGCGTGACGTGAGCCCTGGCGTAGTCGGGAACGCGCTTGGCCCGCGCGGCGATCTCGTCGGTCTTGATCTTCGCTGCCGCTTGCTTGAACGTCAGCGATTTGCCTCCGTTCTTGGCGACGACTTTGCCATCCTGCAGCGCCAGATTGTCGGCACTCGTCCCCAAAGCGGGAGCGACCTGCTGCAGCAATTGAACTTTGGCTTCGTGCGCCGCATTGCGCGCAGCAGGAGTGATGGAACTTGTCGTCATGCTTCCGCCCGACGGCGGGCCGGGTGGAAAGTGCGTGTCTCCGATGCGGATGTGAATATCGTGTGGCATGAGACCGAGTTCTTCCGCCACCACTTGCGCAAGAGCGGTACGAATGCCGCCGCCAATGTCCTGCACTGCCGAGAGCAGTTCGACGGAACCATCACGGCCAATGCGTACCTCGCAGGCGGAATCCATGCTGTTGATGCGGTACCAGACCGACTGCGCCACGCCCATTCCGCGCTTCACCGGACCAGGATCTGAACCGGCCTTGCGACGCTGCGACCAGTTCACAAGCTGCGCGCCGATGCGGCGCTCTTCGCGACGCGCCGGATGCGAGTCGTTCTTGTCGCGCAGATCCAGCGGGTCGACTCCGAGCTTCTCAGCGAGTTCATCGACCGCCTGCTCCAGCGCGAAGCATCCTTGCGGATGTCCGGGCGCGCGGAACGATGTGCCCGGCCCGGCGTTGATGAACACATCGCTCTCTTCCGTGAGCACGTTGGCGCAGTCATACATGTTCTGCACCGGCCCGGCGGATCCCGCGCCAGTGGCTGTGCCCGCAGTGCCGTAGGCGGTCAGATGCAGCGCCGCCAACTTGTTGTCCTCGCTCGCCGCGATGTGCAATGTCTGTTCTGAATCTGGACGATTGCCGCCGAGCGCATGCTCCTCGCGACGGTGGTACATCAGCCGCACCGGAGCGCCGGTTTTCTGCGACAGCGCTGCGGCGATCGCTCCGGAGTTGCCGGCTCCAAACTTCGCTCCGAAGCCGCCGCCCATGTACTCGGTAATCACCCGCACTTTTGTTTTGGGCAGATGGAAGATCGCAGCCATCTCATCGCGCACGCTGCTGGTGGACTGTGTCGAGGCCCAGACGGTCAGCATGTCCGGCTTCCAATCGGCGACTACTCCGTGAGGTTCCAGCGCGGAATGCGTTTGCACCTGTGTGCGATAGGTGGCCTGGGCCTTGGCATGAGCGGATTCGAGTGCCGATTTGGGATCACCTTTGCCCTTATCGTTAGGGCCTAACGACGGACCGCGAACATTGCCGTGCTGCTGAACATCTTCACCTCCGCCGCCTCCGCCTGCGGTTTCGCCTTGGGCCGCGGCTCCGGGATAGACCGGAGGAGCGTCGGGCTTGCGCGCCTCATCGAGATCGATGACGAACGGCAGCGGCTGATATTCGACCTTCACGCGCCGGGCTGCTTCAACTGCAGCCGGATATGAGGTCGCAGCAACAGCAGCGACCGGCTGGCCGACGAAGCGCACGGTTGGATATTTGCCGGATTCTTTGCTCTTGTCCCTGAGCTCAGCAACGTCATAGACGTGCTGCACCACGTGCACGGCTTTCACGCCGGGATAGGATTCTGCTGCGCTGGTGTCGACCGACTTCACCTGTGCATGCGGCTGCGCGGAGGGAACCAGCGCAGCGTACAGCATTCCGGGAAGCTGGATATCAGATGTGTACTTTGCCTGACCGGTGACCTTCATCCGGCCATCGATGCGGGTCGCAGGCTTGCCGATCACGCGCAACTCGGAGTTTGCAGGCAACGGAGGCGGCGCATCCGCCGGAACTAATCGAGTGAGCTCCGTGAGCTTGGCATTTTCCGCTTCTGCTCCCGGAATGCCGGCCACCAATTTTTCCTCGCGCTTTCCGTTTGCAGAACCGGCGGTTGCAGCGGTGTGCTGAGCGTTCTTTCTTACTGTCCTCGATTCCTGCTTAGCTCCCTGCGCCGGGTTCGCGGGCTTAGTTTCCTGCTTGGCCTTAGATTCTTGTTCGAGGGTTCTCATCGCTTATGCCCTCCGTGCCTTGGCTGCCGCCAATGTTGCGTCAAAGACCTTCGGATATGTGCCGCAACGGCAGATGTTCCCGCTGGTGGCCATCTTCACGTCTTCCAGTGTCGGATTGGGATTGCGTTCGACCAGTGCCGCGCAGCTCATGATCATGCCCGGAGTGCAGAATCCGCACTGGAGAGCGTCGTGCTCGATGAAGGCCGCCTGCACTGGATGAAGCTGTTCGCCGTAAGCGAGGCCTTCGATCGTGGTGATCTTGTGGGGCGCTGCATCGATCGCAAGGGTCAGGCAGGAACACACAGGCGTCTTATCCAGCCACACCGTACACGCGCTGCACGAACCGCGATCGCAGACCACCTTAGTTCCAGTCAGCCCCAAATCGGTGCGCAGAGCATCGGCCAGTGTCGTTCGTGGCTCAATATTCACCTGTCGAGCCTTGCCGTTTACGTTGAGAGTGACCGGCACTGCTCCCGGTCCAACGACTCTCGCGCCGCTGCTCTGCTGTGCCAAGGCGCTCAAATCGAGAACGGACGCCGCGGTAATTCCGGCCGCCCCTGCTCCCGCGCTCTTTAGAAACGCGCGGCGGCTTACGCCATTGTGACCATTGTGGGAATTTGACGGCGAATTCGGTTTCGCCGGAGGAGAGTTCTTATCTTTCCTCGACATCTGCACCTCCTAACAGTTGGGAGTGGCGGTTAGTAAGTGACGGGCCTGCTGTCAAAATGTGTGAAGGAAAGACTACCACTCCTCAATGCTAAAAATCTTTCTCAGCGCCGGAGTACGATCTAGTGCTCGCGAGGACGGCATTGGAGGAGTGATCGGATTGGGCGGAATCTTCTTCAAAGATCGGAATGGCTTATCAGTGAACGATCAAAGTCGATGCTTGGTTTTCCCTGAGTTTCCGAAGCCCGGGCCATCCGCCGATATCTAATTGATGTTGAATAAAGCCAAGGGACGGAGGAGAGTCTGTATGCATCCGCTCACCGAGAAGATTCGCGAGGCGATCGCGACAACTACCGAAGGACTTACAGAAGAACAGCTGCGGCGCCATCCTGAAGGCAAGTGGGACTCAGCCTCTATTTTGGAACACCTGGCCCTTACTTTCGGAGGTACCACGCGAGTGATGGACAAGTGTGTTCGCGAAGGACGACCGCTGGCTACATCGGCCAGCATGCGTCATCGCATAGCGCAGCTCCTGGTATTGCGGTTCAATTACATTCCCAGCGGCAGAAAAGCGCCGGAGCGAGTCGTGCCTTCGGGCATCGGGAGCAAAGAAGCCCTCCAACTCATTTTTACCAACTTGGAGAGGATGGATGAAGCCTTGCGCATCTGTGAGGAGCAGTTCGGATGTAAAAAGAAAATCGCAGATCATCCCGTTCTCGGACCGATTCCTATTTCAGGATGGCGCAAATTTCATCTGGCTCATACCCTGCATCACATGAAGCAGATTCAGGAACGTGCTCGCGGAGGCAGCGAAGCCGATCGCAAGTTGGCGGCAGCCAGATAGAGGCCGCGCTACTCGTAACGTAATGCCTCCATCGGATCGATACTGGACGCGCGCCTTGCAGGCACGAGACACGCAACGCCGGCGACTACGAACATGAGCATACTCACCACCAGCAGGACAATCGGACTGCGCGAGCTTCCCTGAATCCAACCTGAGAGCACGCGGTTCAACGCGAGGATTGCTACCAAGCCCGTCAAAACTCCCAAGCCGACGCTCGCAGCCGCCGACCGCAACACCATCAGCAACACGTCTTTTCTGAGTGCCCCCAGCGCTATTCGGATACCGAACTCGCCCGTGCGCTGCGCGACCGAATAAGAAACAACACTGTAAAGTCCAACCGCAGCAAGGCCTAACGCCAATGCCCCGAAAATGGCAAAGAGGAATGCGATCATGTGCTCGCGCGCGTACTCCTGCTGGTTGGTGATCCACTGTTCGAGATTTCTGACTTCATGAAATGTTTGCTGATCGGGGTCCACACTTTGGATTTGCAAACGAACCTGACGCAGGATCGAGAGCGGCTCTCCCTGCGTACGAACAAGGAATTGCGTCCACACCGGCATCATTACTGTGTAGGGAATGTAGAACTCCGGCTTGATCGGCTTACTCAATCCATCGTCACGAACGTCGCCAACGATGCCCACGATCTGCAGCCACGAGTCGCTTTCGGAAACCGTCAGGCTAAACGGCGCCTCCCCTTTGAGTCCGGGCGCGCGAATTTGGCTGTCGAGAGCGTCCCCATTCGGGAAATACTGGTGCGCCATGGTTTGGCTGATTACGGCGAGACGAGCGCCGCGCGAGATCTCGCTCTGGTCGAAGAGCCTGCCTTGGAGCAACGGAATGTGAAGTACGGGAAAATACTCGGGACTCACAAAGTTCACGCGTGAGCGTTGTTGCTCAATCGATGGCTTGCCTGAGATCTCGAAGCGCTGCTCCCAGCCGTTATCTGGAGGCGTGGCATTCGTCGAAATCCCTACTCCGACAACCTGGGGAAGCGAAGCGATTTTATTTCGCAGTTGATCGAAGTAGTTCGCACGCGCCTGCCAGGCCGTGTAGGTGTTGTCGTGAATGGGAATACCGACCGACATCACATTGTGCGGATCATAGCCGAGTGGGACGTGCATCATGCGCACGAATGTCTGCATTGCCGCACCGGCGGAGGCGAGCAACAAAAGCGTGAGCGCCATCTGGCCCGCGATCAGCGCTGTGTGGGTCCGACGTCCAGCAGTGCCCGCCGTCATCTTGCGCGTGCTCGATTGCATCACCTGAGCGATCTGAGGACGCGAGAATTGCAACGCCGGCGCGATCCCGAAAATGATTCCGGTGAGGAGCGCGAGTCCAGCGCTGAAGAAGAGCACGGGCATGTTCATCTTGATGGCAGCTTCGTGCGGAAACGAGAATGCCGGCAGCCAATTGACGATCAATTTAAGCAGGCTGTATCCAAGCAGGATGCCGAGCAGCGTCCCAGAAAAGGAAAGTAAAAGAGCTTCGGTCAGAAGCTGGCGAATGATGCGTACGCGGCCTGCGCCGATGGCTGAGCGCACCGCCATCTCGTGCTGGCGCGCTGTGCCGCGCGCTAGCAGAAGAATCGATACATTCCCGCACCCGATCAGCAGCAAAAGGAGCACAGCGCCGAAAAGAAGATTTAGCGCTCCGCCGAGACGCTCAAGAAATTGATCGTTAAACCCTTGCACCGCCACCTTGAAGTGCTCAGGGAAGTGCTTCGGAGTTTGTTTTTGGAACTGCTCCAGCAGCGGCTGCAACCCGCTGTTTGCGGCAGCGTGCGAAACTCCGGGTTTCAGCGTTATCAGCGGCATCACTGCGCGCGCAGGATCGGTTGTGAACTTCCATGGCAAATAAACATCGCCATCGCCCCAGGTAAAGCGAGGCGGCGCGATTCCGATGATCGTGTACGTTTTGTGCGTTAGCTGGATGGTCTTGCCCAGCAGCGAGCGGTCGCCATTGTAATGACGCTGCCAGAACAGATAGCTCAATACGGCAACCGGCTGCGGATCCTGCCCTTCAGGGGCGTCGCTGGGAAGAATCGCGCGTCCGTACAGCATCGGCACTCCGAAGTGGTTGAACGCGCCTCCGGTAAAGTAAATCGCACTCACGTCTTCAGGCAGATCGCCGCCAGTGACGGTAAGGTTCCACTCGTCCATTCCCTCGGCGCTCTCGATCGGACCAGCCTGGCGGAGCTGCTGTAATTGCGGCCCG
>Ga0075426_10002031_pt1 | contig 14528 bp, 17 predicted proteins | sample SoiMethybrSBSTD5_FD_75304 | JGI IMG/M metagenome (GOLD analysis project Ga0075426, IMG submission 75304) | Bulk soil microbial communities from a Populus tree surrounding site in Tennessee, USA - Soil MetaG P. TD hybrid SBSTD5 | ecosystem: Environmental > Terrestrial > Soil > Tree plantation... | reverse complement strand
TAAGCTCGATGTCTACGCCTTTGACCCCGGCGTAGGTGTTGAAAAACGTCAGGAAGAAAACGACGGTGACGACGAGGATGACCTTCGAGTTCGGGCCGATGCCGAACCAGATGATGAACAGCGGCGCCAGCGCGATTCTCGGGATGCCGTTGAAGGCGACGATGTAGGGATCGAGCACTTGCGCGAGGACTTCCTTGCGGGCGAGGAAGAAGCCGAGCGCGATGCCGCTCGCCGCGCCGATGAAAAATCCGACGAACGTCTCGTAGAGCGTGATCGCGAGATGGCCGAAGATCGATCCGTCCGCGAACACGCCCCAAAGATATTTGAAGATATCCGAGGGCCGCGAGACCCAGAACGGATCGATCAGCCTCCCCGAAGCGGCCTCCCAGATCGCGAGCAGCAGAAGACCGAACAGCAGCCGGTAAAGGAACAGTCTGCCGCGTCCGATCATTTGGGGAGGAAATCGTTCACGACCAACTCCGAATAAGGCACACGCTTTTTCAGGAGTCCAGCCTGCTCGAGAAGGTCCTGCGTGACCTGCACGCTGCGCTCGCTCGTGCGTCCGTCGGGACTGATCGTCGGTATGACGGCCTTGGCGCCAGAGAGCAGCAGCGCCGGATCGGTCTGTGCCATAAAAGGTTTAAGAGCCTCGGCCAGTTGTTCGGGTGTTGCCTGCAGCGCCCATTTATTCGCCTTGACCACCGCGCGCGTCATCTTACGCACGAGTTCCGGGTCCTTCGCCGCGGTATCGGGACGGACGATGAGATTTTCCATCAGAAACTCGGGCGCGCCGAGTTCGGCGTATTGCGTGTAGCTCAAGAACGGAATCGCAAAGCCGCGGCCCACCGCCGTCTCCGGCACGGGCGGCGCGGTGAGCGCGACGTCGACCTTGCGGTTCTCCAGCGCAGCGATCCAAGTGGGACCGGAGCCGATCGCGATCATGTTGACATCCTGCTGCGGGGCGTAGCCCGCCTTGCGCGTGACAAAGCCGGCGAGATGCGCCGTCAGCGCGCCGGGATTGGTAAAGCCGATCGTCAGTCCCTTGAGCGCTTTCAATTTGTCGTTGAGCGAAGACGACTCGGTGATGCCCTTGGCCTTCGCGGACTCCTTGTGCATCGCCCAGTTGATAAAAATTTTATTCAACCCGCTCGCGACCATGAGGAGTTTCTTTCCCTCCTGCTGCGCGAGAATCACGTTGTCGCCGGTGGTGAAGCTGAAGTCCACGTCGCCGGCGATGAGCGCGCGGATATCGGGACCGCCGCCGCTGGTCGACGTGACGTCGACCTCCAGCCCTTCGTCCTTGAAGTAGCCTTTGGATTGCGCGACGTAGATCGGCGTCATCGAATGCGCGACGACCGGGATCGTCATTTTCACCTTGCGGAGATTTTGCGCCCATGCCGCCGTCCAGACCAACTGGACAACCGCGGCGGCGAGCGCGATAGCGGTCAGTCGTTTCATGATCGTCTCCTTTTTTTGCTCACGCCGTGGTGACTTCGGGGCGGAGCTCGTTCCAAAGCCTATTGTATACCTCGCGAAATTCGGCGCTCATATGAATCTGGTAGACGTCGCGCGGCCGCGGGATCGGCACCGCGGCGATATGCTTCACCCGGCCGGGGCGCGAGGTCATGACGACGACGCGGTCCGCCAGCGTGATCGCCTCGACGAGATCGTGGGTGATGAACAGAATCGTTTTCCGCGATGCGCGCCAGAGCCGCAACAGCTGGTCTTGCAGCACGATGCGGGTTTGCGCGTCGAGCGGCCCGAAAGGCTCGTCCATGAGGATGAGCTCCGGGTCGTAGATGAGCGTGCGGATGATGTTGGCGCGCTGGCGCATGCCGCCGGATAGCTCGTGCGGATAATGGTCCTCGAAGCCGGCGAGCCCGACCTGCCCGATCAGGTCGAGCGCGCGCCGCCGCCGCTCGTTCTTGTCGGCGCCGCGAATCTCGAGCGCGATCTCGACGTTCTCGACGAGCGTGCGCCAGGGCAGCAGGTTGTCCTTCTGCGTTACGTAACCGATATCTGTGTTGATGCCATCGACGGGGCGGCCGCGGTAGACGATCTGCCCGCCGCTCGGCGCCAGAAGACCGACGACGAGATTCAAGAGCGTAGACTTGCCGCAGCCCGAAGGCCCGACGACCGTGACGAATTCTCCCTCCTCAACGGCGAGATCGAGCGTATCGACGGCGACGACTTGACGGCCGCGCACCTGAAACTCGCGGCGTACTTGGTTTAGGGAGAGCAGCGGCGGCATGAGTCAGCCGGATCGAGTCATGCGGTCGGCGCGGTGCCGGCGGTTCATCGCAGGGCTAAGGCTTCACCCGCGCGATCGAGGCGCCAATGCCGTCGAGCGAGGTTTTGCCGGTGGCGTCCAAATTGTCGCGGCGCGGCGTGTCGTTGTTACTGATATATCCGGTATCGCCGACGAAGACGATCGCCGAAGGGAATTCGAGCGGCCCTTTACTGTCGTTCTTCGCGACTTCTTCGACTTTGCCGTCTGGCGAAACGGTGAGAAGCGCGTTGCGCTCGTTCGCGGTCACCCAGAGCTTGCCGGTGCGGTCGAAGGCTAGGCCATCGGCGCCTTCCAGTAGCGGGATCTCGGCGATCTTCTCCGGTTTCCCCGGTTTGCCGTCGGCCCCGATTGTAATGCGCCAGATCGCCCCGCGCGCAGTATCGGCGACATAGAGCGTCCCTTTGGAATCGAACGCGAGGCCGTTGGCGACGATCGCCTGCTCGGTCTTGCCGTCGGGCAGCTTGCGGACAAAGCCCGGTATCTCGGCGAACGGCAGGGCCGAGCCGCCGCCGGGTCCGACGCGGTAAATTTTGCCGGTCCGGCCGCCCGATATATACAAATTACCCTGCTTGTCGAAGGCGATTCCGTTGGCGCCCTCGGCGCCGGTCGCGAATGTTTGCGCGCGTCCGGGCTTGAGTGCCAGCAAATCGGCGGCGTGGACGCGGAGCACTTCGCTGAACGGACCGCTGGCGATGAATAGATCGCCTTCGCGGTTGAACTCGACGCCGCTCGCGTCGGCGTTGACCTTCTTGCTTGCAATCTCGCGCGGCTCGATGCGCGCGACCGCCTCGGGCCTCGGCGACTTGGGATCGACGCGCAGGATGTTTCCGCTCACGCGGTCGCCCATGTAGAGCAGGCCTTTTGAATCGGCCGTGATGCTCTCGACGATAACCGTGCGATCCGTGCTCGCCGGATCGAGGTCGACCAGGATAGACACTTTACCGCCGCCTTCGCCGCCGCCCATGGTGGCGCAGCCGGAAAGCGCGAGAGCCGCGAGCCAAAACGTCCACCGACGTGCTTCCATTGCCGCCTCCTTTCGCCGTGCCGCCGAAAATCGAATCGCGCGGATTTTAGATGAATCGAACTCCAAATGAAAGGCCCCCGGAATGCTTTCCGGAGGCCTTTTTGGATGACGCAAGATAACCGTCCGCGTCACTATGCCTCGCGCACGATGCCGGCGGCGAACCAGTTGCCGCCGGTGCTGCGGATGAGAAAGGCGATGTCGGGCTCGGTCGCACAGACCGCAGGCAGCGGCCCCACGTTGCCGCTAAAATCCGCTTCGCCCTGGGCGCTGAGCGCCACCACCGGGGTATTCACCAAAACTGAATTACCGCCTCCCGCGCTGCCGTTGGTGTCGCATACCAGCGTGCCGCGCACCTGCGCATTGGTGCCGCGCGTGCCGATGCTGTTACCCCCCGCGAGAACCAGCCCCTCGACGTCGAAGCTCAAGTCGCCGTTCGACAAGTCGACCTCGGCGCGGCCGCCGGTGACCACCCACGGCTGGCCGGCGCCGGTGACGGCACCCGTGCCGGAGCCGACGACGTTTCCCGTCTGGATCACGCCGACGAGCGCGTCCCAGCGCACCTCGCGCGCGGGAATAGCGATGACCGTCGAGCTGAAGATCGGCGCCAGAATGGCGCCCAAAATCGCTCTGGAAGTTATCTTTTTCATGGCTCCCCCTTTGTGTTGGATTTCGCACCCTAATCAAAGCGTCGAACCCAAGGGGGAGTTGGGAGATCGACTGCCCCCGGCGGAGCCCCCGAAGGGACTCCGCCGGTTTAGCAGGTATCGGTTCAGCAGCCGGTGCCGGCCACGCAGTTGCCACTGCCGTCGAATTGAAAAGTCGATCCGCTCAATGGCACGATGACATTGATTTTCTGGCCGTGCGAGCCGGATTTGCCGGGGGCCGACGATGAGACTTGGTTGATGAACCGCTCGAGCCGCGTGCCGGCGACCACCGCGCCGCCGGAGGTCGAGGCCTGGTTGAAGTGCTCCGGGATGGCGGTCGTGGCGCCGATCAGCTCGCGCACGGCAAAAGCCGCCTCATCCGGTCCCATGGTAAAAAGGTCGCCTCCATGGACGACGGCGAGATTGACTTTATAAAACTTTGCCTGTGTCTCCCAGTCGCCGAGCAAACCTGAATCGCCGGTCCACAGTACCGAGAGCCCGTTGGTGAAGCGCAGGATATATCCGGTCTCGTGGCCTGCGTATCCGGTCAGGCCGACCGGAATTCCAGGGTCGGCGACGGCGACGCCTCCCTGCGGGTCCGCGCTGTCGAGCTCGTCGACGTGAAGCCGCGACGCGCCGGCGGCGTGAAAGGCGGGGATCGTTGTGATCTTTACCCCGGTCGTCTGCCCGGTGAAAACCGCGGTCCTGGTTCCGCCGCGGATGACGCCGACACAGGCATTATTGACCGCGCGGGAGGTGGACGGGACCGCGAAAGTGTTGCCCAAGCCCGCGGCGGGGCAATTTTTCTGCGCGGCGGTGAGGGCGTTAAAAGTGGCGGAGGAATTGTTCAGCTTCTGCGTGAAGAAGTCGGGTAGCTCGCCGCCCACGAGCACGGCCGATTTATGGATCGCGGCGATCTCGGCAGCGTTGCTTTCCGTGTTGCCGGGAGCGGCGAACGGAACCGAGGCGGTGCCGGTGCAGTTGGTCTGGCGCACGTCGCCGATATGGTCCACGTGGGGATGATCGATGAGCAGCACGTGCACGCTGCCCACCGGAGCGATCCGAGGATCAGCCGAGCCCACGGCGGAGCCGCCGGAGACGAGTCCCACGGTCCTGCCGGGCGCGATGAGCACCCGGACACCGGTCGGGTCTTCGAAGAGCAAGGCGCGATCGCCGGCACAGAACTCGCCCGTTACGGCTCCGATCGGAGTTATCTTGACATTCTGCGCCCAGGACAGCGACGCGGCCGACACGGTAGCGCCCACAACAACAAACAAGAAAACCAACCATCGGGTCTTCATCGACTCCTCCATCATCGGTTTGCGCAACCGATCGGGTTGGGGACAACCTATTTCCAGGGCGAAAAAATTTATCCTCTTGGGCTCCTTTCGATTTCAGCCATGAAAAAACTTACCCCTTTTTCTCTTCCGCGCGGAAATTCTTGTGGCAACCGCCGCAGGCCTCGCCGAGTGCTTTGACCTTCGCGGGCAGTGCGGCGTCGTCCTTCGCCTTCGCGGCGTCAGCGACATCGTTGGCCGCTTTCTTCACCTTCGCGGGGTTCTTGCTAAACTCGTCCCATTTTTCCCAAATGGCAGGCAGAGCGCGCGACTTATCCGAAGTGCTGCCCTTCGGGAACAGGTCAGGCACCTTGTCCATGTTGTTGCCGATGTCTTTGGCCTTGGCCTCGATCGTCGCGTAATCCTTTGACTCGAGCGCCCCCTTGATGGCTTTGGCGTCGGCGCCGTTGCTCTTCATGAGCTTCTGCCGCTTTTCGATCACATCTTCCTGCGCGAAAACCTGCGGTGCGACCGCAAGCACGGCGAGCATGAAAAATACCGCCTGAAACAGTCTTTGATGCATCATCATCCGCTCCTTTCGGGTTGTTGGGGTTAGCTGCCTTTGTTTACCTTTTTGACTTCGTTCAAGAGCTGATCGGTTGAGAGAAGATCTTTCTCGGTGTTCGACGGCCGGATGTCGTAATAGCGAATCACGCCTTCCTTATCGACGATCACATACGAGCGCTTGGCGACGCGCCGCTCGGGATCGAAGACGCCGTAGGCGCTCAAAGTCTTGCCGTCGCGGTCGCTGAGCAGGGCATAATTGATCTTGGCGAAATCCGCGAAGGCCTTTTGCGAGAAAGGAGCATTGGCGCTGATTCCGACCACTTCGGTGTTTTCCGCTTGAAACTTGTCGTAACTGTCCGAACCGGACGCTTGCAGGTCTTTGATTCAGGTCGGACTGAAGTCGAGGACGTAGAAGTTGATGAGAACGTTTTTGCCTTTGAGGCTGCTGAGCTTGAGCTTGCCGCCTCTCGTGCTGTCGAGCTCGAAGTCCGGCGCCTTATCGCCGACTTGAAGAGCGGCAGCCGGCAAGGCTGCGGCGAGTAGAACCATGAAACAGAAAACGGCGTGCAGCGAGAACCGATGCCATCGGGTCATGATACCTCCTTTGTGCTTAGACGTCGCGAGCGCCCAAATCATGCAGGCGAGCTTAAAAGACTCACCGTTCAGGGTTCCAACTTGCAAATTCGGCGGCGATCAGCCGCCTTTTGATCGGCCATTTCACCGCGCCGCGGACCCAAGGTAAATAGGCGATGGCTTCGACACTGTCAAGAGTGCCGCCCATGGGATGTCAGGACCATTGGAGGTTCCTCGCCCGTGTCGGATTGCGGCTCCACCAGCGACAGATAGCTTCCATCCCGCCACAAGGGGAGCTGGTCGCTGTAATAGGGCGATAAAAAATGGCCGGATTGTCCGGGGGATATGACGAAAAGATCGCGCTCCGGGTCGGCCATATCGGCGATCATCCGGAGCGAGGCGCCGGCGGTGTGTGCGTAGGGACGAGAGCGGCGAAAGAAGCCGAGATTGATCGTTACACCGTCGCCGCCCGACGGAAACGGACCGACGGAAAGGAAGCGTCCGAGCGGCCTTATAGCATCCAGCGGATGGCTCAGCCTCAATTTGTGCAAATCGCCCCAGCGCCAGCGGCTCATGTCGCCGCCTAATCTTTCTGTGAGATCGGCGATGGCGGCGGCGAGGCTCGCCGCCGCGAGACGGCGACGCGGAATTTCCACAAACCACGGCGACCCGCTGTCGCGCAAGATCGCTGCGATCGGCGTCAGCGATTGATTGAAAATCTCGACATACGCGCGAAACAGATCCTCGCCGAGCGCGGGTATGAGAAGATTCCGCGTCAGGTGATGGTAAAAGCATTGGAACAACGCGCCCGCGTTGCTGCCGATCGCGCAATCCGCGTCCCAGACGAGTAGCAAACTCGCCGCAGCGCGAAGGCTCTCGTTGTCATCCGCGATACTTTCGAGATCAGCGCGGAGGATTTGAAGAATGCTGCGCGCATGCAGCGAGACCGTGTCCTGCTGGATGCGCGCCATATCCTCGACGGAGAAGCGGTCTTTCGACGTCAAGAGTTCCTTGATACGTCCGATGCGGTACGGCGGCTCGAAAAGATCGGAGAGGTGATAGGGATAGTCGCTGCCGGCGACATCGTGGTTCGCCGTCGCGATGATTCCTTCGGGCGGATTATAAAGACACGGAAGTTCTTCGAAAGGGACGAAGCCCTTCCACTCGTCGGCCTGGTCGGCGCCGTCGAGCGGCAGATAGGACGGCCGCCGCGCGCGTATCGGCACCGCGCCCGCGAGGCTGTAGCCGATGTTCCCGTCGCGATCGGCGTAGACATAATTGAGCGACGGCGCGGTTTGATGCGACAGCGCCGCACGAAAATCCTTCCAGTCGCGCGCGCGGTTGACGCCGTAAAGCACGCGCATCTCGCGGCTCGGCGCGTGTGCGGTCCACGTGAACGCGATCGCTGTCGAGTCATCGACCCCGCATTGAATGGCATCGCTGATGAGCGGCCCGTGCTCGGTCAGGCGAATTTTTCGCGTCAGCGCCTTTCCGCCGCGAACGGCGATTTTTTCCTCTAAGAGTCTCACCGACGTTCGCTTCGCGCCGATGACGTAGAAGCCAGGCTCGATCGCATCGAGCTTCTCGCGGTAGAGGTCCGCATCGTCGCACAGCCCGGCGGTAACGCCCCAGGCGATGCGGCGGTTGCGGCCGATATGGACGCACGGCATTCCGGGAATCGTGCCGCCCCATACTTCGAAATCGCCGCCCGACAGATGCATGAGGTACCACGTCGATGGAATATCGAGCTTGAGATGCGGATCGTTGCAGAGAATCGCGCCGTTTGCCGCGGAGCGATGCGGCGCGACTACCCAGCTATTGCTGCCCTGGCCGGCGGCCGGGCCGTAGATCTCGAATGTGCCGCTCACGAAACGGAGCAGCTCCTGGGCTTCAGCCGCAACTGCGCGCGTGATGCACGGCGCACCGGCCGGATAGCGCGGTAGCAGCGATGCCAGTTTTTCCGGCGTGTCTTGAAGCCGTGCGGCAAGTGCCATCCATGAGATGCGCGTGAAAAGAGACGTCGAGAGAAAAAACGCGAAGCCCTTTCCGAGCGTCAGTGTGTCTTCGGGATGCCACGGCTCCGGCTCGAAGCGCAGCAGGCGGAACTCGACCGGAAGGGATTTGAGATGAGATTCGATATAGCGATTGACGCCCGCGCTGTAGCTTTCCAGAACCGCGAGCTCGTCTTCGGAGAGGAGCGGCAGCGACGCGACGGCAGCGCGGCGTATGCCGAGGAGGCGGAGGAAATAATCGAGATCCGCCAGGGTCTTTCGGCGGAAGTGGACGGAGAGATCGCCGGGAAGCCGCCGGTCGCCGAAAATCTCGGCGGCGCGCCCGCACAGCGCGCGGCGGTTGAGCTCCATTTGCCAGAGCCGCTCCTGCGCGTGCAGATATCCTTGCGCGAGAAAGAGATCGTGCACGTTTTCGGCGTAAACGTGCGGAACGCCGTGCGCTCCCCAGGAGATTTTTACGTTGGCTTTGAGTCCGGCGAGGGAAATCTCGCCGCGATAGCTGGGCGCGCTAGCGCGCAGCCAGCGGCGCAGCAAAGGAATGAAGAAGGATAATCGGCCGCTTTCCGGATGCAAGTTTCCAGTTAAGTCGGAAGGGCGGAAATTTTCAACGGCAGCGAGCGCCAGCCGCGTTACAAGATCTTTTGAACCGAGGGGCGCTGTTGCATGCGCTCGATCCACTTGACTAGGTTGGGCAGCGAGGGATCGGGCAGCACACGCATGCCCGCCAGGCGTACGAACCTCGGAATCAGCGCGGCGTCGACAAGCGAGAACTCGCCGGCGAGGTAAGGCTGATCGCCCAGCTCGCGCTCCAGGCGTCCGAGCAGGCGCTTGAGCTCCTTGCGTGCGTCCTCGATCAGCTGCTGATCGCGCTCCTTCTCGTCCTTCATCATCTCTTTGCGAATCTTCTGATAAGGCCCGTCGAGATGATTCATCCCGTAATCGAGAAGGATGCGCGCTTTTGCGCGTTTCGCCGGGTCTTTCGGGAGGAGCGGCGTCTCGGGATACTTTTCCTCGAGATATTCGTTGATAATGAGCGACTCGTAGAGCACGGTCGCGCCGTCGATGATCACCGGCACTTTCCCGTAAGGATTGAGCTTCAAGAAATCCGGTTTCTTCTGCTCCATCTTCTTGAGATCGACCGGCACTTTCTCGTACGGGAGCTTTTTTTCCTCCATCACCACGATGACGCGCTGGCAGTTCGGCGAGCTGGCGAAGTCGTAAAGCTTGATCGGACGTTCGGGCGGCATGTGAAATCCTCCTGATGAGATCCTGATTTACTTCAGCGGTGGATTCAAGACAAGTCCCAAACGGTATACCGTCATCGGTAGCCGCTCGGGTCCTTCGCCTCGCGCGGGAAATAGCCGCCGAGGCGGTGATAACCCTTCAAATAAATGATCTGCCCTTCGTTCGTCATCGCGTTCTCCAAGACGCTGACGAGGCGGACAGCGACGGTCGGAAGCGGCTGGAAGCGGGGCTCGTCGAGCTCTCGCGCAAGCTCTTCCGCCGTCAGGGTTTTTAAATACAATTTCGTCCGATCGTACACGGCATCGTGGTACGCAAGCAGCAATTGTCCGGGCGCGCTAAAGGCGCGCACCTGCTCGCGCGTGTGCGTGTGCGAGCGGCCGTAATCGGCGGGCTCGGGCGGCATGCCGAAGCGCGCCGCCCAGCCGTCAGCGATCCAAAGTTGCTCCCGGCTAGAGAGCTGCGCCACGTTACTGTCCATCACCCGGGTGAGCCGCCAGGCGAGCCAGCCGATCGACGGATGCGGCTCGCGCGTGAGCTCGTCTTCGTCGAGGTCCGCCAGCGTGCGGTGCAGCGATTCGTACACGCGCTCGAAGGCGTCGAGCAAAATATCGTTGGCGATCATTTCCGATTTCCTTTCCGGCGCGCCGCGCCAAGCGGAGATATTCCAATCGTTCATGCGCCGTGTCAATCGGTTTTTCAGGAGAGGCCGGTTGATCCAACACCTATTTGATGTTATCGCCTAGCTTCCGACTGCAAAAATATTCCGGCGGATCATCCGAGTTGCCATGAAAATCGACATCGAGTTCAACTCCGGCGCGCAGCTGCCGATGGACGCGATTCCCGAGCTCGCGCGCCTGGCGGAAACGAACGGCTTCGACTGCGCCTGGGGTGGAGAGGCGAACAACAAAGATCCGACGGTGATGCTTTCCGCCGTCGCGGCCGTGACGAAGACGCTCAAGATCGGCTCGGCGGTTTATCACATTCTCGGGCGCACGCCCGCGACGCTGGCGCTGCAGACGGTCGGTCTCGACGAGCTGTCGCAGGGGCGCTTCCTGCTTGGTCTAGGCGTGTCCAATCCGACGATTGCCGGCTGGCACGGCCTGCCGTCGGACCGGCCGCTCGCGCGCGTGAAGGAATATTTGGAAATCGTCCAGCGCGCGATGGCTGGCGAGAAGCTCGACTTCGGCGGCGAGTTTTATTCAGCCCGCGGCTTCAAGATGGCGTTCAAGCCTTCGGGCAGGAAAATTCCGATCTACCTCGCGGCCTTCGGGCCGATGATGACGAAGCTCGCCGGCAAGCTCACCGACGGCGTGCTGATCAACATGGCGAATCCGCCGGAAATCCGGCGCATCGCCGAGCAGGTGAGGGAAGGCGCCAAGGAGGCGGGAAAAGATCCCGCTGCGATGGAGATCATCTGCAAAGTGCGCTGCTCGGTCGCGTCCGACCGCGCGCAGGCGCGCGAGGCGCTGAGCCACGCGATCACGTACTACACGCTGGCAGACTACTATCGCGATCTCTTGACCCGCATGGGCTTCGGCGAGGAGGTCGAGGCGATGCGCGCGGCATGGAAATCCGGCGGTTTTCACGCCGCGCGGCGGCTGATCACGGATCGCCTTTTCGAAGGACTGCCGATGGCGGCGGCGACTTCGATCGGCGAAGTCCGCGAGAAGCTCAAGCCGTACGAGGAAGCGGGCGCGACGCGTATGATCCTCCCTTACGTCGCTCAGTCGGACGACGTTGTGGGCGAATTAAGAAATTTTATTCTTGCCTGGGGCCGCGGCTAAGAAGGAGGGAAGATGTCTTTCGAGCTTTTGAATCCTACAGGGTTGGAGCGGCCCGTCGGCTACGCCCACGTGGCCAGAGTGAACGCAGGCAGAACGGTCTATATCGCCGGTCAGGCGCCTTTCGACGCGACCGGAGCGGTCGTCGGAAAAGGCGACTTCGTCGCTCAATGGCGCCAGGTAATGGGCAACCTAAAACTGGCGGTTGAAGGGGCAGGGGGAAGGCCGGACCAAATCGCTGTGCTGACTATGTACGTGACCGACCTGCCGGCCTACCTGGCCGCCAAAAAGCAAATAGCGGTCAGCTACCGGGAGGTCTTCGGCAAATACTTCCCTGCGATAACCCTAGTCGAAGTGAAGGGGCTTTATAATCCAGACTGCATGGTCGAGATTTCCGCAGTTGCCGTCATCGATTAACGTCCTGAACCCTGTCTTTTGCCTTTTTCCGAACAGTAATTTTGTACCAAATTGCGGCAATTACTATCCAAACTTGGCACTGAATTACCCGCCTTCTCAGCGCCTCTCCTCGAAAAATCAACTATTTATATGCGTGGCATATCGCTTGCTTTCTCCCCCGGGCATGAGCCAACTCGAAGTCCTAAGAGATACGACGGGGATGCAGGGTTTCGACTATCCCACCCTCGAGGAGATCGTCACTCTGTGGCGCTCATATCAGGCCACAGGCGGCCTTGAGCCGGAAGAAGCGTGGGATGCGATTGCGGCGAGCCTCGCTCTGGATATGGCTTTCTCCGGCCATGTCCGCGCGAAGTTTTCTGAGCATTAAAGGCGGCTACTCGGGAATTTCAGGGGTTATAAACCTTACCTATAAAGCCGCTCTTGTCCAGCTCCCGCACGATACTCTCGTCCACAATATCTTCGAATTTTAAGTTAACGCCGGGTTTCCGCCCAACCTCTTGAATCTGGGCTTCCATTCCCGGACGCGTGACCAGAGGCACGCGCTCGTAGAGCTTCGCCATTGCCTGCCACGAATCTTCCAGGTAGCCTTCGTTGTCTTGCCGGCTGTACTTGGCGACGATTTTCTTGGTCTCATCCTTGCGCGTCTTGAAAAAGTGGGTCGCCTCGATAAGCGCCATAACGATCCCGCGCACCGTATCGCGACGCGTCGTTAAAAACGGCCGCGTTGTGTTGGCGCAGATGTACGGAAAGTCGAAGCGCTTCGGCAGGTCGGCAGTGCTGATCAGCACTTTGTGCGGCATGCCTTGCGCGAGCTTGACGATCCCGGGAGGCGACGGAAAACCGACGATGCGGCCGCCGCGAAAAGCCGCCGCGCGCTCTCCCGGTCCGCCGACCTGAATGATCGGCACGTCCTTCACCGGCGTCAGGCCCAAACCGCGTATCAAGACGTGGGCGGCGGTATCGGACGCGCTGCCGATGCGGCTGATGCCGATGCTTTTCCCGCGGAGATCTTCCGCCGACCGGACCGATTCTTGAACGACCAGCTCGTAGGGCAACGTGTTGATGTAGCAGGCGACGGTCACCAGTCCGACGCCGCCAACCACCGCGCTCACGACCGCGTTGCCGGCGGCATTGCCGACTTTCACATCGCCGGCGATGATGCTCGTGACGCTGATCGGTGTGCTCTGAATGAACACCAGGTCGGTGTCGACACCGTGCTTTTTATAAAAGCCGCGCTCCTGCGCGATGAAATAAACCGAGTTGGTCGCATCCGCCGAGCTGTACGAGATCCTTATTTTCTCCTGCGCCGCGACGCTTGCGGCGGTGATCAGCACGAACAGCGCGGACGCAGTCGCGATACGGTTCGGCATTTAGGCGGCTCCTTTGAAGACGGTTTGGAGAAGCTTACGTCTGTTGCGCTTGCGGGTCGGCGCGCGCGATGAGGTCCATGAAAATCCGGACGTGGTGGCTTTGCTGCTGAGCGACTTGCCGCAGCAGCTCGGCGACATCGGGAGCTTTCTCGTCGAGCCGCGCGGCCCGTTCCAAAAAGCGCGTCTCGAGCGTGCTGTGAGCGCTCAAGTCGCGTCCCATGCGCTCCCAATGGTTTCCACCGGATTCGATATCTAGCGGCGTGTCGTACAGGGTTCCGCCCATCGCGGCCATCCTGTCGCGCAGAGCTTTCGCAGCCGATTGCTTCTCTTCAGCGACGCGTCGAAGCGTCCGGCCGACTCCCGGATAAGGCGCGCGCTCCGCGTGGTCGGATATCTGCGCTGCCAGGCGATTGAGCTCGCGGTAGCTTTCTTTCAAAATGTCGAGAGGATCGTTGGACTCGCGGTGGCCGTTGAAGATGCGCTCGATTTTTTTAAACAGTCCCGGCAATGCGCGGTCCCCGTGCGCAGAACATAAGAGGCACGCCCCGGCTTGTCAAGGCTCGGTCCGCCATTTGACTATGACGGCGAAATCTGATGAATTTATAGGTGATCGGAGGAATTCGCATGGCCCGTATTACCGTCGAAGATTGTCTAGAGAAGGTTCCCAGCCGCTTCGAGTTGGTGATACTCGCCGCGCAGCGCGCGCGGCAGCTTTTCAAAGGGGCCAAGCCTCTGATCGAATCGGACAACCGCGAGGTGGTCGTCGCCTTGCGCGAGATCGCCGAAGGCAAAGTTAAAAAAGTCGAAAAGTCGCTCGTTCTTACCGGACGAGCCGCCTGAGTGATCGAATCTCCGATCTTCGAAATCTTGCCAGACATACCGATCCGCGCTAAAGTTTTTAGCACGCCCGTCTTGTAGTGCTGCGGCGCCGTTCGTCCGCCTTCGAGAACTCTTATGGCCAAGGAAGACGATAACCGCGAAGATATTCCGCTTTCCGAAGCGATCGACGTTAGCCAACAGGCCGGCGCGCACAGCGACGACAAATCGTCGGAGAATGCGCTGGTTCCTTCCGACACGCTGCAGCGTTATCTCGCCGAAATCCGTCGCTATCCGGTGCTGAGCCGCGAGGAGGAGCACAAGCTCGCGGTCGAATACAAGGAGCAGAGAAACGTCCAAGCCGCCTACAAGCTCGTCACGGCGAACTTGCGGCTCGTGGTGATGATCGCGCGCGAGTATCAGCGCGCGTTCCGCAATCTCCTCGATCTCATCCAGGAGGGAAATATCGGCCTGATGGAGGCGGTGAAGAACTTCGATCCGTACCGCGGCGT
>Ga0075426_10002030_pt1 | contig 14531 bp, 12 predicted proteins | sample SoiMethybrSBSTD5_FD_75304 | JGI IMG/M metagenome (GOLD analysis project Ga0075426, IMG submission 75304) | Bulk soil microbial communities from a Populus tree surrounding site in Tennessee, USA - Soil MetaG P. TD hybrid SBSTD5 | ecosystem: Environmental > Terrestrial > Soil > Tree plantation... | reverse complement strand
CTCAAGGTTTCCCAGGTTTCAGGGTTTCGCAACCTGCTGTGAAAGTTTGAAACTTGAATCTTTGAAACGTCCTTTGAAATTCACCGTTGCTCCAGCCTCGCCTCTCGCAGATAATGGAGCTCCCCCACAAACCTCGTGCCCACCGGCCGCAAATCCGCTGTTCCGACTTCGCAAATGGGATTGTTCTCGGCCGGTCCAGCGCCCGCCCCGGCTTCTATTCCCGCGCTGGAATTGAATCCACGCCAGCGGGAAGCGGTGGAGCACGTCACCGGGCCCATGCTGGTGGTGGCCGGCGCCGGCACTGGCAAAACCACGGTGCTCACGCAGCGCCTCGCACGCCTCATCCGCGAAGGCCATGCCCTCCCGGGCGAGATCCTCGCCGTCACCTATACCGACAACGCCGCCGAAGAACTCAAGCAGCGCGTCACCGCTGAACTGGGCGAGAGCGCGGTCTACGGCCTGCAGGCCACCACCTTCCACGCCTTCTGCTACCGCATTCTTCAGGACTGCGGCAAAGCTTTTCGTGTGGTCGAACCCCCGGACCTCTGGGTTTACCTGCGCCGCCGCCTGCCCGAACTCCAGCTCAAGTACTACACGCGCGCGGTGCGTCCGGCGCAGTTTCTCGACGCTCTGCTCGACTTTTTCGATAACTGCCACGACGAGCTCAAATCCGCCGCCGACTACGAAATCTATGTTCACGAATTGCAAGCCGGCAAGCACCCACTGCCACGTGTTACCCGCAGCAAGGACGCGGACAAGCTTACCCGCGAAGACGTCCTGGCCCGCTGCCGGGAAATCGCACGCGTCTTCCAGAAAGTGGAGGATATGCTGGCGGCCGATAACCTCGGCACCTTCGCCCACATGATCCTGCGCGCCACCCAGGTGCTCAAGTCCGATTCCCAAATCCTGAAGCGCGAACAGGAGCGTGCCCGCTTCCTGCTGATTGACGAATTCCAGGATTGCAACATCGCGCAGATCGGGCTGGCCGAGCTGCTGGTTGGAAAGGAGCGCAACATCTTCGCCGTCGGCGACCCGGACCAGGCCATCTACCGTTTCCGCGGAGCTTCCAGCGCTGCTTTCGAAGAGTTCGTGGCCCGTTTTCCGGAGACCCAGGCGGTGGTGCTCGACCGGAACCAGCGTTCCACTTCCGCAATTCTCCATTGCGCCGCTGCTGTCATTGGCCAGAATCCGGCGGTGGGCTGCCGCATCGGGAAGAAGGACCGCTTCGAGCGCCAGCCGCTTTCCTCCGATCGCGAGCGCCGGGCCAAGGCGGAAGGGAAGCGCCTTGCGCCCGAACCGGTGAGCCTGGTCATGGCCGCGGATAGCGACGACGAAGCCGGTGATATTGCCGAGCAGGCTGGTAGAATCCTGCGCACTCCGGCGGCGGCCGGAAGCAAGGCCCGGCCACGATGCGCGGTGCTCTATCGCTCGCACGGTCATCGTGAAGAGGTGGTGAGGGAACTGGCTGCCCACCGCGTGCCCTTCCGCGTGGAAGGTCTGGATGCCCTGGAAACCCGCGAACTGCGCGACCTGCTCGCGTGCCTCCGCGCTCTGCTTGCCCCACCGGACAACACGGCCCTGTTTCGCGTGGCCGCGCTGCCGGTTTTCGGGCTGGACGGCAGCGCCATGCGTGAAGCCTTGCGCGCCGCGGGCAGGCAGCCGGAACTGCTCACCGTGCTCTCCGGCGTTGACGGCGGCAAAGCGGTTCTGAAGGCGGTGGAGAACGCGCGCGCGGAAGTCGCGGCTGCCGATTGGAAAGCCGCTGCCGCCCTGGCCATAGCCATCAAGCGTTTCGGAATTGATTCCGCTGCTCCTCCCGTCGTCGCTTTTCGCGAGTTCGTGGAGAAGTGGAGCAGGAAGCCCATCACCAGCACCGGCCAGTTGGAAGAATTTCTGGAGTACATGGAGTACTTTCCCCAAGCCGGAGGGGTGGTCGCATTCCAGCAGCCCGCGCCTCAGGATCCGGTCAACACCGTGGCCCTGATGACGGTGCACTCCGCCAAGGGCCTGGAGTTCGATCACGTCTTCGTGGTGCGGGCGAACAACAGTTCTTTCCCCACCAGCTATCGCGAAAAGCTGTTCGAGATGCCGCCCGCCATGCGCGATCCCAGTTGCCTGGCCAAGGGCGACAGCAAGGAGCTACACCGCAAAGAAGAGCGCCGCCTCTTCTACGTGGCCATGACGAGGGCACGCGACTCGCTGGCCATCTACGCCAAGCCGGGGAAAGGCAAGGACTCGCGCCCCGCCGGATTTGTCCGTGAACTGATGGATGGCCATGTGGAGCCGCCGGGCTGGCGGGTGCGCCCGCCTGAACTGCGCATCGCCGCGCAGGCTGCTGTCAACGGCGTTGCCGGACTGGGCGCCTGGATGCTGCTGCCGCCCTCGCAACGCGCCCTTGCCGGGCCCCTCAGCGCCAGCGCCATCGAGACGTACGAGACCTGTCCCTTGAAATTCAAAATTAACCGAGAATGGAACATCCCGGGAGATATTTCCGCGGCCTTGCAGTTCGGGTCGGCCATGCACTTGGCTTTGGGCAACTACTTTGAAGCCATCCGCGTGGGCCGCCCGCGCACCCCACAGCAGTTGCTCGAGGTTTTCGAAAACGCCCTGGCCGATCTGCCGTTTGATGACCAGCACCAGCGCGAGCTTTACCTGAAACAAGGCAAGCTACAGCTGGCCGCCTTCTGCGAAGCCTTTGCCGGGACGCCCGTGCCGCAAGTGCTTTCCACCGAAAAGAGCTTTCAGTTTCCAGTGGAAGGCATAGTTGTGAAGGGCCGCGTTGACCGCGTGGACCGTATTGACGGCCAGCGGGTGGTCATCGTGGACTACAAGACGGGTACGCCCAAAACCGACGCCGACGCCCGCCGCAGCTTGCAGCTCTCCATCTATGCCCTGGCTGCGCGCCAGCTCTGGGACTACCTGCCCGAGCGCCTGGTGTTTTATAACCTGGAAACCGCCGACGAGGTTTCAGCCACCCGTACTGACAAGGAATTGCAGGCGGCGCAGGAGCGCATTGCCGAGGTGGCGCGCAAAATGGCCGCCGGGGAGTTTGATCCTACGCCCGGGTTTCACTGCCGTTCCTGCCAGTTCCGCGCCCTGTGTCCGGCCACCGAGGAGCAGCTCTACACCCTAGAACTGGCCGCCGCTTCCGACTGATCATCGGGTCACGCCCAACGGCCAGCAGCCATCCGCTCGCAGCTATTCTCCAGGAATGACCTCGGGCACTGGGCAAGCCCCGCGCAAAACAGGCATACTAGTTGTATATGAACGCGAGAACTGTCCCAGTACACACGGAGAATGAAGAAGTAAGCGAATGGATTGAGGCTTTTGAGCAGCTTTTGGCCCAGGAAGGGCCATCTCAGGCGGCGCAGCTGCTGGACGCGCTGACCCGGCGGGCACAGCAGGCGGGCGTCAACATGCCTGTGCAACTGAACACGCCTTATGTAAACACCATCCCGGTAGAGGACGAAGTGCCCTACCCAGGCGACCGAGCGCTGGAGCGCCGCATCAAGAGCCTGATCCGCTGGAACGCCATGGCCATGGTGCACCGCCAGAACAAGAAAGACCCTGGCATTGGCGGCCATATTTCCACCTATTCCTCGCTGGCCACCCTACTGGAAGTCGGCTTCAACCACTTTTTCCAGGCCACCTACGGTGACCAGCCCGGCGACCTGATTTACTTTCAGGGGCACGCCTCGCCCGGCGTTTACGCGCGCGCGTTTCTGGAGGGCCGGCTTACTCAGCAGGATTTGGAGAACTTCCGGCATGAATTGCGCGACACCCCAGGCCTTCCCTCTTACCCGCATCCCTGGCTGATGCCGCACTTCTGGCGTTTCCCCACGGTCTCCATGGGCATTGGGCCCATCAACGCCATTTACCAGGCGCGCTTCATGCGCTATCTGGAGAACCGCGGCATCATTCCCAAAACTCCGCGCAAGGTGTGGGCGTTTGTAGGCGATGGTGAAACCGATGAGCCCGAAACCATGGGTTCGCTCACGCTGGGTTCGCGGGAGCATCTCGACAACCTGATTTTTGTTATCAACTGCAACCTGCAGCGCCTGGATGGCCCGGTTCGCGGCAACGGCAAAATCATCAATGAGCTGGAAGCCGCTTTCCGCGGCGCCGGCTGGAACGTGATCAAGGTGATCTGGGGCTCGCCTTGGGATCAGTTGCTGGCTCGCGACCGCAGCGGCCTGCTGCTCAAGCGCATGGAAGAGTGCGTGGACGGCGAGTACCAGAATTTCAAGGCCAAAAGCGGAGACTTCATTCGCAAGGAGTTCTTCGGTAAATATCCGGAAACGCTTGAATTGGTCAAGGACATGACGGATGAGCAGATCTTCCGCCTGCCGCGCGGCGGCCTGGACCCGCAGAAGGTCTTCAACGCCTATTACCAGGCGGTGCGGCATGAAGGCAGGCCTACCGTGATTCTGGCCAAGACGGTGAAAGGCTACGGCTTGGGATCGGCGCAAGCCCGCAACGCCACGCATCAGGAGAAGAAGCTCAGCGACCAGGCGCTGGCGGCATTCCGCGCCCGCTTCGAGATTCCAATTCCGGAGAAGGCTGCAAAAGAAGGCTCACTGTACCGGCCGCCCGAGGACAGCGAAGAGATTCAGTATCTGAAGGAGCGGCGGCAGGCTCTGGGCGGATATATGCCGACCCGCGAGGCCAAGCCGGACTTCGAATTTGAGGCACCGCCGCTGGAGTATTTTTCGGAATGGCTGGAGGGCTCGCGTGGTCGCGCCGTCTCCACCACCATGGCTTTTGTCAGCCTGCTGCGCCACCTGCTGAAGCACCCGAAAATCGGCAAGCTGGTGGTGCCCATTATTCCGGATGAGGGCCGCACCTTCGGCATGGAATCCATCATCCGCCAGGTGGGCATTTACGCCAGCCAGGGACAGCTCTACAACCCGCACGACCAGGAGATGGTCCTCTACTACCGCGAAGAAAAGGACGGCCAGATTCTGGAGGAGGGCATCACCGAGGCCGGTTCCATGGCGTCATTCACCGCCGCCGGGACCTCCTATTCGAATTACGGTGTGCCCATGGTTCCGTTCTTCACCTACTATTCCATGTTCGGGTTCCAGCGCATTGGCGACCTGATCTGGGCATTTGCCGACGCGCGCGGCAAGGGCTTCCTGATGGGTGGCACGGCCGGGCGCACCACGCTTTCCGGCGAAGGTCTGCAGCATCAGGACGGACACAGCCATGTGCTGGCGAGCGCGGTGCCGACCTGCGCCGCTTACGATCCCGCCTTCGCCTATGAAACGGCGGTGATCATTCAGGATGGCTTGCGGCGCATGTACCAGGAGCACGAAGACCGCTTCTACTACATCACCGTGTACAACGAAGACTATGCCATGCCGGAAATGGCGGAAGGCTGCCGCGAAGGCATTCTGCGCGGCATTTACCGCTACAAGCAGGCGGAGGGCGGCAAAGCTGTGGTGCAGCTCTTCGGCAGCGGCCCCATCCTGAACGAAGCGCTTCGGGCTCAGGGCATTCTGGCCGATAAATATGGTGTGCGGGCCAACGTCTGGAGCGCCACTAGCTACAACGAATTGCGGCGGGAAGCGCTGGCCATGGAGCGCTGGAATCGGCTGCATCCGGCAAAACCGCCAAAGCGGCCGTATATTTCGACCGCGCTGGAGGGAAACGACGGTCCGATCATCGCGGCTACCGACTACATGAAGATTGTTCCCGACCAGCTGGCGCCCTGGCTGGGCGGGCGCCTGGTATCACTGGGCACCGACGGTTTCGGGCGCAGCGACAACCGCGAGCATTTGCGGCGCCACTTCGAAGTCAATGCCGAGTCCATTGTGGCCGCGGCGCTAGCCGCATTGGCGCGGGAGAAGAAGTTCGATGCAGCCAAGGCGGAGAAGGCATTTGCGGAGCTAGGCGTGAAAAGCGAAAAGCCGGATCCGGCGAGGGCGTAAGGCGGGAGGCACTCCAAAAATCGCCGCGAACAACCAACTATGAAACACCTGCGCCGCGTCACCGGCATGTTTCTGGCAATTTTTATCACGCTGGTTGGACTCGCCAAGGTTTATGAGACGGTGATGCAAACATTTGTTCCCAATTACGGCGAGGCGTTCCACCGGTACTCCGGGGATTTGCATTTTGGCCTGCTTTTTGTGGCCATTGGCGCGACAGGAATTTGGTGGCTGCAGCGCAAGGATTCTATCTCTGCTTAGGCCACAATCCCCCAAGCCCATTGAAATCCACTCCAGCAACGCGCTTCTAACGCGCGGCGGCTTGTGCTCTCGCTGGAACCGCTCGGGTGCGGCGGAGCTCCTGGATCTGCAACGCAATGTCTCCCAGCAGTACGGAAAAGACCAGACACGTCCACACGATAGGTTCGATAGCGCGGTTGCCCATACGTTCCCATCCCGTGACACCGGCAATGACGCGCACTTCCAGGAATACCAGAGCGATGGCAAAGCTGCGCGTCATCCACTGGCGGTGCTGCTGGACCTTGCCGTTCAGAATGAAGGCGAAGGCAATTCCCGTGGTGAGCATCCAGAGCGTGGCGTCGGCCAGGGCGGCGATGCTGAAGGAGCGGGGTCCACCCATGCGCTCTTGGAAAAACTGGATGTAAAAACCCAGCGGCCCGGCGATGAAGACCCCGGCAACATAGAAACGTCCCACCACCCGGTGGAGCTTGGCAAAGCGCTGGCGCAGGCGGTCGGAGAACTGCATGGGACCGAGTAAAAGCGCGCAGGCGCCCGCCAAGCCGTGGGGCAACAACCACCACTTGAACGACTGATAGTGTTGCCATACCGGCGCGTGGGGCTCGACCAGGAAGTACTCGTTGTGGCCTAGGACGTAGACGATCATCAGGCCAACGAAGGCAAACACGAGATACTTCGGGCGCGACCACGAAGAACGTGGCAAGGACAGAGACCCAGTTGACATGTAAGAGCTCCTGGGGAAGGATCCAGCTCGCCGCACTATACGCGAAGAGCCCCGCCGAAACCAGCAAAAATCGAGTCCGTAGCCGCTTTTATACCACCTACGATACGTTCTGCGAGGTAATGCCTGGGTGGGGAGGGCGCCTTGGACCGGCTCCTTTTTCCTCTAATTTCTATTGGCGACCGCGGCCTTGGCTTCCCGCCGCTGGTAAACGGCTTCGGCGCGGCGCAAGGCTGCCTGCACGTTTTCGCAGATGTTGTCGGCGCCCACCACGTCCTCAAATTCCGCCTGGTGGATCAGCCGGGAAGGCTGCTCGCGCGCGCCGCACAGGATGAGCGTGCGCCCGTTGGCGTGCAGTTCCTTGGCCACTTCCTCCAGAGCGAACACGCCGGTGGCGTCGAGGGCGGTCATGTTGCGAAGCCGCAGGATAACCACCGGCGGCAGGTTGTGGATTTTCTCCGTCACCACGGAGATCTTGTCCGTGGCTCCAAACAGAAAGGGTCCGTGAATGCGGAAAATGGTTGCATAGTAGGGGATGTCCTTGTCCTGCAGGATGTGGACGCGCCCGTCCTCCACATAGTCTTCGGTGACTTGCGACACGGTTGTGGTGCTGGCCACGCGGCTGATGAAGAGCAAGGCGGCCAGGATCATTCCCGCTTCCACCGCCACCGTCAGGTCGGCAAATACGGTCAGGCTGAAGGTCACCAGCCACACGCTGATGTCCGTCTTGGTCAGCTTGAGCAGTTGGGGAATCTCGCGCCACTCGCCCATGTTGTAGCAGACCATCATAAGAATTCCCGCCAGAACCGCGAGAGGCACATAACTCACCAGCGGCGCTGCAAACAGCAGGATGCATAACAGCGTGGCCGAATGAATCATTCCGGCCACCGGCGACTGCGCTCCGGAGCGGATGCTGGTGGCAGTGCGGGCAATCGCTCCTGTAGCCGGCAATCCACCAAACATGGGAGAAGCAATATTGGCCACGCCCTGGCCGATCAGCTCCATATTGGGATTGTGGTGGTCATTGCTCATGCGGTCAGATACCACCGCCGACATGAGCGACTCGATAGCCCCCAGCATGGCGACGGTGAACGCCGGGCCCAGCAGGCCGTGGATGAGGTCGGCGCGGAACTTGGGCAGGGCCAAGTGCGGCAGCCCGCTGGGAATGCCGCCGAAACGCGTGCCGATGGTTTCCACCGGCAATTTGAAAATGACCACCGCCGCGGTTCCCAGCACCAGCGCCACGATTGGCCCGGGAATGCGGTTGGAGATCAGACGGCAGACCAACATCACCAGCAGCGTGCCCGCCGCCAGTGCCGTAGCCGTGTAGGAAACGGTCTGGAAGTTGGCGGCCAGGGCTTCCATGCGAAGCCAGAACACCCCCGGCACTTTGTCCAGGTGCAGGCCGAAAAAGTCCTTCGCCTGGGTGCTGGCAATCAGGATCGCAATGCCATTGGTGAAGCCGAGCACCACCGGGCGCGGGATGAACTTGATGGCTGAGCCCAGCTTGGTGATGCCCATGATCACCAGCAGGACGCCGGCCATCACCGTGCACATGAACAGGCCGTCCACGCCGTGGGCGGCGACTATGCCGGCCACCACCACTACGAACGCGCCGGTGGGCCCGCCGATCTGAGTTTTGGACCCGCCTACGGCGGAAATCAGGAAGCCGGTGACGACGGCGCAATAAATGCCGGCCTGCGGCGTTAATCCTGAGGCGATGGCAAAAGCCATGGCCAAAGGCAGAGCTACCAGGCCGACGGTGATTCCGGCCAGCAGGTCGCGCAGGAACTTGTCGCGGTTATAGCCGCGCAAGCAAAGAATGGACTTCGGAAGCCAGCGTTCTTCAGGGAAAGCACGAACCATTTTTTCATTATGCCGCCCGCAAAGGAATTAGCGAGAGAAATCCGCAGACGGGGAATGCCCGAAGGAACATGTCCATGCGGGCCAACAGCTTGCTTACGCCTTGGAACGAAGCAGTTCTTCGATGTCTCCGAATCGGTCGCCCAGCAGATTCAGCTTGTGGGCGAGGCCCTGGATTTCCACGTGGGCGCGGCGGTTCACGTCGTAGTCGAGTTCGCCGCGCAGGCGGTCCTTTTTGTCCTGCCGGTTCTGGCTCATCATGATTACCGGCGCCTGGATGGCAGCCAGCATAGAGAGGAATAAATTGAGCAGAATGAACGGATACGGGTCCCAGGCCGCTTTGCGGAGGCTCACGTTCACACTGGTGTAGACCACCATGAAAAGACCAAACAGAGTGATGAACGTCCAGGAACCGCCGAAGGCGGCTACCGAATCGGCAATGCGCTCCCCTAAAGTGGCTCTTTCTTCGATAATTTCGTTCGGATGGCGGTTGGCGCGAACCCGCACCAATTGCTGAGAGGCATGGAACTGATGGCCAAGCGAGGCCAGCATGTCCATGCCCGCGTGCGGCTTGCGCTGCAACAGGACCAGAATGTCGTTTCGATCCACCTCGATGCACTCCGTTGTCTCCAGAGAAACCGCTTCGGTCTGGTGAGGGCTCTGCTCCAGCATGGAGGCGAAGCCGAAGAATTCTCCGGGCGCCGGCTCGTCCACCACCACTTCCTGGTGATCCTCATCTACCGTGGTCACCCGCACCCTGCCGGACACCATGACGTAACCCCGTTCTCCCATGTCGCCACGTTTATAGATTCGTTGGCGAGGAGAGAATGTCTTGAGTTCCACTTGCGCGGCCAGGACCGCGGCCTCATCCCCGTCGAGGCGGGAAAACAGAGATACCTGTTTCAGGACTTCGGGATTGCATGCCATCGCGACCCTCCTTGGGTGTTGAACCGTGCCCTGGACAAAATATTCGGCCCGGAGCACGCGAGCATAGGATAAGTGCTCGTCAGCACAGGTGGCAGCATTAACCAGCTTGCCGGTTTCGAGGCTTAGGGCCCATGCCTGGCTGCCCAAATGCAAAAAGCCCGGCATCATGCCGGGCTTGCGGGCAAGGTGAAGCGGTCAGGCGCCTTCGCCGCCCACGTATTCCACCTGCCCCTGCTGGTTGCGCACCCAACCGTGGCGGGCTAGGACCGAGCCGAAAATGTTTTCTGTAGCTTCTTCCACTTTCTTGCGTTCTTCCGCCGCAAAATGGTCCTGCAGCTCGCGCTCGAAATCGGGGCTGGGCCGCGGGGAAGGAGGCTGCGCCTGAGCTTGCACCGGCGCCTCTGGCTGAGCTGCTTTCTTGCCTCGCTGAGACCTCTTCACGCCTTGTTTTGTTTTGGTTACAGACACACTCATCCTCCACTCATAAGTACTGGTTTTCTGAATGGCTGAAATATTGGATGCATGAGGCGCCGCTTTGGTTCCAAAACGGGACGACGCCTTACACCCGCCGTGGACTGAGCAGCCGCATGGGTAATGTAAACAGCGCCCACAGGAATCCCAGGATACCCTCCACCGCTATGCCCAAAATGCGGAAAGGCAGCAGAATCAGCCAGACGAACGGGTAGAGGATCAGTGCGAGCAGGGCCAGCGGCCAGCACAGAACGAACAGCAAACACCACAGAAGGAAGGTCAGCATGGCCATGTTCTCCTGCCCGATATTACGAAAGATGGGCGGGGAAAGTTCCGCAAGCGTGTACCGACACCGGCTAATCGGCCGCGGCAACCGTCTCCGCCAGGCGCCGCAGCGATTGCTCATAGGGAGCCCGAGCGACGCCGCGCTCGGTGATGATGGCGCCCACATACTTGGCCGGGGTCACGTCAAAAGCGGGATTCTCCACCTTTACGCCCTCAGGAGCGATGGCCTTGCCGGCAATGTGGGTCACTTCGCGGGTGGAACGCTGCTCGATGGGGATCTTGCTGCCATCAGGCGTCTCCAGGTCCACGGTGGAAAAAGGGGCGGCCACATAAAAAGGAATGCCGTGCTCTTTCGCCAGCACGGCAACGGTGTAGGTGCCAATCTTGTTGGCCACGTCGCCGTTGGCGGCGATGCGATCGGCCCCCACTACCACCGCGCCGATCTTGCCTTGCTTCATCATGGCACCGGCCATGTTGTCGGAGATGACCGTGGTGGGAATTCCGTCCTTCATCAGTTCCCAGGCGGTGAGCCGGGAGCCCTGCAGAAACGGGCGGGTCTCATCGGCATACACCTGGATCTTTTTGCCCGCCTCCACTGCCGCGCGGATCACGCCCAGCGCGGTACCGTAGCCGCAGGTGGCCAGCGCGCCGGCATTGCAGTGGGTGAGCACGCCGCCGCTCGCGGGCATCAGGGTGGCGCCGTGGCGGCCCATGGCTTCGTTGGCGGCGATGTCTTCCACGTACATGCGTTGCGCCTCGGTGATCAGCGCCTGGCGAAGTTGGTCCACGGGCAGCTCGGAGCAGGTTTCAAACTTCTGCTGCATGCGGCGGATGGCCCAAAACAGGTTGACGGCAGTGGGCCGGGTTTCGCCCATGGCCTCGCAGATCTGGTCGAACGCGCGGCGCAGTTCGGAGACGTGACCGGCTTCGGCGTCGCGCGCTCCAAGGGCGATGCCCATGGCGGCGGCTACTCCAATTGCCGGCGCGCCCCGTACCACCATGTTGCGAATCGCATCCGCCACCTCTTCGTAGGTGGCGCAGGTGACGTAGCTTTCTTCCGTGGGCAGCTTGCGCTGGTCAATGAAGCGCACGCCTTCGTCGGTCCATTCCAGAGTCTTAACCATGCTGTTCTCAGTTCCCGGTTCTCAGATCTCAGCTTTTGTGGGCACAGGCGCCCTCGCCTGTGCGGGCGAGCGCAGCTCGCCTGAAAGTCTGCCGGGGTTTGCCCGGCCGGACAGCCGAGGGCGGCTGTCGCTACGCACTCGGTTACCGGCTGACGGTTGAGTGCTGAGTGCCGACTTCTTTTGTCTTCACGTGCTCCCGGCGCACATCATTGGCGGTAAACAGCGCCACGAACGGCGCTGGAGCCGCCGCCTTCTCCACGTTAGCGCGGCCGCCCGCCTCTTCGCGCTCCACCAGGCACATCACGCCCACCACTTCGAAGCCAAACTCGCGGGCTGCCTTGACGGCTTGGATGGTGGAAGCGCCGGTAGTGCAGACGTCATCCACGATGACGACGCGCGCGCCCTTCTCGCGGAAGCCTTCGATACGCTGCCCGGTGCCGTGCTGCTTTTCCGCCTTTCTCACGAGAAACCCATGTACCTGGCCGCTGACCACGGCCACGGCGCTCACCACCGGGTCGGCGCCCATGGTCAGGCCGCCGATGGCCTGCGGACGCCAGCTTCTGGCCCGAATCTCCTGCCAGAACACCTCGCCGGTCAGCCGCGCGCCCTGCGCGTCCAAAGTGGTGATTCGGCAGTCAATGTAGTAGTCGCTGGTGCCGCCGGATGACAGCTTGAATTGGCCCAGCCGGAAGGACTTTTCCGCCAGCACCCGCAAAAGTTTCGCGCGTTCAGGGGACATAAACCTTTACCATAGCACGGCAAAAACTTTGCAGGAAAGCAGCCGGCGGAAGCCAGGAGCGAAAGCACGCCATGGACGAGCAACCACGGGTAGCAGTGCTGGGAGCGGGAGCGGTGGGCTGTTACTTTGGCGGCATGCTGGCCCGCGGGGGCACCATCGTCACTTTGATTGCGCGGCCGGCGCGCGTCGAAGCTCTCCACCGCGAAGGCTTGTTTTTGGACGCAGTGCACTTCCAGGAACGCGTGAAGGTGGCGGTCTCGGCCGACCTGAGCGCGGCCAAAACCGCGGACGTGGTTCTCTTCTGCGTGAAGACGGTGGACACGGACGATGCGGCCAAGGCTCTTCGCCCCTATCTGGGTCCCGGCACGCTGGTCATCAGCCTGCAGAACGGCGTGGACAACGTGGAACGGATCCGCTCCGCCAGCGGCATTGAGGCCATCCCAGCGGTCGTCTATGTAGCGGCGGAAATGACGGCTCCGGCGCGGGTGAAGCACTCGGGGCGCGGCGATCTCATCCTGGGCGAAGGCAAGCAGAAAGGCCGCCTCGCTGATCTGCAGGCTATTGCACATCAGTTTGAGCGTTCGGGCGTGCCCTGCCGCGTTTCCGATCGGATCGAAGTGGAGCAGTGGACCAAGATGGTGCTGAATTGCGCGTATAACGCCATCTCCGCGCTGGCTCGGGCCAATTACGGCGCCATTGCCCACACTACCTTGGTGCACGCGGTCATGGAGCAGGCCATTACGGAGGCGGTGGCGGTGGCGCGCGCCGCCGGGATTCCCATGAACGACGTGGACATGCGGGCTGAGGGCTCGAAGCTGGGAGACGCTATGGCCAAGGCGACCTCCTCGACCGCTCAAGACATCGCCCGGGGTAAGCCCACGGAAATTGACTCGCTCAACGGCTACATCGCCCGGCGGGGACGGGAGCTGGGCGTTCCTACCCCCGTGAATCAGACCTTGCATGCGCTGGTGAAGTTACTGGAAGAGACCACCGTGGTGCACGCGCGCCAACAGGCCAGCTAGCCTCCCACCCTCTCCAGGTGCTGAAAATGGCCGCTGGCCACAAACAGCAGGCTGAACAGGGTCAGGTTGTAGCCCATGTGCACCAGCATGCTGGAAGCCACCGATTTGGTGATGGCGCGCACCGCGGTGAGCACAACGCCCACCACGAACAATACGACCAGCGGCCCCCAGGCATTGCCTAATTGCGCCGAATGCAGAAGCGCGAAGGGGATGGCGGTCAGCACAATCCCCAAACCCACTCCCAGCCAGCGCGCCAGCACAGGGTAGAGAAACCCGCGAAAGAATAACTCTTCCACGAAGGGAGCCACCGTGACGCCGAAGATGGCCATCATCCAGGCATCCGCCGAACTATGAAAAAACTGGTCAATGGGCAGGGATTTGGGAACCGGCAGGAGGGCAGAGAGCAACTGTCCGGCGATGGCGACAAGCGCCCCTAGAGCCAGGAAGCCGATCCACGTTCCATGAGGCCAGCTCCAGCGGACCGCCGGCAGGAACCTGTATCCGCGCTCCCGCCTCACCACCGCGTACATGAAAAACACCAGCACCATGTAGGCAGCGAACTGGGCAGGGATAATGAGCAGCGGGTCCCGTGCCAATTGTGCCGGGGGTATGCCGCGGAATACTCTCGTGCCGGCGGCAATCCACAGCGAGACGATGCCGAAAACGGCGATTACCACTACTCCCACCACCACGATACGCAGCACGTCCCACCCCGTCCACGGCGGGTCTTCCGTCGGCCTGCGTCCCGGCGGGAGAGGAAGCTGCGGAGGCGGAATTTCAGGCAGCGAGTTGGGCGGTGAAGCCAATAGCTTGAATTTACACGAAATCCTGCGCTTTGGAATCGGCGGAAAGATTGATTGCAGAAGTCTCGGGGACTGCTGTTGCTGACTCTGCGTTACGACCGGGCCACCCGCGGTTAGCTCCGGCCGGATCGGGGGAATGCGGCTGCTCGTCTTACTCGGCCGTGCTCTTCATTGCTGACGTGCAACAATATCTCCCAGCCATTCGAACAAACGCTCGAACACCGAACGCTTGCTCCAGTGCTGAAGAGTAATCTCATCGGAATGAGAGAGGTCCTCATCGAACTCATGGGTCAGAACAGCACCCAATTCCGAATCCAGCGCCGCGACATTTACCTCATCATTAATTCCGAAGGAACGGTTGTCGAGGTTGGTGGACCCGAACACCACCCAG
>Ga0075426_10002026_pt1 | contig 14537 bp, 13 predicted proteins | sample SoiMethybrSBSTD5_FD_75304 | JGI IMG/M metagenome (GOLD analysis project Ga0075426, IMG submission 75304) | Bulk soil microbial communities from a Populus tree surrounding site in Tennessee, USA - Soil MetaG P. TD hybrid SBSTD5 | ecosystem: Environmental > Terrestrial > Soil > Tree plantation... | reverse complement strand
GGTATGCATCGATCGCCGCGAGGTCGACGTCGCGTGCAAGCCCCGGCAACCGCAGCAGGGCCTTCAGCTCCGACGCGAACGCAAAGGTCCCGTCCGCGAGCCGCGTGTAGAGCAACGGCTTCTTGCCGAGCCGGTCGCGCGCGAGCACCAGCCGCTCGCGCGGCGCATCCCAGACAGCGAGTGCGAACATGCCGTGCAGGCGCTCGACGAAACGCGTGCCGCTTTCCTCGTACAGGTGCGGAAGGAGGGTCGTGTCGCCGGTGCCGCGCACGTCGTGGCCGCGCAGCTCGCTGCGCAGCTCCGCGAAGTTGTACGCCTCCCCGTTGAAGACGGCGACCACGTCGCCGGACTCGTTCGACACTGGCTGGTAGCCAGTGTCGAGGTCGATCACCCTCAGACGCTGGTGGCCGAGGACGCAGCGGCCGAAGACGTCGGTCGAGCCGTCATCCGGACCGCGGTGGACGATCGCGGCGCGCATCGCGTCGACGAGCTCCGGATTCGGCGTGGCTGCGGGCGAATAGAGTCCGGCGATGCCGCACACGGGCTCAATACTGCACGGACGGTACGCCGTCGTCTCGTGTCATGTGGAGCGTCCACTGGACGAGGAGGTGTGGCGGCGCTTCTCGGACCTTCAACGGCGCCGGCCCGGCGGGTTCGCGATCGCCGCGCTGATCCGCCCGCCCGCCGGCGGCGAGAACGAAGGGCTGTGGCTCGAGCGCGCGCGCGAGGCGGAGCAGCTCGGACCCCTCGGGCTGCATACGCACTGGACGGCGCCCGATCATGCCCGGCCGACCAGCGGCGACCCCGCCGGGCTCGTGCGCGAGCAGGGCGAGTGGCTCCGCTCGGTCGGGCTCGACGTGAGGCTTTTCTGCGGCGGCGGCTGGTACTTCGACGGCGCCGTCGCGCGCGTCGTCGCGGAGCTCGGCTACGCGGATTGCACCGCGACGTCTTTCCGTCCTTCCTACCTCGAGGACGGCGCAGCGCACTTACAGCTCCAGGAGCCGACGTGGCTCGAGCTCGGCGACGGGTTGCGGTTGCTCGAGCTTCCGACGACGCACTCGATCGGCATGCTCGCGCGGGGCATCTGGGGCCCGGTTGGACGGCAGGTCGTGCATGTGTACTTCCACGACACCGACCTGCTCGACCGCCGTCGAGCGGGTGCGCTCCGCGTCGGGCTCGCGTTCCTCGGGCTGAAGCGGACCGCCACCGACCTGCGCGAGCTTCAGCGCGGCTTGCGGCCTGCGAACACGATGTCGTTCGCGAACAGCCTCGGGTGAAGCGGCACCAGCCGCCCTGCGACGAAGTGGAGTTGCGGGTCCTCGAGCCCCGAGAGCAGCGTGCGCACGTCGGCGGCGGAGAACATCTGCAGGTGTGTCGGATCCAACTCGGGTGATCGTCCGAACAGAAACCGCAGTCGCCCTTTGAGGCGATACGCGTTCGGCACGGACGCGACGAGGGTGCCGCCGGGACGCAGCACTCGCCGTATCTCCGCGACGAGCGCCTGCGGGTCGCGTAGATGTTCGAGCAGCTCGCCTGCGACGACGACGTCGAAGCTCGCGTCCGGGGCCTCGAGGGGCTGATCGAGGTCGGCCCAGTGGGTCTCGATGCCGAGCCGGGCGGCCGCGGCGAGCGCCTCTCGGTCGGCGTCGAAGCCGACGACCTCGTTCCCGTCGAGGTACGCCCGCGTCAGCGCGCCGTCCCGGCAGCCGAGATCGAGCACGCGCCGACCCGGCCCGCCTACGTAGCGCTTGAACAGGGCCGCGCGCTCGGGGCCGGCGAACACGAAGCCGGCACCGCGCTCGTTGCGGTTGTGCTTGGCATAGCGCTCGCTGAGCTGTTCCAGGCCCACGGAGGCTCCAAAGTACACTTGCGCCGGTGAGCACGAAGCCCGCCGTGCGGTCCGACGAGACGGTGCCCGCGCCGGCGGCGCCCGTCGAGGACATCCGCTCGGCGCGGCCGTACGTCTTCTCGCGCGCGAACCTCGTTGCGGCCGGGCGGCGGCTCCTCAGCGTCGCCGTGCTCGTGACGATCGACCTCGTCGGGCTCGTCTGCGGCCTCTACATCGCGCTGATCTTTCGCGAGCTCTACCTCGGCCAGTGGCCGCCGCTCTGGGGGATCCTGTGGCAGACGGAGACGGACTGGTTGCCGTTCCTCACCGTCATCACAGTGCTCGTGTTCTGGGTCGGCGGGCTCTACCGGCGCCGCGAGTCGCGCGCCGGCGTGGGGCAGATCGTCGCGTCGCTGATCCTGGTGGCGCTGATCACCCTCGCGTTCGGGCTCGGCACCGGATATCACTTCACGACCTACGGGCTCACGCCGACGGCGCTCGTGCTGACCGCGCTCCTCATCTCGCTGCTGCGGTCGAGCTACGACGTGCTCACGCGCGACGTCCTGCAACTCGCGGGCGTCCGTCGCCGCGCGGTGCTCGTCGGCGAAGGCGAGCAGCTGACGAAGCTTAGGCACACGCTCGGCTCGGACCGCAGCGGCATCCGCTACGAGTTCCTCGGCGCGGTCGCGCCGCACGCCCGCGACACCGGGGCGCTGCCCTTTCTGGGCGGCCTGGAGCAGGTGCCGGACATCCTGCGCGACCGCGACGTGCACGAGCTCATCGTCACGGACGGGGGCTTCACCGAGGACGAGCTCTGGGAGCTCGTCGACGAGGCTCACAGCTTCGGCGTGCGCGTCAAGATCGCGCCGCGTACGACCGAGCTCCTCCTGCAGCGCGCCGAGTACATCCCGGGTGAGGGCACGCCTCTGTTCGAGCTGCGCCCGCCTGCCTTCGCAGGTTGGCAGTGGGGCGTGAAGCGGTCGTTCGACGTCGTCGTCTCGACCCTCCTGATCGTGATCGGGTCGCCCCTGTGGGCGGCGCTCGCATGTGCGATCAAGCTGTCGTCGCCGGGGCCCGTGTTCTACCGCGACCAGCGCATCGGGCTCGGCGACCGGCCGTTCGGCATGATGAAGTTCCGGACGATGTACGCGGATGCCGCCGAGCGCCAGGGCGCGCTGGAGGCGTCGAACGAGGCATCGGGCCCGCTGTTCAAGATCAAGGACGACCCGCGCGTGACGCGCGTCGGCCGCTTCCTCCGCCGTTACTCACTGGACGAGCTGCCGCAGGTGCTCAACGTGCTGCGGGGCGAGATGTCCCTCGTCGGCCCGCGCCCGCTGCCGATCCGCGACTACGAGCAGCTGCAGGAATGGCACCGCAAGCGCTATCTCGTGCTGCCGGGGATGACCGGGCTGTGGCAGGTCTCCGGCCGCATCGACCTCAGCTTCGACGACCTGGTGCGGCTCGACTTCTACTACATCGAGAACTGGTCGATCTGGCTCGACATCTCGATTCTCGCGAAGACGCTCCCCGCGGTGCTAGCGCGTCGCGGCGCGTACTAGCTGCGTCAGGCCGTACGGACCGATCGCCGCGACGCGGACCTCGTACGTGCCGCGCACGAGCTTCTTGTGTCCGTCGCGACCGTTCCACCTGACGACGACGGGGCCGGCGCGCCGTAGCCCTTTCGCGACGGTGCGGAGGATCGCGCCGGTCCGCCGCTCGATCGTCACGCGGACGGTCGCGTCGCGCGTCAGCGTGAAGCCGATCGTGCGCGCGTTCGCGCGCACGCGGAGGAAGCCGAGAGTGTTGTCGAGAGCGAACGCCCGGCCGCCCGTGGACACCTGGCCCTGGTCGTCCGACGCCGTGACGTCCCAGCGGTAGCGGCCCTCCGGCGCTCCTGCCCCGTTCCAGGCGAGCTTGTAGCGGCCCGGGGCCTTCGTCCCCACGTCGAGCTCGAGCGCGCTGCGGTCCGGCGCGATCAGCTTCGCGCTCACCGTCGACGGGCGCACGAGCTTGTACGTCAGCGCCTCGACGTCGGAGACGCCGTCGGCATTCGGAGAGAGCGTCGGACCGACGGGCGGAACGTAGACGCCGGTGTACGCGATCACGAGCGCCTCGCCGACGGGCCGTTCGCCGTACGAGTCGGACGGCCGGTTGAGCACCTTCCCGTCGAACGCAATCGTCGTCGACCCGCCGGAGTCGAGCGCAAACCCCGTCACGCAGCCGTAGCGCACGAGCGTCTGCGCGAGATCCCAGTTCGTGATGCCGATGCTCCAGCCGGGCCGCCGCCCGTCGACCGCGACCATCACGATCGACCCGTCCGCTTTCTGGCCGATCGCCGTGCGCGGATCGCGCCCGTGCAGCTGCACGGGCGTCAGCGCCTCACCGGCGTTGAAGATGGGCTTGCCGTTCCGAACGAGCGTCGGCCCTGCGCTGACGGCGTCGGTCACCGATGCCCAGTCGTTCGGCAGCGGGATGCGCACGTTGATCTGAGCTCCGACGGGAAGCGCTGCGAACGGACGCGCGGCCGTCCCGCGCGCGACGATCACGGCGCCGTCGGCCGGCACGTCGGTGCTCGTGCCGCTGCCGACGGACGCGATCGTCCCGACGAGGTCCGTGCGTGGGCTCGCCGGCGGGAACGGCTCGAGCAGGACGGTCACGCCATTCTTGACGGCGGGGGTGTCACCGCCCCAGACCGGCGTGAACAGCGCTGCGGCGTTCTTGCGCGGCGGCTCGTTGAGCTGCGAAAGCGGAAACCAGACGTTGTCCGGCCCGTGCCAGCGGCCGAACCACCGGACTTTCTCGGTGTGCAGCGTCGCGCTCGTGTCGATGCCGACGGCCGCACGGCCGAGAGCGGACTGATGCTCGACGACGCCGTCTCGGATCAGCAGGCCGCTCGGCCAGCCGCCCGTCCAGTGGAAGAAGTCGCCGTTCACGCCGACCGTGGTCATCTGCGACGACGCATCGCGCTCCATCGACGACACGGTCTGCCGGCCGACGATCGTCCCGTTCGAGAGCAGCGTCGTCAGCCTGTAGAGGCCCAGCGGCCTGGGCGCGGTCACGACGTACATCGCGACGGGGCCGGCCGGTGTCCACCGCAGAATGCGCTGGTAGGAGACGCCCGGCATAAGCTGCGTCACGGCCGCCGGCGCCGGCGGCGCAAACAGCAACACGACGACGACGACGGCGAAGAGAACTGTGCGACGCATACGACCCCGCCTGAAGCTAGCGCACGCAGCGGCGGTCCTCGTCGTTGTTTCCTTTCTCTTTACAACCGTCGGCGGTAACGCGGCCGTCGCGCGACACGACCGTCCGGTGCCGATTCTCATGTACCACGTGATCGCCGACGCTCCCGCAGGCGCGGCGTTCCCCGAGCTCTTCGTGCGTCCGTCGGACTTCACCGGACAGATGGGCTGGCTGGCTGCGCACGGCTTTCACGCGGTGACGCTGCACCGCGTGTACGAGTACTGGCTGCGCGGCACGCCGCTGCCTGCACGGCCGATCGTGCTGACGTTCGACGACGGGACGCTCGGGCAGGACACGCACGCCCTGCCGGTGCTCCGGCGGCTGCACTGGCCCGGCGTGCTGAACCTCAAGGTGAACGCCCTGAAGTCGAAGTACACGATGCCGCCCTGGCGAGTGCGTGAGATGCTCGCCGCCGGTTGGGAGCTCGACGCGCACACGATCACGCACCCCGACCTGACTCACGTGGGCAGCGCGCAGCTCTGGCATGAGGTGGACGGCTCGCGGGTGGAGCTGCAGCAGCTGTTCCACGTCCCGGTCGCGTTCTTCTGCTACCCGTCGGGCCGGTACGACCAGCGCGTGGTCGCGGCGGTGAGGCGCGCCGGCTACCTCGGCGCGACGACCACGAACTACGGCCTCGGTCGCCCGGCCGACATCTACACGCTCGGCCGCATCCGGATCAACGGCTCCGACGGCATCGCAGGCTTCGCACGGAAGCTGCAGGATCTGAGCCGCTAGGAATACTGAGCCGATGCCAGCGGCGCCCAAGATCCTCGCCGTCGCCTCCGCGACGGACCTCGACTTCCGCTACGGCTGCACGCCCGCGTGGTGGCAGATCTGGAAGGGCCTCTACGAGGTCGGTGTCGACCTGATCGTCACGCCCTACCGCGGCCGCGCCGTCGAATCGCCTTGGTGGCGGACGGCGCCGAACCCTCTCTACCGCGAGGCGGAGCTGTTCGCCGGCGCGCGCGGCGTCGCGGCGAGGCTCAAGGGCGACACCCTGCTGCGCCGCGCCGAGGACCAGCCGGAGGACACGCTCGGCGACAGGCTGACGCGGAAGACGATCTGGAGCTACGTGACGCCGCGCTGGCAGCGCCATCTCGACCGCATCCTCGAGCGGGAGCGGGACATCGCGGCGGTGATCGTCTTCACGGTGCCGATGGCGCACCTGCGCGGGATCCCGACGCACCTGCGCGAGCGCTACGGCGTTCCCGTGGTCTTCTACGACGGCGACGTGCCGATGAGCCTGCCGGAGTTCGGCGGGATGGACACCGGCTTCAACTACTACCACGGCGCCGATCCGTCCGAGTACGACCTCGTCATCTCCAACTCCGAGGGCGGTCTCGCGCGGCTGCGCGAGCTCGGCGCGCGACGAGCGGAGGCGGTCTTCTGGGCCGCCGACCCGGAGCTGTTCCAGCCGGCGCCGGTCGAGAAGGACTACGACGTCTTCTTCTACGGCTACGGCGACAAGTTCCGCCGGGAGTGGATGCAGGCGCTGGTCGGCGAGCCCAGCCGGGCCGACGTCGACATCGACTTCGCGCTCGGCGGGAAGGACTTCCGCGGCGACGTCGGCAATGCGCGCCTGATCGGTGACGTGCCCTTCAACGTCTTCTCCCAGGCCATCTCCCGCGCGCGCATCAACCTGAACGTGACGCGCCGCTCCCACGCGACCGTGTACGCGTCGTCCACGTGCCGGCCGTTCGAGCTCGCCGCGTCGGGTGCGGCGATCGTCTCGAATCCGCACGAGGGGATCGAGCGCTGGTTCGACGTCGGCTCGGAGCTGCGGGTCGCCTCGTCGGCGGACGAGGCACTCGCGGCGTACCGCGAGCTCCTCGGCGATCCCGGGGCCGCCGAGGCGATGGGACGGCGCGCGCGCGAGCGCGTGCTCGACGAGCACACGTACGCACACCGCGCACGCCAGATCCTCGACCTCGTCGGCTTGCGTGCGCCGGTGGGCGCCCGTGACTGAGGGGCTCCGGGAGCTCGAGCGCATCGCGATCGTTCCGGCGCTGAACGAGGAGGAGGCGGTCGGCCGCGTGATCGACGAGATCCGTGCCTTCGATCCCGGCTTCGACATCGTCGTCGTCGACGACGGTTCGACGGACCGCACGGCTGGTGTCGCCGCCGACCGCGGCGCGCACGTGCTGCGCCTGCCGTTCAACCTCGGGATCGGCGGCGCGATGCAGACCGGCTTCCGCTTCGCCTTCGAGCACGGCTACGACGTCGCCGTGCAGATCGACGGAGACGGCCAGCACGATCCGAGCCAGCTGCCGAAGATCCTCGCCCCTGTGCTGTCCGGCGAGGCCGACCTCTGCGTCGGCTCGCGCTTCACCGGCGACGGCGCGTACCGCTCGTCCTTCGCGCGACGCGTCGGCATCAAGATCTTCGCGGGGGTCGTCTCGGCCGTGGTCCGGCAGAAGGTGACCGACACGACGTCCGGGTTCCGCGCCGTGAACCGCAGAGGAATCACGCTCTTCGCCGCGGACTATCCGCACGACTATCCCGAGGTCGAGGCGACCGTGATGCTCGTCAAGCACAAGTTGCGTCTGAAGGAGGTCCCGGTCGCCATGCGCGAGCGCAGCGGCGGCGCGTCGTCGATCACCCCGGTCCGGTCCGTCTACTACATGACGAAGGTCCTGCTGGCGATCTTCGTCGGCCTCTTTCGCCGATATGCCGTCCCACTCGAGGAGGATCACCGATGACCCCACTTCCCGTCTCCATCGCCGCGGCGGTCGCGTCGTTCCTGCTGCTCGTCGTCGTCTTCGAGTTGATCCGCTCGCGGCGGCTGCGGGAGCGATATGCCTTGCTGTGGCTCCTGACCGGAGTCGTGCTCCTGGCGCTGTCGCTCTGGCGGGGCGGGTTGAACACGATCGCCGGCTGGTTCGGCGTCGAGACCTATCCGCCGGCGATTCTCGGCGCGATCGGCGCGCTCTTCATCCTCATCGTCCTGTTGCACTACTCGACGGTGATCTCTCGCCTCTCGGATCAGAACACGATCCTCGCGCAGCGGCTCGCGCTGCTCGAGCAGCGGCTCCGGGAGGGTTAGGGAAGCGTGACGCCGGCGGGCTTCGTGACGACGTACATGTCGCCGAGAGTCGGGTCGTTCAGCCAGTTGGCGGAGACACCGATCCGGTAGGTCCACCTCCCGCGCCCGGGCCGGTCGGTGAACGCGGTCGACCGGGTCGTCGCGATCGTCTGCGTCGAGAGGACGCAGTTGTCGGACGAGCCGTTGAGGCGTCCGGCGCACCCGACGTCCCCGTTCGGGGCATCGCTCCGCAGGACGTTGTAGAAGACCCGTGCCGATCGCGGCTTGAGCCCGCGCCACGTCAGTCGGACCGTGCCGTTCTCGACTGAGGCGTGCACGTTTCCCGCGACGGGGATCAGCGTGTCCGGCGCGCGGACGGCGAGGGCTCCCTGGTCGTGCAGGCGCGGCACCGCCGCGAGCACGCCGATCGGCAACACGGCGAAGACGGCGAACGCCACGGCGACGGCAACCGTCAGGCGCGGGCCCGTGGGCTCCGGCCGCACGGGCGCCGGCCGCGCGCGCGCCCCCGGGACGAGCAGCGCGACTGATGCGGCCAGCAGGATGTAGGCCGGAAACGCGGGCAGCATGATCCTGAAGAAGCTCGCGTCGTCGATCGACGCCGGGATGTACGTGCCCTTGGCGAGCAGGTAGACGACGAACCAGGTGCCGACGAGGAGCAGCCCGCGCCGTGAGCGTGCCAGCAGCCCGACGAGCCCGCCGACCGGCAGCCACTCGATCACGCGGGAGATCCAGAAGTGCTCGCGGAAGCCGAGCAGCACCTGGTGCAGGTGGTTCCAGCTGTTCAGCTTCGGCCCGTGGATGCGGCGCAGAAGGCCTCCGGGCTCGGAGGCGAGGCGCACCGGCTGCGGTGGTGCGGCGGCGAGCTCGCCCAGTCCGCGGTACTTCCAGACCGCGAGGGCGAGCAGGGACGGCGCCAGTCCGGCGGCGAAGGCGAGCAGCGAGCGCCGGCGCTCGACGACGAGCAACACGCCCGGCGCGACGAGGAAGAGCGCGTTCGAGGGCTTGATCGCGATCGAGTAGCCCGCGGCGAGCCCGGCCAGCGCGCCGATCTCCCAGCGCTCGGAATCGAGCGCGCGCAGGCACAGATACGCGGACACGATCAGGGCGACCATCGCCGGAAAGTCGGGCACGGACGTCAGCCCGAGGACCTGCGGCAGCGTCAGCTCCGTGTACTTCTGGTGGTACCCGACCTCGACGAAGACGATCCCGAGGTACGGGACGAGCACCCAGAGCGATGCCGCGAGGTACCCGAACAGGCGGCCGGCGATGCGCGCCCCGATCCCGTACATGCAGAGGAGCGAGACGGGCAACAGGACGAGCGTGTTGAACGACACCATCGCCGGCAGTGCCGCGACGAGGTTCGGCCCCGCGAACGCGGCGACGGGCGCCAGCAGGAACGACCAGCCGTACCCGACGAAGGAGGGCGGCAGATGGCCGTGCGCGAGAAGGTAGGCGCCGGTGTAGTGCCAGATCTGGTCACCGCCGGCGTAGTAGAGCCAGCCGTTGTGCCGAACGGTCAACGCGAGCGCGAGGACGGCGAGCCACTGGACGCACACGAGCGACCCGAGCACGTACGCAGGCCGAACCTCGGCTGCGGCGCGCCACGCGCGGCGGGCCCGATCAAGAGCGCTGTCGAGCCGCGCGGGAGCTGCGGCGGTCTGAGAGGTCACGCGGGGGCGGGGGCGCCGGCGTGCTCGCGGTACCAGGCAACAGTCCGCTCGAGCCCCTCGCGCAGCGGTGTGCGCGCCTCGAAGCCGAACAGCTCGCGCGCGCGCGTCGCGTCGACACTCCGGCGCGGTTGCCCGTTCGGCATGGACGTGTCCCACGTGATCTTGCCCTGGAAGCCGACGACGTCGGCGACGAGCTCGGCGAGCTCGCGAATCGAGATCTCCTTGCCGGCGCCGAGGTTGACGGGATCCGGCCCGTCGTAGCGCTCGGCCGCGAGCACGAGCCCCTCGACACAGTCCTCGACGTAGAGGAACTCACGCGTCGGCGAGCCGTCGCCCCACAGCACGACCTCTTCGTCGCCGGCGGCCATCTTGCGGATCAGGTCGGCGATCACATGAGCGTTCGTCTCGTGGAAGTTGTCGCGCGGTCCGTAGAGATTCGCCGGCAGCAGGAAGATCGCATCGGTCCCGTACTGCTCGCGGTATGCCTGGGCGCCGACGAGGATCGACTTCTTCGCCACGCCGTACGGGGCGTTCGTCTCCTCCGGATAGCCGTTCCAGAGATCGTCCTCGCTGAACGGCAGCGGGACGACCTTCGGGTACGCGCACACGGTCCCCGTCAGCACGAGCTTCCCGGTCCCCGCGAGTCGCGCCTCCTCCAGGATGTGCGCCCCCATCATCAGGTTCGCGTACCAGTAGCGGCCGGGGTTCGCGCGGTTGGCGCCGATGCCGCCGACCTCGGCGGCGAGGTGGAAGACGAGCTCGGGCTGCGCGTCGGCGAACAGCCGCGCGGTGTCGTCGGGACGCGTGAGGTCGTAGTCCGCGCGGCGGGCGACGAAGACGTCGTGCCCGTCGTCGCGCAGCCGGTCGACGAGGTGCGAGCCGAGGAAGCCGCCTCCGCCTGTGACGAGCGCTTTCATGCGGGGGCGCGCGTCGCCGTCAGCCAGTCGACGCGGCCGATCCAGCGGTCGCGGTTCTCGGCGTACCACGCGATCGTCTTGGCCACCCCTTCCTCCCACGAGATGCGGGGCTCCCAGCCGGTCTCGCGGTTCAGCTTCTCGTAGCCGACGCGCAAAGCCATCACCTCGCTCGCCCCTGGGCGGTAGCGGTCGGCCGTCGAGACGATCTCGCGCGAGTTGTCCCAGTAGCCGTTCTCATGGCCGATGCGCAGGATCATCTCGGCCCAGTCCCGCATCGAGACGTTCTTGCCCTGGCCGTAGACGTAGAGGTCGCCCGGGATCCCGCGCGCGGCGACCATCAGATGGCCGCGCACGCCGTCGGTGCAGAAGCAGAAGTCGCGCATCGGATCGAGCTGGCCGAGCTCGATCGTCTCGCGCGTGAGTGCCTGCGTGATGATCGTGCCCGTGACGTAGCGCGGGTTCTGGCGCGGCCCGTAGTTGTTGAACATCCGCGTGACGACGCCGGGCAGCCCGAACGCATCGTGGTAGTTCATGGTCAGGAAGTCGGCGGCGACCTTGGACGTCGCGTAGACGGATTTGGGGTTGATCGGCGAGCGCTCGTGCAGGATCAGGCCCCCTTCCTCGTCGAAGTCGTGGTGGTGCGCGACGGCTTCGCGCACGTTGCCGTACTCCTCCGACGTCCCGGCCGTGTCGAACTTCTCGAGCTCGAGCCCGGTGTCGACGATCGACTGCAGCAGGTTCAGCGTCCCGACCGTGTTCGCCATCACCGTCTCGTAGGGCCGGTGCCAGGACTCGCCGACGTGCGCCTGCGCGCCCAGATGGAAGACGTACGGCTTGTCCGGCGCGTCGAGCAGGTCTTTGAGGAGGTAGTCGACCGAGGTCTTGTCGGTCAGGTCGGCGAAGTTCACGCGAACACGCTCGCGCAGCGGGCCGATGTTGTTCAGTGCGCCACTCGACGTCGCTCGCACGAACGCCTCGACATTCGCGTCCAGATGGACGAGTGCCTCCGTCAGGTGGGAGCCCATGAAGCCGTCGGCTCCGGTGACGAGGCACGTCCGCCCGGAGAAGTACTCGCCGAACTCGCGCCGCAGGTCTGCGAGCGCGTCGTCCGTCCAGGTCGAGTCGGGTCGGTCTGGTTTCATGCAGGCGGTGCTCGCCGAGGAGCAGGCCAAGGTTAGCCCCGCCCGCGGCCGGAGTGCGCTGCGAAGCGGAGCCCTTACAGGACTTTCATATGTGGCGCTGAGCCTCGCGGCCGCGCTGGCCGGGGCGTTTCTGGCGCACAAGTTCGGGCGGAACGTGCGGACGGACGGGTTCATGGCGGCGTACGGCGTCTACCTCGTCCTCGTGCTCGGCGCGCAGGCCTTCCGGATGGTCGTCGTCCCCGACCTCACCCGCGCCGAGGAGGAGGGGCGCCTCGGGGCCGAGTTCCGGGCCTACTGCCTCGCCTTCCTCGTCGTCGCCGTGCCCGCGTCGGTCGTGACCGCTGCGTTCGCGGGCTTCTTCGGCGAGCTCGTGACCGGCCGGCTGCCCCAGATCTCCGCCGCGGTCGCCGCCGACGCCCTTCCGTGGCTGATCCCTGCGGCCTTCCTCCAGCTGCTGGCCGCACTGGCGGCGAGCGCTCTCGCGGCGAGGAACAGCTACGGCCCGGCGGCGCTCGGCTTCGCTCTCGGCGGCGTCGCCGGCCTCGCCTTCTTCGTCGCGGCCGCGGACGCCCACGGGATCGTGTCGCTGGCGTGGGGGTTGACGCTGAACGGCGCGGTCGCGGTCGCCATTCCCGTCCTCGTCCTGCTCCTGCGGGGCAGCCGCGTGCGCCGCCATCGCGGCGTCCCTCTACGCCTGCGGCAGCGCCTGTGGCTGCTGTCGTACGGCGCAGCCGTGCCGCTCGCGGCGCAGGCGCTGTACCTGATCGCGTTGCGGTTCGCCGCGGGGACCGGCGGAGGGAACGTGACGTCGCTCTCGTACGCCTATCTGCTCGCCGGGATGTTCACGAGCGCGACGGCGTTCTCACTCTCGCTGATCGCGACCGCGCCGCTGACGCGGCGGGGGTTGGACGCCGAGAGCGCGGCGGCGCACGTCGTCAACGCTGCATGGGTGTCGCTCGCGCTCGTCGGCGCCGCCTCGGGGCTCGTCGCGCTCGTCGGCGGCCGCGTCGTGACAGCGTTTCTCGGCGATGCGTTTGCAGGGAACGTCGGCGACGAGCTCGGACGCCTCGTCGTCTATCTGGCGCCGTGGATGATCGCGAACGCCGCGTTCTCGATCACGTATCCGCTGATGTTCGTGATGCACCGGACGCAGTGGCTGGTGCCCATCGCGTTCGGTGCGCTGCTCGCCGACATCCCGATCTCGATCGTCGGGCGATCGCTCTGGGGACTGACGGGGGTGACGGTCGCGCTCGGCGTCGCTGCACTGCTGCTCGTCCTCGGCTTGATGGCATCGCTGTCGTTGCGGATGCTCGCGCTGTCGGCCCTCGGCCTCGCGCGGCTCTCACTGCTCGTCGGCGCCGCAACCGCGCTCGCGTTCGGCGGCGCATCGCTCGTCTTCAGCGCCGTGCCCGCGGCCGCCGCAGGGCTCGCGCTGTATGCCCTCCTCCTCGTCGCGATGCGCGAGCTCGGCCTTGCGCAGGCGTGGCACTACGTGCGCGCGCTGCACTGACAGACGCGGCCCGTACAATCCCCTGAATGTCCGGGCCGGAAGCGAAAAGCCCGGCGCCTGCAGGCATTTCCGCGCCGGACGATCTCGACGTCGCAGACCTCTTCGAGCGCCTCCGCGAGGAGCTGCGGCGCGGCGCGGGCAGCGGCGGGGGCGCCGAGTCCGAGTTCGCGGCGACGCGCGCGCTCGCCGAGCGGTTCTGGCCCGTTACGGCCGAGCGAGAGGCGGGCGGCGGGCCGAAGGGCCTGGTCAAGCGCGTCCTGCGCAAGCTCATGCGTTGGTACGTCGAGCCGCTCGCGGCCGATCAGCGCGTCTACAACAGCGCCGTGCTCAAGCTGGTCGACGCCCTCTCCGAACGCGCCGACGCCGCGGCTGCGTCGAACGAGCGCGCCCGCCGGCTGCTCCGCGAGCTGGAGGAGCGCCTGACGCGCGTCGAGCGGCGCGGGGGAGGCGCCGCCTCGGCGCCCCCGGCGACCGTTGCGGCTCAACCCGCCGCCGCGGCCCTGCCGGATTACTTCGCATTCGAGAGCCGCATGCGCGGGAGCGTCGACGCGATCCGAGAGCGTCAGCGGCGTTACGTCGAGGACTTCCGCGCGGCTGCCCCGGTGCTCGACATCGGCTGCGGCCGCGGCGAGCTCCTGCAGCTCCTGCGCGAGGCGGGAGTCGAAGCCCGCGGCATCGACGCCGACGCGGACATGGTCGCGTACGCGCGCGGCGATGGGCTCGACGTCGAGCAGGCGGATCTCGTCGAGTACCTTCAGCGCCTGGACGACGGGTCACTCGGCGGGATCTTCATGGGCCAGGTCGTCGAGCACCTGCCGCCCGGCGTGCTGGTTCGGTCGCTCGAGTTGGCGGCGCGGAAGCTCCGTCCCGGGGGCGTGCTCGTCGCGGAGACGATCAATCCGCTCTCGCCGCTCGCGCTGCGCCACTACTTCGCCGACCTGACGCACGCTCAGCCGCTCGTCCCGGAGACGCTGCAGCTGCTCGCGCGGCAGTCCGGCTTCGCCGACACCGAGGTGCGCTTCTTGAACGAACCGGCGGAACGCCTGACCGAGCCCGACGATCCGGTCATCGCCGCCAACGTCCGCCGGCTCAACGAGCTGCTCTTCGCGCCGCTCGACTATGCCCTCGTGGCGCGCACCGCCGCCGATGCGTAATCACAGAACGTTTTCATTCGCGTCACAGAC
>Ga0075426_10002024_pt1 | contig 14546 bp, 13 predicted proteins | sample SoiMethybrSBSTD5_FD_75304 | JGI IMG/M metagenome (GOLD analysis project Ga0075426, IMG submission 75304) | Bulk soil microbial communities from a Populus tree surrounding site in Tennessee, USA - Soil MetaG P. TD hybrid SBSTD5 | ecosystem: Environmental > Terrestrial > Soil > Tree plantation... | reverse complement strand
GAGCCGGTGGGCGCCGACCGAGGCGAGCGTGTGCTCGACCGCGATCGAGCCGCGGAGCCGGGCCACGTCCTCGGGACGGTACGGCCGGGCGATGCCGGCCCAGCGCTGCTCGAGCCGCCAGACGGATTCGAGCTCGCCGGTCGCCCTCATTCCGCCGCCCCTCGCTCGAGCCCCAGCTCGGCGTATGCCGGGACGGTCAGGAACTCCGTGAACGACGGGCTCGTGACCACGTCATCGAGCAGCTCGGCCGCGCGGCGGACGGAATCGGGACGGGGCGCGCCCGGCGCCCGCTCCGTCGAGATCCGCTCGGCCTCCTCGTCGAGCATCGACCAGAAGAGGACCGGCTCCACGCGCCCGCCGCCGTCGATCGGGACGGAATGCCGGATCCACTGCCAGAGCTGCGACCGCGCGATCTCGACGGTCGCGGCGTCCTCCATCCGATGGTCGATCGGAACGCACCCGTTCCCGCGGAGCCAGGCCTCGAGGTAGCGGAGCGCCACCCGCACGTTCGTCCGAACGCCGGCGGTCGTCACGGGGCCCCGCGGGACCTCGAGCAGGTCCCGCGCGGTGATGGCCGTCGGTGGGGAGCGCGACGTGCGGGGCCCAGGAGTCTGCCGCCCGCGCTGGAAGACCTCGAGGGCGACGGGCACGAGCGCCGGGTGGGCGACCCAGGTCCCGTCGTAGCCGGAGCGGACCTCCCGCTCCTTGTCGGCGACGACCTCCGCGATCGACCGCGCGTTCGCGGCCGGGTCGTCGCGTACCGGGATCTGGGCCGCCATCCCACCGATCGCGGTGGCACCGCGGCGGTGGCAGGTCTGAACCAAGAGGTCCGAGTACGCGCGAAGGAAGGGGGCGGTCATCACGAGCTGGGCACGGTCCGGGAAGATCGCCGACGGGTCGTCCCGGTACTGCTTGATGAAGCTGAAGAGGTAGTCCCACCGCCCGCAGTTGAGGCCGGCGGAGTGCTCGCGCAGTTCCCAGAGGATCTCCTCCATCTGGAACGCCGCGGGTAGGGTCTCGATCAGCACCGTCGCGCGGATCGTGCCGATCGGCAGGCCCAACCGCTCCTGCGAGAACCGGAAGACATCGTCCCAGAGCCGCGCTTCGAGGTGGTCCTCGAGCTTGGGCAAATAGAAGTACGGCCCCGATCCGCGCCGCACGAGCTCGTGAGCGTTGTGGAAGGCGAAGAGTCCGAAATCGAAGAAGCTGGCCCCGATCGGCTCCTCGTCGACGAGGACGTGCCGCTCGATAAGATGGAGACCCCGCGGCCGCACCATGAGCGTCGCGCTGCGGTCGTTCAGCCGGTACAATCGGCCGTCCGGAGATCGGAAGTCGATGCGGCGGCGGACCGCATCCATGAGGTTCGCCTGGCCGCTGACCGTGCCGCCCCACGTCGGGGAGTGTGCGTCCTCGAAGTCGGCCATGAAGACGCGGGCGCCGGAGTTGAGCGCGTTGATGATCATCTTCCGGTCCACCGGGCCGGTGATCTCGACCTGCCGGTCGACGAGGTCAGCGGGCGGCGCCGCTACCTGCCAGTCGGCGGACCGCACCTCGCGGGTCGTCGCTAGGAAGTCGGGGGGGCGGCCACTCCGAAGGCGGTCCCGGAAGTCGGAGCGGGGCCGGAGGAGCGAGCGCCGAGCCCCCTCGAACCGATGGCTCAGGGCCACGACGAAATCGAGCGCGTCGTCGGTCAGCACCGATCGGAACGCGGCAGGCATCGCTCCGAGGACGCGTAGGCGGCCGGCCGAGGCGGCGGGCGCGCTGGGTACGCGGCGAGCGGTGGCGCTGACCGACATCGATAGCCCCCTCGGGTCAGCCCGAGCGACCCCCCGAGCGTTGCGTCACGGACGGGTCGAGCCGGAATGGGGTAGATAGTCTCGCCGTCTCCGTCTCTCGAGTTCCTTCCCGATGACCTACGGAGCCGGGTAGGCTCTGTCGTTCGGTGAGCGTCACCCGACGACCGCGCCCCGCGCCCGCTGGAGACGAAACGGCGGGGCGGCGTCGTCGCGATCTCGCCGTCCGGCTACCCCGAGGCGGCGGTATCGACCGGGGGCGCGAAGGGCCCGGAGCCCCCCTCCTCGAGCGACCTAGCCTTCGAGGTACTCCTTCATCGGGCCCCAGTAGTAGGTCTTCCAGCCGTCGGCGATATCGGCGAAGTCCCCGGAAGGGATCCCGAACTGCGAGAACTCCAAGCGCGTGCCCCCGGCGATCTTCGTGAGCACGAACTGCGCGATCGAGTAGTGTCCCTTCGGCCACCCCGTAGACCGCCAGGCGAGGACGACGCGTCGGTCCTTCTCCAGCTCGACCACGATCCCCTGGAGGGAACCGTCGTAGTGGGCGAACCGTCCGCCGACCTTCGGGTCGAACTCCGCGGACTCGCCGGAAAATGCCTCGTGCTCGGCCGGGTCGATGAGCGCCCGGTAGACCGCGCTCGGTGACGCCTTGAACTTCGCCGTTTGGGTCAGATTCTTCACGATCATCTTCGCACGCGTACCCCGCCGGGGGGCGGTCAGGGCCACCCCGTGAGGAGTACTTAGGGACTGAGCCACGATGCGCCGCCGCGATCAACCATCGGGTCGGCGGTCGACCGACGTCGAGCCTGTGGCCAGCCCCGGACGGTCCACGCCCAGCCAGCGCCAAGAACACCGTCGAGAGACCATCCGAAAGAGACCGATCCACAGGTAGGGTGCCGAAGCGCGGAGTCCCTGGAGGACGCTCGAACGCGCGAGCCTCACCGTAGCGCGGAGAACGTCGACGCGGGTTGCCGACGGATCCGTCGATGCGAGCATCAGCAGCTCGCGAGAGCGTGCCGTTTCGACCGGCGCTCCCAGGACCGGGTCGAGGCCCCGTTCTCGAAGCATCGTCAAGATCAGGTCGGCGTCGTGCACCCGCGTCTCCGCGAGGCGCCGGAGGTGAGCCCATCGAACCGTTCGTTGCCGGTCTCCCGAGGCCGAGGCGTTCGATCGGTGCAGCCGGTAACGGGAATGGACGGCCGGGGTGTGCGCGATCGCCCGGCCGCTGACCCAGGCGGCGTAGAAGAGGAACGCGGGGACCCCGAGGATCGACTCCCGCAACCATCGGAGGTTCGCCTCCAGCACCTCCCGCCGCACGACGATCGAACTCAGATTGAACGCCGCGCCCCGGGAGAACGCGCGGGCACCGGCGCGGGGTCGGTCGCCGGAGGGTCCGAGTCGGATCGGTCCGAGCGCGGCGCCCGCCCGTACCGGCGGTGGAGGCGGGCCGCCTCCTGGGCCGGTTCCTCCGCCGAACACCGCGCAGCCGTGGTGGAAGTACCCGAGCTGGGGGTCGAGCTCGAAGGCCCCCAGCGCGGCTCCGAGCTTGTCGGGGAAGAACAGGTCATCGTCGTCCAAGAACGCGAACAGCGGGGCGTGAGAGCGCGTGAGCGCGCCGGCGACCCACGCTCCCTGGGCGACGGACTCGGGCCGGTCCTGGGGGATTCCCTCCCGACGGAGGAACTCCTCGAGCCCGGGCTCCCCGAAGTTCTTCAGCACGAGGAGTTCGTAGTCCGAGCGTGGGATCGACTGGCGGAGCACGGATCCGACCGCCTCGGCGAGGTACTCACGTCGGTCGAACGCGATGATCACGACGCAGATCTTCGGCCCCGGCCCCCCCAGGCTCGAAGCGGGGCTCGGGAATCCGCGGCCCGGGCCCGGGGAGAACGTCACGACCCGCGATACCGGTTCCCCATATACGCCGCGGGGAGGCCGCGAGCGGGGCCCGCGTCCTCCCGGACGGCGACGCCCGCTCGACTAGCCGGGGGCCACGGTGATGTCGGAGACCGAGAGCGCGACGCCCGAGGCATCCCAGCCCTCCGATCCCCGGTGGGCCGTCGCGATGACGAAGAAATCGGTGTGCGGACCCAACGGGTAGAACTCGGCCGAGCGGACCGTTCCGTCCACCCCGAACGTCACCGCCGCGCCGGCGAGGGCCAGGTCGTACACGTGCGGTCGACCGTCATTGGCAAACATCCGGTGCTCCTGGAACACGACCCCGCCGAGCGGATTCGGGAACTGCGAATACGCGTAGACAAACCCGTCGGCCAGGCTGAGGCGGACCCCGAACTCGAACCCGTGGAACGTCGCGGCGTCGGTCGTTGCGAAGACGACCAGCTCATCGGAGAAGCGGGTCGGCTGACCCGACCCGGCCGCGGGCCCCACGAACGTCGCGGCAAACGAGAGGCGGCCGAGCGGGAACGCCCGGACGCTCGCCGCGTCGACGACGGCGAGCCGACCGCCGTCGCGGAGGTGGGTCGGTTCGGGGAGGAGCCACGTCGTATCGTCGTAGCGCACGAGGCCGGGCGGAGCCGTGCTGAACGGCTTGAAGTCCGAGAAGTGCAAGGCGATCGAGTCGGTCGGGGCCACGATCGAAACGGGGTACAAGGACTGCTGGAGGACGAGGACGACCGCCAAGGTCCCAAGCGGCGCGGCCCACCTCGGAAGGGGCGGCTTCCGGCGCGGTCCCCAGCGGGGGCGGGGCGCCGAGTGGGGTGGGTGTCGGTGGGTATCGATCCCTCCGTGGGCGTCGCCGATGCCACCGACGCGGATAGAGGCTCGCCCTCACGGTCGGCCCCGGAGGAGCGTACCCCGGTGCCCAGCGGCGGCCGACCGACGCGCCGGAGCGTCGGCCCCGCGAGAAGATCGCTGGCGCCCGCCCGTTACGCCGTCGGACCGCCGAGGGCCGCGATGGCCTCCCGAACCTGGCGGAGACCGCCGTCGGCGAGCGCCCGCGCGCGGACCGGATCCTTCGACTCCGCGAAGACGCGGATCAGGGGTTCGGTGCCGGAGGGGCGGAGGAGGGTCCAACCGTCGGCGAGGAAGACCTTGAGCCCGTCGAGCGTCACGACCCGCCCGCCGTCCGCCTCGGCCTGGGCGGCCAACCGTTCGAGGACCTTGCCACGGAGCTCGACCGGGCAATGCACCTTTTCCTTGACGAGCGTGTACGCCGGTAGGTCCCGGAGCGCTTCGGAGAGCGTGAGGCCCCGGACGGCGAGCAGTTCCAAGACAGCGGCGGCGGTCATCGCCCCATCACGGGCGAGCTGGAAGGCGGGGAAGATCAGCCCGCCGTTCTCCTCGCCCCCGAACACGGCGTGCCGCCGTTGCATCTCGTGGGTGACGACGGGCGACCCGACGCGGGTGTAGACGACCTCGCCCCCGAGGGCGCGCACGACGTCTTCGACGCTCTGGGAAGCGGAGACCGGCGTGACGATGACGCCGCCGGGCTGCCGGCGCGCGAACTCCTGGGCGAGGAGGGTCAGGATCTTCTCCCCGGGTTGGAACTGGCCCCGCTCGTCCACGAACACCGCCCGGTCGGCGTCGCCGTCGTGGGCGATCCCGAGGTCGGCGCCCGTCGCCGGGACGGTGGCGATCAGGTCGGCGAGGTTCTGGGGCGTGGGCTCGGAGGCGTGACCCGGGAACGTGCCGTCGAGGTGCCCATTCAGGGAGACCACGCGGCAGCCGAGCCGACGGAGCAGGTGGGGGCTCGTCGTGACGGACGCGCCGTTACCGCAGTCGAGCACGACCTTGGGGTGACGTCGGGCGATCGACGCGGCGTCGACCTGAGCGACGATCCCCTCGACGTAGCGGCGGGCCCCGTCATGGTCGACGACGGCCGTCCCGATGCGGTCGAACGACACCGATTGCCCCTCCGCTTTGGCGACGGCGGACTCGATCTGCTCCTCGACCGGACGCAGGACCTCGAGCCCGTCGGCCGCGATGCACTTCACGCCGTTGAACTCGGGGGGGTTGTGCGACGCGGTCACGATGACCCCGAGCTGGGCGCGATGGTGGAGCACGCAGTACTGGACGGCCGGGGTCGGCAGCACGCCGACCTCGATCACGTGGTGGCCCGCCAGCGTGAGCGTTGAAGAGACGATCGCGGCGAACGCAGGGCTCGACGTGCGCCCGTCCCACCCGACGACGATCGGCGGCCCGACGGGGGTCGACCGCGCGATGCCGCCGGCGACGGCCGTCACGAACGGTGCGGTGAGTTTCTCGCCGACCACCTCGCGGATGCCGTTCGTGCCGAAGAGGCGCACGACCGAACGGGGAGCGGCCCACCTCATAGGATTATCGCTGAGGCGGTCACCGCCGAGCAATCGTTTAGCCCGACGTTCGCCTCGACCCGGTGTGGCCGGCCCACGCTGGATCGCCGACGAGATGCTCGGCCGGTTGGCGCGTTACCTCCGGTTCGTCGGCCACGATACGGCGTACGCGCGCGGGCTCGGTCACGCCGAGATCGCCGAGCGCGCGGCGCTCGAACGACGAACGATCGTGACGCGGTGCCGGGCCCTCGCGGCCTCGGTCCCCGGTTCGGTCCTCCTCTCGTCGCTGGAGGTCGATGACCAGCTCCGCGCCGTGCGGTCGGCGGCCCCGACGGCGGGGTTCGCGGTGACGTTCGACCGCTGCACGCTGTGCAACGGCGTCCTCGCCGCCTGGACGCCGCCGCGGACCGGGCCCTGGCCCCCCGACGTTCCCCGCGGGCGGGCGGAAGCCGGGCTCGAGGTCTACGCCTGCCTCGACTGCGGGCACCGGTTCTGGGAGGGCTCCCACACGCGCGCGATCCGTGCCCAGCTCTCGGGTTGGCTGGCGTGAGGCGGACCTGACGCGGCTGTGGGTCGAGCTATCGCTCGAGAACCTTCCCCTCGCGCGCGCCGAGCTCGCGGGCGCGCTAGGAGCGCTCGGTGCGGAGGGTCCGACGGGTGCCTCGGACCCACGGTCCGAGGGCCTCGTCGCGCTCGGTGACCTGCCCGAGGGCTGGGGCGAGGCGCTGGCGGGGCGCCTCGCGCTCGCGCGCCGATGCCTGCGGGAGATACCCGCGCGCGCTCCGTCGGACCTGTTGGAGGCGTTCCGAGCGGCCGGGCGCGCCGGCGGGTCCGCGGCGTTCCGACCGGTGCGAGGTCCCCGTTCGGTGGTCCGTAACGGATCGCTCCTTGGCTTTGCCCGCGCGTTCACCGAGGGCGGGGGCACGATCGACCTCCAGCACCCCACGCGCCGATTCTGGTTCCTGCCGAGCGAGCCGACGGGTTGGGCCGGCTTCGAGGAGGTCGGGGCCGTCGACCGCCGGTCGTTCGACGCCCGCCGGATGCCCCGCCTGCCGTTCCAACGCCCCGTGAGCCTGCCGCCCCGCCTCGGCCGCGTCGCCGCGAACCTCGCTCGGGTCCGTCCGGGCGACCGCGTCGTCGACCCGTTCGTAGGCACCGGCGCCCTGCTCCTCGAGGCCGCGCTGCTCGGCGGGCGCGTCACCGGGGTGGACCGCGACCCGGAGATGGTCCGCGGGGCGCTGCGCAATTTTGCGCACTTGAGTCTGCCCGCCGACGCGTTCGCGGTGACCGACGCGGCCGAGGCCCGACCCGCCGAAGGGGGAGGCCTATGGGACGCCGTGCTCACCGACCCGCCGTACGGCCGCGCCTCCGGTTCGGGCGGAGAGGCCCCGGCGGACCTCGTTCGGCGCGTGCTCCCGCGATGGGCGGACCTCGTGCGGCCCGGCGGCGTGGTCGTGACGGTCGTTCCCGGCGGCGAGGACGCCCTCGGTCCCGAGTGGGTCCGCTCCGTGGGCGTCGCGGACCGGGTCCACCGTAGCCTGACGCGGGAGTTCCGCGTCTACCAGCGCCGGACCGAGGTCGCCGCTAGTGCACCTGGAACGTGAGCGTCCGCGGGGCCGGCCCGCCGTTGTTGCACAGCTCGGCGACGGTGAGCTGGAGGGTCACGACGGCCTGGTAGCTGTCGGAGAAGCCGACGGTGACCGACGCCGAGCTCCCCGCGTCGACGGCGAAGTACTGGGCGTCCCCCGTCGTGAAGTTCGATACGCCGGTGTAGCTCGAGAGGTTGCCGTTCGGCAGGTAGACGGTCCAGATAGCGGCCGCGACGAACCGAGCGAGGTCGGCCCCCGATAGGGTGGTGGCCGTCCCGTTCACGTCGGCGACCACGGTCTCGATCGTCCCGGAGAGCACGAAGCCCTGGCCCACCACGTCCTGGTTCGCCACGACGACGGAGACGTTGTCGGCCATCTGGGCCCCCGGCGGCAGCGGCGTCGGCGCGAACGACGACTGGACGACGGCGAACTCCCCGGACGGGGAGGAGATCGGGATCAGCACGAAGCCCGACACGAGGATCGCCACGGCGAGGATCCCGACGGCGACGCGCTTCGGGTCGAGCGGGGTGATATCGTTGAGCGGCGGCGGATGCCGCATCCCGAGGAACAGGATCAGGATCGCGAAGATGAGCCACCCCTGGTAGAGGAAGACGCCGAGCCCGAAGAGGAGCGCGACGGCCCCGTAGCTCACGAACCGCGACCGGTCGCCGAGGAGCGCCCGGAACACGTGGCCCCCGTCGAGCTGGCCGGCGGGGAGAAGGTTGATCGCCGTGACGAGCAGCCCCACCCAGCCGGCCAGAGCGACCGGGTGGAGGTTCACGAGGGCGAGCGGGATGAACAGGTGGAGGAAGTACCAGAACAGCGACGGCCCGATCAGGAAGTTCCCGTACGTCACGCCGAGGATCGACGGGCCGCAGTTCGCGACGGAAAGGATCGGTGCGTGGGCGGAGAGGTACATGCCGAAGAGGGTCACGGGGATCGCGACGACGAACCCGGCGAGCGGGCCCGACGCGCCGATGTCGAGCAGCGCCTTCTTGTCCGGGATCGGTTCGCGGAGGCTGATGAACGCCCCGAACGTCCCGAAGAGGATGAACGGGGGCGGGACGGGGATGAAGAACGGCAGCGACGCGTCGACGTGGTGCCGACGCGCCATCACGTAGTGCGCGAGCTCGTGGAGCCCGAGGATCAGCATCAGCGGCAGCGCGAACGAAACGCCGCCCCAGAGGAAGTCGTCGGCCGTCAGGTGGGAGGCACCGACGTACGAGAGCCACAGGAACGCACCCGCCGTGACCGTCGTGAGGACCGTGAGGGCGAGGAGGATCACGTTCGTGACCGACCCGCGTCCGAGGCGCGTCGGGCGGCGGACGACCTCCACCACGTGTTCGCCGCGCTCGAGACGGATCTGCGGTACGTAGTGCTGGTCCCAGAGCTGCTGGCGGAGGCGGTCGAACCGCTCCTCGAGGGTCGCGGGGTCGATGTGGACGAGGAGGACGAGCGAGTTCGGGGTGATCCGGGTCTCGTAGACCGGGAAGTACTGCGCGACGCTCGCGCGGATCCGCTCGACCTCGGTGCCGGGCGGAGGCGGCGGAGTCCAACGACCGGTCGGGGGCGCCGCCAACGATCACGCCTCGCGCGCCGCGCCGGTGGCGGACTTGCGCAGACGCTTGGCCCGCTCCTTCGAGGAGTACCCGGTCGTCTCTTCGAGGAAACGGTTGTACCGTTTGACGGTCTCGGCCGCGACCTCCACGGGGACGTTCGGGTTCATCGTGACCTCGATCGAGAGTTCCTTTCCCGACGGGCGCGCCGTAAGGCGCGTCAGGGCGCCGAACGACGCGCCGACGACGCCGTCGTTCACCTCGGCCGTGCCGAATGTGGCGCGGGCGACCGCGACCAATCCGTCCGGGGTCAGGTGCGCCCGGTGGGTGGTGCGGACCGGATAGTTCGTCACGCCGGCGATGAGAACCGACGGGCGCGATTTAAGGTTGACCGGGTTTCGCGGGCGCGTCGAGGCGTCAGACCGTCTCGAGCTCGACGAGCACGCCGTACCCTCGGAGCAGATGAGAGACCTCGTCGTACAGGTCGATCAGCTGGTCGCGGGTCGCCGCCCCGTTCCAGTCGTAGACGAAATCGTAGTTGCCCTGCGTTGGGACGAAGCCAAACCGCTCGAGGCGACCGGCGACCTCCGACGGCCGAGCCCCTTCGCTGTGGAAGGTGACGCGGAGGTACGTCTCCATCGCCCTCGACACCGGGCGGGCCCGAGATAACCTTTCGCTCGAACTAGATGCGGCCGAGGACGCCGCGTGCGATGCGTGGCTCGGGCGAGCTCGTACGAATCGGCCCCGGCCTAATCCCGAGCGGCGCGCGGGGCGTCCCGTGGGGGCCGGCGGCGCGCTCCTAAGATCCTGCCCAGGGCCCCGGCCCAGCTCGAACGCCCTTGCACGGGCGCTTCACCGACCAGCGTCCCGTCGGCCGCCACCGCGAGCCAACCCGACTCCGGCGCGCTACGTCGGGCGCTACGACGGACGGACCCTCCGACCCCGTACTCCGCGCGGCGGGACGACGCGACCGCCAAAGCCCGCGCGGGCCGGGATCGGGCGGTCCGCCCGCTCGACTCCGTCGCTTCACCACGCGCGAACGAGATCCTGAGGGGGGTGCGGGCGAAGGAGGACTTGAGCGCCCCCTGCAGCGCGTGCCGGTCCGCCGGTCGAGGGAACCCCGCCGCGCGGACCGTGAGGGGGCGCCGCCGGTGCCCCTCGGGGTCGATGACGCCGCGTCGGATGCGACGGGCGCTGATGGGGAGCCCGTCGGCCCCGAGGACGAGCGGCACCTGTACGATGCGGACGGCCCGAAGCCCTCGGGACCGTCGGATCCGGTTGACCGCCCGCGCGCCCTCGGCGGTCTCCGGCGAGACGACGAGCGCCTCGACCTCCGCCTCAAGGGATCGCCCCCACGGGTCGTTGAGCGGTGAGAGCCACCAGCGGCGTTGCGGGTAGCGGGCCCTCAAGTACCGTGCTACCGCGCGGCGTCGTGCGGCGTACGGTTGGATCCGGGCCGCGAGCGGTTTAGGGTGGGCGCGCAGGAACGCATCGGAGGTGACCCCGATGCCGACGCGGTCGGCCCGTCGGAACGCCGCGTCGAGGAGCGCGCGGTGGCCGGCGTGGAGGTGGTCGAAGGAACCTCCGAGCGCGGCGAGCCGGAAGGCGCGCGCCATGGCCCCACCCCGTCAGAACGCGCGGTAGAAGAAGGCGACGAGCAAGATCGCCATCAGCGCATAGAGGAGGTACGTGTACGTGCGCCGGGTCTTCAGGACCTGCTCCCGTTTGGTGCGGCATTCGGGGCTGCAGACGTCCTCGTCGATGTCGCAGACCTTCCCACACGACTTGCAGTGCCGGTGGTCGTCGTCGGTCATCGCGCCCGCGTTGAGAGGCACGACGCGGGATAGCCGTTGTGCCCGGACCGGGCGGCGTCCTGTCTACCGTAGGACCGGGTGGCGCGGAGGTCCGTACTCCCACGGCGCCGTTGCGACGGTCCGCGAGTAGTCGCTGCGGTGGGTGTGCTCGACCCAGTGCCGGAGCTCCCGGGCGCTCGCGGTCGGCACGAAGCGGATCCCGCCGGCGGTCGGAGCGGCCTGCTCCATCGGGAGGGCGTCGCGCCACACCGTCTGGAATCGCGAGGTCTGGTACCGGACGAACTCCCCGTCCTCCGAGGCGACCCCGAACTCGGGGCCGGTGCCGGCGTTGCCGGGGAAGCCGATCCCCCGCATCGCCATCCGGCGGTCGAAAAGCGTCAGTCGCGCGAACTGAGGTGCGTAGAATCGGACCTCGAACGCAGCCGGCGTTCCGTCCCACGCCTTGAGGATCCCCGTGAGGAACTCGACCTCCGGTGGATGGTAGTCGACGGCGATCCGGACCCGAACGCCGCGCTGCACCGCTCGCACGATCGCCTGCTGGACCTCGGTCCGCAGCGGCTCGGGGAGCATCTGCGGGCGCATCAGCGCCTGGAACTCCTCCTTGACCCCGGCCAGTCCTTCGACCATGAACCGGCCCACTTCGGTCGCCCGGGGCAGGACGCGGTAGGAGCCGACCCGGGGGCGGGGCGGCGCGAGCGGGGAATCGGAGGTCGGGAGGGGCGTTCGGGTCGTTTCGGTGCCGTTCGACCGGCTCTGGTGGAGCTCGGACTGGTAGATCTCACGAACCGTGCGCTGCAGCTCGAGGTCGTCGCGCTGGAACGCGGCCACCCGCTCGAACAGTCGCCCGACCTCGAGGGCGACGAACTGCTGGGGCCGGTTGCCGGTGGCCGCGACGAGCCCGCGCACGCGCAGGCGCGAGAGCACGCGGTAGCCCGTCGCCCGGTCGAGGTGCGCGGTCTGGATCGCGTGCCGCGCGGTGACCGGTCCGAAGCGAAGGAGCGTATGATAGAGCTGGGCCTCGCGCGGGCTCAGGCCGAGGTGGACGAGGCCGAGGGTGAGGGGTTCGATGCCCGCGGGCGAGTCGTTAGCGTCGGCATCCTCCGCCGGTGGGAACGGGGTCGCGGCGGGCGGCGGGGTCCGGACGGAGTGCGAGCGGCTCGAGCCCGCCACGGTCAGCCGACCCCCGTAACGGGGGTGCGCGTTCGGGGGAGTACGGTCCGATCGCGAAGGCTCTCGCTCGGCGTGCGCGGCGCGATGTCGCCGCGGGCTCGTGCCCCGTGGGACGCGGCCGGGTGCGATCGGACGGAGGCGAGACGTCGAGCATCCACGAAGATCATCGGGGCACAGTCTCCGAGGAGTGAATGGGGATGAATGCGTATTAATACTTACCCGGGTCCGGGGGCGCGATGGGCCCGGAACGGGCCGTCGTCGGCCGGTCTACCGCGCGGCGCGGCGGAACCGCTTGCGGGCGTTCGGGTCGTCGCGGCCCCGGTCCGGCCCCGCGGCCCGGGGCAGCGGTGCGTCGGGGTCCGGGTCGAGCGGGTTCACCGGGTCCTCCTCGAGCTCGAGGCCGCCGCCATCGGAGAAGAGGGCCGGCAGCGTCTCGAGCTGGCCGACGTCGTCGGGGGCGGCCGACCCGCTGCGGCGCGAGGGCGCGCCGCGGCGGTCCCCCGTGAGCTGGGAGAGCTGTCGGATGAGCGTCAGCCAGACGCGGCCCTGGTTCGAGATCGCCGCCTCCATCCGGTCGCGGATCTCCGTCGACCGCTCGAGGAGCTCGGTGTCGAGCCGGTGGACCTCCCGGTTGAGCTCCCGGCGGAGTTGGTTGAGCTGGACCTCGGACTCGGCCGAGCTCCCACCGCCCTGCTGGAGCTCCGCCACGCGGAGCCACGTCTTGCGCACGACCGGGACCAACCGGTCCGATAGGATCTGGGTCCGACGGTCGAGGTCGTCGATCTCGCTGCGGGCCGTGTCCTCGAGGATCTTCATCTCGGCCCGGCGCTCCTCGAGCGCCTGGTCGAGGCGCGTGAGGTGCTCGGAAAGGTCGGTCTGGTCGACCTTGAGCTGCTGCTCGGCCGTCGCCAGGCGCGAATCGAGGCTCCGCTGCATCTCCGCGCGGAACGCATCGAGGCTTCGGCCGATCTTCTCCCGGAGCGACGAGTCGAAGCGGCTCGAGTCCACCATCCGCGCGAGGGAGGATTCGACCTCGCCCTTGAGGCGGGCGAGCAGCTCGAGGGACTTCTGCCGCTCGCGCTCGGACTCCTCGCGCAGCTTCTGCTCGAAGTACGACTGCAGCCGGACCTGGAGGTCCGCGAGGGCGTGGGCGTGCTCCTCCTGCGTCTCCGTGATCCGACCCTCGAGGGTCTGGCCCAGCCGCTCCTCGAGGGCGGCGATGCGCTGGTCGATCGCCGTCCCGACCTTCGCGTCCTGCGACAGCGTGAGGCCGGTCACCTTCTCGTGGGTCTCGCGGCTGCGACCGTCGACGAGGAGACCCATCCGCTGCTCGAGCTCCTTCGTGTCGCGCGCGCGCTTCGCGTCGAGCTCGGTGACGGATCGCTGCAGGGTCGCGTCGAGCTTCCGTTCGAGCTCCGCCTGGGTCTCCTTCTCCCGGTCGGCGGCCTCGCGGAAGTGGAGGTCGAGCTGCGTCGCGAGGCTTTCCCGGAGCGCGAGCTCGATCTGCTCGACGCGGGCCTTGAGGGCCCCCGTCGACTGGCCGAGCGAGGCGCGGCCCTCCTCGCGCGCGGCGGCGGAGTTGCGCTCGACGGCCTCGCGGATCTGTCGACCGAGGTCGTCCAACCGCGGTTCGACGATCGCCTGGAACCGACGGTCGAGCTCGGCGGTGATGCCGACGGACGTCATCTCGCGGGCGCGCGCCTCCTGGCCGGCGGCCCGCTCGTCGGCGGCGCGACCGAGCCGATCCTCAAGGGCGCGGATCGTCGTCGCGATCTGGGTGCTCATCTGTTGAACGACCGCCGCGAGGCGAGCGTCGGAACGCGCGTCGAGCTCGGTCCGCAGTTTGTCGTCGAGCGCCGTCGCCGGTCCGACCGCGCCCGGCGGGCGCGGACCGGCGGCGAGGCGTTGTTCGAGGAGTTTGAGCAGGTCCTGTTGGAGCTGCGCCCGCAGGGCGGAGGCGTCGATCATGGGGACGGGCGGTCGCGCTGGATCGGTCGTGGCCCCCGGCGGCGGCGTCGCCCGCGTCGTCGCAGCCAGAGGGGGAGGAGGAGGGAGACCGGTCGATGATGGGACCGCCGCGGTGGCCGGGCCGGGGTTGGGCGGGCCGGCCGCCTTAGCCGCGGTCGGTGCCGGTTTCGCGGCCGGCGGGAGGAGGGACGGGTCGTCGCTGATCGAGACGGGGACGACCTCCGGCGCCGTCGGGGGCGGCGGGGGGGCCGGTTCGGGCGCGCGCTGGAGCCACGGCGGAACGGCCCCGGTCTCCGGGCCCAAGGGCGCGGCCGTCGCGTCCGCGACCGCCGCCTCGGTGGTGGTAGCTGAGGTGGTCGGGTCGGACTCGGGGAGGCGCGCTTGGAGG
>Ga0075426_10002023_pt1 | contig 14547 bp, 14 predicted proteins | sample SoiMethybrSBSTD5_FD_75304 | JGI IMG/M metagenome (GOLD analysis project Ga0075426, IMG submission 75304) | Bulk soil microbial communities from a Populus tree surrounding site in Tennessee, USA - Soil MetaG P. TD hybrid SBSTD5 | ecosystem: Environmental > Terrestrial > Soil > Tree plantation... | reverse complement strand
AAATCGACGCTGATCAAGACGATTACGCGGGAGTGCTATCCGTTGGCGCGCGAGGGATCGTCGATGGCGATTCTGGGGCGAGAGAGATGGGACGTTTTCGAGCTGCGGAATATGCTGGGAATTGTTTCGCCGGACTTGCTGGCGGCGTGCACGACAGATGCGACGGGGAGGGACGTGGTGTTGAGCGGATTTTTCAGCAGTACACGAATTTTTCCACATCACCAGCCTGATCCCGAACATACGCGCCGGAGCGACGAGGTCCTGGCGCGATTGGGGATTGCGCACCTGGCGGAGCGTTGCGTGATGCACATGTCGAGCGGAGAGGCGAAGCGGACGCTGATTGCACGCGCACTGGTGCATGAGCCGAAGACGCTGCTGTTTGACGAGCCGAGCAATGCGTTGGATATCGCGGCGCAATTTCAGTTGCGGGACACGATGCGGGAGCTCGCGCAATCGGGATTAGCGATATTGTTGGTGACGCATCACGTAAGCGAGATTATTCCGGAGATTGAACGGGTGATTCTGCTACGCGCGGGCAGGGTGATGGCGGATGGGCCGAAGAATGAAGTGTTGACGGAGAAGAATCTGCGGGAGTTGTTTGAGGTGAAGGTTCGGCTGGAAAGACACGATGGATATTTTCACGCGATGTGACAAGTCGTCCTTCAGCTACGGTCAGGACGAACTGCAGTCCAAAGTTTATTTGTTGGCGGGGCGGGAGTGGGTACGGGATTCGGGGCCCTTGGGCGACCAATCTTCTGGCGGGAAGGCGACGCGCCAGAATTGGGGACGGGGCGCGGAAAATTCCAGGCCGATTTCAGCTTTGTTGCCGCGAACGGGTCCGAGGAAAACGACAGAACATTCCTGTTCTTCCGTGGTTCGTTTGTGTTGCAGATTGACGACGCTGCCGCTGGTCAAGCGCGCCTGAAGAAGGACTAGCGCGCCATGCGCATTAATCGCGAGCGTTTCGGTTTCTTCTTCAAAAGGCTTGCCCTGGGAATCCTTACCGTGAAGGCGGACGGGCACTTGCATGAGGACGCGCTGGCTGCGGCGCTTGGGACCGGGATGAGTGGGTGTGCTGGACAAGATAGCTCTCTTTTCTTCCTGAAATCTATTTTAACCGCGGCGGCTTGAGTCAAGCGAGCGAACCCTAGACGTGGTTCACAATGAGTTCAGGCTACGCAAAACGAGAGGCGGCCGCTAGACGCGTTGATCCATGGGCACGTAGGTGCGAGTGTCGTGTCCGAGATAAATCTGACGGGGCCGGGCGATTTTCTGCTCCGGGTCAAGAAGCATTTCCTGCCATTGTGAAAGCCAGCCGGCCGTGCGAGGAATCGCGAAGAGGACAGGGAACATGGTCATCGGGAAGCCCATCGATTGATAGATGAGGCCAGTGTAGAAGTCCACGTTGGGATAGAGCTTGCGCTTGACGAAATATTCGTCTTCGAGTGCGATGCGTTCGCATTCGAGGGCGATTTCGAGCAAAGGATTTTTGCCCATGAGTTCGAAGACTTCGTAGGCGACACGCTTGATGATGCGTGCGCGCGGATCGTAATTCTTGTAAATGCGGTGGCCGAAGCCCATGAGCTTGGTTTCGCCGGCCTTGACGCGCTTGATGAAGTCCGGAACTTTGCTGACTGAACCAATTTCGTGAAGCATGCGCACGACTTCTTCGTTGGCGCCGCCATGAAGCGGGCCGTAAAGAGCGGCGATGGCGGCTGCAGTGGCGGAATAAGGATCGACGTGGGAACTGCCGACGCCGCGGATGACGTTAGCGGAACAGTTCTGTTCGTGATCGGCGTGAAGGATGAAGAGAATGTCGAGCGCGCGCTCGAGCGTGGGATTCGGGCGATAACGAGATTCGGTGGTGCGGAAAAGCATGTTCAGGAAATTACCCGGATAAGTGAGGTCGTTGTCGGGATAAACGAACGGCATGCCAAGCGTGTGGCGGTAGGCGAACGCCGCGATCGTGGGCATTTTGCCGATGAGGCGGAAAGTTTGTTTGCTGCGCGATTCAGGATTTAGGATGTCTTTCGCGTCGTGGTAGAAGGTGGAAAGCGCGGCGATGGTGGAGATCATCATGCCCATGGGATGGGCGTCGTAATGAAAGCCGTCGAGAAATTTCTTGATGCTTTCGTGGATGAAAGTGTGGTGCGAGATGTGCCAGGACCAATCTTTCAGCTGGGTCTCGGTGGGAAGTTCGCCGCGGAGGAGAAGATAGGCAGTTTCGAGATAGGTGCTTTTTTCCGCGAGTTCTTCGATGGGGTAGCCGCGGTAACGAAGGATGCCTTTGTCGCCGTCGATATAGGAGACGCGGCTGATGCAGGAGGCGGTGTTGTTAAAGGCGGGGTCGTAACTCATCATGCCGAAATCGGCGGCGTCGACTTTGATCTGGCGGAGGTCCATGGCGCGGATGGTGCCGTGCGTGATGGGGATTTCGTAAGACTTGCCGGTGCGATTGTCGGTGATAGAGATGGTTTCGCGTGGCGCGGCGGTGTCGGCGGTCTTCTTCGATTCAGCGGTGGAAGTGACGGAATCCATGGATGAGCCTCGGTCCATCTTTCACTTTACACCAAAAGAGGAGAGTAGAGCGACGGGAGGGAAGTACAGGTGAGGAAAAGTGAGGCTGGTGTAAAGAGGTGAGGGGAAAGGGGTTAAGGGCGATGCAACTGTCCTCTTGACAATAGTCGTTATAACGACTATAATGCGGGTGTGAATTGGGGACCGACCCTGGGAGGTGGAAGATGATTACGATTCGAAAGAGCGATGAACGCGGACACGCGAATCACGAGTGGCTGGATACGCGGTTTACGTTTTCATTTGCAGAGTATTTCGATCCGAAGTATGTGGAGTTCCGGACGCTGCGGGTTATGAATGATGACCGCGTGGCAGGTGGCGGCGGCTTTCCGACACATCCGCACCGCGATATGGAAATCGTGACGTACGTGCTGGATGGCGCGCTGGCGCACAAGGACAGCATGGGAAACGGGTCGACGATCAAGCCAGGAGATGTTCAGTACATGAGCGCGGGAACGGGCGTGGCGCACAGCGAGTTCAATGCATCGCAGACCGAGCCGGTGCACTTGTATCAGATCTGGATGTTCCCGGATAAGAACGGGCATAAACCTGCGTACGACCAGAAGTACTTTTCGGAAGAAGAGAAGCGCGGGAAACTGCGGCTGCTGGTTTCGCCGGATGGGCGGGACGGTTCGGTGAAAATCCGGCAGGATAATGAGTTGTACGCGACGGTGCTAAGCGCTGGAGAGAAAGTGAAGCACGAACTGAAGCCGGAGCGGCACGCGTATGTGCAAGTGGCGCGGGGCAGCGTAACGCTAAACGGGAAAAAACTGGAGACCGGCGACGGCGCGGCGATCTCTGAAGAGAAGTCGCTGGAACTTGCCGGAGTGGAAAAGGCGGAAGTGCTGCTGTTTGATTTGGCGTAATTCGAAGCTATCGAGCGAAAAGGGCAGAAGCGAAAATGCTTCTGCCCTTTTTTTGTTGCTGTGAGATTCTGAGCGCGCGATGGAGCCGTTGGCAATGCCTGGATGCATTTTCGCCGAAAAGAACGGCGAAGATTGAAGCTTTTTCCGGCGACGATTAAGCCGGTTTGCGACGCAGCGCAGGCAGCGAGGAAAGCAGGCCGAGAACGAGTCCACACAGCAGGGCGAGCAGACAGTATTCGAAACGAACTTTCGTAGCCATCATGAAGACAATGCCAAGAGCGGCGAAAGCTCTGAGCCGGACCGAGACCAGCAACATTTTATTTTGAAGCGCGGCGGTGAGAGCTTCGCCGCCGGTGGGAATTGCGAGTCGAATTCTGCGCATTTTCGGAACGTTGATGACAATTCCCAAGAGCATTACGATCACGATGCCGATCAGCGAACCGGGAATCCAACCAAACTTCATTGCGCCGAGAACCGACGCAAGATAACCGCCCGTCAGAACGAGCACGGCAAGCGCCGGACCGTTCAGCACGGGGCTGAAGCGGCCATAGCGCAGCCACATTTGCGCTTCGGCCGGAGTCGTGGCTTGGCGTAGATAGGTGACCGTGGCCCACTCGATTCCGAACGCAATAAAGAGAAGTAATGCCGAGGCAACGTGGATGAAGAGGACAAATGTATATGTGCTCATGAGCGGTCCCAAGAGAATTGAAAAGTTTCGGTTCTTTCTCAACCGCGCTTGCGCTGGAAATCTTTCATGAAGCTGGTCAACGCTTCGACAGCGGCGAGTTCGACGGCGTTGTAAAGTGAGATACGCATACCGCCGACGGAACGATGCCCCGGCGTGCCGACCAGACCGGCAGCTTCGGCTTGTTTGGCAAATTCCTTTTCGACGGCTTCGTCGCCGCCAGCGATACGGAAGACCACGTTCATCCGCGAGCGCGAATCTTTTTCGACGGGGCATTTGAAGTAACCGTTGCTCGCGTCGATCGTGTCGTAGAGCAGTTTGGCTTTGGCTTCGTTGCGTTTTTGAACTTCGGTGATTCCGCCGAGCGAATCAATCCACTCCATGACGAGGCCGATAATGTAAATCGCGAAGGTTGGAGGCGTGTGGTACAACGACTTTTCTTTGATGTGCGTGCGGTATTGCAGCAGGGTGGGAAGATTCTTGTCGGCGCGCTCGGCGAGATCCTTACGGATGATGACGACGGTAGCGCCGCTAGGGCCAAGATTTTTTTGTGCGCCAGCAAAGATGACGCCGAAATTCTTGACGTCAATTGTCCGCGAAGCGATGTCGGAAGACATGTCGGCGACGAGAGGAACTTCACCGGTTTCCGGCATCGTGTGAAACTGCGTGCCCTCGATGGTGTTGTTAGTGCACATGTGGACGTAAGAAGCGTCGGCGGAAAGTGAAAGTTCACCCTGGCCAGGAACGCGCGTGAACTTAACGGGTTCCGTCGTGGCGGCGATGCGGTGCGCAATTCCCTTTTTCAGTTCGCCGAGCGCTTTCGCGGTCCAGGTGCCGGTGTGAATCAAGTCGACCGGCTTGTTGGGCAAACAGAGATTCATCGGCGCCATGGTGAACTGCATGCTGCCGCCGCCTTGCACGAAAATGACGGCATAGTCGTCGGGAATCGCAAGGTGCTTGCGCAGGCCAGCCTCTGCAGCGGCATTAATGGACTCGAATTCCGGCGAGCGATGGCTCATTTCCATCACGGACATGCCGGAGCCGCGCCAGTCGAGCAACTCTTCCCGGATGCGCTCGAGTACGGCGAGCGGGAGCGCGGCGGGGCCAGCGTTGAAATTGAAGACACGTTTTGTAGCGGGAGCAGTCACCAGCGAAGACACGATTGTTTTCTCCAGAAGGGCGAGCCGCCCTTTTATTGAGTGCAGGCCGGTGAGGCGGGGAACAGCGGGGCCGCGAACGCGCCTGCAAAGAATAAGAATAACATGGCGCATGGGAGTGAAGAGAGTTGGACCAGCGGCGCAAAAGTGGATGTAGAATGCGGTCGGAGAAACAGGGACATGAAACGACGGGATTTGCTGCAAAAAGCTGGATTGGCGGCGGGCGCGATGGCCATACCAAAATGGACGAGTGCGGGAAGAACGCCGAAGTTGGATTGTGTTTTTCAGTTGTCGGTGATTACGGATGAGATCTCGCAGGACTTTGAGCACGCGCTGACCGTTGCGGCGAATGAATTTGGCGTCGGTTTTGTGGAGATTCGCGGACTGTGGAAGAAAAACATCGTTAATCTCGACGAGAAGGAAGTGGCGGAAGCGAAGCGACTGCTCGCGAAATATGATTTGAAAGTGACGGACATCGCGAGTCCTTTATTTAAGGTGGATTGGCCGGGCGCTCCAAAATCGAAGTATAGCCCGACGGGATCGGCGTACAACGCAAGCTTTACCTTCGAACAGCAGGACGAAGTGCTCGAACGCGCCACGGCGATGGCGAAAGCTTTTGGCACGAACAAAGTGAGGATGTTTGATTTCTGGCGGCTCGAAAGCGACAGGCCTTATCGCGATGCGATGGACACGAAGATTCGCGAGTTTGCGGACAAGGCCGCGAAGAATAATATCGTTCTGATTCTCGAAAACGAATACGAATGTAATTCCGGCACCGGGGCGGAAGCGGCGCGCACTCTGGCCGCAGTTCCAGCGAAGAATTTCATGATCAATTGGGACCCGGGCAATGCAGCCGCGCTTGGCGAAAAAGCATTTCCCGACGGCTACGCGAAAGTGCCCAAGGATCGCATCGGCCACATGCACTTGAAGGACGTTGAGAAAAAAGCGGACGGGACATTCGGCTGGGCCGCGATGGGCAAAGGAATTATCGATTACGCCGAGCAGTTTCGCGCGATGATGCGCGACGGCTATCGCGGAACGATGAGCCTCGAGACGCACTGGAACGGCGGCGGCACGCCGGAGGAGTCCTCGCGGATTTCCATGGCTGGAACAAAGGAATTGCTGCGCAAAGCAGGTGCATTGAAATAACGCGTCGAGGTACTGTCCCATGCCCGGAAAAAATTCACGGAGGGAATTTCTGAAGCGGAGTGCGATGGCCGTGGGGGCGCTCAGCTTTCCCGCGCGCAGTTATGCGCGGATCGTGGGAGCGAACAATATTCTCCGCACGGGAGTGATTGGTTACTCCGATCGCTTTCGCGAAGCGCTCTTCCCCGCGTTTCTAAAACACGCTGGAACGCAACAATTTGAAATTGCGGCGCTCTCAGACATTTGGAAGCGCCGCCGCGACGAAGGCGTGGCGCTGATAACGGAGAGCACGGGGCACCACGTGGCGCTCTGCCGCAACAACGAGGAGTTGTACGACCGCAAAGACATCGACGCTGTGATTATTGCCACCGCGGATTTCCAGCATGCGCAACATGGAATCGAAGCCGTCCATAATAATTTGGACGCTTACGTCGAAAAACCGATGGCGCACACAATGGAAGATGCCCGCGAATTTCGCAAAGCGGTACGGCAGACCGGCCGCAAAGTGCAAATCGGAACGCAGCGGCGCAGCGCGCGCAATTATCAGCGTGCGAAACAGTTTATTCAGTCCGGACAGTTTGGAAACATTGTGGGCGTCGAAATGACGTGGAACGTCAACCAGCCCGGGCGCTGGCGGCGGCCGCAGCTGGTGAATCAATTAAAAGAAGAAGACACAGATTGGAAACGGTTTTTGATCAACCGGCCCGCTGTTCCGTTCGATGCCAGGAAGTATCTGGAATTTCGTTTGTTCTGGCCGTACTCGAGCGGAATTCCAGATCAGTGGATGGTGCATCAGATTGATACCGTCCATTGGTTCGCGGATCTGCCGCGTCCGCGCAGCGTTGTGGCAAACGGCGGTATCTACATGTGGAAAGACGGACGGCAGAATTGGGACACGCTCACGGCCGTGTTTGACTACGGCCCACTCGATGATCCAACAAAAGGATTCGAGGTGATTTACTCTTCCCGCCAGACCAATTCGGCGGGCGACGTGAAGGAACTTTATCGTTCGAACGCCGGCACACTCGATCTGGAGAAGAATGTGATCAGCGGCGAAGGCGGACTCGATGAGGGCGCTGCCAAAGCGATGGGGATGAAAGCGAATCGTTTGCAGACACGGGATTTGATCGAAGGCGCATCTGCCGTCGAGACCGGCGGCAGCGCGGGTGTCGATGAAGCGACGAGCGCGAACATGTTGAATTGGATGCAGTGCGTTCGCAGCGGCAAGACGCCCAACGCTGATATTGAAGCGGGATACAGCCACTCAATCGCGCTTTGTATGACGATTGCCGCGATTCAGACCGGCGAGCGAGTGACGTTCGATGACGCGGCGCAGGAAGTGATGGCCGGAGGTAAGGTGTGGACCGGCGTCTGACGGCGGGTCTTCGTCGGTCGAAGCTCGGCGTGCCGGAACTGGGCGCCTCGAACTTTCGTAAAGGTTATAGGTGAAGTTACTGAGCAAGGTGGCGCATCAGGATTGTTACGACCTTGTAATCTTAGATTTGTTTCGACGAACGCCACGTAACGTCAACATAATCAATAAGCTGCGAGCGGTACTATGATGACGGGTTGGCAACATTTCCCTTACTTCCTTGCCCCCGAAGTGGGAGACTTACCTTAGTCTTTTCTTATACCGTCTTTCGCTTCACCGAGCGCTGCGCCCCCGCACAAGCGCCGTATCGGAACTGTGTTTTGAGGCTTTAGCTGATGCAAGCGCACGCAATTCTTGGGAGCGGCGACCCATCACATCTGGACCTCTTGGTTGGAGGTCTGCCGATGCGTCTTTCTTCACAAGACGCGACACTTTTGTCCGCAGCCATGCGGCGATATGACGGTTTCAACGGCACCGAGCAAAAACGATTTTCTATCCAGGTTGAGGCACTGGCTTCCCCGAACGCAGGCGCAGGCAGCTTCGACTGCGAGTTCGAAGGCGCCCACGTCGTGGCCGATGCGGACTCCGCGCGTTTTACCGGCGTGCGGCACGAATACGCCCTCGATTCGCTGCTGCGAATGCTGCTGAGCTGGAAGCTGCTTCCCGAAACGGGTTTTCTGCTGCATGCGGCGACCGTGATTCGGAACGGCAAGGCGTACGTATTCTTCGGCCGGTCCGGCGCGGGTAAAAGTACGGTTGCCTCGCTCAGTCCATCAGGCAGCGTTTTCACTGACGAAATTTCGCTGCTCAAACGCGTGGATGGCGAATGGCGCGCCTTTGGAACACCATTCTGGGGAGATTTTCGAGCGGATGGGATGAATTGCAGCGCGCCACTCGCGGGAGTTTTCAGGCTTTTGCAAGCGCCCGAAAATCGCGTCGAGTCTTTGCGGCCGTCGGAACTGGTGAAGGCGCTGCTTCCCTGCGTTTTATTTTTTTCTTCACGAGTTGGCGATCATCAACGATTACTGGAAATTTTGGCTGCCACGAGTCGCGAAGTCCCCGGCTACAACCTGCAGTTCCAGAAGAATCGATCCTTTTGGGAGGCTATCTCTTCATGAACGCAACAGCCGGTGGAATCTGGCAGAAGAATGCGGCGCTCGCTTGGCGCGAAATCGATAATGAGACCGTCATCATTTCGCCCGGAGAGAGCGTGATGCACGAATTAAACGATACCGGCAGCCTGATATGGCGAAGCATTGACGGCCACCGAACCGCGGAAGAACTCGCCGCGTTGTTGGTTGAAGAGTACGACGTGACGATGGAAGTGGCGCTAGCGGACACGCTCGCGCTCCTCGCGGAATTGTCCAGCCGCAAGTTGCTGGTCCCGGGCGAAGGCGCGCAAGGGAGTGAAGCGCGTTGAGCGGCGCCATGCAATCCGCGGCTACGCCGCTGATGGACCGGCTGATTGCGCGGACCGTGCTCAAGCGGCTGCCGTTGAGCGTTCATTTCGATTTGACGTACCGCTGCAACGAACGCTGCGTTCATTGCTATCTCGATCATGAAGATCACGGCGAGCTTTCCACAGCGGAATGTATCGACGCACTGGAACAGCTCGCAAAGGCCGGAACGCTTTTTTTGACATTCAGCGGTGGTGAGATTTTTCTGCGCAAGGATTTGGAAGAGCTTCTTGCGGCCGCACGCCGGCTGCACTTTGACGTCAGTTTGAAGACGAATGCGCTGCTGGTGACACCCGAGCGCGCGGAGATGCTGTGGCGCCATGGCGTCCGCCGCGTTCAGATCAGCGTATACAGCAGCGATGCCGCGATACACGACGCGATCACCAAGGTGCCAGGGTCGCTTGCGCGCAGCATCGCGGCCATTCCCCTGCTACAGCAACGCGGAATTCTGGTAAAGCTCGCGTGCCCGCTAATGAAACAGAATCTTATGGCGTATCGCGGTGTGCTCGCTCTCGCGGAAAATCTTGGCGTTCCCTATGTTCTCGACATGACGATCACCCCGATGATGGACGGAAGCGACGCACCGCTCGATCATCGCGTGTCCGTCGACGCGTTGTTGCCCGTTCTGCAGGACTCGGCATTGCAATCCTGCGGAACGAAGGTTGCTCCCGAGGACGGGCTTGCGCCCGCGTTTTTTGGAAGCGCCGTTTCGAGCGGCATTGAAAATTCGGCATACGAAGACTTGCCGTGCAGCGCAGGCCACAATAGTTGTTATCTTTCGCCATACGGCGACGTGTACGCTTGCGTACAATTGCCGATGGCTGCTGGAAATATACGCAAGCAGACCTTTCGGCAAATTTGGGACGGTGCCGAGGCTCTGGAACGGATTCGAAGCGTTCGAGAGAGCCAATTGCCGATTTGTTCGAAGTGCGAAATCCGTTCCTATTGCGAGCGTTGCCCCGGCCTTGCGTGTATGGAAGGCGGCGACTTGCTTGGTGCGTATGAACGCGCGTGCGCGTTGGCCGAACAAAAAGCGCGATTGGCTGGAGTTGCCAGTCCGATTAGCGCTTGGCGGAAGGAAATTTCAGAGGCTTCCAAGGGTCCACATCGAGAAGACAAGGCGGCCTGTCAAGAGCCGCAGACGGTGAATTGAAGGGGAAAGTGAGTTCGAATGGCGGACGAAAAGAAGATTAATCCCGAGGGACCGGGCTCCAGCGACGGCAAGAAGCCGTACGCAAAGCCGAATGTGCAATCTGAGCCGATCTACGAAACGCTGGCGCTGGCGTGCGGGAAGTTGCCGGGGCAGGGCGGAATCTGCAACGGGGCGCCGCGGCGTTCCTGAACAGGCGAAGAACAAGCGAAGCGCGCGGCGAGTTGCTGCTCCGATACCGTACCTGTCGTCGAACCTACAGCATTGAACACCGCAAACTTTGGTTTCATTGACTAAACCAAAGTGGAACAACCATCCTGATTAGCAGGTAAAACGCGTTTCGTACCCGAACACTGCTCCTGGTTTTTCCCGGTTCGGAACAAGTTAGGTTAAAGGATCTTCATGCAACGGTCGTCGCCTTATCTTCGCCGCTTCGCCACGATCTTTCCTCGCGTGCTCGCTGCCGGCAGCCTAGTCGCTTTCTCGTACTCGCCTGCCTGCGCGCGGGAAAAGAAGACGCTCACGCTGACGACTTCGCAAACGCGAGGAGCGGATGCTCAGCTGGACGCGTCCGCCCAGACCACGAATTTCGGCACGGCTACTAGTCTTAACGTTGCCGCACGAAGCGGAACCGGCCAGGCCGCTCGCGGCGTCGTCCAGTTCGACTTCAGCTCCTACCCAAATATCGCGGTGAAGCAAGCCGATATGAGTCTGACGGTCACGCAAGGTGGAAACAAAAACGGCTCGTATGAAGCGCACCGTGTGACGAACTTATGGACGGAATCCGCCGTCACTTGGACAAATCGCGTAACCGGAACTGCGTGGACCGCGGTTGGCGGCGACTACAGCGCCACAATCACCTCGGCTGTGACCATAAACTCCGGCACGACCGGCACATTCACGTGGGGCCTCACAACCGATGTCCAGACCTGGTACAGCGGTACACAGAATTTCGGCCATTTGCTCTTGGAGAATCCCTCCAACGGCAACGATCCCAGCGGAATTCTGTTTAACTCGCGCGAAGCCGCTTCCAATCAGCCTCAACTCGCTCTCACGTTTCTTCAGCAGGTTTCAAGTCTCGTTGCGACTGCTGGCAACGGCTCGGTCACGCTGACGTGGACCAACCCGACGACCCTCGCCGGTTCGACGTCACTGGAAGGCTACGCCGGCGTCTTGATTCTGCGCCAACTGGACAAACCGGTTTCGGCGACTTCCATTCCTGTGGATGGAACGACTTATTCCGCCTGTAATACCATTGGCAGCAACAACGATGTCGTGGTTTTCGTCAGCAGCTCCAGCGCCACGACGTTTACAGATAACGGCATCTGCTCCTCGCTCACCAACGGCCACGTCTACTCCTACAAGGTTTTTGCCGTGGACACGGCTCACTTCTACTCGACCGAATGCAGCACAGTTGTAAGCGGAACTGGCGCGTGCGCCGCGAATGCATCCGCTATCGTGCCGGAAGTTACGGCCGTGCCGAGTGCGACGGCTACGTCTGAGGCCGTGTGGGTTTTCAACACGCTCGCCGGGTCGCTGTCGGCTCCCGGCGTCGATCCCGGTGCGAGCATCGTGTCCGGCAGCAACACGCTGTTGTTCGATGTGAACCCAAGCACTGGCACACCGGTCGCGCCGCCCGTCAGCTTGGGGGGAGCAGTTTCCAGCCGGCCTACGTTGATTGATAGTGCGGACGATTCCATCGCGCAGAACGTCGCCTACGTTCCTGCACAAGACAATTTCGTTTACGCCGTGAATACCGATACTGGCGCGCTCGCCTGGCTTGTAAATCCGACAGGCGCCCCCTTCGTGGCAAGCGCTGGCATCCAGGCCAAGGCGTTCAGCACCAGTCTCTATACTCTTTCTCAGGACCTCGTTGTCCTTGGCACGCACAATGGCTCCACTACATCCGGCAATAAATTCCTCGCCTTGAACGGAAACACTGGTGCCACTGTCTGGACATTTACAGGTAGTTTGGCGACCCCGCTGGACATTGTGAACTCTGCGCCAGCAATCGATTACACTCACAATGCAATTTGGTTTACAAGTCGCAGCAACGGCGGAACGTCTCAGCCGAGCCTCTGGAAACTCGATCCAAACACAGGCACGGTGCTCTTTTCCGCGAAACTTGGTGCTAGCGACTACAGCCCCAGCCTCACGACCGGTTCCGACGTGCTGTTTGTCTCCGTGTCGGGCGGCTCGCTCACGGCAATCGATCCCGTCACCGGCGTGACGTTCGGGTCAGTGAATCCCGGGGACGGCGGTCTCCACAGCTCAGCCGCCATTGCATCTCAAAACTCGCCTTACACCGTAGTGTTTAACTCGAACTCGAAAGTGTGGGCCTATCAATTTTCGTGCGCGACGAATCCCTGCCTCGCCGGGGGCGGCACATTCACTTTGTTGTGGGGCGGCATCGCCATAAATAACCCGTCCGCACCATTTACATTCGTTGGTCTGAGCAAGGTTTATGTCGGCGGCGGCGACGGAAAAATTCACGAGCTCGACCTCACTACCGGCGTGGATGGAAAACAACGCCTGCTGAATACGAGCGCGACCGTAGGAGACGTGGGCATTGACGTGACGTTGTCTTACGTGATGGCTTCCGCCTCCGACGGCCGGATCTACGCGTTTGCTTTCCCGTTTTAGAGGCGAAATGAGAATGACGAAAAATTTGTGCAAATCGAATCTGTGGGTCCTGCTTATTGTCGCAGGGCTGGTCGGCCTCGCCGGGTGCGCCCAGGGCTTGAACCAAATTCCACCGTCAGGGGCGGTGCAACCCGTCGCGATGACCGTCACGGTTTGCGACAGCAGCGAACAAGGTTGCAGCGCCGCAACGAGTTTCGGCCTTGGATCATTTCGCGACCTTGGCGTGGTCGTGGATTGGAAAAACGTCCCTAGCGGGACCCACACTCAGCAAATTGCGCTGGTGCAGCCGAATGGTGTTGTGTACCAGACCGTTTCACATTCGTTTGGAGTGGCGGACGGAACACTCGGTGCACCCGCAATCAATGATGTGATTCCGGTGGCCGGGACATTTATCACGCAACGTTCGCAAACCGGTGAATGGACGCTCGAGGTTTCGCTCGATGGCCAGTCCGTCGGAATGCAGAAATTTCAATTTACAGAATGAAGGAAAGCTTGAGCGCAGAAACTCGACACAACACGGCGCCGCTGGTCATCCCTGCGGAAGTCTCTGGCGAACGCCGCCAGGATGATATTGAAGTCATTGCCAGTGCGCTGACGGAACAGGGCCGCATCTCTCTGCGAGTGCGCGGCTCGAGCATGCTCCCCTGGGTACGCCCGGGAGACATCGCCGTCATTCGGAGGACAGACGCCGCGCATGTTCGCTGTGGCGACGTCGTCTTGATACTTCGCGACAAAAGATTATTCGTCCACCGGCTTGTGAAAAAACACGGCTCCTTGGGAGTCACAAGATTTCTTGCGAAGGGCGACGCGCATCCCGGTGACGACGGAATGATTGACGGACAGGAAATTCTGGGCCGCGTCATGAAGATTTATCGCGGCAACCGGCAGATCGATTTGGATGAGCCACGCCACTTGGCGCTGGGAATCTTGATTTCGCAGTTTTCCCGGAAGAGTGCATATTGGTACCCGTTCGTGCGGCTCGCTGCGGTGGTCACTCAACCGCTGCGACGCATGTGGCAAGCGAATCGCGCTGCTTAGCATGGCGCCGGTCGCGGCGACTCCGCGGCAAAGCAAAATACTTCCAACTTAATTTTCTGTGAGCGCGAACTCCACGCGATGACGCATCGGGTCGATGCGCTCGGCGCGTACGCGAACGCGGTCGCCGAGCTTCCACGATCGCTGTTTGGATTTCGGCGCGCCACGCCCACGCCGTTGGTCATGGCCGGTGTTGGCGACGATCGCGTGTTCGTGCTCCCGGTAAATGCATCGCGCTCCCGCCGCCTCTTCTATCGCCGCCAGCGGTAGCAGGCCTTCGACGAAGACCTCTATCAACTCCACGAAGCATCCGTATTTTTGAACCGAAATGATAAGCCCTTCATATTCGTCGCCCAGATGCTGCTCCATGAATTGCGACGTCTTCCAGTCGCGCAATTCACGTTCCGCGTTTGCCGCGCGGCGTTCCGCGTCCGAAGTCTCGGTTGCCAGCTCTTCGAGGAC
>Ga0075426_10002022_pt1 | contig 14557 bp, 13 predicted proteins | sample SoiMethybrSBSTD5_FD_75304 | JGI IMG/M metagenome (GOLD analysis project Ga0075426, IMG submission 75304) | Bulk soil microbial communities from a Populus tree surrounding site in Tennessee, USA - Soil MetaG P. TD hybrid SBSTD5 | ecosystem: Environmental > Terrestrial > Soil > Tree plantation... | reverse complement strand
CGCGCCGCTTCGACTTCGGGGTGCGACGGTCGCACCGCCGATGTCACGACGAGCGCTCGCGCACCCTGCACGTGGGACGGGTCGTGTCCGGGAGCGACGGACACACCGAGGTGGGCGAGATCCGGAGCGCCGGCAGGATTGGCGTCGCACCCGGTGACTCGCGCGCCGCGCCGAACGAGGAGTTCGGCGAGGGCGCTCATACCGGCGCCGGCGGCGCCCATGAAATGAACTGGGCGGGGATCGGAAGGATCGATGAGGGGCATCGACGAGCGCCAATTTAGGCCGCGCCCGCCCCACACTCAAGTGTGACGTTGGTTTAGATCGATGCCGGTAAGTCATGGCCGGCAAGACAGTTTGACGAGCACCGCTGGCGCCCGCCGCCACAGGCTCATCGTGTTCATCGCCTCGAGCGGGTGAGCACCGGCGCGCGTGTGACGAGTTCCGGCATGCGGTGTTTGCGCTTGCCGCGCAACGGTCTGCCGTGGCGGCCGCGCCATTCCGATCGGCGGGCGACCCGAGACGAGGAACTCGCTCCGCACGCGGAGCGCCCAAACCGTTGTGGGACAGCGCCCTACCGTCGGCGTTGACCCGTTGCTGCACGGGTGTTTCCCGACCCGGCGGGGCACGATTGCTGACCATGCGCCCGGCATGCTTCCAACACCTGCCGACTCGGTCATCTTCAGACGCCTCGAGACTGGCGCCGTCGTCTACGACAGCGCAGAAGAGGTCTATTACGGCCTCAATGACGTAGGCGCGGCGATCTGGGAGTTGCTCGGGGATCCGGAACTGACTCGGGATCGGGTTCTGGAGAGCCTCGCATCCACGTATCCGGACGCCGACAAGGCTCTTCTCCGTGCCGATTTCGACGCGCTCATCGACTCGTTAGTCAGCTTCGGCCTCCTGCGCGTCCGGGCGGCGGCGTGAGCGCGATCCTCGGCATCGCCGGACCACTCGTTCGCGGTGCCGAACCACGGGCCGTCGGCGCGATGCTGGGCGCCATGGTTCGACGCGGCGCCGACATCGCCACGTGGCGTACAGTCGGCGGCGCTTTGTTAGGCGGATCGCGGCACGCCTGGGAGCCGGCGTGCACGCGCGGCAGCTCGGCGCTCATGGCGATCGAGGGCGAGCTCGCCGTCGCGGCCGATGCGACGCTCTACTACACGGTGGACCTCGAGCGCGCCCTGCGCGCGCGCGGCGTGAAGCCGGCCGGCTCGTCGCCTTGTCAGCTCATCCTCGCCGCGTATCGCGCCTGGGGCACCGAGTGCGCGGCACACCTCGAGGGCGACTTCGCGTTCGTCGTGTGGGACGCGCGCTCGCGCGTGCTCGTCGCCGCCCGCGACTTCGGCGCCAAGCGACCGCTCCACTACGCTCAGTTAGGCAGCTCGATCGTGGTGGCGTCGACGATCGACGCCGTGCGCGCCCACCCCGCCTGCCCCTCCGTGCTCGATCACGCCGTGATCGCGGAGGAAGCGGCCGCGCTCTCGGGATCGAGCACGGACACCGTGTGGCGCGCCGTCAAGCGCGTGCCGCCGGGTCACAGCCTCATCTGGTGCGCGAGCGAACCAGCCCGGTTGCAGATCGAGCCGCACTGGAAGCCGCCGCATTCCGAGGACCGGGGCCCCGTGTCCGACGGCGCCGACGAGCTGCTGACGCTGCTCGGCGATGCCGTGGTCGAGCGCCTCGCCGATGTCGGTCCAACGGCGCTGGCGTTGAGCGGCGGTTGGGATTCTCCGGCCGTGTTTGCCGCCGGATCGCGCATGCTCGCGCGCGCGCCGGGACGCGGCGCGCTCCAGCCGGTCTCGGTGAGCTTCCCGCCGGGCGATCCGGGCCGCGAGGACGAGCTGATCGAGTCGATCGTTAGGCACTGGGGGGCGACGACCGCGTGGCTCGCCTCGCGCGACATCCCGGCACTCGATGACCTCGTCCGCCGCGCGGCGGTGCGCGAAGAGCCCTTCCCTCATCCGTTCGAGCCGATGAACCGCGCCATCGCGCGCGCCGCCGTGCGCGGCGGTGCGGCCGTGCTGCTGGACGGCAACGGCGGCGATCAACTCTTCGAGACATCGAGCCTCTACCTCGCCGATCTCGCGCGCAGCGGCCGGTGGGTCGGACTGGCGCGCGAGTGGCGCGCCCGGGGCGGCGGGGCCGCCGCGCTCGTTCGCGATGCGATTCTGCCCGCGCTGCCTAACGCAATACTGCGTGGCGCGGACCGGATGAGCGGGTTTCGCACCACGCTCGCCGATCAGTTTTCGCGGCGCCCACCCCGCTGGATGCGCGCCGAATTCGTTCGGGCGCACGGGCTCGAGGAGCGCGAACGCGAGCGCGCGCCGTCGAGGGCCGGCCGGAGTCTGGCCGCCACCGAATCCATGTGGCAGCTCACGCGTCCCGTGCTCGGCCGCATGGCGTCATCCCTGGCGTCGTTCACGCTCGACGAAGGCGCCGAACATCGCTCGCCGCTCTACGACGGACGGATCGTGCGCTTCGCGGCGACCCGCCCCGTGTCGGAGCGTCGTAGCGGCCGCGAGACCAAGCGGCTTCTGCGCCGCGCGATGACCGGCTTGCTGCCCCCCGAGATTTTGGCGCCGCGGCCGTCACGCACGGGCGTGCCGATCCGATACCTCGCGACGGCGATCCGCTCGGCCCTCCCGCTTTGGCGGGAGCACGTCGGCCGCCGATCGATGCTCGCCGAGCTCGGGATCATCGACCCGGTCCGGTTAGGCGAGGACTGCGAGCAGTGCCTGGCGGGCAGCGGTCCGCACCATACGGTGGCGCTGTACCTCGCGCTCGAAACGGAATTGTGGCTGACCGCGCACGCGCATGCGGCTCGGCCTAACGATAGCAGTATCGACGCGGCCACGAAGGCCGCATCGCGAGCGGGTCACGATTGGCCCGACACCCTTGTCGCACAGGAGGAAATGGATGTACGAGACTCCGAAGGTGGAGCGGTTCGGCACTCTGCGTGAGTTGACGCAGGGCAAGTCCGATCCGGGCTTCGACCTGGCGGCCGGACTGGGCCAGGACAACGTTGAGCCGGGCTGCACGGCGCACGCGGCGCCCGGCTCGGCGGCCGCTTGCATCAGCGGCCGGTCGTGAGCCACGGCGCCGGGAGACTCGGACCATCGAGTCTTCCGGTCGTCGGGCACGTCCAATGAATCTGTTTTCGATTTACGACGCCTGCCTCCAGTCGGACGTTCCGTTTCCCTGCCTCGCGGCGGGCGACGGGCGTCCGACCTGGCGGCTCCGCCGGGCAGCCGGCGCCGCACCGGACCTTGATCTCCTTCCGTTAGGCGAGGACCGGGTCGACCCGGGCGTGTCCGTGCGCCTCTTCCGCCACGCACGGGGCCTTCGCCTCGCGTACGACGACAGCGGCGTTTTCGACGTGCACGACGGCGGCGCGCGCATCGAATGGTACCCGGGAGCGAACGCGCGTCTCGAGGCCGTGCAGCTCGACGTGCTCGGACGCGTCCTGCCCGCCGCCCTGCACGACATGGGATCGCTGTGCCTCCACGGCAGCGCCGTCGACGTCGATGGCGCTGCCATCGCGTTCCTCGCGCCCAAGCACTATGGAAAGTCGACGATCGCGCAAGCGGTGGCCAACGCAGGAAGCCGCGTATTGAGCGACGACGTGGTCGCGGTGGATGTCGCGCCGGCGCCGGTCGTTAGGCCGGGGGTCTCGAGCGTCCGTTTGTGGCGCGACGCGGCGGCGCGGGTCGCGGACGTCGCGCGCGCGCTGCCGGACGCGTTCGGGAAATTCGCGATCGCCGGCGCGGCGGACGCGGCGCCGACGCGCGTCCCGCTCGATGCCGTCTATGTGTTGACACCCGTCGGCGCCGCCGCAGACCAAGCGGCCGCGCGCACCATACTCGATCCTCTCACCGCCACCATGGCGCTCCTACCGCACAACCGCTTAGCACCGCTGCTCGGCGGCGCCGAAGGCGCGGTGATGCTCGATCGGGTCGCGCAGCTCGTGCGGCACACGGCTGTCTACACGCTTAGCGTCGCGCGCGATTTCGACCGCCTCGAAGAAGCGGCTCACACCATCTCCTCGTGGCACACCGCCGGCGCGCGGCTCGCGCGGCGCACGGCATGACCGCGCTCTCGACGATGCTCGCGGCGCCGGCGGAATTCGTGGCGCGACCCGCCGTCCGGCCGACGCCGGACGTGGTGGTGCGCGTCTACGCGCTCACCAAACGCTTCGCCGTCCGGCGCGGCTGGTCCGAGATGCTCCGGCGTCCGCGAGGCCGCTCGTACGCCACGGCGCTCGACGGCGTGGGTCTCGAGGTGCGGCGCGGCGAGTTGTTCGGATTGCTCGGGCCTAACGGAGCCGGCAAGACGACGCTGTTCAAGATTCTCTCGACGCTCGTCACGCCGGACGCCGGCGACGTCGTCATCGACGGGTGTCACGTGGTGCGGGACGCGGCGCGCGTGCGGCGCCTCGTGGCGCCGGCGATCCCCGAAGAACGGAGCTTGAGCTGGCGCCTAACGGCTCGGCAAAATCTCGATGTGTTCGCGGCGCTGCACGGGCTTTCCGGCACCGCCGCGCGCCACGCGGTGGATGAAGTCCTGGCCGCGAGCGACCTGGCGGACACGGGCACGAAGATGGTGGGCCAGTTCTCGTCGGGCATGCGCCAGCGCCTGCTCATCGCCCGCGCGCTGCTCGGCCGCCCGTCCATTCTTCTGCTGGATGAGCCGACGCGCAGCCTCGATCCGATTTCCGCGCGACGCTTCCGCACCTTCCTACGCGACGAGATCGTGCGCCAGCGCGGTTGCACCGTGCTGCTCGCGACGCACCGTGCGGAGGAAGCACTCGAGCTGTGCGACCGCGTCGCCGTGCTCGACCGCGGCCGCGTATCGGCGATCGGTGCGCCGGGCGCGCTCATGCGCGACATCGCAGGCTCACGCTACCAGGTGCGACTCCACATCTCGCACCGCGAGACGGTGCGCGACATCGCCCGCGCGTCACGCGACTCCGTGGTCTTCATCGATGCCGACGAGCCCGACGCCGAAGGTTGGGTGGCGGTCGAACTGGAGATTGCCGGCGGCTCCACAGGCGCGGCGGCCTTCCTCGGCGCATTGGCGGAGCGCGGCGTCGCGGTCGCGTCGTTCGAGCGGGTGACGCTGCCGTTGGACGAGCTGATCCAGCGTCTCGTCGCCCGTGGCGCGGAGGCGTGCCATGCGTGAGATCCGCGCGCTGCTCAAGGCCAACTGGCAAGTCGGGTCGAGCTACCGACTCGACATGGTCGCCTCGCTGGTTGCGTTAGTCGTCACGGTCGTGCCGGTGTACTTCGTGGCGCACGCGTTGCAGCCGATGATGGCCCCTTCCATCGCATCGCAGGGCGGGCAGTACTTCGCCTTCGTGCTGGTGGGCATGATCGCGTTCACGTTTCTGGGCGTGGCCGTGAACGCGCTGCCGAAGGTGGTCGGCGCCGGAATCGGCTCCGGCACGCTGGAGGCGTATCTGGCGACGCCCGCGCGGCTGCCCACGATTCTGGCCGGCCTCGTCTCGTACGAGCTGCTGTGGTCCTTCGCGCGCGCGTTTCTCATGCTCGCCGCCGGCGCTGCGTTAGGCGCGCACGTCGCGTGGGGACGGTCGCTCGCCGCCGTGGGTGTGCTCGCGCTGATCGTCTTGGCGCACCTGCCGTTCGGTCTCTTCGGAGCCGCGCTCGTGCTGTGGTTTCGGACCACCGGGCCGCTGCCCAAAGGCGTGCTGGCGGCGTCGGGCTTGTTGGGCGGCGTGTACTATCCCACCCAGGTGATACCGGCGTGGCTGCATACGGCGTCGGCGGGACTGCCGCTCACCTATGGCCTGCGATCGCTGCGGCGCGTGCTGTTGGACGGCGCTCCGTTCAGCGCCGTCGCCGGGGACCTCGCGATCCTGGCGGCCTTCGCGACCGTGCTGCTCGCGCTCGGCGCGTGGACGTTCGCCCGCGCCCTCCGGGACGCGAGACGAACGGGGACGCTCGCGCAATACTGAAGCCGTAAAATTCTCACCGCGCTACACCCTCGCGGGATGGTAAGTCCACCGTACCATTCATACTGAGTCCGCAGATGACGTACGGAGATTGTTCGGTGTCGCGAAAGGCTTGCAGACTGATGCTCACCGTGGCGTTGTGAAGGAACGCCGGTCGAAGTCTGCGAAAGCTGTCGACCTGGGCCTCCGTGAGATCCTTCGTCACTCGCACGAAGGAATATCTGTCGTGGGGGGACGAGTCTCCAGCCGGCCCTCAGCGCGTTAGGCATGGGCATCGCGTTTACCGGCGGCGAGGCGGATTTCAGCGGCATCTCACCGTCCGCGGGGCGCGCCCTGTACATCAGCGACGTCCGCCAACAGTCGTTGGTCGACGTCAATGAACAAGGGACGACTGCGGCGGCCGCGACCGTCGTGACGATTGGCGTGACGTCGGGACCCGCGTGGGCGCTCCGTGCCGATCGCCCGTTCCTGTTCGTGATCCGCGAGCGGTTGTCGGGGGCGATCTTGTTCATGGGAGAGTTGCAGCGACCGGCCGCCTGACACTTCCCGCCTGGCCCGGAGGTGCAACGCTTTGCTTTCCGGTGCACGCGTTCGATGACGGTTCACTTGGGAGCACGTCTACACTCGGCGCATGCCGAGTGGACAGACCAGACGGCCGGAGGGTAGTATATGGCAATGGCCATCAGACTTCCGCAGTACACGATCGACGACCTCGAGCGGATCCCGTACGACGGGAATCGCTACGAGATTCTGGACGGCGCGCTCCTCGTGACGCCGGCGCCGAGCTTCGGCCATCAGGTTGTGGTCAGTCGGATACAAGGGGCGCTCATCGCGAGCCTGCAGGTGCCCGGGCATGCCCACGTCGTTGGCCCCGGAGCGATCGCCATGCCGCCTCGGACGCAGCTGCAACCGGACATCCTCGTTTTCCCCGCGCGGTTCGGACCGCGGCTCGAGTGGACGAAGATCACCGAACACTGGCTGGCGGTGGAGGTGTTGAGCCGGTCCTCCCGCGTCTACGACCGAGAGGTGAAGCGCGCCGCGTACTTTGCCCTGGGCGTGCGCCAGCTGTGGCTGGTGGACCCGCGCGACCGCAGCGCGGAGGTGTGGCGCTCGCCGCGCGTGCACCGGCTGGAGCGCGAGATCATCCGGTGGCGTGCGCCGGGGCTTCGCTCCGTGTTGACCGTGAACCTGGCACAGGTGTTCGCGGACTTCGACTGAGCGGGCACGCCGTTGCGCGGCTCGCCATTCGTTAGGCGGCCGGCAGCAGATGCGCGATGCGCCACGCGATATCCTGGGCGGCGCGGGGCCGGCCGCGCGCCGTCGCCTGCCGCGCCAACGCCGCCAGCGCCGCCGGTTCTCCCGTTAGTCGCCTAACTTCGGCTTCGAGGCGCTGGGGAGTGAGCGCGGTCTGCGGAACGTCCACCGCGGCGCCCGCGTCGGCCAGCACCCGCGCGTTCGCCGCCTGGTGGCCGGCCGCCGACGTCGGCAACGGCACCAGAATCGACGGAATGCCCCACGCGCAGAGCTCGGCCAGCGTGAGCGCGCCCGAGCGCGTGATCGCGAGATCGGCCGCGGCGTACGCGCGCTCGATCGGCGCGAGGTACGGCACGACCCGCACGCGCGGCGCGTCGAGGTGCGCGTAGCGATCGTGCGAGGCGCGACCCGTCGCCCAAATGAGGTACACGCCATCGGGCAGACCGCGCTCGACCCATCCGGCGAGCGCGTCGTTGATGGGCCGCGCGCCCTGGCTCCCGCCGAACGCGAGCACCACGGCGCCGCCGGCGTCGGGGAAGCCCCACTCCCGCCGCGCCGCCGCCCGAGCCGGCCGCGGCTCGGGTGGCGGCGCGATCGGGTTGCCCGTTTCGCCTAACCACGCCGTCGGCCGCACGCGAACGCGTGCGGCCGCCTCGCCGTACCCCAGATACACTTCGCGCGCCCAGCGCGCAAAGAGCCGCGTCGTCATCCCCGGATAACTGTTCTGTTCCTGCAGCACCAGCGGGACGCGCGCACGCACGGCCCACGCCAGCGCCGCACCCGATGCATAGCCGCCGGTCCCCACGACGAGCACCGGACGCTCCGCGCGGCCGATCTCGCCTAACGATCGCCACGCGCGCGCGAAACCGGCCACCGTGCGCCAACTCCGCCACGGCCGCGATCGGTACAAGGGGTGCAGGTCCAGGAGCCGGTACGGGAAGCCGGCCGCGGGCAGCACGTCGCGCTCCACTCCGCGCTCAGCCCCGATGAAAAACGGCTCGACGTCGGGGCGCGCGCGCGTGAGCGCGCGCGCGATGGCCAGGCCGGGATAGAGATGACCGCCGGTGCCACCCCCGGCGAACAGCACTCTCACGCCGCCGTGACTCCAAGCGGATCCGTCGCGTGTGCTCCGAGCACGCGCTCGTTGACGCTCCCGATGTTCACCAGGATGCCCGTCATGAGGATCGACAACACGAGGTTCGTCCGCCCATACGAGATGAACGGCAGCGTGAGGCCGGTGGTCGGCAGCAGACCGATCACCACGCCAATGTGCAGGAACGCCGTGCTCACCGTGTCGAACACGATCCCGATGGCCAGGAGCTGCTGGAACGGCGTCCGCGCCTGCTTGGCGATGCGGAATCCCAGCCACCCGTAGATCGCGAACGCGAGCGTCACGCCCACGATGCCTAACCAGCCCCACTCCTCGCCGATGTTGCTGCCGATGAAGTCGTTGTACGGAAACGGCACGAAGCCCAGCTGCTGGCGCCCCTGCCCGAATCCGACGCCCCATAGACCACCCGACCCCACCGCGATCAGCGACTGCCTGAGCTGGTAGCCCACCACCTCCGGCGCATGACCAGGATTGAAGAACGATGTCATGCGCAGCAGCGCGTACTGCACCTTTTCCAGCTCGTGCCAGAACACCGGAATGGCGATCACACACAGAAGCACCACGTGTCCGATACGTACGCCGCCGGCGAACAAGATGACGCCCATGATCAGCGTGAACGTCATGGCCATCGAGAGATCGGGCTCGAGGAGCACGAGGAGATTGAGCACCGCCAGCACCAGCAAAAACGGCAACAGCCCCTTCGTGAGGCGCCGCATGAGATCGCCCTTTTTCACCACCAGCATCGCCGTCCAGACGATCACGGCGAGCTTGGCCAGCTCCGACGATTGAAACGCGAACCCCACGTTGACCCAGCGGCGCGACCCATTGATGCGCGGCGCGATGGCGCCGGTGAAGGGCAGCACCGGAATAAGTAACATAAGAATACTAATTCCCATGATCGGCCACGCCCACCCGCGCCACCGCTCGGCGTCGAGCTTGGCCGCGATGGCGAACAGCACGATCCCGATGCCGATGCCGCCCAACTGTCGCGCCAGAAAGAACGTGCTCGAATGGCCGTCGTGTTGGGCGACCAGCGCGCTGGCGCTGTACAACACCGCCACGCCGAACGCGAGCAGCGCCGCCGTCACGATCACCAGCGCGCGCGCATCGACACCCATGCGCCACCGCCGGCGTCCGCCCGGCACCGCCACGCTGCGCGTCGCGCGTGGGCTGCTCGCAACGGCGGTGCTCGAACCCGAGGACCTCGCGCTCACGTAACGGCCCCGTGCTGCGCCATCGCCAGCCTCCGGAACGTCGCGCCGCGCTCGGCGTAGTTCGTGAACATGTCGTAGCTCGAACAGGCCGGCGACAGCAGGACCACGTCGCCCGGTTGCGCGAGGGAGCGCGCCTTGGCGATCACGCTCTCGAAATCCGAGCCCATCTGAACCAGCGGCACCACGCCCTCGAGATCCCGCGCCGCGATCGGGCCGGCCTCGCCGTACGCGATCACGGCGCGGCCGACGCGCCGGAGGGGCTCGGCGAGCGCCGTGTACGGCTCGCCCTTGTGCCGTCCGCCTAACAGAAGAACGGTGGGACGCGTCATGCCTTCGACCGCGACGAGCGTCGAGCTGACGTTGGTCGCTTTCGAGTCGTTGATCCACAACACGCCTTTGGCTTCACCCACGCTTTCCAGACGATGCGGCAGCGCCTTGAACGCTTCGAGACCCGCGGCGATCGCGGCGCGCGACGCGGGCGTCGCGTGCGCCGGGTCCGCGACCATTACGGCCAGCGAGGCCGCGAGCGCGTTGGCGACGTTGTGGTCGCCGAACAGCGCCAGGCGCCGCCGCGGCAGCAGCGGTGCGCCTAACACGACCAGCGCATCCGCGGACCGATCGTAGTACGCGTCGGCCTGTCGGGCGAGGCTGAACTCGACCACGCCCGCGAGCGGCCACGACGACCCCGGCGCCGGCACGCCTGCGCGCCCCGTGTCGCGGAGCGATCGTACGACCCGCGCGACCTCGCGATCGTCGCCGTTCAACACCCACCTGGACGATGCGCTCGCGTTGGCGAAGAGGTGGGCCTTGTCGGCGTAGTAGTCGCCGACCGACGCATACCGATCGAGATGGTCCGGGCTCAGGTTGGTGAGCACGCCCACCGTCGGCGCGATGCTCGGCGTATCGTGCAGCTGGAACGACGATACCTCGAGCGAGACCCACGCTGGCGGCGTTGCGGCGAGGGCGATCTCGGTGAGCGGCGTGCCGATGTTGCCCGCGTCCACGGCCGACAGGCCCAACGCCCGCAGCAAGTGGCCGACCATCGCCGTGGTGGTCGTCTTGCCGTTGGTGCCGGTGATGGCGATGTACCGCGTGGCCGCGGGAAGATACCGGAGGCCCACCTCGATCTCGCTCACCACCGGCACGCCGGCCGCTCGCGCGCGCGCGAGCGGAGCGGCGTCCGGTGGGATGCCGGGACTGGCGACCACGACCGCCGCGCGCGAGACGCGCGCGAGGTCGTGGCCGCCCGTCTCGACCGACGCGCCTAACCGGCCCAGCGCCGCGGCCGTCCGAGCGGCCGCGTCGGACGACGCGGCATCCGACGCGTACACGCGGAGCCCATCGCGCAACAAGAGCTCGGTGGCGGCTCGCCCGCTCGCCCCCAGGCCCACGACGGCCACCTCGCCCTGACGCCATGCGCGCGGAATCATCGAATTTTGAGCGTCGTCAGCGCCACGAACGCGCAGAAGATGCCGAGGATCCAGAAGCGCACGACCACCTGCGTCTCCGTCCAGCCGCTCAGCTCGAAGTGGTGGTGCAGCGGGGCTCGTCGAAACACGCGGTGCGCCTTCGCGTAGTCGATGCCGTACTTCCGTTTCCGGTGCTTGAACACCGACCGCTGCACGATCACCGACGCGGTCTCGGCCACGAACACGCCGCCGATGAGCAGGAGCAGGAACTCGCTTTTGAGCAGGATCGCGATCGCGCCTAACGCCCCGCCCAGCGCCAGCGAGCCCGTGTCGCCCATGAACACCTCGGCCGGGTGCGTGTTGTACCACAAAAACCCGATCAGCGCACCGAAGAGCGTCGAGCAGAACACCGTGAGCTCGCCCGCGCCCCGGAGATAAAAAATGCGCAGGTATTCGCTCGTGTCGATACGCCCGATGATGTAGGCGAAGATCGCGAACGTGGCCGCGGCGATCGCGGTGAGCCCCGTCGCCAGCCCATCGAGACCGTCGGTGAGATTCACCGCGTTGCTCGCGCCCGTGAGCACGAATGCCACCCACGGCACGTACAACCACGCCAGGCCCGCCGCCATCGGCACCAGCAGCACGTACTTGTAGAACGGCAGCGTCGTCGACGCACCCGGCAGCGTGGAGAGCGGCGCTTTCCAGAGCCAGATGCCTAACCCGACGCCGATCACGATCTGCCCCGCCAGCTTGTATCGCTCGACGAGACCCACGTTCGCCTGCCCTTCCCGCTTCTGCTTGAGCTTGAGATAGTCGTCCAGAAAACCGATCGCGCCCATCCACACGGTGACGATGAGCGCGATCCACACGTAGCGGTTGTCGAGTCGCGCCCACAGCAGCGTCGGCACCACCGCGCCAATGATCACGATCAACCCGCCCATCGTCGGCGTGTTTCCCTTGCCCTGATGCGTCTCCGGCGTGCCTTGCCGCACCACCTGCCGCACCTTCATCGCGCGCAATCGCACGATGATCGGCTTCCCCACCAGAATCGCGATCACGAACCCCGTGAGCGCCGCGCCCACCGACCGGAAGCTGATGTACGTGAAAAGGTTGAAGACGCCGCAAGCGCGGCAGGAGTTGACGTATTGGGTGAGGAAATGGTAGAGCACTATCGCGTCGCCCAAGCGGTGAGAAGGGGGACGAGTCGCTCGAGGCGCACGCCGCGCGAAGCCTTGAGCAGAACGATGGCATCGCGTGCGAGCCGCGGCTCGAGTCGCGGCCACAGCCCATCGAGGTCGTCGGCCAGCACGAGCCGCTGGTCGTTAGGCGATGCCGCGCGCAGCGCCGCCGCCATCTCGCCGATCGCCGCCAACACGTCGATGTTGGTGGCGAGCGCATAGCGGGCGATCTCATCGTGGAGGCGTGCCGCGTGCGCCCCGAGCTCGCGCATCGTGCCCAACACAGCCACGCGCTGACGCCCGCCTTCCAGACCGGCCAACACATCGAGCGACGCCCGCATGGATGCCGGGCTCGCGTTGTACGCGTCGTTGATGAGCGTGGCCGCGCCTAACGACTCCCACGCCATGCGCATCGGCGGGATCACCGCGCCTTCGATGCCTCGCGCCGCGTCGGTGGTCGGAATCCCGCACTCGCGCGCCACGGCCATCGCCAGCATCGCGTTCCGCAGGTTGTGCGCACCCGGGACCGGCGGCCGCACGGTGACGCCCTCGAGGTCGAGCCACCCGCGCCCATCCGGCGAGGTGCCCCACCGGCTCGCGCACACGTCGCCTTCGCCGAGCCCCGCGGTCACGAGCCGGCGCACCTTGCCGCGCGCCACGGCGGCGACGTCCGGTTGCGACGCGGGCACGACCCCGATCTGCACACCGTCCAGCGCGATCGACTCCTCGCGCATCACGCCCTCGAGACTCCCCAATCCCTCGAGATGCTCCTCCGCGATGCACGTGATGACGGTGATCGTGGGTTCGGCGATGGCGCGCAGCCGCGCCATCTCGCCCGGCACGTTCATGCCCAACTCGACCACCACGACGTCGGCGGCGTCTGGCAGCGCGAGCAGCGTCAACGGCACACCAACCAGGTTATTGAGATTGCCGGCCGTGGCGTGCACCTCGAGGCGGCTCGCCAGCGCCGAGCGCGTGAGCTCCTTGGTGGTCGTCTTGCCGTTGGAGCCCGCGATCGCGATTACCGGACCGCGCGGACCCCAGGCGCGGCGCCGGTAATTGGCCAGCGCGCCTAACGCAACCAGCGTGTCCGACACGGCGTACACCGGCACGCCGAGTCCGGCTGCCGCTGCCGGCCGCGAGACGACGACCGCGGCGGCGCCGCCCTGGACGGCGTCGCGCAAAAAGTCGTGCGCATCGAACCGCTCGCCGGCGAGCGCGACGAAGAGTGAGCCGGGCGCGATGCTCCGCGTGTCGGTGCTCACACCCGACAACGGCGCCGACCCGCGCGGCAGCGCACCCGTAGCGGCGGACGCAAGCGCCTGGGCCACGCGGTCGCGCGTCCAGAACGATTCCCCTCCCTCCCGCTCACGACCGTACGGCGCCGCGCCGGTATTCCTGAGCGATGCCGCTCGGCTGTCCGTCACCGCATCCTGCCCGTGAGCTCCGCCACGACCACCTTTTCGTCGAAGGGGTGTTTGACCGTGCCGCGAATCTGATACGTCTCGTGGCCTTTTCCTGCGAGCAAAATCACATCGTCGCGCGGATCCGCCTTCTCCAGCGCCTGCAGGATCGCCAGGTCGCGCTCTTCGATGCGCTCGTGATTCGTGCGCCGCATCCCGCGCTCGATATCGTCCAGAATCTCCTCGGGATCCTCGGTGCGCGGATTGTCGCTCGTGAGGATCACCCAGTCGGCTGCGCGCTCGGCAATGTTGCCCATCTGCGGCCGCTTGCCGCGATCACGGTCGCCGCCGCAGCCGAACACGACGAACAATCGCTTGCGGGTGAACGGCCGAACCGCCGCGATCGCGCGCTCGAGCGCGTCGGGCGTGTGCGCGTAGTCGCGCAGCACGGTGGGATGCTCGTGGATGATCTCGAGACGGCCCGGCACCTGCGGCACGGTGCGCAGACGTGACGCGATTTCCGACAGCGATTGCCCGAGGTCGTACGCCGCGACCGCGGCGCCGAGCGCGTTCGAGACGTTGAAGCTGCCGATGAGCGGCAGGTGCAGCGCGTGGCGTTGCGAGCCCATCACGAGGCGCCACTCGCTGCCGCGCGGTTCGTAGTGCACGGCGTCGGCGCGCACGGTGGCGCGGTCGGTGAGGCCGAAGGTAATCGTGCGCGGCGCGGCCGGCAGCTTTGCCCACGCCTGATCGTCGACGTTCACGATCGCCACGCCGCGCGGCGCCAAGTACGACACCAGGCGCGCCTTGGCGTCGAAGTACGCCTCCATGGTGGCGTGGTAGTCCAGGTGGTCGCGCGTGAGGTTCGTGAAAATGGCCGACTCGAACACGAGTCCATCGACCCGCCGCTGGTCGAGGCTGTGCGACGACGCCTCCATGGCCACGGAGCGCACGCCGGCGCCGACGAGCGCGCGCAGCGTTCGCTGGAGCTCGACGGGACCGGGTGTCGTGAGGCCGGCA